>ODAK010007229.1_pt1 | contig 11148 bp, 10 predicted proteins | sample 1539591 | NCBI WGS metagenome assembly ODAK01 (sample SAMEA3539303, study PRJEB22396) | soil metagenome | biome: tundra; feature: field; material: soil | place: USA | collected 2010-05 | depth 0.15 m | reverse complement strand
ACTAAATCAGTCCACGCTTAGCTGGGGTAGTTCTGTCACTTTGAAAGGAACGATCCTGAACACACGTATGATGAAAATGATCTTTAGAAGTTGCAATATGTGTCAGCAAGATGCAATGTGACGGGATATTGGATTGGTTGTTCTCCTGATCAATTGGTTGTCAGAAAACAGAGGTAATCTCATCCACAGACGTTCTTGCAATGTTAAGAATTCACTAGGAGTCATACCATGAAGAAATTATTAATTGCATTTCTTGCGATTTTATCAACCACCCCGGCTTACGCTGACGGTGGTCGTGGCGGCGGTCATGGTGGTGGCGGGGAGCGAGGTGGTGGCTGGGGTTGGGGAGGCGGATGGATTTTTCCAGCGCTAATAGGCGGCGCTATCGTCTATGACCTGTCCCAGCCGCAAACTGTATATACACAGCCTGTACCGGTCTATCCACCAGGCTATGCACCAGGCTATGCACCAGGCTATGCACCAGGCTATGCACCCTCATCGGTGCAGTACTGGTATTTCTGTGCTGCCGCCAATGCTTATTACCCCTATGTGCCTTCGTGCCCGAGTGGATGGCAAGCCGTACTGGCTACTCCACCTCCACCTCCACCCGCTACTTTACCGAGTGCGCCATACGGCCCCCCGGTACGATAATAAAAAGGAGATAGATCATGACTTCCATCTGGTATCGCAGAGTTGTTTATTGTTCGATACTACTCATGTTTTCTGGCTGCATGACGACCGGCCCGATCGGCCCCAGAGTGTCAGTTATGCCGGCACCCGGCAAGCCGTTTGAAGTGTTTGCAGCGGAAGAGCATCTGTGCCGCCAGTATGCCGAACAGTCCATAGGTCTTCCTCCCGATGCAGCAGCTTCAAAGAATTTTGCAGGATCAGCGGTAGCAGGAGCAGCGATTGGTACGGTGGCAGGGGCGCTGCTGGGAGGTCGCGAAGGCGCGCCAGTCGGTGCTGGTGTGGGGCTTATTGCTGGTTCGGCAGCCGGCTCAAATCAAGCGGCATATTCATCACGAGATGTTCAGTGGCGTTATGACAACGCATACACGCAGTGCATGTACGCCAAAGGTAATCAGATTCCTGGTTATCAACTCCAACAGCAGATCTCGCCGCCCCCACCCAATACCGGGTACAGGCAGTCTGCACCTTACCCACCGCCACCACCACAGTGAGGTATCGGAGTCTCGTGTATTCCGCCACCCTCTTCGATAATGGCAGGAACATTTACTCCGCCAATGGCAAGCACTTTCAATCCTTGTCCATGTTAATTCCCATGTTGAATCATTCCTTGACGACGAAGAGTGAGCGATCATCACCAAATGGACTGGCGATAGATGCCTCACACTTGACTCGTCGGTTTGGAAATTTTACCGGCCTCGATCAAAACGAGTTATGCGATTCTTACGGGTTAATCTTTGGTCTGTTAGGGTCGAGTGGAGCGGGGAAAGCACTGCGATAAAAATACTCACAACGCTTCTGGAGCCGCCGTTCTGGAAAAAGTGCTAGGCAGCAAGAAGTTCTGGCGCGGTCATCTTGCGATCATTTGTTTCTGTAGATGAGTTGCTTGCCGCTTTAATCGTAAGCTCCAATCGTTCGCCAAGTAATTTCCATGCGGCGCGCTGTTCTGCTTCGAGCTTCTGGCGTTGATATATCCGCATCAAGCGATTCTGTTCGACGTGGTCCAGGCATTTTCCGATTACATCAGGGCGCACGCCCAGGTTGCCCATCATGGTTGCATCGGTTCGACGCAGGTCATGCGGTGTCCACTCGCCACCCTTCAAGATCAGTGATCCGCCAATCCTGCTTTTTTTGTAGCTATTTACGTCACGCTGCCTTGCATGAATTTGCTTGGTGATGGACTTCAGGCACAAATGAGTATTTTCCTTTTTGTCTGCGGGATTACACCATACGGAGGTGCCTGTGATCTCTTTCAGTTTCCTAAAATTGGCTAACTGCTAAATCAGATAAGTAGATGACATACTCTTTCCCATTCTTGGCGTTCTCGGATGGAATGCGCCATTTCTTGTTTTCTAGATCACTATCTTCCCATCTCGCACGTGACAACTCTCCGACCCTGCAGCAGGTGCTAAGCATCAGCCATATTCCGATAGCGGTCGTTTCTTGAAGCCTTGCATTGGGAATTTTCTTTTGCAGCTCTTTGATCTCATCCTCGGAGAGCACACAGTCGCGTTCAATTTTTCGTCCTAAGTCGTCACGCTTCATGCGCGAAGTGGGAGCGTTTTCAACAAGGCCACGAACGATTGCAAAGCCAAACATCTGACGAATATCGCCAACCATGTTGCGAGCAACAATTTGAGCCCCTTGGTGCTCAACTTGATACGTATAGGATGGGCCAGATCAAAATGCATCTACGGGTTAATACAGGTCGCACTACAGCACCTGTTTTGATATAGTTGTGCACAGTTATTTAAATCAACTAAGTCCAATGGCGTTCTAACAGCTTCAAACTGGAAGCTGAGAAATGTTTATGAAAGCGGGCGAAGTCCACTGAATGTGCATGATATAATTAAAAATATAGTAAAGGAAGGATGGTAACAAGGACGGTAACAAACACCTTTGTTACCAAAAACAACCGAATGTAATCAATGTATAACGAGGTCGTTCGGGTTTCTCCTTTGCACCAGCCACAATTCAACTTAATTTCAAGGAAATACAGTATGTCCAGCGTAGAAACTGTAAGTGCGTTAGAACGTCGTCTGAACGCATCTATTCCCCAGCAAACTATTCAAAGCGTAGTGTCTGATCGCCTGAAAAACATCGGGCGTAGAGTGAGAATCGCCGGTTTCCGTCCCGGTAAAGTTCCTGCGAAGATCGTCGAGCAATACTACGGTGCACAAGCCCGTCAAGAAGCCTTGGGCGATGCCCTGCAACGTTCGTTTGCCGAAGCAGCGCAAATCAATAATCTGAGGGTGGCCGGTTCGCCGCAATTCGATATCAAGACCAAGGACTTGAAGGCCGATCAGATTGAGTACAGCGCGACTTTCGAGGTGTATCCAGAGGTGGTGGTGGGTGATTTGTCCGGTGAAAAGATAGAGCGTATGGTTTATGAGTTGGCCCAAGCTGATGTGGATAACACCATTGCGACGTTGCGCAAGCAGCGCGCCACGTTCGAGAAGGTCGATCGCGCGGCTCAATCTGAAGATCGAGTGAACATCGATTTCAACGGTAAGCTGAACGGTGAAGTATTCCAGGGCGGTGAGGCAAAGGACTATCCGGTGGTGCTGGGCGCGGGGGGCATGTTGCCCGAATTCGAAGCGGCTGCCGTTGGCATGAAGGCCGGCGAGACCAAGTCTTTTGATTTGACATTTCCGGAAGATTACCGCAGCAAGGAGGTGGCGGGTAAGAAGGTGAACTTTACAATCACTTTGAATCGTGTCGAAGCTCCGAAGCTGCCGGAAGTGGATGCTGAATTTGCCAAGTCTGTCGGTATCTCTGATGGTGACGTAGGCAAGTTGCAAGACGAGATCCGCAGAAACTTGATTAGCGAAGTATCGCGTCGTTTGAGGGCGCGCAATAAGGATGCGGCGATGGATGCGTTGTTGAGAGTCGCCAGGTTTGATGTGCCCAAGGTGTTGGTAGATGATGAAGTGCACATCCTGATGCAGCAAACCGCGCAAGATATGGAGTCGCGAGGAATGAAGATGAAGGGGGTTTCTTTGCCCCCGGATTTGTTCATGGAACGTGGCGAGAAACGCGTCAAGCTTGGGCTGATTCTCGCGCATCTGGTACAGAAACATGATCTGACGGCCAAATCCGAGCAGATCAAAATTTTTATCAAGGATTATGCGCAGAGCTTCGATCAGCCTGAAGAGGTGATACGTTGGTATGCCGCTGATCCAAAGCGCATGCAGGAGGTTGAGCATATCGTGCTGGAAGACAATGTGATGATCTGGACGATGGGCCAAGCCAAGACCACTGACAAGCAGGCAGTATTCAACGAGCTGATGGGAAATGCCTAATATGACACATTATCAAAAACCACAAAATATCGGATTGATCCCCATGGTCGTGGAAACCAGCGGGCGGGGCGAGCGCGCCTATGACATTTATTCGCGCCTGCTCAAAGAGCGGGTCGTGTTCCTGGTCGGCGAAGTCGATGATCACAGCGCGAATCTGATCGTGGCGCAAATGTTGTTTCTGGAATCGGAAAACCCTGACAAGGATATTCACTTCTACATCAATTCGCCGGGTGGTTCAGTGACCGCAGGAATGGCGATTTACGACACCATGCAATTCATCAAGCCGAATATCAGCACATTGTGTATCGGCCAAGCGGCCAGCATGGGTTCTTTCCTGCTGGCTGCGGGCGAGAAAGGCAAGCGTTTTTGTCTGCCCAATTCGCGCGTGATGATTCATCAGCCGATGGGCGGCTTCCGTGGCCAGGCTTCGGATGTCGAAATCCATGCGCGTGAAATATTGTATCTGAAGCAGAGGCTCAACCAAATGCTGGCTTATCACACCGGGCAATCTGTTGAGACCATAGAACGCGATACCGATCGAGATAACTTCCTGAGCGCGGCCGATGCGGTTAAATATGGCTTGGTGGATCAGGTGCTGGAAAAGCGTGTTTAAAGAATATATTTGGTTTGCTGATAACTCGATGGAAGGTTGATAGCGATGGCTGACGATAAAAAATCAGGTGATAAATTGCTTTACTGTTCGTTCTGCGGCAAGAGTCAGCATGAGGTGCGCAAGCTGATTGCGGGTCCGTCGGTGTTCGTGTGTGATGAGTGCATCACGTTGTGCAACGACATCATGCGCGAGGAGATCCAGAACGATCATGCCAAGACGGACAAGTCCGGCTTGCCGGTTCCCAAGGATATCTGCGCGACATTGGATGAGTATGTGATCGGTCAGGAACAGGCCAAGAAGATTTTGTCGGTGGCGGTGTACAACCACTACAAGCGTCTCAGGAGCAACGACAAGGACGGCGTGGAGTTGTCCAAAAGCAATATCCTGCTGGTTGGGCCGACCGGTTCCGGCAAGACCTTGCTGGCACAAACGCTGGCGCGCTTGCTGGATGTGCCATTCGTGATGGCCGATGCGACCACGTTGACCGAGGCCGGTTATGTCGGCGAGGATGTCGAGAACATCATTCAGAAGTTGTTGCAGACCTGCGACTACGACGTGGAGAGGGCGCAACGCGGCATTGTGTACGTGGATGAAATCGACAAGATTTCACGCAAATCGGATAACCCTTCGATTACCCGCGATGTGTCCGGTGAAGGCGTGCAACAGGCGTTGCTCAAACTGATCGAAGGCACCAAGGCTTCGATTCCGCCGCAGGGCGGGCGCAAGCATCCGAACACGGAGTTCTTGCAGGTGGATACCACCAATATCCTGTTCATTTGCGGCGGTGCATTTGATGGCCTGGAAAAAGTCATTCGCAGCCGTTCCGCGAAGGCTGGCATCGGCTTCGGTGCGACCATCGCCAGCAAGGATCAGCGCAAGATCGGAGAGACCCTGCGCGAGGTGGAGCCGGAAGATTTGATCAAGTTCGGCCTGATTCCGGAGTTTGTCGGACGCTTGCCGGTGGTCGCCACCCTGGAGGAGTTGGACGAAACCGCGCTGGTGAAAATCCTGACTGAGCCTAAGAATGCGCTGACCAAGCAATACCAAAAGCTGTTCGCGATGGAGGATGTCGATCTGGAATTCCGCGAAGGGGTATTGCTGGCGATTGCCCGCAAGGCATTGGTGCGCAAAGCAGGTGCACGCGGATTGCGTTCGATACTCGAACATGCGTTGCTGGATGTGATGTTTGATCTGCCCTCCATGAATAATGTCAGTAAGGTGGTGTTGGATGAGACCGGCACGACTGGGGAAATCAAACCCATCATCATTTATGCGGATACCCACAAGGCGGCTTAATCCGGCCTTCCGCCCGTTCTTTTATCTTGTCCCGATGGGGCGGCTTGAATTATTTTGGGCTATCCCCATTTAACCTTCAATACAACTAAAAGGTTATTGCCATGTTAGAACAAGATATCCCCAGCACTATTACCAGCAACTTGCACCCGTTACTGCCTTTGCGTGATGTCGTGGTGTTCCCGCATATGGTGATTCCGTTGTTCGTTGGACGTTCCAAGTCCATCAAGGCACTGGAGACGGCGATGGAGGCCGGCAAAAGTATTGCGCTGGTGGCGCAAAGGTCTGCGACCAAAGATGATCCGGGCACGGATGATCTCTATGCCATCGGCAGTATGGCTAATATCCTGCAAATGTTGAAATTGCCGGACGGCACCGTGAAGGTTCTGGTCGAAGGTACGCAACGTGCCAACGTGTTGCGCGTGTATGACGCCAAATCGCATTTCGATGCCGAGGTGCAAGTCGTCCCCGCTGAGGATGGCACCGATAGCGAATCCGAGGCAATGCGCCGCGTGCTGATCGCGCAGTTCGATCAGTATGTGAAACTCAACAAAAAGATCCCGCCGGAAATCCTGACTTCGCTGGCTGGCATCGATGATGCCGGTCGTCTGGCCGATACCATTGCCGCCCATCTGCCGCTCAAGCTGGAGCAAAAACAGGAGGTGCTGGAAATTTTTGGCGTGCGCAAACGCCTGGAGCACTTGCTGGGACTACTGGAAGGCGAGATAGACATTCTTCAGGTCGAGAAGCGCATCCGCGGCCGTGTAAGACGCCAGATGGAAAAGAGCCAGCGCGAGTATTACCTGAACGAGCAGGTCAAGGCGATTCAGAAGGAACTGGGTGACGGTGAAGAGGGTACCGACTTTGACGAGTTGGAAAAGAAGATCAAAGCCGCGCACATGCCGAAAGAGGCACGCAACAAGGCCGAGGCCGAGCTGAAGAAGCTGCGCATGATGTCGCCGATGTCAGCCGAAGCCACCGTGGTGCGCAACTACATGGATGTGCTGATGGGGCTGCCATGGAAGAAAAAGACCAAGATCAGCGCTGATCTGAAACAGGCCGAAGTGGTGCTTGAGGAAGACCACTATGGCTTGGATAAGGTCAAGGAACGCATTCTTGAATACCTCGCCGTGCAGCAACGTATGAATAAAATGAAGGCTCCCATCCTTTGTTTGGTCGGTCCGCCGGGCGTGGGTAAAACCTCGCTGGGGCAGTCGATAGCGCGTGCCACCAATCGTAAATTCGTGCGCATGTCGCTGGGCGGCGTGCGCGATGAATCCGAGATTCGCGGCCATCGCCGTACCTATATCGGTTCCATGCCGGGCAAGATATTGCAGAACATGAGCAAGGTCGCGGTGAAGAACCCGCTGTTCCTGTTAGACGAAGTGGACAAGATGGGTATGGATATGCGCGGCGATCCGTCTTCCGCGCTGCTGGAAGTGCTTGATCCGGAGCAGAACAGCACGTTTGTCGATCATTATGTCGAGGTCGAGTATGACCTGTCAGAAGTGATGTTCGTGGCAACGGCGAATACGCTGAATATCCCGGACGCGCTAATGGATCGTATGGAGATCATTCATGTTTCCAGCTACATGGAAGAGGAGAAGATCAACATTGCCACGCGCTATCTGGTACCCAAGGTGGTCAAGAACAATGGCCTGAAACCGGAGGAAATCAACATCTCCGAAAGCGCATTGCGCGACATCGTGCGCTATTACGTGCGCGAAGCCGGGGTGCGCGGCTTGGAGCGGGAAATCTCCAAGATTTGTCGCAAGGTGGTGAAGGCACTTTTGTTAAAAGATCGCGATACCAAGGTGACCATCAATTCGCGCAATCTCGACAAGTATCTTGGTGTGCGCCGCTATTCGTATGGTGTCGCCGAGAAGAATAATCAAGTCGGGCAAGTGACTGGCTTGGCGTGGACGGAAGTCGGCGGCGAATTGCTCACGATTGAAGCTGCTGTGCTGCCGGGCAAAGGCAAGACCACCACCACCGGTAAGCTGGGCGATGTGATGCAAGAGTCTATCCAGGCTGCACTGAGTGTGGTGCGCAGTCGCGCCAAGCGATTGGGTATAGATGAAGAGTTTTATCATAAGACTGATTTGCATATCCACTTGCCGGAAGGCGCGATTCCAAAGGACGGGCCGAGTGCAGGGGTGGGGATGTGTACGGCGATGGTCTCGGCACTGACTGGTATCCCGGTGCGTGCCGATGTGGCTATGACCGGTGAAATCACCTTGCGTGGGGAAGTGTTGCCGATAGGCGGCTTGAAGGAAAAGCTGCTGGCGGCGCAACGTGGCGGCATTAAAGTGGTGCTGATACCTGAAGAAAACATCAAGGATCTTGCAGAGATTCCCGACAACATAAAAAACAAATTGGATATTCATCCGGTCAAGTGGATAGATCAAGTATTGGAAATGGCCCTCGAACGTAAACCGGAGCCGCTTGCGGAAGTGGCTGAAAAGGTTGCTGTTGTTGCCTTGGCGGGGGATGCGGTGCGGCCTGATTCAGCAGTAGTGACCAAGCATTGAGTGGCAAATTCCTAACAGCTTGATTATGGCAATGCAAAATAAAAAATATTTTAGTAATCGCTTGACCAAAGCTGCGAAGCCTTGATATAAAGCCTTTGCAGGGATTTTCCTGTTTTCTTAATCATTCGCAAAGGGGACTTACATGAATAAATCTGATTTGGTTGATGCAATTGCAAAATCCGCTGAAATCTCTAAGGCAGCTGCTGCTCGTGCACTGGATGCGACTGTAGACACCATCAAGAAGGCACTGAAGAAAGGTGATTCAGTGAGCTTGGTTGGTTTCGGTACTTTTAAAGTTGGCAAGCGTGCTGCGCGTAATGGTCGCAATCCTCGCACTGGTGCGACGATCAAGATCAAGGCAGCCAAGGTTCCAAAGTTTAGTGCTGGCAAGGGCCTGAAGGATGCTGTAAACTAACCGGCTTTGTCGGGTGCTTAGCTCAGCTGGTAGAGCGTCGCCCTTACAAGGCGAATGTCGGCGGTTCGATCCCGTCAGCACCCACCACACACGTTTTTGGAGTGGTAGTTCAGTTGGTTAGAATACCGGCCTGTCACGCCGGGGGTCGCGGGTTCGAGTCCCGTCCACTCCGCCAAATTGAGGCGAACGCAAGTTCGCCTTTTTTACATCTGTTTCATTTAAATCAATAGTTGGATGGCATCGCTATGTTTAATTTCGTACATGAAAAAAAGCGGCTGGTACAGATTGTCCTGGCGCTCATTATTTTGCCATTTGCATTATGGGGAGTGAGCTCATATGACAGATCTGGAAATACAGCAGAAGTGGCTGCTACGGTGAATGGCACCAAAATTACTCAACAAGAACTTGAAAATGCACTTCGTCAGCAACAAGACAGGATGCGTCAGCAGCTAGGCGCAAACTTTGATGCGGCGATGTTTGACAATCCTGAGATGAAGCGTGCAGTGCTGGATAATCTGGTTTCCCAGCGTTTGCTGGTCGAGCGTGCCAAGGCGGCAAGATTGGCTGTGCCGGATGATCAAGTGGCGCAGGTGATTGCCGGAATCGAGGCTTTTCAGGATGGTGGAAAGTTTGATAAGAAACGTTACCAAACCGTGCTGGCAAATCAGAATATGTCGCCATTGACGTTTGAAGCACGCTTGCGTGATGAGTTGCTCGGGCAACAAATGCAGGATGCTTATGCGCAGAATGGGTTTGCCGCAAACAGCGTTGCGGACAACGTTATTCGTTTGAACGAGCAACAACGGGTGGTGAGTGTGTCCCCCTTATCATTTCAGTCGTTTATGTCACAGGCAAAAGTGGATGATGCCGCGCTGAAAAAATATTACGAGCAAAATCCAAATGAGTTTCAAGTTCAAGAGCAGGCCAAAGTAGAGTATGCGAAATTCTCAGTGGATGATTTGCTTACGAAGGTCGAGGTGAGCAAGGAGGATGTGCGCAAGTATTACGACGAGCATCAAAATGATTTTGGCACGCCGGAGGAACGCCATGCGGCGCATATCCTGATTTCTGTGAGCGCGGCCGCGTCGCAAGCCGAACAGGATGCGGCCAAGGCTAAGGCCGAGCAGTTGCTGCAGCAAGCCAGGCAAAATCCTGCCAAGTTTGCCGAATTAGCCAGGAAAAATTCGCAAGATCCCGGCTCCGCCGCGAAGGGAGGCGATCTTGGATTTTTTGGCCGCGGCATGATGGTCAAGCCGTTCGATGATGCTGCCTTTGCTTTGAAGGCCGGTGAAATCAGCGGGCTGGTGAAGTCGGATTTCGGTTATCACATCATCAAACTGGTTGCAGTCAAGCCATCCAGGGTTTTGCCGTTCGATGAGGCGCGTGAAGGTATCGTGAATAAACTGCGCCAGCAAAAAGCTGCCGACATGTTCGCCGAGATGGCGGAGAAATTCAGCAACGCTGTTTATGAGCAAAGCGATACGTTGAAGCCGGCGGCCGATCTGGTTGGCGCGAAAATTGAGCGGAGCGGATGGTTGATCAAAGGGACGGCTGCCGGCGAGCCTTGGACAGCAAAAATGTTGCAGGCGATCTTTAACGATGAAGTCGTGAAGAATAAGCGCAACACGGCTGCGATTGAGGTGGCGGCAAATACGCTGGTTGCTGCGCGTATCCTGGAATACAAGCCGGCCTCTGTGCGTGCCTTGAGCGAAGTGCAGGAAGTGATCCGTCAAAAATTGTTGCGTCAGCAGGCACTGGAACTGGCTGCAAAGCAGGGTAAATCGGTGTTGGAGCAACTGCAGGGAGGAAATAAGCCGGCATTAAGCTGGGGTGCCGCCCAGAGCGTTACTCGTGCGCAACATGGCTCTCTGGATATAGGATTGATACGGCAAATATTCCAGGCGAATGCAGCCAAGTTACCGCAGTTTGTCGGTGCGGAAGTGGTGCAAAACGGTTACGTGCTGGTTCGTATTGATGCCGTCAAAGAAGGGGAGGCAATCAATGATGTGAAACGCGCGCGTTACGCGCAGCAATTGCGGCAACTGACCGGAGAGGAAATGTCCCATGCTTATCAGGCTGACGCTAAGCAGCAGGCGACGATCAAGGTGAATTTGCCTGGGGCGGTGCCAAAGAATGAGACAGTGCAGCCTTGATTTTGCATCACCACCAAATAAAAAACGCCACCCGAGAGTGGCGTTTTTTTATTTGGTGGTGTTAACCCAAATTATGCTTCGGTTGTGCCCAACGATGTTGTGTTGAATCCACCGTCCACGTAAGTGATTTCACCGGTGATGCCGCTGGCCAGAT
>ODAK010007228.1_pt1 | contig 11150 bp, 8 predicted proteins | sample 1539591 | NCBI WGS metagenome assembly ODAK01 (sample SAMEA3539303, study PRJEB22396) | soil metagenome | biome: tundra; feature: field; material: soil | place: USA | collected 2010-05 | depth 0.15 m | reverse complement strand
CTTCGAAGCCGTTTGAACAGCGCCGGGTCTATGAAGGCCACGTGACCGGTCCCATTTTCTTTGCGCCCAAGAGCAGCTTTCTGGCCAGCTTCAATCGCGCTGAGGAAGACCTGGATTCGGTGGTGAGCGCGAGCATTGTTCCGACCGTAACCAATACGACCGGAACATTTCAGGCCAACGTGCCTGCACCGACGCGCGACACGGAATTTAGCATGCGCGCCGCACACCAGTTCGGCGATCGCCACTCCGCGTATGTTCAATACAGCTACGAAGATTGGACCGGACAGAATCAGGGCGTAGGCGGTCAATCGCTCGCCAGCAACGGCTACGGCAGCCAATACCACGAAGACGATATGGTCGCGCACGTCGACTCGACGCTTTCTGCGGTGCTGCTCAATCAGCTTTCCCTGGTGGGCGAACATGATTTCAATCGTCACACCAATGCCGTTGAGGCTCCGCGCGTTTCTGTCTCTGGAGACTTCACGGGCGGCTCGGCGCAAAACGATTCGCTCAGTACTGAATACAACTTTCGCATCTCCGACATGGTGACCTGGACGCGCGGCCGGCACCTCGTCAAGTTTGGCATCGGTATTCCTCACCTTGGGCGCCGCGCTTACGACGACAATACGAATTCGCTGGGAACATATACCTTCGGGCCGACGCTGAATCCCGATGGCACCGTGCTACAAACGGCGCTGCAAAACTACGCCAATAATCTGCCTTCCGGCTTTTCGCAAAATACAGGCGACGTGCACTTCGTCTATCACCAGCAGGAGATGGGCGCGTTTATCCAGGATCAGTTCAAGGTGAACAGCCGGTTCTCGATTACCCCCGGAATTCGCTACGACTGGCAAAATTTTCTGGCGACCCACCGGCTGGGATTTGCTCCGCGCGTTTCGTTCGCGTGGGTGCTCGACGAGGCTTCGAAGACGGTAGTACGCGGCGGCGGCGGAATCTACTACGACCGGTTCGGATCAGGTCCGCTGCTCGATTTGGCACGCTATGAAAATGCTCGGCGCCGCTCCGTGCAGATTTCCCTCGACCCTGCGCAACTGCCATCGACGGGCTGCGTGCCGGTCACCAATTGCGAAACGATTAATGAGCAGCCGCCCAACCTTGCGCAGTTGGCTCCCAACGCCAAAATTCCTTATCAGATTCAATATGGGCTTTCGGTCGAGCGGCAACTTGGCGAAAAGGCGACGGGCATCATCAGTGTGTACTCGACGCGTGGCATCGACGAGTTCCGCTCGGTGGACGTTAACGCGCCCACACTCGCGTCGGGCTACACAGTCAGGCCTAATCCGTCGCTCGGCCTCGTACGCCAGATGCAGTCCGCGGGATTCTTTCAAGGCAACGGAATGGACATTTCCTACCGCGGTCGTCTGAACAAATACTTCACCGGCTTCGGTCGCTACACGTGGTCTCACTTCGAATCGAATACGGGTGGCATAGGATGGTTTCCGCAAAACCAGTACGCTCCCAATGACGAGTGGTCGAATGCCAGCTTTGATCGCCGTCATCGCGTCGGCATGTATGCCATGTTCCATCCGGAGAGCGTATTCAACCTTTCTGCGGGTGTCTTCGCCAACACCGGCCGGCCATGGACAGTGCTGACCGGGACGGACACGTACGGCGACTCGCTCTTCAACACGCGGCCTGCAGGCGTAGAACGCAATACCGAGACGGCCCCGTCGTACGTCGATGTTGATTTGCGGTGGGGACACGACTTTGCCATCACGCCGGACAAGAGCGAGGAATCGCCCCGGGTTGGCTTCTCTGCCGGTGGTTACAACCTTCTCAACCATCAGAACCCCTCGAGCATCGACACGGTTGAAACTTCGCCGACCTTCGGGCAGGTTACCTCGGACAATCCGCCACGGCGTCTGCAGTTGGGTATGCGGCTGGAGTTTTGAGGCGGATGCGGCGCGGAAATTGAGTGGAACATTCGCCTCGTCTTGCGCGTAACATCATGCAGAGAGGCTCTTCATGATTCAGCGACTGCTCACCGCCGGCCTGCTGGCTTCCGTTCTAGCGCTCTCCGCAGCTCCAGCTCACGCCAACCGCGACGCTGTTCAGTTTGGCAGCAACATCAATGTGCCGGCAGGCGCAACGGTGCATGACGCGGTGTGCTTCTTTTGCAGCGTCAATGTGCAGGGCGCTGTCGATGGCGATATTGTTGTCTTCTTTGGCAATGTGCATATCACGGGTGCCGCAAATCACGATGTCGTCAACTTTTTCGGCAACGTGAAAGCAGAGGATAACTCCTCGATCGGTCACGACCTGGTGAACTTTTTCGGCGTCATTCGACTTGGCGAAAATGTATCGGTGGGCCAGGACATGGTGGCGATGTTTGGTGGAGTGCATGCCGCCGACTCCGTTACCGTCGGTGGCGACCGTGTGTCTTACCCATTCTTTATATTCTTCGCGCCGCTTGTGATTTTGGGCATTGTCATAATCGTCGTCGTTCGCGAGATTAGCGCGCATCGCCGACGGCAATTCTATGCGCCGTACCCAATGCCTCCGATGCCGCCCCGGCAATAGGGCCGTCTCCGCTACACTCTGAAGGCATGAGTATCAGCCTTGCTGTGCCATCGCGTCCTCTGCGCATCGTGATCCCCGGCGGCAGTGGTCAGGTAGGCCAGATGCTGGCGCAGTATTTTCAGGAGCGCGGTCATCACGTCACGGTGCTTACGCGCGGGCCGTACACTCCGCCATGGCTGACCGTGCATTGGGATGGCGAACACGTCGGGCCGTGGACGGAACATCTCGAGGGTGCCGATGTCTGCATCAATCTGACTGGACGCAGCGTCAATTGCCGCTACACTACGGAAAACCGCGAAGCCATCTACAACTCGCGCGTTCGATCGACGCGCCTGCTGGGCGAAGTGATTGCGGGCCTCGCTGATCCGCCGTGGCTCTGGCTGAATGCATCGACGGCTACCATCTATCGGCACTCGCTTGATACGCCGATGGACGAGATAAGCGGAGAGCTTGGCGGTAATGAACGCAATGCGCCGGACACATGGAATTTCTCAATCCGAGTTGCCAAAGATTGGGAGACAGCGCTCTTTCACACTCCCACGCCACGCACGCGGAAGGTGGCGATGCGCTCCGCAATCACCTTCAGCCCCACGGCTGGCAATGCATTCGCCGTCCTGCTCAACCTGGTGCGGGTTGGTCTCGGCGGCAAGCAAGGCAACGGGCGCCAATACGTATCCTGGATTCACGAACGCGACTTCGCGCGCGCTGTGGAGTTCATCATTGCTCACGAAGAATTGGATGGCGCAATCAACATCGCTTCACCAAATCCTTTGCCGAATCGTGAATTTATGGAAGCCCTGCGAGATGCATGGGGCATGCCGAACGGGCTGCCAGCACCGGCAGCCCTCATCGAGATTGGCGCATTCTTTCTGCGTACGGAATCGGAGCTGGTGCTCAAGAGCCGACGCGTGGTTCCGGGCCGGCTGCTTGATGCGGGATTTGATTTCGAATTCCCCGATTGGCCCGAAGCAGCAGAAGATCTCGCGGATAGATGGCGCCGTAGATTCGACTGAACGAGTTGCCTTACTTGTTCGCAGGCGTGATGTCGGTGACCGGCAAATCCCAGTGAGCGGCAAGTATCTCGAAGCGCCGCTGCTCCTCTTTTTTATAAGTCGCCTGATCAGGCCACAGCTGTTTGATCAGGGCCTCTTCATCGGGATTGGTCGTCGTCGCAGCGGTTGAGTTTTTGAACACAATGGTGACTCGATAATCCCAGCGTCCATCTTCGGTGGTGTGATAGGCCGGCGCCTCAATCTTGACTGAGAGCATGCGACCGGTGGCGACAATTTTCTTCAACAGCGGATAGTGGTTTTTCAGAAACAGGTCGTGGAATTCCTGCTGGTGGCCCCATTGCACCTTGTAGTAGTACTCGATGGCGTAGGGCTGATCGGCCCCAGTCTGGGGCGGTGCTCCCTGCGCCACGAGCGGTAGCGAATACAAGCAGGCGAGGATCCCGATAAAGGCAAGTACGATAATTCTGCGCATAAGCCTCCTTGAGCTGGTTGGCTGTCATTCTACCTTGGAGGCTCATACACATTTCCGGGAGTCATAAAAGAGCCGCTACGGCAAGCCCGGGTCTACTTACCGCTGCGGATGAAAATCTTTAGAAATATTGGAATGAATATCTCAATTCCCCGCTAAAACTTCGAGCGCCACACGGCTGGGTATCGTCAGCGTCGATCCGTGAAAAGCAATCAGGCGGCGGTTTTTGAAGATGCTGAGAGTGCGTGTCACCGTCTCGCGGGAGGCTCCGATAAACTCGCCAATTTCTTCATGCGTCAGCGAGAAGCGGAATCGCGTGCCTGCCTCGGTTTTTTCGCCACCGTCACTCCACTCGAGCAATAGACGCGCTAGCTTCGCCGGCGCTGAGGGTGACAGCCCCACGGTTCGCAACTGTTCGCAAGCATTACTGTATTGCAGACTCAACTCCTGGGTCACGGTTTGGTAGGCGTCAGGATGGCGAGCGAGGAAAGCCAGAAAATCGTGGCGCTCGATGACTGCGATTCTTGACGGATAGAGCACCTCGGCCGTCATATCGCAGGGTAAACCGGATAGTGCGGAGGATAGACCAAGAATTTCGCCCGCCTTGGCGATGCTGAGGATGAGACGCTTGCCCTCACTTGAATTGATCGAGAGCTTCACTTCCCCACTAAGAACAATGAAGACCGCGGAGAGTGATGCTTTCTCAGAGAAAAGAAGAACACCCGGTTCATACATCGAAGGGAATTCCATCGACTCCAAATCCCGCTGCGCTGCCGGGGACAGCTTCTTGAAAAACTCGCCTGGCCGCTGAACCTGCCCGCTGCAAATGCTGATCGTTTCACGCATTGGTTGCATGTCCTTTCGCGTCGATGTTTTCTGTATTTTGAGCTGCTACTTCCGCGGCTAGATGTTGTGTCCACGGCGTACTCGCCACAAGCGCGGCGCCGGTCTGGGCGTAGATCGCCTTTAAGACCTGCTTGCCACTCTCGTCCGCATAGGTCACGTTATGTAAGTCGATGGATAGCTTTCTCGAAGCAAGCCGCGGCGCCGTCTCTGCCCAGACGCGGCTGAGTTCAGCAGCCCACGGGCCAGCCACACGTCCCTCTAACCTCAGCTCCATCGCGTCATCAATTTCTTTGATCGTGATTCGCAACGTATTCTGGCCCATCCTTTAGCCACGCCATGCATATTGCATGCGCCGTGCCAAAGCGAGACGCAGCCCCGCGCGATTCGCAATCCACTCAAATCGCGCAAGTTATCAGGAGTCTTGTGGTCAGAGAATAGAAGATATCTCGAATCAGTGACGAAGTGACGAAGACGAAATGTCGTCGCGGCGACTAGATATAGTCACTTCGTTCGATACCGAGTTTCTTCATTTTGGAGTTCAGCGTGGTGCGCTTGAGAGCCAGACGCTCAGCTGCTCCATCAGGACCGCCAATCTGGCCCTTGGTATCGCGCAGGACACGCAGGATGTGTTCGCGTTCCGCTTCGTGCAGGGTGGGGCTTTCAAGTTCGGCTATCTCGTTTTCTGTCTCGGTCTCCAACTCCGCCAGCGGAACATAGAGTACGGAGCCACGAGTCAAGATGACGGCCCGCTCAAGAAAATTTTCAAGCTCGCGAATATTGCCGGGCCATGGCCAGCGGCATAGTGCGTCCATCGTTTCTTTTGGGATCGTCTCGATGGCCTTGCCCATGCGGCGACTGTGAGTCGATACAAAATGACGCACCAGCACAGGAATATCCGTGGCGCGATTGCGCAGCGGCGGAGCGAATATAGGAAACACCTTGAGCCTATAGAACAGGTCGCTGCGGAACTCCTTGTCAGCGACCATCTGGGCCAGGTCTCGATTTGTGGCTGCAATCAGGCGCACGTTAATTGAAATGGCTCGATTACTGCCGAGGCGTTCAATCTCCCGTTCCTGGAGAGCGCGCAGCAGCTTAGGCTGCAGATCGAGTGGCAGTTCCCCTATTTCATCGAGAAAAAGCGTACCTTCGTGTGCCAACTCCACGCGCCCCATCTTGCGCGCGATCGCACCTGTGAACGCGCCTTTTTCGTGGCCGAACAGCTCGCTTTCTAACAAGCCTGCCGGTATCGCTGCACAATTGAGTTTAACGAATGTTCGCTCGTGGCGCGAGCTGAGGCGGTGAATTGCGCGCGCCAGCAATTCTTTCCCCGTTCCCGTCTCACCTTGAATCAGCACGGTCGCGTTAGTTGGAGCGACCGTTTCAATCTGCTTGAGCACCTGGCGCAGACCGGCACTCTCGCCAACGATATCTTCAAAGTGGTTTTCGACATTGATTTCTTCTTCTAAATAGTTCTTCTCTTGCCTAAGCCGATCACGCAACTCTGCGATTTGACGAAGAGCCATGGCGTTATCGACAGCCATCGCGACCTGATCCGCGACCTGTGCCAGCATTTCTGCTTCGCGGGAAGAAAACGCGGATTCGAGGCGGCTCGCGACCATCATGGTGCCGATGGCCTCGCCGCGGTTCACAAGCGGAACCCAGCAGCCGGACTGCATTCCTAACCCGGTGAGATGTTGCGTTGTCCCGGGTGCGAAACGCGATCCACGCATCTGCCCGAGGAGCACCGGCTCACGGGTGCGAAAAGCTTCCCCGGCGGGTGAACCGTCGAGAGGCAGGCGCACTTCTCCTCGGCTGATCTGTCCTTCTTCCGCGCCCAGAAATTGAACAAGCAACTCGGGGGAACTACTGCCGCCTCTGCCCGTTGGATCATACAGCCCGAGTGTCGCGCAATCATGAGGAATCAATGCACGAATGCTTTCCGAGAAAGCCGCCAGCAGCTTGCGCACATCCATGTTGGCAAGCAATGCACTACTCAATTGCAGCATCACCGACTCTTCAGCCCGCTTGCGATCGGTGAAGTCGCGCGTGACCTTGGCAAAGCCGATCAACTCCCCCGTCGTATCCCGAATCGCACTAAGAATTACGTTGGCCCAGAATCGAGAGCCATCTTTGCGAACTCGCCATGCTTCCTCTTCGATTCGTCCGCGACTAGCCGCTAGACGCAATAATTCCGCAGGCCTGCCGCGCTCCACATCTTCGTGGGTAAAGAAGCGCGAAAAATGCTTACCCACGATTTCATCCTGCGTATATTCCTTGATGCGCTGCGCGCCGGGATTCCAAGTGGTTACATAACCGTCGCGGTCAAGCAGATAGATCGCATAATCGCGCACACCCTCTACAAGCAAGCGCAACTGCTGGTCACTGCGACGCGCGACTTCCTGCGCGATTTGCCGTTCGGTCACGTCACGAACGAAGCTGAGCACAACTTGGCCCGCTGGCGTCACGATCGGCTTGAGCATGATGTCGACCGGGAATTCGGATCCATCTTTCCGAAGACCGAACAGATTCATTGCCGCACCCATCTGGCGGGCGCGCGGATGAGCGTGATAATTCTCACGATGGGTGGAATGGCTCCGACGGAAGCGCTCGGGAACCAGATTTTCGATGGGTTGTCCGTAGAGTTCTGTCTGCAGATAGCCGAACAATTCCGCCGCGCGCGGGTTCGCGCCACGAATTACGCCATCGGTGTCGGTGACGAAAATCGCGTCTGGAGAGACCTCAAAGAGGTTTTGCAGCGCGTATTGAGCAAGCTCGGGCTGTTCGTATCCAGCCGCAGCCGCTGCGTCCGGTTCCGGGGAATCAGAAGGGCGCATTCGTGCTCCAATTGGTCTACTAAGCACGATACCCGGCGCCGTGCCCGAGCGCAACTAGGCGCATTGAAAGCCTGTGGACGGCCGCCTGCCCGAGGATCTCCGCACCCTATCGAACCACCTCCGATGGAGCGACCGCGTGTACGCGGCAACTATTGCGCCCTCGATTTTCTCTTCCGCGCGGCGCTCTTGGCATGATTTGACAAAGCCGCATGCGAGACGGCGTATCAGGTCGATGGCTAATGCGAACTTCTCAAATTCCTGCACCTTCCCGCGTCCGCCCCGAATCCAACGTTCCAGCTAGGAGAACTTCGCACATGTCTCAGAAGATTGCATTCATCACCGGCGGAAATCGCGGGATTGGATTTCAGACAGCACTCGAATTGAAAAACGCAGCCAAGGTGGTAATCGGCTCCCGCGACCTCAAGCAAGGGGAGCAGGCCGTAGAAAAGCTTCGCAAAGCCGGAGTAGACGCGGACGTCCTGAAATTTGACATTACCGACCCGGCCGCGCCCAAAGCGGCTTACGAGTACTTCAACTCGAAATACGGACGGCTCGACATCCTGATCAACAACGCAGGAATTGCTGCCGGCGGCTTCCCTGCCGTTGGTCCCGAACATTCAGTCGGCGAAGTTTCGGTTGACCTGCTGCACAAGGTTTTTGAGACGAACTTTTTTGCGCAGGTCGCGCTCACTCAAGCTCTATTGCCACTACTCAAGAAGAGTCCTGCGGGCCGCATTGTGAATTTGTCCAGCATTCTGGGATCGCTTGCTTTGCACGCGAATCCTAAATCGCCAATCTACGACGCCAAGTCCTTCGCCTATGACGCGTCGAAGACCGCGCTCAACGCATTCACGATACATTTGGCCCACGAGCTGCGCGACACAAAGATCAAGGTGAATTCGGCGCACCCGGGCTGGGTCAAAACCGACATGGGTGGCGATCAGGCACCGATGGAATTGAGTGAAGGCGCCAAGACCAGCGTCGCCTTGGCGACCCTTGCGGACGACGGCCCGAGTGGCGGCTATTTCCACCTTGGCCAAACTCTGCCTTGGTAACACCTGCAACTAAGCTCATATGGGCGAGGCAAGTATTCAGCAGAATTTTCATCGCTGAATACTTGTCATAGCTCCAAATGATGCAGTTTGCGCGACAGTAAGATTATCAAGGTTCGCTGTAGTAATTTGTGACGGTTCGCGCGGTAAGCCCCTTTTGCGCAACTTCCAATTTGAGTTCGTGAAACTCATTGCCGCGTCCCGCTTTGGCAGGGTCGAACGATATCCTATAAAACGAACTCGCATCTTCTACGCATTTCACGATCTGTTCAGCAAGGTTGTTCTCCGGGCCAAGAACAAGACCCCCACTTTGCGTTGCAAGCACCTTGAGACCGAGATACGGCGGGGTTGCTTTATCCCACGACTTAACACCCTTTAGGAACGTCTTGTATTGGAACGGTCCCGCATCATGCTGATAATCTCTCTCGGACCAGCTGAAGTCGAGAGCCTTCCCTGTCGGCTTTCCCGATGATGTGCCTGAAGCACTGCTGAACGCCTCGATCCCGGATGGAGTCGCCTTGGTGGTACCCAGGTTTGATGCGGACGTAGTGTCGCTTGAGCGGCTGCTTTTGACGGCACCTGAAGGCGCAGGCATCGCAGCAGAAATGCTGTAAAGCGTCATGCGACCCTGGCGCAGCAGAGTGGATAAATCCACGAGTAAATTGAAATCTCCTTGCAGCATTTTTGTGGGAATCGTGTAGTCGGGTCCGTCCAACGATGGCCATCCGGGTCCGCCCCAGATCACCAACTTTCTTCCCGGTTTCGTCGATTCACGACGCACAAGCGCAGAGAGCCATTTCAATGAGAGCTGGAAGCGAGCCGCATCGGCGCCCGCGCCAGTTGTCAAATCCGCCGTGCGTAAAGCGACGCCAAGTTGATCAAGCTCCGCGGCAAGCTTATTGCCATCGGTGATTGGCGGACGTGCCTTTAGACCATCGGCAGAAATTATGTATACAGAAACGGGTTGAGCCAGACGGCCTTCGTTGCAACGCAAGAACTTCGCCATTTCCTGGCGCATGAAAACGACTTGATCTGTACCAAGATTGACTGTATCGAGAATCAGAATTATTTCAATGGGAGGGTCAGTCTTTTGTACTGCATCCCACGCATGCAAAGAAAGAATTTTGGTTGGGCGATTATTGTCGCGCAGCGTGAAGTCATTGAGTCCAAGGTTCGTTGCCGGCTTTCCCGTCAGATCTGTCACAACAACATCGAGTTGCAAGCGGCCCTCGCCTGTCGTCCCACCAGAGATCGATGTGGCTGGCTCGGCCGTTGGTGCAGTTTTGCCCTCAGCCGTGAGCCCGCTCGCCGCGGCGCTCTTCTGAATGACGGCCTGTTGTGCGGACGCCATATACAGCGAAAACAAAAAAAGCCCCGAGCCCGTCTTCCATAAAGCTCTCATCCCATACACCTCACGTAATGTCTCGCATAATCGCGACTCGGGATTCTAACGCCGCCGTATCCGCAGTGGGTGTGCCTGCGATCACACGCGCACGCCAGCTTAGTAAAGATGGCTGATGGAGATCGCATCTACAGCGCTGCCCAGGCCAAAAAAAGAGGCCGGCAATGGGCCAGCCTCCCTGTTTGATGATCTGCTTTTTAATTCTTTTGGCTCAAGCCACGGTGGGCCGGAGATCAACTTTTTTCGTTGTGATCGTGATCCGGGCAGCGGTTAGTTCCGGACCGTCTCCGCCCTTCATCGCTTCAATGTTGATGGTGCCCGCCTGCTTCGTTGCCTGCACGATGACCTGCGCGAGGCCGTTGAAGAGAGAACGTTTCGGCTCCTTGTCGCTCTCCTGGCAATTGGGATCGCCGTTGCCAACGCCGATCAACACACCATCGCCGGAAATCTTGAAGCGAATCATATTGTTCGCGGTCGGCACAGAGCGGCCTTCCTTATCGAGCGCTTCGACTTTAAGAATTGCGACGTCTGCACCGTTGGCGTCGATCTGGGTGCGATCGGGTGTGAGTTTGATGGTCGCGGCTGGGCCGGTCGTTTCGCGCTTGTCGGTTAGAACAACTTTACCGTCTTTGCTGCCGCGCGCCTCAATTGTGCCGGGCACATACTTTACTTTCCATTCGACGTGACCGAGGTGTGGAACTTTTTTGCTGCCCGCACTCTGACCGTTGACGAAGAGTTCGACTTCGTCTGTATTTGCGTATACCCAGACAGCGATGTCTTCGCCTTCCCTGCCTGCAAAATTCCAATGCGGGAAAACATGGACCACAGGTTCTTTGCCCCACCACGCCTTGTAGTAAAAGAAATGGTCCTTGGGAAATCCGCACATGTCGACGATGCCGAATTGCGAATTGATTGACGGCCATCCGTACGGCGTCGGCTCGCCGCGATAATCAAAACCCGTCCAGGCGAATCCGCCTGCTTCCCAGTCGCGGG
>ODAK010007227.1_pt1 | contig 11150 bp, 11 predicted proteins | sample 1539591 | NCBI WGS metagenome assembly ODAK01 (sample SAMEA3539303, study PRJEB22396) | soil metagenome | biome: tundra; feature: field; material: soil | place: USA | collected 2010-05 | depth 0.15 m | reverse complement strand
GCGGGGATGACGCGCGCCTGCGGCAGATTCTGATCAACCTGGTGGGCAACGCCATTAAGTTCACCGCCGCGGGGAGGGTGGAGGTTCGGGTGCGCCGCGAGACCGGGGCCGGGGAGGCGGAACCGTTGCACTTCGTGGTTGCCGACACCGGCGGCGGGATTCCAGCGAACAAGCAGGCGGTGATTTTCGCTCCCTTCGAGCAGGGCGACGCCTCGATGGCGCGCCGCTTCGGCGGGACCGGTCTCGGTCTGGCCATCGCGTCCCGGTTGGTGGGGCTGATGAATGGAAAAATCCGCGTGGAGAGTCCCTGGAAGGCCCCCGGTTCGGAAGACCCCGTGGCGGGGAGCGCCTTCCACTTCACGGCGCTCTTCGCTCCCGGAACTCCCACCGTGGCGCCCGAAGCGGTGGTTGACGCGGCGGAACGGCCCTTGCGGATTCTGTTGGCGGAAGATCACGCGGTGAACCGGCGGCTGGCCCGCTACATGCTCGAAAAGAAGGGGCACACGGTGATCACCGCCGAGGACGGCCGGCAGGCGCTCGCGTTGCTCGAAACCGAAACCGTCGATCTGATCCTGATGGACGTTCAGATGCCCGGCATGGATGGCCTGGAGGCCACGCGCGTCATCCGCGCCAGGGAGACGGCGGGTGGCCGCCGCGTGCCCATCGTCGCGCTGACCGCGCACGCCATGAGCGGCGATCGCGACTATTGCCTGGCTGCCGGCATGGACGACTACTTGACCAAGCCCATTCGGGCGGAGGACCTGCACCGCTTGCTGGCCTCCGTGAGAGTGGGTGCTTGATCGAAGGTGTGCGACTTGGAAGGGTTACGGATTCGGGTGTTCGCTAGTGTTGGCATTTGGGTGCGACCTTCGATCCTCTCCAACGGTCCACCTGCAACTTGATGTGGACCGCTACCGGCAGCAGGTCCGCCTGGGGCATGAGGCGGCCACTTCTCGTGAGTTGACTTCGCTCCCGGGATCGAAGCTCGTTTATGGGGGATCTATCGGAGCGGCAACACTCGGGTGCGCGGCTTGTCAGTCCAGTCGAGACTGACGATGGCGCCCTGGTTGAGTTCCGCTTCGCCTCGCGAGCCGGGTTTCGTGCCCCGCGGGCCAAGAACTCATGCGGCAATTCGAAAATGGCATTCGCCGAATCGGGAGGCAGTTCGCCGTGGGCGAACCGCTCCAACGGTTCGGTGAGTTCCTCACGTTCCGGGTACCGGACATCCCCAAGGTGACTTGGGGCTCGTTTGGCCCACTTTGGCGGATCGGCCTTACACGGCCCAGTGCATTATAAGGTAGACTTTCAAGGGCCGGAAGGATTCCCGTCTATGGGCCGGATTTTCGGCGATGATTGGGCCTGCGAGGTTGGCGCGAATGATCTTTATTTCGTATTCCCGCAAAGACGAAGACAGAGTCCGCAACATTGCTGAAGCCTTCCGAGTCCGCACGGACTGCGACCTCTGGCGCGACGACAATCGAATACGCGCTGGACACGAGTTCCACTTGGAAATCGGCCGTGCGCTTCGAAATGCCAAAGCTGTGGTCGTATTCTGGTCAACATCGTCCGTAGAGTCGCAATACGTAATAGACGAGGCCTCTCGAGCCAGGGACGCCGGGAAACTGGTCCCGGTCAAGATTGATGATTGTGAAGTCCCTACCGGATTCGGAACACTGCAAACGATCGACCTCACAAACTATCGCAACGATCCCCCATTTGGAGATGTGCGATTGTCGCGGCTCATCTCTGAGCTGAATAGGCTTGAGAGACTTCCGAAAGACGTTCTTACCATTACTCTCTCTGAGGATCAGACCGATCAGCACGAGCTAATTAGCCGCATTACGAGTGGGGTCGAGGTGTTTGTTGGAATGAATTCCCGCGAAGCTGTGAACAGCCATGCCGTTCATCTATGGCTTGCAGTTGCTAGGCTTTACAGCGTCATTGGGAATTGAGCCGGAAGAATACAGTGGCAGGGAGGTACTCCCGATTCTAGCGGACGTCGATCGGGCCCACTTAGTGATTCTGACGTTCGTTCCTACCCTCCTGGTTCGGCCCACGTTTTATGAACTGTTGATAAAACGGTGCCCGGATAAGCCTATCTTCGTACTCATATTTGGCCCTGTTGCCCAGGACGAGCTCGCAGCGAATTATGACTTCATGAAGTCAGTCCCGGAGAATCGGATAATCCGGCGGAAGGGAGTCGGCTTTCCACTCGAAGGCGAACCTGCGAAAGAGACATGGAGGGTAGTCCGAAGCCTTCTTCGCTCCATCGGAGAATAACGCGCCTGCTCTTTCGAAGATCGAAGCTAAAGCGCATCTGATATGACTGTTATACCAGTCTGAACTGCCCGGCCTCCATGTCGGCGCGCAAATAGTTCACCGTGCCTGGGAGCAGGTTGTGCCCGCTAGCGCTTTTCGGTCACTCAAACATCAAAAATCTCCGCCCCCTATTTTCAATCACTTACAGAGATTCACCCCTGAATCACCGAAGTCTCTTCTCTATTCTCAAAGTAGGACAGGCCTCCGCCGGTCCCGTGCAGGCCTCCGCCTGTCCATCCGAGCGCAGCTCGGACCCGAGCGAAAACCTATGTCTACTCTTCGCCAAATAGAAGCCAACCGCCGTAATTCCGAAAAATCTACCGGCCCCACCTCTGTCACAGGCAAGGCCGCCTCCTCCATGAACGCCCTCAAAACGGTCCATCTGAATTAGAAACCTGTAACCCACTGATTTCAGACAATTTCATCGTAACGTCAAACATTCCGCTGATATCGCCAGCACAGGACGGCGGATTATAGACAATGCGTGATACGTACTTGTTAAGCAGTTCCTTTTGCTGGCACGTAGGAAGGGTCTGGAACGCCTTGAATGCTTCGGTGACCTGTGACGCAGCCACAGCCGGATCAATCGCTCTGGTGGCTGCTTTTTGGGCAAAGCGTACCCGTGTGCGTGCCATGGCAATATCAGTGTCTAGTGCTTCCATTTTCTTGACCAGCATTTTCGTCACGCTGGCATTTTTGGTGCTGGCAATCGCCACTGCAAAACTTTCCTGTTGTTCTTCGAGTTCCTTCACTTCTGCTTTGGCTGCTGCCAAGTTTCGCCGTGTTTCGTCTGTGTCCTGTGCCGCTATCGCTTCCTGAATCCGAGCTTGAACAAAACCCTTTTCAACAAATTTTGTTTCCATTGCCCAACTGATAAGCTGGTCTGCTGAATACTCGCCACGTGCCGCTAAAATCGGCTGGCGGCAATCGGTCTTTTGGGTATACCGCCCGCTGCAAATATAGTATGCCCACTGCTTGCCGTCGTGGTTGGTAACTTTGTGGTACATGCGGCAACCGCAAGAGCAGTACAGCAGACCAGCACCCAAAAATTCATTGACCAGCGTCTTGTTTTGAGTCCAAGTTTTGTGGTTCTCCGCTAACAAATCTTGTACAGCATTGAACAGTTCAGACGACACTAGCGGTGTTGCGGCAAGATTCGTTTTGACGGCAATGGGTTCAGGATGCGCCACACGGGAGCCGCTGGTCAACTTGTCCTTTTCCACGTTCCATACCCGGTTTACACGTTTCTTAGTCATGCACTTTTCGCCAATCCACCAGCGAGATTTTAGACAAGCACGCAACGAAACCTGATTGCCGAAACCAAGGTCTTGCGCCACACGCTTCATCTTCTGACCAGCGGCAACACGGATGAAGGCTTCTTTGACGGTTCCTGAAAATGCGGAATAGCGGAATGTGCCGGTGTTGTGGCGGTCACTGGTACGGATGAACGAGACACCTTTTGGCAGTGGGTCAATCTTGGCATCTGGCATCGCACGGAGTATTGCTTTTCCTCGCTGCATACGGTTTTTAATGCGTGCTTTTTCATGACCAGCCATTGAACCCCACAGCGCAAGTTTGATCATGTCATTAGGGTCTGTTAAGGAAATTTCGCCCAAGTCGCAAAAGAGCAATGTGTCTTTAGGAAGTGGCCGGAAGACATCGGAAAGTGTGGTGATGTTTTCGGGACGGAAAAAGCGTGAAAGTTCAGAAAAACAAATTCCAACCACATCAGGACGGTTTAAGGCTTCGACCATTTTTCGATATGCCTTTGTGTTTTGGACATTAGACCCACCGATGCCAGGAAGTTCAAATTTCTTGACGACCGTCAGATTCATTGTCTTGCAATGAATTTCGATGTCCTCTTCCTGCCGCCGAAGTCCAGTCTTTTCGTCCTGTGCTTGCTGGTCGGAACTCACACGAATGATGCTGACAATCTTCCGTGGTGCGTTGCTGGTGGTCTCTTTTTTCGCCGTCATGCCTAAAGCATACCAAATCGCATCACCCCTTGCACATTCGTTGGCAACCCCCATTATCACCACTTGCAATATCAGAGCGAAGAGCGAAAAACCAAACTGTTTTGGTGTCCTGGTACCTGTGTGCTGCTTGCGATGCGCTGTAGAGGCTGTGACAGGGCAAGAAAATGCCCCTGCAATTTGATTTCGGTGAAAAGCGGCAGGGGCAGCGCTAAAGGTTTGTGCTTTGAAGGTTGAGATTGGGCTCTTCTTTAAGCAATCAAATTTTTGATTACCACGAAGTGTGCGGGCAGGAGCACACCGACATCCCATCGACTGTATAGGCGAACTACAACCTGCATCATGCTAAAAGCCCCGATTGCAGAACGTGATGCCTCAACCGTCCAATTGGTTCGAAGGGCGGCGACCACTTGAGTGAAATCACCGACGAATAACTCGCTGGTTGTAGTTGCCGTTGAATCAGCGACCGAACCTAGATTTGTCGGAATGCTTGAGGTTACGTGCTTAGACAGAAGATCATATGATGGGAATGGTTCCAATGGTTGTCCTAGCTGGTCGATACCCCGATCCAGGATTCCAAATTCCCGAGGACTCATTATTACTGAATTAGGATTGCCATTCGCAGACCAGATTGTCTGGCAGGCATTGCTAATCATATCACGGGTGATCTGTGCGCCACCGGCAGGAGCCACTGAATCGGCATTCACAATCGTGACGCCAGTCGTATTACGGATTCCAGTCGGCATCGTTGAGCCGGTGCCCCGCAAAATCGCTTCGTCAAGCTGAAGGCCAAGAGCACGAGTCAGCGATTGTACCATGGTCTCATTAATCATTTTCGAATCTTCAAACAATTCGATTGAGCATCGCATGGTAGCAACCAATGTGTGTGCGTGCAAATCCACAGAGTCGAAAGTAATAGCTGTCGTTCCTAAGTCAGCGTTTTCCGCTTTCCAGGTTCCGACAGGATCAGATATCAGACGGGGAACACGAACAAAGCCTTCGCCCATGTTTAGCGTCCTGACGCCAGCGTCGAAGCACACAGACTTAGCACGGGCAAAATCCACGATTTCATTGGATACGTCCATCGGAAGCGTGTAACCACCGTTTGCGTTTACGGAACTTAGCGCAGTCCTTTTCTCTAAGTCCATTCCTGACCAATCGCCAAGCACAATACCTTTGAGATACAACCCAAGCATTGGGTTCTGTGTGGGTACGGCAGCTTTACGGAGAATCTTCTCGGCTGGCTTTGTGTTGTTGTCTGGTTCGCCAGTGTCGCCCGGATTCGAGCGATATGGGCGGGTTGTATTGCGTTCTAATGTGTCAATGCGGGATGTGTTTTCTTGTAATTTGACTTTTGCGTCGGACAAGAAACTTTGTACTTCTTCGGTGAGATTCGGCATTACTAGTTTGTGCGGATGACTTATGTGTTTCCCGGGAAACGCACCATCCAACAATTGACAGCCTGACCTTGAAATCGAATTCACGCCCGAAAGCGAATCATGCCGCAAGTGTATTTAGTGTGTGAGTCTGCTTGGGGGTGGATGAAACTTGAAACCAAACACCTTGGGTCGCCAGGGAGCGAACACCAAGTCCGTAGGTTCGGAATCACGAGTCATCCACACAGACTCAATTACTCGCAAAGATATCTAGCTTCGAGCAAATTCCCGAAGCGCCGCAATAATACAGCCCAAATCTTGGTCGCTCACTTCGTCTTCAGCGCTGTTGATAGAGCGGACAGAGGTCACTTGAGCCAATTGCTGCGCCGGAATTGGTGTAAGTGATATTTCAAACAAACTCGCCTTTGTGATTGTCCTGCTGCCGTCACGATTTGGAGTGGAAGAATCAGGGATAAAGGCGATGGAAAGACCTGTTAATGCTCCCTGTTTCAGCAATGTAAGGGCGTCCCGGCCACGTAAAGTATCAAGATTCAACTCCCCTTCGACATAGAGTCCATACGAATCTTCTTTCACGACCCTGAAAATTCCAATTGGTTCATCCGATCTATGAGCAAATAGCACGGGTAGCTTATTTGTTCTTGTACGGAGCGTAGTTTTGAAAGCGCCAGGAGATATAATTTCCCCGGAAACATCAGGCTGATTCCAGACGGCAGCGTATCCGGTGAAAATGCCCTGGTCATTGATGCTTCTGATTTCCGATGATGCGATGTGAGTAGTCGTGGTCATGCAAATATTTATGTTTGCTGTGTTGGGAGTCACATGGTGTTTTGAGTGTGGGGAGTTTTGTATCGTACGAAACAGAGATCGGCGGATTCCTGAGTAAGCACCTACATCCCTACATCCCTACATCCCTACATTCAGCCGCCTTCAACTTTACCGCTATAGAAATGGATTTAAGAAGAAAAATGACCCTGAGGCACCTGCCGGGTTTTATAATTCGCTGGTGAGGCTGGAATGGGGCACAAAGCTGGAATCCTATTACTTGGTCGGACACTCATAACATAGTCCGTGGTTAGCAAGGTTGGCGATGGGGAGATTTGGTTGCCTCCATCCCTCCATCCCTCCATCCCTCCATTCCTCGGGTTGCCCGGCCCACACACTAATACTTTGCGATTTTACGATTGTGGAAATAAAAGTTTAGCCTTCATCCATTTACCGAGTCGATTTGCAAAATATGTGTCGTTGGTTCCAGTCTTAAGAGCATCTGGTAGAGAGTCGCACAAATCAGAATCCTTTATGGCTTGCCGAATATCAGTAACAACTATCGGGTGTATGTCGCAATTTGGAAACGCTCGCCGTAGTGCTTCAATAAATTCAATGGTCTCTTGTTCTTCACTATTGGCTTCTGCTCTGGCGTCTTTGTTGCCCGAGAGGAATTTGGATTCAGGCCACACATAGTCAAGTATTCCACCGACGATACCTTCCCATGCTCCATACTTTGACATCGTGATTTTCTGACGGCGATGTGATCCTGCGTTCTTCCAGGCGCATACAATGTTAATCAAGTCCTGAAGGAATTGCACCCTGCGTTTCCCTCCCACAAAGGTATCAGGCGACTCACCGTATGTCTTCTGTATTTCAAAATCTTCCATGTTGCGGCTTCTGGCATCTTTATGTTTCAGAAGAATCATAACACTGCGCTCTGTAATATCGTCATCGAGATCCACAAAATTCCCATTGACGGCAAAGACCGTGTTTACCGGCGCTGTCGTGCTATCTGAACTATGCAGCCGACGACAATCACGAGTACGACTTGTAAGCACAGATGCGAATTCTTGAGAGTCCAGTTTACCCACGACGTTATCAATCACGACAAACTGCTTACCCTCCATGAGAATGGAATCTAATCTAGTTTTCCACTCGGTATCTGTTTTTGGATTAGATACAAGCGATGCACGCCGACCAAAGACGATTAACGATGCCATCTCATTCAACAGACCTTTTCCAAGAGACGGTCCATTGCCCCTCATAAAGAAACATGGGGTAACTCCGTCTATTGCTGGCCGCAGTATCAAGGTGAGCATCATAGAAAGATACGCAGCTTTGTTGCCTTCAATCTTATCCATAGGATCAAACGGAAAATCGAACAATGGTTCCTTTAGGCGATCAAGACTCGCTCGTGCTTTAGGAAGGTCGGCGTCTGTAAGAAACTCCACGCCCCGCAATGCTTCGTCTGGTTCATAGTAAATGTTATTGGCGAACCCCGGAGCAGTAATAAGTTCCAGCGTATGAACACCCGTGTTCTGGACAAACACCGGCTTTGTGGTGAATGTGTCGATGCGCTTTAGCTTGCTGTCTGGGGTGTGTATGATGTCGTTTGACACAGCACTTACATTGGTCTCGGATAATGTTTCAAATTCCCGCCGCACAATCCATGCAATATCATCTTTACGCATGGGCTTTACCTTGCCTTCGCTCACTCTTACAATTTGGTCGCCATAGCGATACAGGCAATCGGTCTTCTCAAGTTTCGTCATCATGCGTTCTGCTAAGTCAACTACGGTTCCTAGTTCCTTTGGTTCTTTTGCCGCTTTTGGTTTCTTGTTCATTTCAGTTTTCCGTCACTTATACCTTCTTTCTCGCTCGTTGTTTTGCTACAAAGTCAAGATAAACCTGTTCCGCCGTAGGAGCTTTAGGCTTTCTGGTCGCCGTCGTATGCTGGCAAGCGTTATTACATGTGTCCTCTAGCCACTTATCCGATTTTCCATACGAAGCCCACACAGCCGACAGTTTTATCAGGCGCATCATTTGCGGGACATTGCGCCCGGTATGGAATGCCAGCTTACACGCCAGATAAGCGATGGCATTCGAGCGATGTTCGAAATCGGTACCAGCGTTGCCGACTTCAAATAACTGCTGGATCTTATCGCCAGCTTTTTCTGTGTACATGTGGTCTAACACCGTATCGTCATCTTCTATGAACACCGGCTGTGTGCCGATGGGTTTCTGTTTTGGGGTCTGCTGGTGTGTGAGTGCGGGTTTGATGCCGAATTTCTCGCACCATGCAATAACTTTATCCGTATCCACACAGATGGTTTCAGGCGAACTCCAATCGTCAAAGGAAACTAGGTTCCCCGTCATTGCGATACTTTGCCCGGCCCAATAAACCTCTCCGTGTTTGTGATCGATCTTGCCGACGTGATCGAGGTAGGGAAGCTCCGACAACATAAAGATATGACAACCTTCGCCGGATACACTCTGCTCTGTGTAACTGTTGAAATATCTTGCCGCATCCTTCGCATAGTCTGAATATGCTCCATTTTCCTTGCTTCGTTGTCTATCGAAATCAAAGCAGAACAAATGGAGTCCGCTGCTGAGTTTTCCCGTTCTGACTCCGACCAAACCTTTATAAAATGAGCCGTGTGAATAGCGACGGGTGGACTCCATACAAACTGCATAAGAGTACAGGTCGGACTCATCGTGATACAACTTCTGTGTGAAGCCATTGCGGGGAAGTTTCGACCACTTGTCAGCAGCTAAGTCACGGGCGCATTCAAATACCACACAGCGGTTTTCGGATGTCAGAAGGGACTTGAAGTCAATCAAACTTTGTGTGCCGTACATTATGATTGCTTCACGCCAGCGAGTTCATACAACCCCCGGGAAACCTTTGTGATCTTGCCATCCCGTACCAACCTATCTAAATGCTTCTGGATACATTGTTGTTTGTATCCCAATGCTTCAATAATCATCTTATTTGTGACTCTGCCTTCTCCCTGAATGTAAGTGAGTACCCGATAACAGGTGTCGTTCAACCGTCTGTCAACCATGTGCTTAAATTGCCTCTGACTGTATCTATACACCGGCATCTCGAATAAGTGGGATTTCTGCGTTAAGGGTGCGTTCGTTAACGCTAACTGCTCAGCAAACACATCAATATTAAACTTCTTTCATGTATGAGCAATTTGCCCGTCGTTCGTGTTTGTATTGCACAAAACAGAGATCGGCGGATTCCTGAGTACGACGACACAGGGATCGTGCATGGAACGCATGGAACCAGCATGGAACAAAACGGCGGGTCGCCTGCACTGCTAAGTCCTATTTCTTACTTGACTTAGGAACCAGATGCAGGGATGCAGGGAATAAAAGATAAAGTAGTAAATATATTATAGTAGAGTCAAGAGTCATTCACACCCAAGCAGACCCAAACATAGGTACCCTATAGTATGGTGGACACTCGGGAGCTTTTGCTGCCTGCATCCCCTGCATCCCTGCACTGGCTATGTTATCAGCAACTTAGGGGGAAGGGAACACCATAAGTCATCCCTGCATGGTTCCCTTGATGATTCCCCTCGCCCGCCCGGAGACTCCCTGATAGCAATGTTGTAGCAATGGTAACGCTGATGGGGTATGGGGGTCTGAAACCTTCTTCGGAGGGGTAGCCCAGACCGCACGGCTTCTTGAAATCCTTTAAGCCACCCTTTAGGCAGTAGTCTACAGTCCCCGCTGTCCTGTTCGTCATCCGATGTGACGTAACGTCCGGTTTCAAGGTCTGTCCATGTCGTCTTTAGGATTTTTTCAAATTGACGTTCAAGGGGATTGAAGGATACCGACTTAAGTTCCCTGTCGCCCGCCGTTTGGACCATCAGGATCAGTGCGTCAGTCAGGTTCTTTTGAAGTGTGAGTTTTGAAACTGTCATGTTTCCTCAGATTCCGCCGCAAAGTTCTTGGAATGCGGTGTCATTTCCTCTGCCACCTATTCAATGGTGCCAACTTGCTTTCAAGCCAAACCTTGTGACCCGCAGTCTTCGTTCCCATCATCCCAACACCGTTGGGCGCTGGACGGTAATTGTCGATCTCAACCATCGCCTCGACACCACCGTCCACGTCTTTCAGGAGCCGGATTTGAGCATTCTTGGGTAGGATAGTGTAATCTCCCTTTGATTCCCAATCACGCCACATGACGTAGCTCTCATCCGGCGTTTCAAGTTTTGAACGGCGGAATCTCTGATATGCCCGGAGATTGGTAAACACCAGTGCGGAGCCGAAGGTTGGGCGAAACATACAGGTGTCTCCAACTCGGCATTCTGGAAGTTCTGCGGCCACCTGTGCCACTTCGTGCCGCTGCGGTTTGGGAACGTCTCCGCATCCGACACACATAATCAGAGAACTGACAGCGAGGATGAAGGGCGGGAGTGGTACCCAAATCAGTGGGTTAAGCACGTACCGATTGTACAGCGTTTGTCCTGGCTACTGAGAGAACTCGAACTGCTACTGAGACTTGGCATTATGCAACCCCTTCAATGATTTTAGTTTCAGTGGGTTGCGGGTTTCCAAAGTGAAAAGACCAATAAAACCGGCATCCACGCCAAATCCCTCGTCCTCCCATCCGAAAAAGTCGTCGATCTCGAGCAACTCATCGACGAGTATTACCAGCACCACCGCCCCGCCTCCCCCGAAG
>ODAK010007226.1_pt1 | contig 11152 bp, 8 predicted proteins | sample 1539591 | NCBI WGS metagenome assembly ODAK01 (sample SAMEA3539303, study PRJEB22396) | soil metagenome | biome: tundra; feature: field; material: soil | place: USA | collected 2010-05 | depth 0.15 m | reverse complement strand
AGCATCACGTCCACCAGCGGGACGACGTTGATCTCGGCGAGCGAGGAGGAGACGCGGTGGCCTCGCCCGAGGCGTCCGGGCCCCGCTTCCGGAATCGGCTGAACCTTCGGCATGCGCCTAGGTGAAGTTCCTCTCCGCGATGTTCAGAAACTCCATCGCGAAATCATCCATCTCCGACGCGAAGATTTTCACGCGCTGCGTCAGGTGGTTATAGAAATAGACGGCCGGTATCGCCGCGAAGAGCCCGGCCGCCGTCGCAATCAGCGCCTGCGCGATGCCCGGCCCCACCGTGGCGAGATTGGTCGATCCGGTCTGGCTGATGCCCAGAAACGCTTCCATGATTCCCCATACCGTGCCGAACAATCCGATGAATGGTGCGATACTCGCCGTCGTGGCCAGAAACGGCACGCGCCGCTCGAGCTTGTTCACTTCGACGACCGAGGCACGCAAGAGCGCGCGATCGACCGACGGGAGGCTCTTGAGAGTTGGACGCCCGGCAGCCCCGCGCGGATTGGCAGGGTCCGCCGCCGGGGTCGCTTGGCGCAACTGCGTCGTGAGCTCGGTGTAGCCGGATTGGAACAAACCGACGAGCGGGCTGTCGACGAGCGAGCTGCAGACCGCCTGGACTTCGGAGAACTTGCTGCTGCGGCGAAAGACGTCGAGGAAGCGCGTGGTCTGGCCGGCGGCGCGCCGAAACGTCCAGAGCTTGTAGAGAATGATGCTCCAGGAGACGATCGAGGAGAGCGCGAGGATCAGCAGGACGACTTTGGCGACTGGACCCGAGCGGGCGATCAGCCCAATGATGCTCGTCGCCGGAGCAGAATCGGTCGCGGCACCGCCCTCTGCCTGCAACAGCAGGGCATAGGACAGCGTTCCAAGCGTGCGCAAACGGGCCTCCGAAACATAGCTGTGCGCCGCTGGGACAGCGCGATGCTGCGCAGAATAGCACGACCTCTGGATCGCTGTCAAACCTATGGTATGATTGGAGTTCTCGCCCTTCCACATGCTTCGCTTCCTGAAAATCAGCCACCTCGCGGTGATCGACGCCGTTGAGGTCGAATTCGAGCCCGGCTTCAACGTCCTGACGGGGGAGACGGGCGCCGGCAAATCGATCCTGGTCGAGGCGGTCGGGCTCCTGCTCGGCGGCCGCGCGTCGGGCGATCTGGTGCGTACCGGCGAAGAGGCCGCGTCGATTGAAGCGATCTTCGAGAGCGGCGGGGAGGAGCTCGTCGTGCGCCGCGAGATTACCGCGCAGGGGAGAAGCCGCGCGTTCGTCAACGGCGCGCTCGCCACCGCCGGCGCGCTGAAGGATCTGTCGGCGCGTCTCATCGAGCTTCACGGCCAGCACGAACATCACACCTTGCTCGACCCGGCGACACACGTCGGCGTCCTCGACACCTTCGGCCGCCTCGACGGCGCCGAGACGGCCATCGCGTTCGACGCGATGCGGGCGGCCGCCGAGGAGGTCGCGCGAGTCCGGCGCGCGATCGCCGACCGCGAGACGCGTCAGGAGCTCGTCACGTTCCAGCTCGGTGAGCTCGATCGCGCCGGACTCAAGGCCCCCGCGGCGGGCGGTGCGAGCGAGGACGCGGAGCTCGCGTCGGCACGGCAGGTCCTGGCCAACGCCGAGCGCGTCGAGCGGCTGTGCGCCGAGAGCTACGCGTCGCTGTACGAGAGCGACGAGGCGATCCTCGCCTCCCTCGGCGCGGTCTGGCGGCGCGTGGGGGAGCTCGCGGCGCTCGATCCGACGTTCCAGCCGTATCTGGAGGCCCGCGACGCCATCAAGCCGCAGCTCGAAGACCTCGCGCTGTTCTTGCGCCGCTACGCCGACGGCATCGAAGCGTCGCCGGCGCGGTTGCAGCAGCTCGAGGAGCGGCTCGCGCTCCTCGAGCGCCTCAAGCGCAAGCACGGGCCGACGCTCGCCGACGTCATCGCCAAACGCGACGCGCTGCGGCGCGAGCTGGCGGATCTCGAGGGGGGGGACGAACGCGTGGCCGAGCTCGAACGCGCGTCTGCCGCGGCGCGCGCGGCGTACGTCACGGCGGCGGGCGCGCTCGGGAGCGCCCGGCGCCGGGCCGGTCCCGATTTCGCGCGTCAGCTCGAGCGGATGCTCGCGGAGCTCGCGATGGAACGCACGCGGTTCGAGGTCCGCTTCAACGCGGACGCGCTCCCTGAATCGGCCTGGAGCGCGCGCGGCATGGACGCCGTCGAGTTCTTCGTCTCGCCGAATCCCGGCGAGGAGCTGCGCCCGCTGGCGCGCATTGTGTCGGGCGGCGAGCTGTCGCGCGTCATGCTCGGCATCAAGACGCTCACCGCCACGTCGCGTCACGGCTTCAGCGACGCCGCCGATCGGCCGCCCAGCCTGTCGGCTCCAGGCCTGGTGTTCGACGAGGTCGACGCGGGCATCGGCGGGCGAGTGGCGGACGTCGTGGGGCGGAAGCTCCGGACCCTCGGATCCGCGTTCCAGGTGCTCTGCATCACGCACCTGCCGCAGATCGCGGCCTACGCCGACTCGCATTTCCAGATCGAGAAAAAGGTCGAGCGCGGCCGCACGCGGACGACCGTGGTGCGCCTCGACGAGCGGCGGCGCGTGGACGAGCTCGCCCGGATGCTCGGCGGGGAAGCGATTAGCGATGGCCTTCGGGCCTCCGCTCGTGAGATGCTGATGGAGCGGCAGGCGAAAGCGAAAGGCGAAAGCGAAACCGAAGGCGCCCGCCGGGCCCCGCGAGAAGGCAAGAAGAAGACGTGACCCGTGGCGCGTAAGTATCTGATTGAAACCTTCGGCTGCCAGATGAACGTCCACGACTCCGAGCGGATGGCGGGTCTGCTCGAGCAAGCGGGCTTCGAGGCCACCGACGAGGCTGCCGACGCGGACGTCGTCGTCATCAACACGTGCAGCGTCCGCGAGCGCGCGGAAGAAAAGCTGTACACGCGGCTCGGCGAGCTGCGGCAGATGGCGGCCGAGATCGGCCACGACCCGGTGGTCGCCGTGGCCGGCTGCGTGGCGCAGCAGGAAGGCGAGACGCTCTTCACGCGCTCGCCCGGCGTGGCGAACGTCATCCTGGGGACCCAGGCGATCCGCCGGCTCCCGATGCTGGTGGAGCGGGCGCTCGAGCGGCCCCACGCTCCCGTCCCGCTGCTCGACCTCACGGCGTACGACGATGTGTCGTGGCCGCTGGGGGTGACGCGGAGGAGCGATCCCGTCAAGGCCTACGTCACCATCATCGAAGGTTGCAACGAATTCTGCAGCTTCTGCGTCGTCCCCTACACGCGGGGCCACGAGCGGATGCGTCCGAAGGCCGACATCCTGGCCGAGGTGCGCGAGGCGGCGAATACGGGACATCGAGAAGTCCAGCTGCTCGGGCAGATCGTGAACCACTACGCGGCGCCCGACGATCCCGGCTGCGACTTCACCGGGTTGCTCGACGCCATCCACGAGGTCGACGGCATCGAGCGGATCCGGTTTGCGAGTCCCCACCCGCGGCACGTCTCGCCGGCGTTTCTGGCCGCGATGGCGCGGCTGCCCAAGATCTGCCGCCACCTGCATCTGCCCGTGCAATCGGGGTCGACGCGTGTGCTCGAGTCGATGCGGCGTCGGTACACGCGCGACAGCTACCTGGAGCTGGTGGACGCGATTCGCGGCACGCTGCCGGACGTGGCGCTCTCGACCGATATGATCGTTGGGTTCCCGGGCGAGACGGAGGCCGACTTCGAGGACACGCTCTCGCTCACGGCCGCGGTCCGGTATCACAGCATGTTCTCGTTCAAGTATTCGGCGCGGCCGCACACGCTCGCCGACCAGCGGATGCCGGACGAGGTGAGCGACGCCGACAAGACGCGGCGGATCGTCGCGCTGCAGGCGCTGCAGCGTGACATCCAGACGACGTTGAATGGCGACCTGGTGGGGCGGGAGGTCGACGTGCTGGTGGACGCGGCCAGCCGGCGCCGCGAGACCGAGCTCTCGGGGCGGACGAGCGGCAACGTGGTCGTGAACCTGCCGGGGCCGCCGGCGTGGATTGGGCGGACCGTGCGGGTACGGGTCGGGCGGGCCGGTCCGCACAGCGTGTGGGGCGAGGCGGTCGCGGCGGACATCGAGGAGAGCGCCGCGGCGGGCGCGTAGGCGGGACGTTTATGCAAATCGAGATGAGCATCAAGGGGTTGATGGTCGATCCCATCACGAACATGCCGATTGTCATCCTGCGCGATCAGGAGGGGCAGAAAGTCCTGCCGATCTGGGTCGGGATCTTCGAGGCCAACGCGATCGCGCTGCAGATCGAGAACATCTCGACGCCGCGGCCGATGACGCACGACCTGCTGCGCAACGTCATCCAGGACCTCAAGGCGTCGGTGCAGAAGGTGGTCGTCTGCGACCTGCAGGAGAACACGTTCTACGCGCTCATCTACCTGCGGCTGAACGGCGAGACGGTGGCCATCGACGCGCGGCCGAGCGACGCGATTGCGCTGGCGCTGCGGACGCGGGCGCCGATTTTCGTGGAGGAGTCGGTCATCGACAACGCCAAGACGGTCGATTTCGTGCCGGAGGCGGCGGACGCCGATCGGCTGCAGAAGTGGCTGGAGAGCCTCGATCCCGACGATCTCGGCAAGTACAAGATGTAATCTGCTACAATCGCCTCGCGCCTCACCCCTGATGATCGTCGCCATTGCCAACCAGAAAGGCGGCGTGGGCAAAACCACCACCGCCATCAACCTCGCGGCCGCGCTCGCGCTGCGCGGGAAACGTACGCTGCTCATCGATCTCGACCCCCAAGCCAACAGCACGATGTCGTTTCTCGACATGGCGCAGGTGACCAAGAGCGTGTACGACGCGGTGGCGGATCCCGACTGCGCGCTGGCGGACGTGATCCTGCCGTCGACGGTCGAGAACCTGTGGATTGCGCCCTCGCGCATCGCGCTCGCCAAGCTCGAGGCCAAGCTGGTGGGGGAGATGGACGCGCATTTCCGGCTGAAGGATAAAATTGCACCCATCCGCCGGGAGTACCCGCACATCGTCATCGACTGTCCGCCGACGCTCGGGCTCCTGACGGTGAACGCGCTGGTGGCGGCGACCCATCTCCTCATCCCGATTCAGTCGTCGTATTTCGCGCTCGAGGGGACCGACGATCTGCTCGAGACGATCGAGAAGGTGCGGGCGCGGCCCAATCCGTCGCTGCGCATCCTCGGGGTCGTCATCACGATGCACGACAAGCGGACGGCGCTCGCGCGCGACATCCGGGCGCAGATCCAGAAGGTCTTCGGCGGGAAGGTGTTCAAGACCGTGATCACCAAGAGCGTGCGGCTCGAGGAGAGCCCGGCCTACAAGGAGTCGATTTTCACGTTCGCGCCCCATTCGACCGGGGCGACCGAGTATTACCGCCTGTGTGAGGAGGTCATCGACCGTGCCTAGACGAGGCCTGCCCGACACGCTCTCCATGCGCCACGACCAGCACTACGTCGATGCGCTGGCCGCCTCGGCGGGGACGCCAATCGGGCGGCTGGTGCCGATCGATCAGATCGACCCGAACCCGAACCAGCCGCGGCAGGTCATGGGCGACCTGTCGGAGCTGATCGCGTCGATCGGGGAGAAGGGGATCATCGAGCCGCTCGTGGTCCGCCAGCGCGGCGAGCGGTTCCAGATCATCGCCGGCGAGCGGCGCTACCAGGCGGCGACGCAGGTCGGCCTGTCGGAGCTGCCGGTCATCGTCCGCGAGGTCGACGACACCGAGGTCATCGAACTGGCGCTCATCGAGAACCTCCAGCGCAAGGATCTGACGCCGTTCGAAGAAGCCGAGGCCCTCCACGGCCTGGCGGACCGGTGCGGCTACACGCACGAGGACCTCGCGCGGCGGCTGGGGAAGTCGCGGACGGCCGTCACCGAGTCGCTGGCGCTCAACGGGATGCCGGCGTCGGTGCGGACGCTTTGTCGGCTGGCCGACATTTCCGCCAAGTCCCTGCTGTTGCAAATAGTTAGACAAGACACGTCAGAGAAAATGACCGCCCTGATCGAGAAAATCGCCAGCCAGGGCGGCGGCGCCACCCGCCAGCAGCTCCGCGCCGCGGCGGCCAAACCGAAGGCGGGCCGGCCCAAGCAATACGTGTTCGCGTACCGGCCGCCGACCAAGGCGTTCAATCTGAAGCTCGCCTTCGCGAAGAGCCGCGCCAGCCGCGACGACGTCATCGATGCGTTGGAAGCGATCCTGCGCGAACTGCGAAAAGGCAAGTAAGCCGCGGACTCCAAGCCGGCTCTGAAGCCCTCCGAGACAACCAGGGAGGCGACCACAGGGTCACCGACGCGGAGAGAAAACCAACCAGGTCTTAATCTCCGTGCCTCTGTGACTCATTAGTTAACATAACATACATTATCGGACTCTAACGAAATCGTTCCAGAACAGCCCCTGTGGATGGTTTGTGCGTCGATTCGAAGGGCGTCCGCCCAAACCCGTCCTACGCCGTCCAGTTGCGCGCCGCAAACCGCTCGTCCGGCACCTCCGCCTCGATCGGCCGGTGCGACGGATGCTGCTCCAGCTCGTTCCCGGCCACGTCGGAAACCGCCACGAAGAACGCCACTCGATCCCCGGCCGCCACGCCCAGGTCCGCCAGCGGCAGCGCCAATTCCAGCACGCGGCCGGCCGCCGCCGCTGCGCCCTCGGGTCCGCGATCGACCCACGCGGCCTCACCGCCAGGGCCATCGCCCCGCGCGAGAAAGCGCCAGGTCAGCCGCCCATGCGCCTCGCGCACCGAAAAGCGCACCCCCTCAGGCTGGATGAACTTCAGCGAGCACTCACAGCCGTCCGCCAGCAGGTCCGCCAGAGGGCGCCGGCCGTCGAGCCGGACATAGAGGGTGGTGCGATCGAACCCGAACTGCACGAGCGTCAGCACGCCGGGCTGACGCTCGGACTCATGCATCGCTCCAGGCACCTCGCGGATCTCGTGCGCGCCCGCGCCGAGCCACTCGAAGTAGCTGGTCTCCTCGCCGTCGAGCGTCGGCGACAGCAGCCCGGTCGGGTCGGTCTGCGCCGCCGGCGATCGCCCCGAGGCCCCCGGGGATGCTGAGATGTTGCTCACGAACAGCTCGTCGGGAATCGGCTTCCGCAGCAGCGTGTACACATTCCGCAAGTGGCGCCTGAAGAGATCGTCGAACTCCAGGTCGTGCGCCGAGGAATGGTCGTCGCCGTACCACCAGAACCAGTCGCTGCCCTCGGCCACGAGGACTTCCTCGCGCGCCTTCGCCGTGGCGTCGCTCGGACCCACGGCTTCGGCGGCATCGAGGGCCTCGCGCGCCTCGGCCAGCTGGCTCCAGGCGCGCTGATCGTCGGCGTGGCCGATCCAGATGGAGAAGTTCGCGTCGATCCACGACCCGGGGAAGATGCCCGGCAGCGCCGGTCCTCCCGCCCCGCACCCCTCCCCCATCGTCACCGTCCGGAGCTCCGGGTGCGACGAGAGGCGGGCATATAGCGCGCGCAGGAACGGCCGTCCACCCCCTTCGAAGTGCTCCCAGGCGTTTTCGCCGTCGAGGATGATGGGAATCATGGCCTCTCCCCCGCCGGTGCGAGCCGTGTACTGGCGGCCGGCTTCGACGAGCCGCGCCACGAAGTCGTCGGCCGCCGCATCGGCGGGCCAGCCCGAATAGACGAAGCCGATGCGATCGGACAACTCGTGATCGCGGAACGCGCACGCGATGCGCGCGCCGCCGGCCTCCACCTGGTAGGCGGTGTAGAGCCGCTCGGGCTCCCTGAGCCGGCCGTTCGCGTCGCGCGTGATCGGTGCGCCGAGCGTGCGCGCGAGGATCAGTTCATCGGTCGCCATCCAGCGAAAGCCGGCCGCGGCGACCAGCGGCACCATGGCGTCCGACACCGAGCCCTCCGACGGCCACAGCCCCACCGGCCGGTGCCCGAACAGGCGCTCGTGGCAGCTGACGGCGCGCGCGAGCTGCTCGGCGGCGTCCTCCGGATGCACGAAACGCTGGCGCGGACGCCGCGCGTCCGGATGGGTCCGCAGATAGATGTCCGTGTCGCAGAGCAGCGGCAGAATCGGGTGGTAGAAGGGCGACGTCGACAGCTCGACCTGCCCCCGATCGGCCGCGGCGCGATACTCGGGGATCACCTTGTTCAGCAGCTCGATCTCGACCCCGTGCAGGACCGCCTTGTCGCCCTCGGTGAAGTCCCGCCCCTTCTCCATGAGGGCGCGAATCCGGCCGTCGCCCTCGAGGTAGCCGGGATCAATCCACGCCAGCTTGTGCCAGACCTGGAGATCGCGAAGGTCGTCCACCGTGAAGCGCGGCACCAGCGCCCGCGCCTGCGCGGCGTCGGGCTCGCCCCCGCCCCGCCGCGCCAGCAACTCCGCGTACCGCGGATACGTCTCGATCATCCGCTGCCGGTGGGCGTGGAAACAGTGCTGAATCATGAAGGCGGCGTCGGCCGCGGTCAGCTCCACCGCCGGCGCGAGGCTGGCGTCGAGAAACCGGTCGCGCGCGCGCCCTTCGGCGAACGCCTCGAGCTGCACGAGCAGCGACGGCACCAGGTTGAACGTCATGCGGACGTCGGGAAACTCCCGCAGCAGCGCCACCATCCCGTAATAGTCCTTGAGCCCGTGGAGGCGCACCCACGGCAGGATGTGCTCGCGGGTGACGAGGTCTTCGTAGAACGGCTGGTGCATGTGCCAGAGGATGGCGACTTGGGTCATACGGTGTACTCTTACTGTGGCTCGTAGCTCGTAGCTCGTGGCTCGTGGCTGGTGGCTAGACCAGGCTGATGTTCAAGATTCTTGATCGGTATCTCACGCGCGAGATCCTGCTGCCGTCGCTCCTGGCGCTGGTCGTCCTGACCTTCGTGCTGGTCATCCCGCCGATCCTGCAACAAGCAGCGACCCTCGTCGCGCAAGGCGTCGCGTGGACGATCTACGGCCAAGTCCTCCTCCTGCTCCTGCCGCAGGCACTCAGCATCACGATCCCGATGGCGCTGCTCATCGGCATCCTGATCGGCTTCGGCCGCATGTCGGCGGATCGCGAATTCGTCGCGTTGCAGGCGTGCGGCGTCAGCCTCTTCCGCCTGCTGCGTCCCATCGTGCTGCTGGCCACGCTCGGCACCGCGGCGACCGCGTACGAGACGATTGTCGCACTGCCGAACGCGAACCAGACGTTCCGGGAGCTTACGCTCAGCGTGGTGGCCGACAAGATCGACAAGCAAGTCAAGCCGCGCGTGTTTTTTACCCAGTTCCCCGACCGCGTGATCTACGTGCAGGACCTGCCGCCGTCCGGCGGCTGGCGCGACGTCTTTCTCGCCGATTCCACCAACGCGGATCACACGACGGTGTATTTCGCGAAGGAAGGCCGGATCAGCATCGACAAGGAAGAGAAGACGGTTGCGCTGCAGCTGCTGAACGGCACGTCGCACACGACGCTTCTCAGCAAGCCCGATCAGTATGAAGGCACCGACTTCAAGGAGCTGACGCTCAGCCTCGACCCCGCGACGATTTTTCCGCCGCCGCCGAACAAGGGCGTGCCGGAGATGACGATCGCGGAGCTGCGGAAGGCGGTCGCGAACGCCAAGGCGCACGGCCAGACGGCCATCTCCGAGGAGTTTTTCATCCAGCTGAAATTCTCGCTGGCCGCCGCGTGCCCCGTGCTGGCGCTGATCGGCCTCGCGCTCGGCGCGACCAATCGCCAGGACGGCAAGCTCGCGAGCTTCGTCCTGGGCATCGCCGTGATCTTCGTCTACTACATCCTGTTGTACGGGGCCCGCGCGCTCGGTTTGGGCGGACGGATCTCCCCGACCTGGGCGCCCTGGATCGCCAACATCGTCCTCGGCGCGGTCGGCGTGGCGCTCACCGTCTGGCGCGCCCGGGCGGCCGATCGGCCGCTCCGCTTCAGTGTGCCGAAGTTGTGGCAGCCCGCGCAGGGCGTGGAAGCCGCCGCGGACGGATTGGGCGCGCGCCCCTCGCGCGAGCGCGTCGTGATTGTGCTGCGCGTCCCGCACATGAAGGTCTGGCGGCCGCGTCTGCTCGATGTCTACGTCGCCCGCCAGTATCTCTATGTGTTCGGCCTCGGCATCGTCGCGCTGCTGGGAATTTTCTATATCGCGACGTTCATCGACTACGCCGACAAGCTCATGCGCGGCACGGCGACGACGCCGATGCTGCTGGCGTATTTTTACTACCGGACGCCGGAGTTCGTCTCCTACGTCATCCCGATATCCGCGCTCGTGTCGACGCTCGTGACGATCGGCGTCATGACGAAGAACAGCGAGCTCACCGTAATGCGCGCGTGCGGGGTCAGCCTGTATCGCACGACCTTGCCGATCATGCTCTTCGGCGTGGCCTTCAGCGCGGTGCTCTTCGGCATGCAGGAGCAGGTGCTGCCCGGCGCGAATCGCGAATGGAAGCGCCTCGAACATCACATGCGCGGCTTCCCGCCCGAGACGTTCGGCCTGCTCGGCCGACGGTGGATCGTATCGAGAACCGGCGACATCTATCACTACGACTCGTTCGATCCTCGGGCCAACCGCTTCGAGCGCCTGTCGATCTACCGGATCGACCCGCGCGCGTGGCGGCTCCAGTCGCTCACGTACGCGAGGCAGATGTCGCCCGCGCCGCGGTCCGTCGCCTCGGGCGACCCGACGGCGTTCGCGTGGCGCGGCATCGACGGCTGGACGCGCGAGTTCATCACCACCCGCCGTCGCAGGACGACGGTGAGCGGCGTGCGATACGAGCCGTTTTCGCAGAAGGATCTCGCGTTCGAGCCGCCCGCGTACTTCAAGACGCAACTGCCCGATCCGGAGGAGATGACGTACGCCGAGCTCAAGCGCGAGGTCGCGCGGGAGAAGATGAGCGCGTTCAATGCCGTGCCGGACTCGGTGGAGCTGCAGAAGAAGATCGCGTTTCCGATGGTCACGATCGTCATGACGCTGCTCGCGATCCCGTTCGCCGTCACGACCGGCCGCCGCGGCGCGCTGTACGGCATCGGCATCGGGATCGTGCTCGCGATTGTCTACTGGATTGCGATGAGCGTCTCCGCGGCGATGGGCTCCGGGGGGCTCGTCCCACCGATGCTGGCGGCGTGGGCGCCGAACATCCTCTTCGGCGCCGCCGCGGCGTACATGATCCTCACCGTGCGGACGTGACGGCGCCGAGCGCAACGGCCTTGAGCCAGAGGCGGCCC
>ODAK010007224.1_pt1 | contig 11152 bp, 6 predicted proteins | sample 1539591 | NCBI WGS metagenome assembly ODAK01 (sample SAMEA3539303, study PRJEB22396) | soil metagenome | biome: tundra; feature: field; material: soil | place: USA | collected 2010-05 | depth 0.15 m | reverse complement strand
GTCGCTAGACGGCTTCGACGGGGGTCTTCTCGTCGGCCGCGTGGATCTCGAGGCCGGCCTCGGCGCCCTTGTCGACGAGGATCGTCGTGCCGGGCTCGTACTTGCCGAGCAGGAGGTGCTCGGCGAGGACATCCTCGATCATGTTCTGGATGACCCGGCGGAGCGGCCGCGCCCCGTAGGCGACGTCATAGCCGATCTTGATGATGTGCGCCTTGGCCGCCGGGGTGACCTCGAGGTTCATCTGCTGGGCCCGGAGCTGGTCGCGGACCCTGGCCAGCAGGATGTCGACGACCTCGCCGATCTCCTCGACGGTCAGGCTGCGGAAGACGACCGTGGCGTCGATCCGGTTGAGGAACTCCGGCCGGAAGCTCTGCTTGAGCTCGGCGGCCACCTTCTCGCGCATCAACTCGTAGGACGCTTCGGCCCGCGTCGCGTCCGAGTCGCCCTGCTTGCGGAAGCCGAGCGACGAGTTCGTCTGGAGCTGCTTGGCGCCGAGGTTGCTGGTCATGATGATGATGCAGTTGCGGAAGTCGACCCGGCGGCCCTTGGCATCCGAGAGGTGCCCGTCCTCGAGAATCTGGAGGAGGATGTTGAAGACGTCCGGATGGGCCTTTTCCACCTCGTCGAGGAGCACGACCGCGTAGCTCTTACGCCGGACGGCCTCGGTCAGCTGGCCACCCTCGTCGAAGCCAACGTAGCCGGGGGGTGCCCCGACCAGGCGGCTGACGTTGTGGCGCTCCATGAACTCGCTCATGTCGATCTTGATCAGGGCATCTTCGCTCCCGAACATGAACTCGGCGAGCGCCTTGGCCAGCTCGGTCTTGCCGACGCCGGTGGGGCCCAGGAAAATGAACGAGCCAATGGGACGCTTGGGATCCTTGAGGCCGGCCCGGGCGCGGCGGACGGCCTTCGACACGATGTCGATCGCCTCCTGCTGGCCGATCACCCGCTTGTGGAGGGCTTCCTCCATGTGGAGCAGCCGCTCGGACTCCTCCTGGGCGATTCGGGTGACCGGGATCCCGGTCCACATCGCCACGACCTGGGCGATCTCCTCTTCCCCGACGGTCGGCTGCTCAGCGGTGACCTTGGACTGCCACTCCGCTCGGAGCCCGTCGACGACGTCCTTCTGGGTGGCCTCGGCCTCGCGCAGCTTGGCCGCCTCTTCGTACTCCTGGGCGTTGATCGCGGAGTCCTTTTCCTTCGTCACCCGGTCCAGCTCGCGCTGCGCCTCGCGCAGGGCGGGCGGCGCGGAGGCGTAGCGCAGGCGGACCCGGCTGGCGGCCTCGTCGATCAGGTCGATCGCCTTGTCCGGCAGGTGACGGTCCGTGATATAGCGGACCGACAGCTCCGCGGCCGCCTTGACCGCTTCGTCGGTGATCGTGACCTTGTGGTGCTGCTCGTAGCGCTCGCGAATCCCCTTGAGGATCTCGACCGTCTGCTCGAGGGTGGGCTCCTCGACCATCACCGGCTGGAAGCGGCGCTCGAGGGCGGCATCGCGTTCGATGTACTTGCGGTACTCGTCGAGGGTGGTGGCCCCGATGCACTGGAGCTCGCCTCGGGCGAGCGGCGGCTTGAGGATGTTGGCCGCGTCGATTGCGCCCTCGGCCGCACCGGCCCCGACAAGGGTGTGCAGTTCATCGATGAACAGGACGGCGTCGTTCGTGTTGCGAAGCTCCTCGATGATCTTCTTGAGGCGCTCCTCGAACTCGCCGCGGTATTTCGTGCCGGCGACGAGCGAGCCGATGTCGAGGGTCAGGACGCGCTTGTTGAGGAGGGTCTCGGGGACATCGCCAGCGACGATCCGATGGGCAAGGCCCTCGGCGATGGCGGTCTTGCCAACGCCTGGCTCGCCGATCAGGGCCGGGTTGTTCTTCGTCCGGCGGGACAGGATCTGGATGACCCGCTCGATCTCCTTCTCGCGCCCGATCACCGGATCGAGCTTGCCGGCGCGGGCCGCCTCGGTCAGGTTGATCCCGAGCTGGTCCACCGTGGGGGTCTTGCTGGCTCGCTTGGTCTCCTGGGCCGACGGCCCGGCCGAAGACGACTGGGACAGGACCCGGATCACCTCGTGGCGAACCTTGTCGAGATTCACCCCGAGTGACTCGAGGACGCCGGCGGCGATCCCCTCGCCCTCGCGCACGAGGCCGAGCAGGAGATGTTCCGTCCCGATGTAGTTGTGGCCGAGTCGGCGCGCCTCGTCGATCGCGAGCTCGATGACGCGTTTGGCCCGGGGCGTCAGGCCGACCTCGCCGACGACCGGCCGATCCCCCCGGCCGATGATGAATTCGACCGCGGTGCGGACCTTGGACAGCTCGACGTTCATGTTCTCGAGGACGCGCGCGGCGACCCCCTCGCCCTCGCGCACGAGGCCGAGCAGGAGATGTTCCGTCCCGATGTAGTTGTGGTTGAAGCGCTGCGCCTCGTCCTGGGCGAGCGTCAGTACCTTTCGGGCGCGGTCCGTGAACTTGTCAAAACGATCCATCGAGTCGAACGCCTGTTCCTCTTCCAGCGTCGTGGGGGGACGCTCCAGCCATGCTAGCACCTTGACCCCGACGCGCAACCCGTGCGCGAGGCAGCATCAATCGGGGCTGCAGATGTTGATTCGCTGCGTCGTCCCGCTTGGATCCCCCTGGTGGTCCCGATCAGAATCGAACGACCCACCGGGCGATCCGGCGGGTCGTTGGGCCGAACGGACGGCGGGCGTGAGCCCGATCGGTCAGCCCTTGGTGTTCTCCTCCATCGTCTCCCGGGCGATCTCGCGGATCACCTCGGAGGCGGCGGCTTCCTCATTCGCCTCGTCGGCGGCCACGGTCGCGACGATCTCGGCGATCCCCTCTGACGCGACGGCCTCCTCGGCCGCCTCGGCCTCGGTGACCGTCTCGACGACATCGGCGGCAGCGGCCGCTGCCGGTGCCTCGTTCGCGTCATTGGCCGCTGCGGCGTCGTCGATCTGCTCGAGCTCCTCGGTCGCGGCCGACTCGAGGTCGGCCTCATCGGCGGCGACGGCCTGGCTGATCTCGGCGATCGCCTCGGTCGCGGCTGCCTCTTCGTCCGCCTCGTCAGCCGCTGCGGTGGCGGTCACGTCCTCGGCCTCGGCGGCGGCCATCTGCTGCCGTACCTGGGCAAAGGCTGCGGCGAGCGTGTTGTCGATTCCGCCCTCCGGCTCCTGAACGGCGTCGGCCATCGAGTAGCCCCGCTCACCGCGCTCGGGCCGAGGCCGTCGCTCAGGGCGCGCTTCGCGGCTGGGGGCGGTCGTCGGCGCGGCTTCGGTCGGAGCCGGGCGAGCCGGCGCCTCTTCGGCCTGCTTCAGGCTGAGGCCCAGGCGATGCCGCTCGGAATCGAGGCTGATGATCTTGAGCTTGAGCGTCTGGCCCTCGTGGACGACATCACCCGGGTGAGCGACGCGCTGCTGTGAGAGCTCGCTGATATGGATCAGGCCTTCGAGGCCGTCCCGAACCCGGACGAAGGCGCCGAAGTTGACGAGCTTCGTGACGGTCCCGTCGATGATGTCGCCGACCTTGAAGTCGGCCACCGTGGAGTGCCAGGGGTCCGGCTGGAGGCGACGGATCGACAGGCTGATCCGGCCGCGCTCGTGGTTGATGTCGATGACCTCGGCCTCGACCTCCTCGCCGACCTTGTAGCCGGACTCGGGGTTGTTGACCTTGTTCCACGACAGCTCGCTCTTATGGACGAGCCCGTCGATCCCGCCAAGGTCGATGAACACGCCAAACGGAGCGATCGAGCGCACCGTCCCGGTCACCTTCTGGCCAACCTGGAGGCTGCTGAACAATTCGTCGCGCTTCTCGCGGCGCTCCTCGTAGAGGGCAACCTTCTCCGACAGGATCAGGCGGTTCGCCTTGCGGTTCACCTCGAGGATCTTCAGCCGAAGCTTGCGCCCGACGAAGGGCTGCAGCTTCTCGGCGATCTCCTGGGCCGCGTCGCGGGGCTGGTCGTTCTGGGGTCGGCGCGGGAAGTCGACGATCTGGCTGATCGGCACGAAGCCGCGGATCCCGCAGTCGACGATCAGGCCACCCTTGTTGTGGTCGATGACCGGCGCTTCGATGATCACGCCTGACTCGAACTGCTCCTGCATCGAGCGCCACTTGCGCTCGAGGCCGGCCCGCCGGAGGGACAGGACGACGTGGCCTTCCTGTGACTCGGGCTGGAGGACGTAGACGAGGACGGTGTCCCCGACGGCCAGCTGCGGCGAGCTCTCGGCGTTGCGACCGTAGAGCTCGCGGTTCGAGACGACGCCTTCGCTCTTGGCCCCGATGTCGACGAGGATCTCGTCCTTGTCGATCCGGACGACCGTGCCTTCGACGACATCGCCGTGCTTGAAGCTCTTGATGTCCGAGTCCTGCTCGGCGAGGAGCTCCTCCATCGTCGTTGGCTCGGGACCGAGATCGCGAACCGGTTCGGGCTCCTCTTCCTCGGCGGCGGCCGGGGCATCGACGAGCTCCGCGGCGAGCTGGGCTGCGTCATCGCTCGAGCCATGGCCGTCGGCCTGGCTCGAATCGGAGGCGGCCACGCTTGCCGTGGTGACCGGCTCGGCGGCCTCGGCGGTAGCTACCGCCTGGGACTCGGGCTCGGCGGCCCCGGGCTCGGCCGTCGCGGCCGGCTGGGGCTCAGGCTCGGCAGTCGCAGGCTCGGCGGGCGCCACTGGGGTGGCTTCTCCGGTCGGCGTGGTCGGCGGTGTCTCGATGGTGGTGGCGGGCTCGTCGGCAACGGCTACGGTTGCGACGCTCTCCTCCGACGCCTGGTGGTCGGTCGAAGCGGTGGCCTCGACGTCCGGCGTGGGCCCGTCCTGCTGCTGTTCAGTCAATTTGGTGGTTTCTCCTTGTCGGGGATTACCCGGGAAACAGGAACGGCCCGAGCGCCGCTCGAGCCGTTGACGAACGATTTCGCGAGTCAGGTCCGGTGGGGCCTCAGTTCGCTCCTTCGTGATCGATGGCCGCAGGCGACGATCTTCTGCTGTCCTGCCTCGTGGGCCGGGAGAGTCTAGCACACGGTTTTCGCGCCCTACAATCGCGCAAGCGTGCCTGAGCTACCCGATCTGACCGTCGTCGCCGAAGCGTTCCATGCCGCGCTCGCCGGGCGCCCGATCAGCTCGGCCAGGGCACCCGCGCCGCTCGCCGTGCGGGGTACGCCGGCCGAGCTGGCCGAGCTGGTTGGGCGGGAGGTAGCCGCGGTCCGGCAGCGGGGCAAATTCCTCATGATCGTGCTGGATCGAGGCCGGATCGTCTTCAACCCGATGCTTACTGGTCGGTTGCAGCTCGCCCCGCCGGGCGCCAAGCTGCCGACGAAGACTGCGCTGGTCCTCGGCTTTGGCGCGCGGATAGGACGGGCCCCGCGCGACGCCGCGCCATGGACGAAGGCTGGCGGCTGGTTGCCCGCCGATGACGGCCCGATCGAGGTTCGCTACCGCGACCCGACCCAGATGGGCAAGGTCTATCTCGCTCCGGAAGGAATCGAGCGGCCGATCGCCGGTCTGGACGCCGACCTGGGCCCGGATGCCGACGACCCGGCCCTCACCCTGGCTGTCTGGCAGGGACGGATTCGGCGCCACCCCGGCGAGCTCAAGAACCTGCTCAAGAACCAGGCCTTCATCGCCGGCATCGGCAACGCCTACAGTGATGAGATCCTGCATGCAGCCGGTCTCCTGCCGTTCCGCAAACGCTCGACCCTTGCGGCCGAGGAGATCACCGCCCTATATGACGCCACGGGCTCGACACTGACGACCGCGATCGAGGTCCTCCGCCGGCGGGTGCCGCCGACGTTCGAGACGCAGGTCCGCGACTTCCTGGCGGTCCATAACAAGGGCGGTCAACCCTGCCCGCGCTGTGGCACCCGGATCAGCGAGGTCAGTCCCGGCGGCTTCGTCACGTCGTTCTGTCGCGGCTGCCAGCACTGAGCCCGGGCTTGGCTGCGTGCCCAGGTGTGAATGCGGCCCGGCGACCGGCGCTCGTGCGTGGCCTACCGCCCTCAGGGCAGCTTGAGGACCTGACGGGGGTGGATCACGAACGGGCTCTTGATCCCGTTGAGTTGCTCGATGATCTTGGCCGTGGTGTGGAACCGGGCGGCAATCGACGAGAGGGTGTCGCCGGATTTCACGGTGTAGGTCCTCGGCTTGCTCGTGGGCGAGGGCGTCGGGCTTCTCGACGGGGAGCTCGCGCTCGGGCCAGGACTGAGGGTTGGCGAGGCCGACGCATGGGGGCTCGGCCTGGGACTCGCGCTGACTGACCCGCGGGGCGTCGGCGATCCGCCGTTGGCCAGGCCAGGTGTTTCGGGCGGGCTGAGGCGAGCCAGGAGGAGTGCGCCGAGGGCCGCGACCATCAGGACGACGAGGCCAATCTGGCCGATCTGGCGCCGATCGCCAAGGGAAGGAAACCCGAAGGTAGCGCGACCCCGATCGACCACGACTGGCGTGGTCCGCGCGAACTGGCGCCGGCCGGCAACCATCGGGATGAGGCTGGCCGCCGCGGCCGGACCGGCGGCTGGTACGGCGGGGTGCGCCGTCCCAGCCTGCCGCGGGCCTTCCGCGTCGTCTGGATCCACGGGCCGCCCGGAACCCTGGTCGATACGTGGCGGGATCGCTGCCCGTGGCGAATCAGAGTCGGTCATCCGAGCAAGGATAGCGTCGTCACGAGCACCCTCGATCATGCGCCGGCTGGAGCGCCCGATCCTGGGTTCAGGTGCGGCGTGCCCGCGCTGCGGACGATCGGGAGCTGGCGAGCGGCAGGAGCGTCCTCAGCGTGTCGCATGCAGACCCTGAAAACGCAAAAAACCCTGGCGACGACCTATGTTCCCGAAAGGCTACCCTCTCAGTATCTTCGGCGCTGGAGAGCTTAACTTCCGTGTTCGGGATGGGAACGGGTGTGGCCTCTCCGCTAGAGTCACCAGGATCTTATGCATCTGGACGATGTCGTTCGGTGTGTACGGAATCTTCGATCTCGACGAGGCCATTCCTGCGCGCCATGCGCGCGGTGCTCCTCGGAGCCAGCCGCTGACCCTTGATCAGTTGCTGAAGAGGTCAAGCCCTCGACCATTAGTACGGCTCAGCTTCATCCGTCACCGGACTTCCACATGCCGCCTATCAAGCAGGTAGTCTCCCTGCGGTCTTACCCGGTTAACCCGGTGGGGAACCTTATCTCGAGAAAGGCTTCGCACTTAGATGCTTTCAGCGCTTATCCTCACCGAACGTAGCTACCCAGCAATGCCCTTGGCAGGACAACTGGCACACCAGCGGTTCGTCCACTCCGGTCCTCTCGTACTAGGAGCAGCTCCTCTCAAGTTCCCTACGCCCACGATGGATAGAGACCGAACTGTCTCACGACGTTCTGAACCCAGCTCGCGTGCCGCTTTAATTGGCGAACAGCCAAACCCTTGGGACGTACTTCCGCCCCAGGATGCGACGAGCCGACATCGAGGTGCCAAACGGTGCCGTCGATGTGAACTCTTGGGCACCATCAGCCTGTTATCCCCGGGGTAGCTTTTATCCGTTGAGTGATACCCCTTCCACTCGGAGGTACCAGATCACTAAGCCCGACTTTCGTCTCTGCTCGACTTGTAGGTCTCGCAGTCAAGCTCCCTTATGCCTTTGCACTCTACGGCTGGTTTCCATTCAGCCTGAGGGAACCTTTGGGCGCCTCCGTTACACTTTAGGAGGCGACCGCCCCAGTCAAACTACCCGCCTGACACTGTCCTGCGCCCGGATTACGGGTCGCGGTTAGAAACAAAATTCAGCAAGGGTGGTATTTCAACGTTGGCTCCATCGAGGCTAGCGCCCCAATTTCACAGCCTCCCACCTATCCTACACAAACCAAATCCCGATCCAATGTCAGGGTGTAGTAAAGCTCCACGGGGTCTTTTTGCCCTATCGCGGGTAACCTGCATCTTCACAGGTACTTCAATTTCGCCGGATCCCTCGTTGAGACAGCGCCCAGATCGTTACGCCATTCGTGCGGGTCGGAACTTACCCGACAAGGAATTTCGCTACCTTAGGACCGTTATAGTTACGGCCGCCGTTTACCGGGGCTTCGATTCAGAGCTTGCACCCCTCCTCTTAACCTTCCGGCACTGGGCAGGCGTCAGCCCCTATACGTCAGCTTTCGCTTTCGCAGAGACCTGTGTTTTTGCTAAACAGTCGCCTGGGCCTTTTCACTGCGGCTTCGATCGACCACTGCAAGCAGCAGCCGCGAAGCGCCCCTTATCCCGAAGTTACGGGGCCATGTTGCCGAGTTCCTTAACGAGGGTTCTCCCGATCGCCTTGGTATTCTCTACCCGCCTACCTGTGTCGGATTGCGGTACGGACACCTTTGATCTCGCTAGACACTTTTCTTGCCAGCTCGGCTCACTCGAATTGCAGCAGATGCCGCTTTCCATCGCTTCTCGGGGTTGAAACTGAGGAGACGGATTTGCCTGTCTCCTCCCCCTACCGGCTTGGACGCGTATAGCCAAAACGCGCTCGAACTACCGTGCCGTGTCATGCCCTTGCTCTCACCTGGGATCAGCTCCCGGACTCGACCGACTTTCGCCGACCAACCTCCGTTCACCTACCCCCAGGCGACACCTTGCGGTGCAAACGATCTCTGGTGGTTCCGGAATATCAACCGGATGTCCATCGCCTACGACTTTCGTCCTCGGCTTAGGCCCGACTAACCCTGAGCGGACGAGCCTTCCTCAGGAAACCTTAGGCTTACGGCGTGTGAGATTCTCACTCACATTTCGCTACTCATGCCGACATTCGCACTTCCGTCCGCTCCAGCCGTCCTCACGGTCGACCTTCACAGCAGAACGGAACGCTCCCCTACCACGCACTCGCCGGCGAACCGGCAAACGCATCCGCAGCTTCGGTACCAGGCTTGAGCCCCGTTGAATTTTCGGCGCGGATCCACTTGACCAGTGAGCTGTTACGCACTCTTTCAATGATGGCTGCTTCTGAGCCAACATCCTGGTTGTCTATGCGGTTCCACATCCTTTACCACTTAGCTTGGATTTAGGGACCTTAGCTGACGGTCCGGACTGTTTTCCTTTAGACCACGAAGCTTAGCCCTCGCAGTCTCACTCCCGAGCTCTAGAATCGCGGGATTCGGAGTTTGGTTGGGTTTGGTAAGCGGGAAGCCCCCTAGCCCATCCAGTGCTCTACCCCCACGATTGAACGCCCGAGGCTAGCCCTAAAGCTATTTCGGGGAGAACCAGCTATCTCCGAGTTCGATTGGCATTTCACCTCTATCCACAGCTCATCCCCTAGCTTTTCAACGCTAGTGAGTTCGGGCCTCCACGGGACATTACTCCCGCTTCACCCTGGCCATGGATAGGTCACTCGGTTTCGGGTCTACTGCACGCGACTCAATCGCCCTATTCAGACTCGCTTTCGCTCCGGCTCCGTCCTTCTCGGACTTAACCTCGCCACGTGCACGTAACTCGTCGGCTCATTCTTCAAAAGGCACGCCATCAGGCTACCGGCCTTGCGACCGGCAACACCCTTTGACTGCTTGTAGGCACGAGGTTTCAGGTACTATTTCACTCCCCTTCCGGGGTGCTTTTCACCTTTCCCTCACGGTACTCGTTCACTATCGGTCGCCAAGAGTATTTAGCCTTGGACGGTGGTCCGCCCAGTTTCCCACATGAGAGACCTTCCACGTGGTACTCAGGTGGTCGATCACGGAGGCCATGTCGCTTTCGTCTACGGGGCTGTCACCCTCTCTGGCCTGCCTTTCCTGACAGGTTCGACTAGCGAATGGCTTGGTAACTCCGCCGGGGCCCTGCGGGACCCCGAAGATCAACTCCTACAACCCCCACTCAGAAACGGCCGCAACCTATCGCGCTGAGTGAGTTTGGGCTCTTCCCGTTTCGCTCGCCACTACTAAGGGAATGTTCTCTTTTCCTCCAGCTACTGAGATGTTTCAGTTCGCTGGCTTACCTCCACCTGGTCTATTTGGTTCAACCAGGAGTGACTGGGCGTTACCCCAGCCGGGTTTCCCCATTCGGACATCTCCGGATCAAAGTCTGCTCGCGACTCCCCGAAGCTTTTCGCAGCCTACCGCGTCCTTCATCGGCTCTTGGCGCCAAGGCATCCACCCCGTGCCCTTTGTAGCTTGACCCCCTTCAGCATCTGATCAAGCGATCAGTCGCCGGAGGGACTCCAATGTTTGGGATTACACCTTGAAATTAACTCGGCGAAATCGAAGATTCGATTTACTACCGAACGACATCTTCCAGTTGTAAAGGTGCTGCCCGCCGAAGCGAGCCACGAGGCCCGGCACCAGGCCGGGAGTTCGTGTCCAGCGAGCCGCTGGTCGGTGACCTCGAATCTTCGAGGACACGGATCAGAGGATCGATGCGCTGACAGATCGGTACTCGAGCTGGGCCGGCGACCCGGTTCCGAGCTCGAGTGGCGCTATTCGGTTGGATAAGAGTGCTTGAGAGAACTCGATGCGACCGGCGGTGTTGGTGGAGACGAGGAGACTCGAACTCCTGACCCTCTCCTTGCAAAGGAGATGCTCTGCCAGCTGAGCTACGTCCCCGCCGACCGGTTGTTGGGCGGTGGTGGGCGTTTCTGGACTCGAACCAGAGACCTCTGCCTTATCAGGGCAGCGCTCTAACCAGCTGAGCTAAACGCCCGCCGGGGCCGTGCCGACTGGGATCGACACGTCGTCGGCCGGGCGGCTGCACCCTTAACGATTGAAGAGTGACAGGAAATTCAGGCGTGGAATGCATGAACGGGTTTCGGTGTTTCTTACCACGTTCGCAGATTGGCCTCCGACCGGATCCCGAAGGAACCTGCCGGCGCGCCCCACCTGGCGGGAGACGCGAGCGACCCTGCGATCAACCCTAGGAGCCATCAACGCCGAAGACCCACCAAACGTCTTCGACTCGGATCTCCCTAGAAAGGAGGTGATCCAGCCGCACCTTCCGGTACGGCTACCTTGTTACGACTTCGTCCCAATCACCGACCCCACCTTCGACGGCTGCCTCCTTGCGGTTGGCCCACCGGCTTCGGGTGTTGCCAGCTTTCATGACGTGACGGGCGGTGTGTACAAGGCCCGGGAACATATTCACCGCCGTGTGCTGACCGGCGGTTACTAGCAACTCCGGCTTCATGCAGGCGAGTTGCAGCCTGCAATCCGAACTGAGACCGGCTTTAAGGGAT
>ODAK010007223.1_pt1 | contig 11153 bp, 10 predicted proteins | sample 1539591 | NCBI WGS metagenome assembly ODAK01 (sample SAMEA3539303, study PRJEB22396) | soil metagenome | biome: tundra; feature: field; material: soil | place: USA | collected 2010-05 | depth 0.15 m | reverse complement strand
GAGCACGCCGATCCTTGAGGTCTTCGTCCACGAGGACGAGTCCGACGATCCCGACGTCCTCGCCGCCGTCTTCGACGACCGGTCGCGCAAGCACGCGCGCAACGCGTACTGGATGCTCTTCGAGCCCGAGCAGCTCGCGCGCCGCGCGGGGCAAGGCGTGCGCCAGGGATTCGGCGACGCCGGACCGCTGCTCGACTGACCCGTCAGGCTGGTCGGGTCAGCGCGGCGTCGGTGCGGGGTCCTTCGGGAGCCCAAGGACGCGCTCGCCGATGATGTTCCGCTGCACCGCGGAGGTGCCGCCACCGATGGTGAGGGCCTGGGCGTAGAGGAAGCCGTGGTCCCATCCCGCAACGTCGCGGTCCCCGAAGGGGGCAGCTCCCACGAGCGCGCCAGTGGCACCGGCGAGCTGCTTGGCGAGCCCCATCACGTGCTGGCCGTGGTCGTCCGCGAGTGCCTTGCGCACGGATGCCTCGGGACCCGGCGACCGGCCCCGCAGCGCCGCCGCCACGAGGCGACCGCGGAGCAGCGCGAGGATCCTGCCCTCTGACCAGACGCGGACGAGAGCGTCGCGCTGCAGCGAGGAGAGCTCGTGACCGCACGCGAGCGCGACGAGGTCGGCGGCAGTCGGCCCACGGCCCCACAGCGCCCCCTCCCCCGACAGCGACACGCGCTCGTTGCCGAGCGTCACCTTCGCGAGTCGCCATCCCCCGTTGGGCTCGCCCACGAGGTGGTCCGCGGGGATGCGCACGTCGTCGAAGAAGACCTCGTTGAACGCATGGTCGCCGGTCATGTCCACGAGCGGTCGGATCGTGATCCCCTCGAGATCCATCGGGCAGACGAAGTACGAGATGCCCTGGTGCGGCTCCGCCGCGGGGTCGGTCCGCGCGAGCAGGATGCCGTACGACGCGACGTGCGCGTAGCTGGTCCAGATCTTCTGGCCGTTCACGATCCACTCGTCACCGTCGCGCACCGCTCGAGTGCGGAGCGAGGCGAGGTCGCTGCCAGCGTCGGGCTCGCTGAACAGCTGGCACCAAAATGCCGAACCAGACAGGATCCCTGGCAGCCAACGGGCCTGCTGCTCGGGCGTGCCGCCCTCGAGGAGGGTGGGGCCCGCCCATCCGATCCCAATCGGGTTGAGCGGTCGAGCGACGCGCGCACGCCGCAGCTCCTCGTCGACCACGAGCTGCGCGGCGGCATCGGCGTCGAGGCCCCAGGGCCTCGGCCAGTGCGGCACGACGAGGCCCCGCGCGGCGAGCTCCGCACCGCTGGGCGTCGGCTTTTCCTCGAGCCATGCTCGCAGCTCGGCGCGCAGCTGGTCGATCGAGTCCTGGTCTGATGCGACGCTCACGTCTGTGGCGCACCGTCGCGATCCCGAGTCCGTGCAGTCATGCGCCCTCCCACGCTCGTGCGCGGAGCCTACCGGCGCCGTCGGGCTGGATATGGTGTCGGCCCGAGGGGAGGCGCGGTGGCCGGTTGGAACTTTGCGGACGTGCTCGAGTTCGTGACGTCGGTGCAGCCGAACTTCCCCGCGATCCGCCAGGGCGGTCGCGAGCTTCGGTACCACGACCTCCTGGTTCGCGTCGATGCGCTCGGCACCGCACTGCGGGACCGGGGCGCGGCGCACCAGGACAAGGTCGGCGTCTACCTCTACAACTGCCCCGAGTACCTCGAAGCGACGATGGCGGCGCTGTACGCGAGCCTGGTGCCGGTCAACACCAACTACCGCTACGGGGACGACGAGCTGGCGTACCTCTGGGACAACGCCGACTGCGTGGCGGTGGTGTTCCATGGCTCGTTCACCGAGCGTGTCGCCCGGCTCGTCGAGCGCTGCCCGAAGGTCGCGACGTGGGTGCACGTCGACGACGGCACCGAGCCGTGCCCGAGCTGGGCGGTGCCCTACGAGTCGCTCACCGAGCCCGCGGCACAGCTCACGGCGTTCGAGCGCTCAGGCGACGACCTCGTGCTCTTGTACACCGGGGGCACGACGGGGATGCCCAAGGGCGTGATGTGGCCCCAGGACGACCTCTTCCGGCGGCTCAACACAGGAGGGTTTCGGCGCTACGACCACGACGAGAGCCTCCTCGAGCTCGCGACCCAGGTGGCCAGGGACGGCCCGGGCCCGCGGATGCTCCCGGCGTGCCCGCTGATGCACGGCACCGGCCTGTTCAGCGCGCTCGAGTGCCTCGCCGAGGGCGGCTGCGTGGTGCTGCTCGACTCACGGCACTTCAGCGGCGACGAGCTCGTCGACACGATCGCCTCGGAGGCCGTGGACGTCACCGTGATCGTCGGCGACCCCTTCGCGCGCCCCATGCTCGAGACGCTGCGCGCCCGCGGCACCGGCGAGCCGATCGCCTCGCTGATGGCGATGGTCTCCTCGGGCGCGATGTGGTCCGAGGAGGTCAAGCAGGGGCTCTTGGGGTTCAACCCCTCGATGATCCTCATCGACGCGTTTAGCTCGTCAGAGGCGCTCGGGATGGGCAACTCAGTGGTGGGCTCCGCGGCCTCGCGGCACACCGCGGAGTTCACGCTCGGCGAGGACGTCCGCGTCCTCGCCGAGGACGGCACCGACGTGGTGGCGGGCAGCGACGTCGCGGGCATGCTCGCCCTCGGGGGGCGCCTCCCGCTCGGCTACTACAAGGACGAGGCCAAGACCGACGCCACGTTCCGGACCATCGACGGCAAGCGCTACTCGGTGCCGGGCGACTGGGCCAAGGTCCACGCGGACGGCTCGATCCAGCTGCTCGGCCGCGGGTCGCAGTGCATCAACACCGCCGGCGAGAAGGTGTTCCCCGAGGAGGTCGAGGAGGCCCTGAAGACCCACGCCGCGATTCGGGACGCGTGCGTCCTCGGAGTCCCCGACGAGCGCTGGGGCGAGGTCGTGGTCGCCGTCGTCGAGCTGCGCGACGGGGAGGAGGCCGACGAGGCCGCGATGATCGAACACGTGAAGCACCACCTCGCGCACTACAAGGCGCCGCGCCGCGTCCGCGTCGTCGACACCATCGGCCGCACGGCCGCCGGCAAGATGGACTACGCGCGACATCGCGACTAAATGGCGACTTGGCTCGCACCGTCCGCCTGAGCAGAGGGACGGCACGTGGCTGCTGACTATGCTCGCGCCGTCGCACCGCGACTCGACAAGGGGGCCCCATGCCAGAGGCAGTGATCGTCGCGACCGGCCGGACGCCAATCGGGAGGGCGGTGAAGGGCTCGCTCGTCGACTGCCGACCGGACGACCTCGCCGCGCTCGCCATCAAAGAGGTGCTCGCGAAGATCCCCGAGCTCGACCCCAACGACGTCGAGGACGTGCTCATGGGCTGTGGTCAGCCGGGCGGCGAGTCGGGATTCAACGTTGCGCGCGTCGCCGCGATACTCGCGGGCCTCCCCGCCGTCCCCGGGGTGACCGTGAACCGCTACTGCTCGAGCTCGCTGCAGACGATCCGCATGGCGGCGCACGCGATCCGCGCGGGCGAGGGCGACGTCTTCGTGGCCGCCGGCGTCGAGACCGTCTCGCGCTATCGCTACGGCGCGTCGGACACCGGGCCGCACAACGAGGCCTTCGCCGCAGCCGAGGCGCGCACCGCGGCGCGGTCTGCCGCGGCCGGCAAGCCCTGGACGCCCCTTGAGAGCGGGCTGGCGGACATCTACATCGCGATGGGACAGACCGCAGAGAACGTGGCCGAGCTCGAGGGGGTCACGCGCGAGGAGATGGACGAGTTCGCGGTCCTGTCCCAGAACCGCGCCGTCGAGAGCCAGTCGAACGGGTTCTTCGAGCGCGAGATCATCCCTGTCACGCTCTCCGACGGCACCGTGGTCACCCGCGACGACGGCCCGCGTCCCAACACGACCCTCGAGGGGCTCGCAAGCCTCAAGCCCGTGTTCCGCGAGGGCGGCCGCGTGACCGCCGGCAACGCGTGCCCGCTGAACGACGGCGCTGCGGCCGTCGTGGTCATGAGCGACACGCGTGCTCGCGAGCTCGGGATCGCCCCGCTCGCAAGGATCGTCTCCTCGGGCGTCTCGGGTCTGGACCCCGAGATCATGGGACTCGGCCCCGTCGAGGCGTGCCGCCAGGCGCTGCGCCGCGCGAAGATGACGATCGAGGACATCGACCTCGTGGAGATCAACGAGGCCTTCGCTGCCCAGGTGATCCCCTCGGCGCGTCACCTCGACATCCCGTGGGACAAGCTCAACGTGCGGGGCGGCGCCATCGCGCTCGGCCACCCGTTCGGCCAGACGGGCGCGCGCATCATGACGACCCTGCTCAACGCCCTCGAGGACACGGACAAGACCTTCGGGCTCGAGTCAATGTGCGTTGGGGGCGGCCAGGGCATGGCCATGGTGGTCGAGCGGCTGCGCTGAGCGTCGCTCAGGGCGCGGCGCGCCCCGTCCCTGTGGTCTTGGCGTGCTGGGCCGCCGCCATCAGCGACGCGTGCTCCTCGTCGTCGACGGCGCGGGCCTCGTCGGGGAGCATGACCGGGATCGAGCCCGAGATCGCGTAGGCGACCTTGCGCCTCGGGTTGTACAGCAGGTTGCGGTCCTCGAAGTAGAGCAGTGGCTCCTTGTCGACGGGGTCCGCCAGGACCTCGATGAGCAGCGGCTGCAGCGGCATGGTCAGCTCCTTTTGTCGCACGTCGCGATCAGCGCGACCGTGTCTTCGGTGTGCCTCGTGCACGCGTCGGCGTCGAGGGCCTCGACGTTGAGGCGCAGCAACGGCTCGGTGTTGGACGGGCGCACGTTGAACCACCAGTCCCCGTAGTCCGCCGTCAGCCCGTCGAGCCCGTCGAGCGACGCGCCGGTGCCCTGCAGCGCCCGCGCCATCGCCTCGACGGTCGCGATCGGGTCGCTGACGGTGGTGTTGATCTCGCCCGAGTCCGCGTAATGGCGGAAGGGCGCGACCAGCTCGGAGAGCGGCCTTGCGGCGACGCTCATCATCTCAAGGACGAGCAACGCGGTGATGACGCCCGAGTCCGCCCGGAAGTTGTCGCGATAGTAGTAGTGCCCCGAGTGCTCGCCGCCGAAGACGGCTCCCGTCTCGGCCATCACCTGCTTGATGTAACTGTGCCCGACGCGCGTCCGAATTGGCGTCCCGCCGAGCGCCGTGACGGTCTCGGGGACGACCTTGGAGCAGATCAGATTGTGCAGCACGGTCGCACCTGGGTGCTTGGCGAGCATCGACGAGGCGACAAGGGCCGTGGTGAGCGATCCCGAGATCCCCTCGCCCGCCTCATCGATCAGGAACACTCGGTCCGCGTCGCCGTCGAACGCCAAGCCGACGTCCGCGCCCACCTCGAGGACCCTCGCTTGGAGGTCGACCAGGTTCTCGGGCTGGATGGGGTCGGCCGGATGGTTGGGGAACGTCCCGTCGAGCTCGCCGAAGAGCACGTCGAGCTTGAACGGCAGGCCGCTGAAGACGAGGGGCACGACGAGCCCGCCCATGCCGTTCGCCGTGTCGGCCACAACCGTGAGGGGCCGGAGCACCGAAGCGTCCACGAATCCGCGGACGTGGTCCGCCCAGGCCTCGAGGAGGTCGAGGTGCGCGAGAGGCGCCAGCTCGCCGGCTGCCGGCACGTCGAGGAACCCCTGGGTGACGACCTTGATCTCGGCGAGCCCGCTCTCGAGCCCGACCGGTCTCGCGCCCGAGAGGCACAGCTTGATGCCGTTGTACTGGGAGGGATTGTGTGACGCCGTGAACATCGCGCCGGGTGCGTCGAGGTGTCCCGAGGCGAAGTACAAGAAGTCCGTGGACCCCATGCCGAGGTCCACGACCTCAGTGCCGCATGCGCGAGCACCGGCGGCGAAGGCCTCGGTGAGCGCCGTGCCCGAGGGGCGCATGTCGCGCGCCACGACGATGCGGGGGGCGTCGGCGAACCTCGCGAACGCCGAGCCCACGGCGCGCGCGATCGACTCGTCGAGCTGGTCGGGGTACGTGCCGCGCACGTCGTAGGCCTTGAAGATCAAGTCGAGCGACGTCACGGGGTGCAGGCTACTCATCTCCTTCCTCTTACCCAGATGGGGGCCGCGCGCGTAGATGGCATTATGAAGGGATGTCGGACGGGGCGTCACGCGGCCTCACCGTGTGGCTCACGGGGCTGCCCGGATCGGGCAAGACCACGTCGGCGACGTTCCTCCTCGAGCACCTGGCCGCAAGCGGCATGCTCGCTGCGTCGCTCGACGGCGACGTGCTGCGGACCGGCATCAGCAGCGACCTGGGCTTCTCTGACGAGGATCGCGACGAGAACGTTCGGCGCGCCGGCGAGATCGCCCTCTTGCTCGCCCAGCAGGGGTCCGTCGTGGTCGTCAGCCTCGTCTCGCCGCGCAGGGCCGCGCGCGACGCCGTGCGCGAGCGGCACGCCGCGCGCTCGATCGGCTTCCTCGAGGTCCACGTCGCCGCGCCGCTCGAGGTCTGCGAGGCGCGCGACCCGAAGGCCCTGTACCGCAGGGCGCGCGAGGGGTCCCTCGCGCACATGACTGGTGTCGACGACCCCTACGAAGCGCCGCTCACACCCGAGCTCGTGCTCCAGACCGATCGTCTGAGCGAGGCCGCGACGGGTGCCCTGCTCACCGACGCCATCATGCTCTCGCTGAAGGAGCGCGACTAACCGAACCGACCGTGGATGTAGTCGAGCGTCCTCGGATCCTCGGGATCGGTGAAGATCTTCGTTGTCGGAGCGACTTCGATCTGCTCGCCCGCACGGTCCTCACCCATGAGCAAGAACGCGCAGAGGTCAGAGACACGTGCGGCCTGCTGCATGTTGTGCGTGACGATCACGATCGTCACGCGATTCTTGAGCTCGCCCATCAACTCTTCGATCCGCTGCGTTGAGATTGGGTCGAGCGACGACGTCGGCTCGTCCATGAGCAGAACCTCAGGCTCAACCGCGAGCGCCCTCGCGATGCATAGGCGCTGTTGTTCGCCGCCCGAAAGGGTCGACGCGTGGGCCTTCAGACGATCCTTCACTGAGTCCCAGAGGGCAGCAGCAAGAAGTGACGACTCCGCCGCCTCGTCGAGCACCGCTCGCTTGCGGATGCCATTGAATCGCAATCCCGAGACGACGTTGTCGTAGATGGACATGGTGGGAAAGGGGTTGGGCCGCTGGAACACCATCCCGACTCTGGTGCGCAGCAGTGTCGGTGGGATGCCCCCCTCGTAGATATCTGTGTCCCCGAGCAGGATCGTGCCGGTGACCGTGGCGCCCTTCGTGAGGTCGTGGAGTCGGTTGAGAGCACGCAGGAGTGTCGTCTTTCCCGAACCGGACGGACCGATGAGGGACGTCACCTGGTAGCTGGGGACGTCGAACGTCACGTCACGCACGGCTGTGCGCCCGTTGAATGCCACGGAGACATCCTGCAGTCGCATTGCGATCGGGCCGTCTCGTGGATCATCGACCTTCGCAGACACTGCACGTGGCGTGGGTGTCGCAATGACGTTGTCCACCATTACCGCCTCTCCCTATGGATCCATGCTGCCACGAGCCGACTCGCGAGGTTAACGACTAGCACCAAGGTCACGAGGAACAGCCCGATCCCCCATGCTGACTGTGCCTGATAGGGATTCGGTGAGTTGATTGCGTTCTCGTAGATCGACAGGGGCATGGCCGACATCGCGTGGAAGGGGTTCCACGTCAGGGGCTGATCGGCCGACCCACCGATCACGAACAAGATAGGAGCGGTCTCGCCTACGGCCCGGGAGAACGCGAGCAGCACCGCGGTGATGAGACCGGGGGCCGCGGTGGGAAGCACGATCCGACGGGCGACGACTCCCCTTCGTGCCCCGAGCGCGAGCCCAGCTTCTCGGAGGGGGGTGGGCACGCTGCGAAGCGAGGTCTCCGATGCCTTCATGATGATGGGGATCATGAGAATCGCCAAGGCGACGCTTCCTGCCAACCCGGACACGCCGATGCTCGGAATGACCGTGATCCCCTTCACGGTGACGCCGGCGACGAGCACCTGGAAGATGAAGATGCCCAGGAGGATCGAAGGAAGGCCCGTCATTGTCTCTGCGACGGAGCGAAGGACGTTTGCAAACCGAGAGTTTGATTCCGCGAGCAGCAAGCCGGCGATGATGCCCACTGGTACAGCGAAGATGGCCGCAATCCCATCGATCACCAACGAGCCGACAATGGCATTGGCGAACCCACCGATTGCGCTGAGATCCGAGATCGATGGTGACTGAGGTGAGGTCGTGAAGAACGCGACGCTCCACCAGTGCGCACCCTTGGAAATGAGCGCAGCGAGCACCGCGATGAGGGGGATCAGCGCGATCATGAGCATGAGACCGCACCCAGCGACCATCGCCTTGGAGGTGAGCGTGCGCCGACGCAAGGACTGCGCCGCAACGCGTTGGACCAGTTCGCGCCGCTCGACAATCGGGTCAGCGGGCAGCTTCTCAAGCGTGTCGGGGTTCACACCGCCCCCGCTCGAACCGCCGCGCGACGCACGAGTCGGCGGCCGATCCAGTTGACCGATGCAGTGATTGCCATCAGGATGACCGCAAGCGCGAAGAGCGACGCGAACTGGTCCGACGTTGAACCGTCGAACTGCACGGCAATGATCGACGCCAAGGTCGACCCGGGTGAGTTCAGCGACTTCGGGAAGAGTGGGTTGTTGCTTATCACCATCGCAACGGCAATGGTCTCTCCGAGCGCACGCGCGGTGGCGAGCGTGATAGCTCCGATGATCCCCGTGCGTGCTCCTGGCAGCACGACCTTTCGAATGACCTGCCACTTCGTCGCACCAATGCTGAGTGCGCCCTCCACTTGCTCATTCGGGACGATGGCAATCACGTCGCGCGAGAGCGCGACAACCAACGGGAGGACCATCACGAATAAGACGCACCCTGCAAGAAGGACCGAATAGCCCTCCGCGGGAGCTTGGAACGGGAAGTGTCCGCCAAAGAGGCTCGTCAGCCGAGGCTGGACGGTCGCAGAGAACCACGGCACGAGGACGAACACCCCCCACAGGCCGTAGACGACGCTCGGTACGGCCGCGAGCAGCTCAACGAGCGACGAGAGCACCACCCGGATTCGTCCGGGAATCAGGTGGACGATCGCAAGAGCAGTCCCGAGCCCAACTGGGACAGCCAAAATGAGTGCTATTGCGGTTGTCTCGATCGTGCCGGCGATGATCGGGAAGGCACCGTATTGGTTGGTCGTCGCATCCCACGTCGTCCCATAGATGAGCGAAAGACCGTGCTTCTGCCACGCGGGAATCGACGAGATGATGATCGTGAGCAGGAAACCCGCCACCACGACCGCGACGACGCCGGAGACGATGTAGAGCACGCTCCAGTACGCCGCATCGCTCCCGGTCGAGAGGCGATGACGCCTCTCGACCGGGAGCGGATTTGGCACGTCTGAAGGTGGCGCGATCGTCACCTCGGGCATGGGAGTTAGTTAGCCCCTTCTCAGGCGTGGTTCGTAAGCAGCACTTGGTGGTGCGTTCCCCTCACCTGGAGCAGCGTGTTGCGCGCCAGCTGCTGGATGTTGGTCGGGAGAGGGACGTAGCCCTGCTGGCCCGCGATGACCTGGCCACCAATCGACTTTGATGTCCCGGAGTGCGAGAGCCAGTCAAGGTACTTGACGAGCAGCGTTCCCTCGTTGTCGTTCTTCTGTGCCTTCCAGACGATCGCCCACGTGTACCCGATGATGGGGTAGGACGTTGCGCCCGGGAGATAGACGATCGAGAAGCTCGTCGCCGAGACATTCGGCTTCACAGCTGCCCCCGCCTTGATCCCGGCGATCGACGGCACCAGGTACTTGCCCGACCGGTTCTGGATCGCTGCAATCCCGTGCTGGAGCTTTGGGTTGAGCAGCACGTAGGAGTACTCGAGGTACCCGATCGAGTTCGGGACGTTGGCGACGTCCGAGGCGACGCCGGAGTTGCCGTTGCCAGCGAGACCGCCTGACGGCAAGGTGAGCACGTTCTTCGAAGGAGCCGTCTTCCAGACGCTCGGAGCTGCGGTGTGGAGGAAGTCGGTGTAAATGAACGTCGTCCCCGACTTGTCAGCTCGTGCGACCACGACGATCCTGTTCGAAGGGAGCTTGACCGTCTTGTTCAGCGCCTTGATCGCCGCGTTGTTCCACGTCTTGATCTTGCCGAGGTAGATGTTCGCGATGACGGCAGCGGTGAGCTTCAGGTGAATCTTGGAAGAGACCGTCTTGAGGTTGTAGGAGATGGCCTCGCCACCGAGTCCGATCGGAACCTGGAGGAAGTCGCTCAGAGGTGCCGACACGTGGTTCGTTGCCAGGTCGGACGCCATCATGGGGACGTCGGAGCCTCCCCAGTTCACACCGGGGACCTTGGTGGAGATGTCCTTGATGCCTGCACCCGAGCCCACCGCCTGGTAGCCGGTGATCGTTGCTTTGCTGTTCCGCGCTGTGTAGACGGGCTGCGCGGCATTCTGAAGAGGAGCGGCAAACGTCGATCCCGCCCCGCCGATGGTCGCTGAGTTCTTCATCTGCGTGTCAGCGGCGAAGATCGGGTCCCCGCTCGCTAGAGCCGGCAGTGCTGCCAGCGTGAGCGCCGTCGTTGCGACCGCAGTGGCCGTCAACGCGCGACGAAGTGTCGGGTTCATCTGGATATGTACCTCCGTGGAAGGGGTGTGGTGGGTTCGTGGTCCTCGAGCGGCGGCGCACGGGAAGAGGCCGGTTGCCTGCTCCTGCTTGCTCCGCCAGCACGGAAGGTACGAAACGGAGGTGAACACGCTGGGGTCCCACCGTGTCTTGGAGATGAACTCTGGGTGATACCGGTTAGGAAACCTCATCGGTGTGAGCGGCCAGGCGAGCGGCGCGGCGCCGTCGCAACGCCACGCCGAAGACGAGCGCCACGACAGCGGCCGCGACGGCGAGCGTCGTGATCACGAGGCCGGCGGTCAGCGCCGACGAGCCCTCGTAGGACAGCTCGACGTCATGGGACGTCGGGACCACAGCCATCAGGTTCGGGCTCACGCGGTAGGGCCCGAGCGCGCCGGTCGCGTGCCAGCGCGGGTAGTAGCTCACGTGCACCAGGACCGGGACGCCGAGGCGCGAGACGTGGAAGCTCACTGTCGACACGGTGACCCTCGCGTCGGTGACAGTGACGTGGGGCTCTCGCACGACCCTCGTCGTCTTCGGTGACGCCGTCCTCGGCCACGACGCGGGCCCTGACTGCGCCAAGAG
>ODAK010007222.1_pt1 | contig 11153 bp, 7 predicted proteins | sample 1539591 | NCBI WGS metagenome assembly ODAK01 (sample SAMEA3539303, study PRJEB22396) | soil metagenome | biome: tundra; feature: field; material: soil | place: USA | collected 2010-05 | depth 0.15 m | reverse complement strand
GAGTCGCCACCTCCGCTGGAGGCGCAGCCGGCTCGAAGGCTTCCGCTTCGGGCGGAAATGCACCGGCCGGCGGTGTTGCGGCGAGCGGCGGCGTGAGCGCGGCCGGCGGCCTAAGCGCTGGCGGCGCTGTCGCTCCGGGCGGAACCGGAGCCAGCGGCGGCGCAAAGGCGAGTGGCGGCGTTCAGTCAGCGGGTGGAGCCGTCACCGCCGGGGGCGCGCCCGCGGGCGGCGCGACCGGGACCGGCGGCGGAGCCGCAGGGGTGGCAAGCACCGGCGGAAATTCCGGCACGGGGGGATCGCCCAGGGGCACTGGCGGATCCTGCGGCGCCGGTGACAGCAACCTTCCGGCCGAGCCCACGATTCCGCCAGCGTGCACGACGCTAAACGCAACCCAGAGCGTGGCCGCCAGCGCGCTGCCCGGCGAAAGCAGCCTGGACACGTCGGCCATTCAGTCGGCACTCAATAGCTGCGGTTCGGGAAAGGCGGTCAAGCTGGCCGCCACCGGCTCGAACAACGCATTCATCACCGGCCCGCTCACCGTACCTTCGGGCGTGTCTCTTTGGGTAGATGCCGGTGTCACCCTCTACGCCACTCGCGATCCTTCCGTCTGGGGATCTGCGGCGGCACTCATCAGCATTGCGGGCGCGGGTTCGGGGATCGTTGGCGACGGCGTGATCAACGGTCAAGGCGGCGAGCCCAACATCGGCTCTTCGCAATCCTGGTGGGACCAAAATGCCGGTAGCAGCGGCAACAGCCCGGCGCTGATTTCCGTGCGTGGCGCGACCAACTTCACGCTTTATCGGATTACTCTGCACGACTCGCCTAAGTTCCACGTCAAGCTCGGGGCAGACGGCTTCGTCGTGTGGGGCGTGACCATCAAGGCGCCGTCGAAAGAGACGAACAGTGTCGGAACGGCCCTCAACTACAGCAATGCACACAATACCGACGGCATCGATCCAGGCGAGGCGGCCAGCAACGGCACCATCGCGTGCAGCAAGATCAGCACTGGCGACGATCACATCGCCATCAAGGGTTCGAGCAGCACTGGCGTCTCGCACCTGACGATCGCGCACAACCGCTTCGGCGCCGGCCACGGTATGTCGATCGGCAGCGAGTTCACCGGCGGTGTCTCCGACATCAACGTCTACGATTTGTCCATTGACGGCCAGGGCATGGGCACGAGCGGTGGCAGCTCGAACGGGATTCGCATCAAGTCCGATTCCAGCCGCGGCGGCTTGGTGAATAACGTCACCTACAGTGACGTTTGCGTGCGCAACCTGTCGAATCCCATCTACTTGACGCCGCTCTATTCCACGGCCACGGGGTCCAGCATTCCGCAGTACACGAGCATCAAAATCCAAAATTTCCGTGGTCTTGCCGGAGGCTCGAACAAGCCTACGGTCACGCTCGACGGCTACGATTCGTCGCACCTCAACAGCATTGCCCTCGACAACGTGGTTATCGATGGGTCGATCAGCGTGAAGGCGTCCTATACCAAGGTGACGCTGGGTCCGGGCGACGTGAATTTTGCGCCGTCGGGCACGGGCGTGACGGTGACGAGTGCCATCAGCGGCAGCAGCACGCCGAACCCGTGCACAGACAAGTGGACGACGTTCTAAGGCACAAGTCCCGTGGTGGTAAGCAGCCTGGCGCGTCGGTAGAAGCGCGGCCGCTTGAGTAACCGATAGACCCAAGCAGCATCGAAGCATTCGATGGCGCAGGCCCGGCCCGACCCGACGACCACGTACGCTTACGAACGCTATCTTTCGGCCAAGAAAACCGTCGACGACCGCGCCCTTTACCGTGGGGCGTGCGAAGAAGTGCGCAAGCATCTGGCCAGAGCGCGTGCGAGGCCGTGGCAAATACTCGAAGTCGGCGGCGGCATCGGCACCATGGTGGCCCGTCTCATCGAGTGGGAGCTTCTGGGCCGTGCCGAATACCTGATTGTCGACGAAAGTGCGGAATTACTTGCCCACGCTCGCCGATGGCTTGCCGAGTGGGCCGCCGCTCGGGGGGCCAGCTGCGAGGTGAACGCTGACGGCATCGCCATCCAGAAACGGGGCGTCGACGTCCGCGTGCGCTTGTACCATTCGGATGTGCAGACCTTCTTGGATCGCGAGGACGCGTCGACCCAAGCCGACCTGCTCATTGCGAATGCGTTCTTGGATTTGGTCGATCTCTCGGCGACGCTGCCAGCGCTGCTGGCCCAGCTGAGCGCGGACGGCCTGTACTGGCTCACCATCAACTACGACGGGGAAACGATTTTCTTGCCCGAGCACTGCCTGGATGCGGAGCTCTTGCGAGTCTATCACCACAGCATGGACGAGCGTCGTCGCGGTGGTCGGCCTGCCGGCGACTCGAAAACGGGCCGCCATCTTTTTCAGCAGCTGAGCAGCCTTGGCGCCTCGCCCATTGCGGTTGGGGCGTCCGACTGGGTGGTTCATCCCATTGGCAAAACCTACCCTGCCGACGAAGCCTATTTCCTTCGCCACATTGTGAATACAGTCGATGTGGAGCTGCAGCGACACTCGCAAGTCGCGTCATCTGACCGCGTCGAGTGGAGCCGCCTGCGCCATGCGCAGATCGCTCGCGGCGAGCTGGTGTATATCGCCCACCAGTTGGACTTTGTCGGTACGGCCAGTCCTGACGCCCGGGTCAGATAAACAGTCGGCAGATCAATTCCTATCCCGAAAGTCTGCTGTTCGTTACGGCCTCGAAACGGTATTGCCAGAACGCCAGCTTGGGTATCGCTGGCGACCTCGCTTTGGGATGAAACCATTCCCATCGAACGGACTCCAAGGAGTGAAAAACGATCGCGCAGTGAGACACTAGACTAACGATGACCCAATTGAAAACCGCAAGGACTCTATATTGTCTTTCAACGGTCGAACAGAAGTGAGCGCGGGAGGAACGAAAGGGGAGACACGGGAAGTACACGAGGAATCAAGGGGTGGCGGATAGACGGCCGTGGCAAGAGTGGATTGGGAGGGGTGAAGCACTCGGGTGGACACAGGGAGGTGATGGAACGTTGGGAGGGGATGGCCTAGCGCAGGCTCGGCCGATGCCTCAGGTCGTTCTTGGGCATGTTGGCTCGGTCTTCATCGGCCCGGTCAACGTGCCCAAGCTTTGTTTGGGCGGCCGCTTTGACGTTGCGTAGGGCGCGCGGATGCTAGACTTCGTCGTAGGCGTTCATGGTGACGGAACCCAATAGAGATGCGCTGACAGAAGCGGAGGCATGGTCCTTGTTGCGTGGGCTTGGCGAATTGGCGCGCGCCGGAGGAAGCGTAAAGTCGCCATGTGGTCTGACTGTAGACTCTGTCGGCGCGATTCAATTGGTGACTCTTGGCGAAGGACTTGTCGATCTCTTGCCGGACGGGACGCCTTGTTACCGTGCCGCGCGGCCTCTGCGCCGCGACGTCGAGCTCATGTTCGATTTGTACTTGCCCCTCTGCATCGGCACGGCCAGCGACAACCTAGTAGTAGGGCACGTGGGGCAAAGCCTCGACGGACAAATTGCCACGTCGACGGGCGCTTCGTGCTACGTGACCGGCCACCAGGATCTCGTGCACATGCACCGCTTGCGAGCGCTTTTCGATGCCGTTCTGGTTGGTCGTGCCACCATTGCCTGCGACAATCCGCAACTCACTACCCGGCTCGTACCCGGCACGAATCCCGTGCGTGTCGTCGTCGACCCGAGTCTGCGATCGCCGCTTGACCGACACGTCTTCCTCGATCGCGCGGCTCCGACACTGGTTCTGCATGGTAAAGGTAGCGTCCGCGAGCACACCCGTCTCGCGAATGCGGACTTGGTGGAGGTGCCATGCGCCCCTCCACTCCTGCCGCCCGCGCTGCTCTTGGCATGTCTGCGCGAGCGTGGCCTTCGCCGCATCTTCGTGGAAGGTGGCGGCGTGACCGTGTCCCATTTCCTCCAGGCGGGCGTGATGGATCGGATCCACGTCGCCGTCAGTCCCATGTTTATCGGGCAAGGCAGGCCCGGGGTGGATCTGCCGAAGATCGACAGCCTGGACCAAGCCATGCGCCCGAAGACGCGAACCTTCACGCTGGGCACAGACGTGCTTTTCGATTGCGAGTTCCCGCGGGCGTCGCGCGCTGCAAGCAGCATGCAGGCCGCGTAAGCAAGCTTCTAAAGCGGCGGACTTGCGTTCTTGACGAGATCGAGGAAGTACGGCTCGAACCACTGTCCAGCCTGCGGCGCCCCTGGCGCAGCGTCGTAGCCGGCGCACATTTCGTCGAAGCGCGGCTGCGTCGGATCCGAGACGCCGTCCGATTCTCCAGGCGGCTTGATCCAGAAGTAGGCGTCTACGCCGCGAATGGGCTCGGCCCGTGGCCTTTCGCCGAGGCCGGCGCCTTTCACGTTGCACCAGCTGCCCCAGCTACGCCGAGTGCCGCCTTTGCCGTTGCGAGAGGTGTCAATCACGAAGCCTTTGCCTGGCATGCCGTACATGCTGAGGGTTTCGGCCAGCATTTTCACGTAGGTCAGCTCGTTGGGGCACGGATTGGTCAGGGCCATGGCGGCGCCGTCACGATTCGACAGGTGGGTGAAGTTGGAAACATTGGTGGCAAAGCCGCGAATCATGTGGGGGCCGCCCGCCTCGTCGAGCACACGGCGAAAGACCTTGGCCATCTTCTCGCGATTCGCGTCCCAGCCCAGCCAGCCGGCATGCGCGGCGTCCAAATACACGCTGACGTTGGGCAGAGCGAAGCGCTTGATGGCGTAGACGACCGAGTTGCGGTAGGCGTCGGTGGAAGCGGCGCACTTGGGGACGAACTGATTGGTCGTCATGTTGGCCAGCGAATCGGGCTCGACGATGGCGACGATGGGCTGATCCGGGTGGGCCACGAATTGTTCGGCGATGGGGTCGACGAACTCGGTTCGGTAGCGCGCTTCACCCCCGGCCTCGACGGAAAGCTCGCCGGCCGAGGCATTGGCGGCGCAATCGCGGTTGGGCAAGTTGCACAGCACGACCACGGTGAGGGTCGGTTTTCCCTTCGCGTCCTGCTGTTTCTTTGCTTCGTCGAGCCAGCCCTTGAGGCGGGGTACCCGGGCAATGGCGTCGAGCCAGACCGCGGATGGATACTGCTCGACCTTGCGGATCTTGGCCGCCGCCTCGGGGTGCCTGACCGCTGTGGACTCGACATTTTCCACGTAGTCCGGGTTGATGAAGAAATCAACGCCCTTGAACGGATTCTTTCCGGTGGTCTCGCTGACCATGGTCACCGGCGGCGGTTCCGGCCCGAGCTTGCCGCCGCAAGCAGCCATGCCGACAACCAGCGACCCGATCACGAGAAAGGACTTACGTTTCATCGCTACCTTCCGTGGGATAAAGAGTCCCAACAAGGAGCAAGCGGTTCAGAAGAATCCGAAGCGCTGGTGGCTCGGCGAGCAATGCGGCCTACGGAGCTTTCGTACCGGCTCAACCAATCGGCAAGGCCCCATCTAAGGCTGAAACAGCTTGGTCGATGGGTCGGTTTCGTCGTGCTGCCGCAGGCATTCGGCCACGGCCTCGACCAAGCTTTTGCGGTGGCGGCTCTTCGGCAAAAAGACGTTGGCACCCGCTGCCATAGCGCGATCGCGGGCTGCCTTCGATGTTCGCGCCGACAGCACGATGATGGGCAGACCGCGCAGCGTCGCTTCGCGGCGGATGCGCGCGATAAGTTGAAAGCCGTCGAGACGTGGCATCTCCAGTGCGGTCACGACCGCATCGAACCGGCGCTCGCTGAGCAGCTCCCACGCCTCCCAGCCGTCTTCTCCGGCAACAGCCTGATAGCCCGCGGTCAGCAGCATTCGCACGCACGCTTCGCGAGCCAAGCGCGAATCGTCGACCACCAAAATCCGCGGTTGCCCGCGTCGTGGTGCCGCCGGGGCCGGCTCGCTCGGCGAGTAGGCGATGTCCGCCAGTGCGCCGAGGTCGAGCACCAGTTGCGCCTTACCGGCGCCCGAAGCGGTCACGCCGGCGTAAATGGGAATAAGGCCGATGAGAGGTCCCGGCGGCCGCACCACAATGGTGCGCGGTCCAATGACTTTGTCGCAGGTAATAAGGAAATTGCGACCGGCGTAGCGCACGTGCAACGCGGCCGCATGGCGGCCGGGCGGCAATTCAAGGCCGAGAAGCGCGTGGAGCTTGAGGATGGGGACACTAACGCCGGCAAGGACCGGCAACTCGCCGCTAGAAGTGGCCGCGCTCGGCGCGTTGGTAAGCACATTGTGGCCGATGGGAAGCACTTCGAGCACGTGAGCCGCGGGAACGGCGTACACCTGTCCGCCGATCTTGAACAGCAGTCCCTGCGTGATGGCTCCGGCCAGCGGCAGCGAAAGGCGGAAGCGCGTGAAGGCACCCGCCTGCGACTCCACCTTGATTTCACCGCCCAGGCGCGAGACCGCACGCTTGACGATGTTCATACCCATTCCGCGGCCGGCAAGCGCATCGGACTGCTCGCGCGTGGAAAATCCCGGCTCGAAGATGGACGCAACCAGGGACTCGTCGCTGGCGTTCTCGTCGTCGTCCAGGCGGCCCGCGCCGTGAAGAATTCGCCGAATGGCATCGCGGTCGATGCCGCCGCCGTCGTCCTCGAACGTCAGAAACACGAAGTCGGCTTCCTGCGCAGCGCGAATGGTAATACGACCGCGCGCCGGCTTGCCACGTTCGGCACGCACGGGCGCGCTCTCGATCCCGTGCGCCATCGAGTTGCGCAGCAGGTGCAACAGCGGATCGGCCAATTGGTCGACGATGGCCTTGTCGAGCTCGATCTCACCACCGTGAACCAGCAGATCGGCTTGCCGATGGCACGTGCGCTCCAGCTCGTGCAGGGCCGAGCCCAGCCGCGAGTAAGCCCATTCGAGCGGCACCAGGCGCGCGCGGCGGATCTGTTCTTCCAGATCGTCGGAAGTTCCGCGCATGGATTCGGCGTCTTCGGCCAGGCGGCGCGCGGTGCGATCGAGATACGATAAAGTGTCGGTAAGCTCGACGTCCACCTCGCCCAGGCGGTCGAGCAAGCGCCCCGTTTCGTCGCTGACTGGGAAACCCTCGAAGGGTTTCCCAACCTTCCCGCGTTCCGACTCTGCCAGGCGAAGCCCGGCAGAGTCGGAACGGCTGGCGAGCGTGCCTTGGGCTGTTCGCACGCCGTTGCGGGTGGCACCGAGGTCGCGCAGTACGCTGCGCATCTCGTGAATGCGCCTGTCGAGCCGCGTACGTAATATGACCAGGTCGCCGACGCTCCTGAGAAGAGCATCGAGCCGCTCTACATCCACGCGTAACACGCCCTCGCCGCCGCCGCGCCGATCGGCCACGATGCGACGGTCATTCGAGCGCCGGCGATCCAGCATTTCCTTCGGGTTCGGCACCGTCTCCGGCGGTTCGCTCGATCGCGGTGGTGGCACCGACAAGCGCGCGCTGGTCAGAAGCGCGCGGATTTCGGCGACGCCTTCATCGATGCGTTCCAAGATTCCGAAGGTCGGGGCCAGCTGGCCGCGGCGGATTTCGGTGCACAGCTCTTCGAGCTCGTGGGCCGCGCGCGCCACGGCATCGAAGCCCACCGAGCCGGCCGAACCCTTGAGCGTGTGCAGATGGCGAAAGAGCACGTCCACCACGTCGGGCGAAATGTCGAGCGTGCTCGAGGTCGCACGCGACAGGAGCTTCTGTGCTTCCCCGATGCGACCCAGGTGCTTTTCCGCCTCTTCCAGGAAGAGGTTGCGCAGCATCTCGGTTTCGCCGGCGTTCCACGTCGGCGCCGAAGCGCGTTCGCCGCGGCCGTCGCTGTCGGGTTTGCCCGCCATGGCGGGAAGCTACCCCTTGGTCCCTGCGGTCGGCTCGCCGAGGGCCGCCAGCACGTTCCGCAAAGCCTCGCCAAGCGGCGTTGTAGTCCCGGCGACAAGCGGCGCGAGCGGGCCCAGCACGCGCAAAAGCTCGCTCCGCTGCTCGTGCAGAACCTTGGTCACTTCCGCTTCGCCTTGGGTCGAGAAGTGAAGGGGTCCGAGCGCCTCGGAAAGCCTCATGCGCATCCCGGCCCGCGCACTCGGATCGCTGGCAACGCGGCTGGTCAGCAAAGCCAGATTGTCGGCACTCGTACGCACGCTTTCGATGGCCCGTGTGGCATCGCCAGTGGCACTGCCCAGCGTCTCCAGATACGCGCCGATATCCTTGGTGGCGCTGGCCGCCCGTTCGGCCATCTTGCGCACCTCTTCGGCGACCAGGCCAAAGCCCTTGCCTTGGGCGCCGGCGCGCGACGCTTCGATGGCGGCGTTGAGCGACAGAATGTTGGTCTCGGACGCCACGTCGTCGAGCATCTCGACGATTTGCCCGACTTCTTCGGAGCGCGCTTCCAGCGACTTCAGCTTGCGCGCGATCTCGGCCACCGCCGCCTGCTGGCGGCCCACGCCGTCGGCAATCTCGGGCAAAGCACTGGCCGTGCTTTCCGCCGCGACCAAGATCGATGTGGCCGCAAAGGCAATCTTGATGGCGCGCGCTTCGAGCGAGCCGAGCAGCTTGTTGAGTGCGCCTGCAATGTCGCCGAGCGGGCCTTGGCCGGCGGGCGCGCGCGCGGTCAGATCGCCCTGTTCTGCGCCGTGCAAGGTGGTGAGCAAATGGTCGAGGTACTCGTTGTCGCCGTTGTCGCCGTTGTCGCCGTTGTCGCCGTTGTCGTTCATGGTGTAATCACTGCGCTGATGGCGCCGCGGACGTAATCGATGGTGCGTTCGACGTCGAGCAGAAGTGCCGGTCCACGGGCGTCGAGAATGGTGGCGGACAAAAAGGGTGGGCGAGGCGGCGGTACGCGACTGTACTCTTCGTCCACGGTGCCGATGCTGACTTCGCGCTCGACGGCGAGCGCCACGCGGACGGCTTCGCGTCCGGCGTCGGCGATGGTCTCCACGAGAAGTAGTTTGTCCTTGGGAAATCGATAACCAAGGCCGTCCGCAGCATCGTCGCCGCTCGACTGAAAGCAAACCGACAGGTCGAGCACCGGCAGAATTTGTCCCTGCACCGGCGCGATACCACGCACCACCGGCGGTGCCAGCGGCACGGGCGTTACGCCTCGCATGGGCAGAACTTTGCGTACGACCGCGAGCGGCAGCGCGCAGCGAAGCCCGCGCAGCTCGAAAAAAACGACGTCGAGTGGCGTTGCGGCCATGAATTAAACGACCACGGGAGCGACTTTTCGCCGAATCAGTTTGCTGCGCAGGAGGCGGAAGAGAACCTGCGTGACGTCGTACGAACCCATCTTGGAGACTTGGATGATGTCACGGATAGTGTTTCGGCCGTTCACCAACTCGGCGATGCTGGCCTCGTCGCGTAGCAGTTGGCCGCGGCCGACGCTGGCCAGCTTGTCCTCGTTGCGCACGAACGTCATGTCGAAGTCCCCGATTTCCTGCTCAATAACCCGCCACTCTTCCACGCGGCGTAGGCCCTCTAGGATGAGGCCATCGACGGGAAGGGCAAGACTGGCTTCGCGCGCTTGGGGCGGCAGCCCGGCCAGCGGCTGGAAGACGAAGCGGCCGCTGCCCCAGCGCAGACTTTCAAACACGAGCGCCGCGGTCTGCTTTGCCATGGCCTTGCGCAAAGCCGTCGCTGGGAGCAGGCCGCGCGTGCACAGGTACGCGCCCAAAAGATCTTTGTTGTCGTCGCGGCGGCGCTCGTCGATCACCGTGGTCAGCGTCTCCTGCGAGATGTGCCCGCCGCTGACCAGAAAACGGCCCAGCAAAAATTCCTCGGCCACGCCCTGGGCACCGGCAAAATCGATGCGACCTTGAGCAAGGTAGATGTCCATGCGGGCACGGCCGTGCGAAAGATTCACGGTCCCGGTATAGCCGCGGTCCTGCAGTAGCAAAAGTACGTCCGCGACGGGGATCAGCGCCAAGTCGCCCGCTAATGCCGGCATCGGCTCGTCCGATCGTGCGCTCTCGTCGCCTTCGCCGGGAATCAGCGAGCGGATGTCGATGCGAGTGTCCGAGCTGACCTGCGCCGACGGGTCTGCGGCCTTCTTGCCGATCTTTTCGAGGCTGTGCGTGACTACGGCGAGCAGCGCCTCGGGCGAAAACGGCTTGGTGATGATGTTGAGGACGTTGGGCATGTCTGCGAAGCACTCGCCAATATCCTCGCCCTTGGCGCTCATGACGATGATGGGAACTTGCGCTAGGGCAATGTTGGCCGACAAGGCACGGCACACGTCGTCCCCTTTGAAATCCGGCAACAAGAAATCGAGCAGGATAAGCGTCGGACGGCGCGCTTGCGCGGCTTCGATGCCGCCCTCGCCAGTGCGCGCGCTATCGACGCGGAAGCCGGCCTTGGTCAGCGTCAGTTCGACGAGCTTACAAATGGTCGGGCTGTCATCGATGACGAGTATGGTCTCTCCTGACATCGGCCGTGTTTCCCTTTCGCCCGGAATGCGGCGCAGTCTACAACGTTCGACCTTCAACCGACAACGCACCCGACGGTAAAAGCAGAGCAAAAGACAGATACGCGTGTGGGCGCTAGGCGTACCGACAGACCTCACTTCCCGTCGCAGCAGGAGGCCAACTTTACTTTCGCTGTCGGGCAACCGATTGAGAACGTAAGGAGTTTTGGCGAAATGGATGCCGCGACGTGGTTGCGTCAGGTGGGCGGGGACGCCGTGCAGGCGGAAAGGCGCGTCCGAATCGCCGAGCTATCAGCCGAGCTCGCCGCGATGGCGTCACTGGACAGCCTGCTTTTCGACGGCATGGAAAAAGTCGCAGCGTTTTTCGGGGCCGAACATGCGGCCGTCTTCGTGCCCGATCGGGACAATCACTTGCGAGCCGTGGCGTGGATCGGCGAAGGGGTGCGGGAGCTGCGCTTGCCGCGCGAGCCGGCCAACCTGATTGGATGGTCCGCCACCGCGAAGGCACCCACCAGCCTTCGCAACGTCTGGGATTTGGCCGAAATGGTGCGTCTGCATCCGCGCCTACGGCCCGACGAACGCTTGGATAAGTGGCTCGATCTGCGCTTGCACTCGGCCATCGTGGCGCCGCTTGTGGATCACGACCACGACGTTGGAGTCTTGCTGATCGCCAACCGCAAGAACGAGGGCGACGTCTTTGCTCCTCGCGACGTGGCCTACGCTGCCGAGGTCGCGACGGTCGTGGCGGCGGGCGGAGCGAGGTTTCTGGGGCCGCAAACCTC
>ODAK010007221.1_pt1 | contig 11154 bp, 11 predicted proteins | sample 1539591 | NCBI WGS metagenome assembly ODAK01 (sample SAMEA3539303, study PRJEB22396) | soil metagenome | biome: tundra; feature: field; material: soil | place: USA | collected 2010-05 | depth 0.15 m | reverse complement strand
TGTTGATGACCTGCCTCATGAGGGTGCCGGACTTCATGTAGTTGTAGGCGTCCTCGAACACGCCGCGTACCACATTGGCCAGGGCCGCGTTCTTGCCGGCCACGGTGAGCTCTTTCAGCGTCTTGAACAGGTCGTTGTTAACGAAGTCGAGCAGGGCCTCGCCGGTGATGCCCTCGGCGTCTGCCGCCCAGGATCGCCAGCGCAGGCGCTCGGGGATGGGGGATTTGTAGCGGTCTTCCATCAGCTCGCGTTCGGCTTCGGCGTCGTCGAAGACTTTCAGGAACAACATCCACACCAGTTGGCTGATGCGTTGGGCGTCGCCATCCACACCTGCGTCCTTGCGCATGATGTCCTGGATGGATTTCACGGTCGTACTGAGGGACATACTGCTCTGCTCCGTCTACGAAGCCTTGAAGAGCTCGTCTTCGAGGTCGTGTACTGCTTTCAGGTAGGGATCCTTGCCGCCGAATTCCTGGATGATTTGCACGGGCGTGCCGTGCTGGTTGATGGGGCGGACTTTCAAGATGGCGATGTCTTCGATGTCGTCTACGCCTTCGTTGGCGAACTTGTCCAGCAGCGCGTCCAGCACCTTGCGCGCGGTCTCGCCGTACTTGGTGAAGTAGTTGCGCTTGCGCACGTTGTTCGCGCGCTCGCGCCGGGTGAGCGGCGGCTGGTCGAAGGCGACGTGGCAGACCAAGTCGAAGGCAGAAAGCTCTTTGCCGACCTCGTCCCGAAGGACGTCGAAGAACACGCCGTGCATGGCCAGCTCGTCGATGATGGCTTTCTTGCGCTCGGCCTTGCCCCAGGTCTTGAGGAAGGCGTCCAGCGAGGCGAACTTCTCGCGGATGGTCCGGCGAGTGTAGTCGCGTAGGCTTTCGGTGATGAGCTTGCCGTCGTTGCCGTAGTACTGCACTCGCTCAGCGGCGACGTGGACGGTGACGTCGTTGACGACGAATTTGTAGCGCTTGCCGGTAGCGCTAGGTGGAAGCTCGCCGGAGCCGTCGACACTGGTCCCTTCGCCTGCGGGCGCGTTTGGATCGACGGTCGAGACCGTAGTCGCATCGTCGGGCACGTCGGTGGCGTCTTCGTCTGTTTCGGGCGGCGCGACCGGCTCGTCACCCTGCGGGTTGTAGATGCGAACCGGATTGCCATCGAAGTCGGGGTCGGCAAACAGCTCGGTGGCTTTCTTGAAATCGAGGATGGTGAAGTAGAGCTTGCCGTACTCTTCCTTGATGCGCGTGCCGCGACCGATGATCTGCTTGAACTCGGTCATCGATTGGATGGTTTGGTCGAGCACGATCACGCGGCAGGTTTGCGCGTCTACGCCAGTGCTCATCAGCTTTGAGGTGGTGACGATGACCGGATAGGTTTCCTCGGGATTGATGAAAGGATCGAGCTCGGCTTTGCCTTCGTCGCTGTCGCCGGTGATGCGCATGACGTACTTGCGATTCTTCGCGCATAGCTCGGGGTTGGCGTTCACCAGCGCCTGGCGCATGCGTTCGGCGTGGTCGATGTCTTCGCAAAACACGATGGTCTTGGAATAGACGCCGGTGGCGGCCAGGAACTCGGTCAACTTGCGCGCGACGATTTCGGTGCGCTTTTCCAGCACCAGGTTTCGGTCGAAGTCCTTCTGGTTGTAGACGCGGTCTTCGATCTCGACGCCGTGCTTGTCGACCTTGCCCTTCTCGGGCCGCCAACCAGTGAGATCCTTGTCGAGGTCGATGCGGACGACTTTGTAGGGCGCCAGGAAGCCGTCCTCGATGCCTTGCTTGAGCGAGTAGGTGTAGACCGGGTCGCCGAAGTAGTGGCTGGTGGAAATGTCCTCGGTTTCCTTGGGCGTGGCGGTGAGGCCGAGCTGGGTTGCCGAGGAAAAGTATTCCAGGACCTCGCGCCAGGCCGAATCCGCGGCGGCGCTGCCCCGGTGGCACTCGTCGACCACGATCAGATCGAAGAAGTCGGGTGAGAACTGCTTGAAGATGTCCTTCGATTCTTCGGTGCCAGTGATCGCTTGGTACAGGGCCAGGTAGATTTCGAACGACTTGTCGACTTGGCGGTTCTTGATTTTGGTCATCGCTCCGCCGAAGGGCTTGAAGTCGTTGGTCTTCGTCTGGTCGATGAGAATGTTGCGGTCGGCGAGGAAGAGGATCCGCTTCTTCACGCCCGCCTTCCACAACCGCCAGATTATCTGGAATGCGGTGTACGTCTTGCCCGTGCCGGTGGCCATGACCAGCAGGAGGCGGTCTTGCTTGCGCGCGACGGCCTCGATCACGTTGTTGATGGCATTGATCTGGTAGTAGCGCGGCGATTTGCTAGAGCCATCGGTGTAGTAGTCCTGGGAAACGATGGCGGCGGACTCGTCGCTAAGACCCTTCCAGGTGCGGAAGCGCCGCCACAGCTCGTCGGGGCTGGGGAATTCGGCCAGCTTCAACTCCGACTCGACCTTGGCAGCCTGACCGGTGCGGTCGCTGAACAGGAAGCCCGCGCCGTTCGACGAGAACGCGAAGGGAACGCCAAGCATCTCGGCATATTCGAGGGCCTGTTGCATGCCATCGCCGACACGATGGTTGGGCTCCTTGGCCTCGACCACGGCCAGCGGTAGGTTGGGCTTGAGGTAAAGCACGTAGTCGGCCCGCTTGGCCTTGCCCCTTGCGACCAGACGGCCGCGCACCATGACCTGGCCGGCGGTCAGCGATACCTCTTCGCGGACTTGGCTTTGGATGTCCCACCCGGCCCGCTCCAGCGCCGGGGTGATGAGCTTGGTGCAGACATCGCGTTCAGAGAGCGAGGGCTCGGACATTGGCGAGGATTCTACAGCAACGGCCAAGAGCTTGCCGCGAGCGCGTCCAAGGTGCCTGCATGTCTTATGCAAGATGCCTCCATCGGAGGAAGGGGCAATGGCGACGATGCTGGACCGTTCCCGTGCTTTCCACCCGAAATTGGCCACCACGACCGCGTCGAACTACCATGGTCGCATGGCATCTGGACGAAGTGCCGAAAGTGCTGGGGCTACGGGGACGCTTCCATTCGAAGTGGTAAGGGAGAGCACGGCTGTCGATCTTCGATCAACGCACACCCAAGAGATTGTGTTTGTGCTCTGCGGACCGATTGGCTCGCCCTTGCACGATGTCGCTGCACTGCTTGAGACGCTTATGAAGCAGGAGTTTGCCTACGAGTGCCGGGTGATCAGGCTGAGCAAACTCATCGAAGAACACACGACTGCGGTTACAGCGACGGATACCTTCGACCGAGTAAAGCAGTTGATCAAGAACGGAAATGATCTGCGCCAGAGGTGCGGTGCCAGCATTCTTGCCGATCTGGCTATCAGGCAGATCGCCGCCGAGAGGGAGCAGACCAAAAAGGGTAGCGCCTACCAGTCTCAGCGTGTGTGCCACATCATCGACTCCGTCAAGAACCAGGAAGAGCTCGATACACTACGCGTGGTCTACCGGGACATGCTTTATTGCATCGGCGTGTTTGCGCCGCTCGGGGTGAGGGTTCAACGGCTCCAGGCCGAGATGTCCCTGCCCCATGTCTACGAGCTGGTCGACCAGGACTCGGGTGAGGAGATCGTGCACGGCCAGACGGTTCGCGACACTTTCCCCAAGGCGGACTTCTTCCTTAGGTCTGATGGCGATAAACGGTCGCTGCAGAAACGTCTAGAGAGGCTTCTCGATTTGGTCTTCGGGACAGCCCTGGTTACGCCGTCTTTGGACGAGACCGCGATGTACCATGCGGCTTCAGCGTCCCGAAATTCAGCTTGCCTTTCACGCCAGGTGGGTGCGGCGATCACCGACACTTCGGGCAAAGTCCTCGGTCTAGGGTGGAACGACGTTCCGCAATTCGGCGGTGGACTCTACCGCGAGCCAGGTGGAATGGACGGTAGGTGTGGTCATTGGCAGGGCAAATGCCACAACGGCGAAGAAAAGGACGCCATCACAAATCAGATCGTAGAAACGCTCTTGAAAAATGGGCTCTTGAAGCCGGACGATGCGACCAAGGCCACCAAGCTGGTTGGCGATACATCGGTCGGCCGACTGATCGAGTTCTCCCGGGCCGTTCATGCCGAGCTGCACGCAATCATCTCCGCGGCGCAATCCGCGGGACAGCAGATGATCGGCGGTACGCTCTACTGCACAACCTATCCCTGCCACGCATGTGCCCGCCACATTGTGGCAGCGGGGCTGAGTTCCGTTCGGTATATCGAGCCGTACCGCAAAAGCCTGGCGCTGAAATTGCACAGCGATTCCTTGACCGAAACCGAAGGCGAGGACTCCAAAGTCCGAATCCTGCCCTATGATGGCGTAGCCCCGGCAAGGTACCTGGAGTTGTTCGACATCTCGTTCGGCCGCCCCCGCAAGGTCGGTTGTGACGCTGTCCAGCGGGCGCGCCGCGATGCCCACCCCAAGTGCGAGGTGACGTTAGAATCCATCCCAGCCCTGGAAGGACTTGTAGTACAACGTCTGAGCGACCGGAAACTTCTCGCTACGTAAAAATCCCGATGAAGAAAACAACGAAGACCAGTCCCAACCAGGTTGGCTTCTCCTTCGAGGCACGGCCACCAGAGCCGCGTCGCGATCATGGCGCAGAGATTGTTAGTCTTAGGCGCTACGCGGCCTCGCAGGAGCGCACAAAGCAGGTGATGCTCGATCGAGCGATCATGGCCCGTGCCGCACACCTCACGTCGCGCCGTGGGCTGGACTAGACAACCTGCAATCGACGTTCTTCGGTTACGCACGCGGTCGTGATCGGTTGATACGCGGGCCGACGCTGACATCCCAGACTCGACGCGACCGTTATTGGCTGGGAGCGACCTTCATAAGGGTGACGTGCGCCGCCCGTAGCTTCTTCCCCCGATCTTAGATCACACCTCGGGTCGAAAGCAGGCATCCCAAGAGATCGACTGAGAGACACCTCATTCATTGTTCGCCATGCACCAGTTGACACGACCGCGGCGAAACCAAAAGTGTGACCGACATCCCTTCTGACGCCAAACAGATGGATGGAGCGTCGCAGTCCCATCGTCATGACACGACAGTCGCCAGCATGGCCGGTCATCGGTCAAGAGATTCATCTGCAAGACACTCTTGCACCCACAGGGGCAAAGCATTGATGCCTGTTCGAGGAATGCGTCCTCTTGTACCAGATAGAACGTACGTCGGCGCAGGCGCTTGGGTAGAGTGTCGACGAGTCTTGTAGTGTAGGCAGGAACTACCCGAAGACACATTCGTCGAAGCAAGAGAAGGATGACGCGAATGAAACGGCTCATGCCGCCCGGTCTTGTGCAAGATCGATCAAACCTAGGAGAGGCTCGGCATCCCCGCAGCCGACTTTGCCGGACAGGATCGGACAGACGCTTTCCTTCGATTCATTTATCAACTCCATGCTCGCGAGGCTGAAGGTCACGCTCACGTAGGCACTGTTAGGTTCTTCTCGGAATGGATGCAGACGCGCGAGAAGCTCGTTAATCGCAAGAGAGGAACCCAGCATGTTGACGCTGATGACCGCTGGCCTATGTGGCGGCATACCTGCGATATAGCCGTCCAGCACTTGTTGCGCATGGGCTGCTGGATCATTGCGACGCAATCCGGCCTTGGCCACGTCCTGCATGGTGAAGAGACCGCGGCTCATGAGACTCGAGCGCCCAGGCTGGAGACAGTGGATCGTGCCACAGACCTCCTGGATCCGGCCCTTCTTCGGTCCTTCTGTGGTCGCCACGAGTCGCACTCCAATGTCGAAGTACGCTTGTGTGTAGTAGGTGGCCAGCGTATTGAGCAAGTAACGGCCATCAATAGAATCCATGCATCCGAATACGATGTCACATTGTGCCACTGCCCTGATGACATCAGGATTCCAGAGATTCTTGGCTATCTTGATGACGTGAGTCCCAAGATCGACTCGCGCAACCGCATCAGCTAGCACATCAACTTTGAGTCTTCCATCCCGCACATCCTGCATCGTCGAGTTCAGGATGCGGTTGACGTTGCGGTCCTCCATTCTATCGTCATCAACAAGAACAATCTCACCGACGCCGAGTCGTATGAGTTGCTCAACGGTCGGACTTCCCGTCCCGGATGCGCCGACGACCGCTATCGACAGTCGCTGCAGCCGCTCGATCGTACCATCGTCAAATATTTGGGCGTGAGATGCAACGAAGGAGGGCAGTACGCCGTTCATGTCTGGATACCAAAAATGGAGGTCGTCCCCAACGGCATTTATCATCGCCATCGGCACCATCGAGCCACTTCCATTCCAAATGCGTCCAAACATCTGTCCGTCAGGTAACATGACCGCACTTCCGTGGACTACATCGGTCCCGATCCATCCTCGGATCATGGGGAGCAGACGGCTGTCGCCAGTATCGTCGGTCGCAGAGAAGGATGCAAAGCCAGTGGGATGGCTATGGATCTTGATGACTGACAAATTCTCACGGGCGGCACGTTCCAGCAGCGCCTGAAGGACATCAGTCGACCATCTCACGCGTACTGGGCTTCTTTCAATGCAAAGCCCATAAGGAATTTCTTCGATCGTGCGTACCAAAAGACGATGGCGTCTGTCACCATTCCGCCGGCCGCAGAGTGCAAAGGCAACTGCTTCGCTTCCATCCCCGGGGAACAGGAATCGCATCAGGTGGGCGTGCTGTGCACCGGTCATGCTTAGTGAGATTGGAACTGTCATTGCAGAAATTCCCGCTGGAGCCAATCTTCGATCAACATGATGTGCGTGCCTAGATTGTCGTAACCGATTTTCCATGGATTCAGGCTTGTTCGGTGCCTCGACCAGCGCTGGAAGGCTTTCCCGTCGATTTGCTGAGTTGCCTGTGTCCCTCCAATCGGCTTTCCATCCTTCCGTGCAAGCGGAGGATGAAAATAGACCATGTCGAGGCCCGCGTTCGGGTACCCCGTTTCTAAGCGAATCGCGGCAACTACCAATGAAAGGTTGTACCCATCAGGAGCTGGGAAATCGTGGAGCAGCACCCAAGGGGAGCCGTCCACGATTGTTTCCCAGGAAAGGCAGTATTCCCCCAGAAAGGTTTCGTCCTCACCCAGCAGGTCGAACTGCCGACGGAGGGTCATGCGCCCTCTATCTGATCGCGCGGCAGGGCCTTGAACCTCTCCACGCCGGGATGACGAAGATCGGTCTGCGTGTCTAGATCGACTTTTCGAGGCTTCTCACCAGCCAGCTTTACCCACAAAGTGTAGTTCTCAGCTGGCAGCAGCCCGGCGAGGGTCAATACCTCACGTCCGGTCGGGCGAGCCTCGTGGAGAACAAACGCGTCGCCATTTATGCGTATGCGATACCCGCGGCTCAAAGGTGGACGTTTGCCAAGTCGGGCATATTCCTCCAGGTCGATAATCCCGTCGAGCATTTCCTCGATCCCCGTATCGCCGACTTCCTCGTGATGATGTTCTGACATTTGGTGTCCCTTTCGTAGGAGTGACTCGGGATAGCCGAGGTTGATGATAAGTATCGCACGCATGCTAAGAATGTCAAGCAAGAACCTAGCGTGCTTGCAATATCAAGCACAAGGCCTCAGAATCGGCCCCATAACTGAAGCTAAGGAGGCGAATGAAGAACACCAATCCGACCATCGGTGCTTCTGGGAAACTCACCCTCGGACAGTATCTTTCCTCGATCCGAGCAGACCGTCGAATGACTCTCCGCCAGGTTGAAGAGGCCGCCAATGGATTGATTTCGAATGCCTATCTGAGCCAGGTCGAAAACGACAAGATCAGGCAGCCCTCTCCCAATGTCCTGCACGCGCTGGCCGATATCTACGGCATCGACTACGGCGAGCTAATGGAACGAGCGGGACACATCATGCCCACCGCAGATCGTGGCCAGGACTCTAGACATGGACGCCTTGCAACCTTCGCCAATCACCATCTGACGCCTGAAGAAGAAGCGGAGCTGATTAGATATCTGAAGTTCATTCGCAGCAACAGGAGGCCGAGTGACGAAACCTGACGACAGTACGCTCGACCCCGATGACCTCAGAGCGGTAGAGCAAAGAGCTCGGAAAACTCTCGACCGTGCTTCAGCCTGGGGCCGCTTTCCTACTCCGGTGGAGGATATTGTTGCAGCTGCGAAGTTGAGTCTTGCGCCGACGAACATGTTCGATCCTGCTCGAATTCTCGCGTTTGTTGCGGGCAAGACCGCCCTCGCGGCTCACCGAGTGAAATCGGCCATTTCCAAGGTCCTTGGTTTGTATGACGCCGCCGAAAAGGTCATTCATATCGATGGGACCGTAGGCGAATCGAAGCAGAATTTTCTGAAGCTACACGAAACCGGCCACCACGAAATTCCAACACACAAGAAACTCTTCCTCATTTTCCAAGACTGCGAAAAGACTCTCTCGCCTGAAACTGCGGAGCTTTTTGAGCGCGAAGCAAACAACTTCGCTCGCTTTGCCCTGTTCCAAGACGACGCTTACGCGAAACACGCTGCCGATTGCAAGTTTGAAATCAAGACCCCTATGAATCTAGCCAAGGTATTTGGTGCGTCGGTCTATGCATCCATGCGCGAGTTTGTGCGCACCAATCCTCGGGCTTGCGTTGTCTACGTTCTCGAACCTATCGAATTCGTCCAAGGGGCTGGAGTTCGTGCTTTGGTACGCAGGATCGAATCGTCGCCAAGCTTTGCCAGGGAATTCGGCCATCCCACCGACGCGGTCATCACCGCCGATCACCAGCTGGGGCAAGTCCTTCCGGTTGGACGCAGGATGACGCGTCCAGTCTCCGTCGTCGGAGTTGACCGCAACGGCAAGAAGCATGAATGCGTGGCCGAGGCGTTCAAGACCCCTCGGAATGTGTTCGTCTTGCTCTATCCGATCAAGGATCTGACCACTACGACGGTCATTCTTCCTACAGGATTCAAGCGCGCGATCTGAACCGTCGAGACAAAGCGCAACAGCACCGTCGGGCTGCTCTTGTATTTGACTAGCATGCCACATGCAGTCGAATCCATGATGTACGCGGGTCAGCTTCCCTGGCACGGCCTCGGAACCCCTGTATCCACCGAGGTCACCGCCAGCGAAGCCATCAAGCTCGCCGGTCTATCCTGGAAGGTCGAGCTGCAGCCCGTCTTTGCGGGCGCCGGTCTGGTGCAAACCTGTGTGGCGGGCGTGAAAGCCACGGTCAGAAACTCCGACCAGCGTGCCCTAGGCGTGGTCGGGGACCGTTACATGCCGGTGCAAAACGAGGACGCCTTCGCTTTCTTTGACAGCGTGGTGGGTGAGGGGCAGGCCATCTACCACACGGCTGGTTCGCTCGATGGCGGACGACGGGTGTGGGTTCTGGCCAAGTTGCCAGGAGAAGTGCGGTTGCAGCAGGACGAGGTGACCGAGAAGTACTTGCTGCTCATGAACAGCCACGACGGTTCCACAGCCCTTCGGATGCTGTTCACGCCGGTCAGAGTGGTGTGCCAAAACACGTTGAATCTGGCCCTGCGCGGAGGTGCCGCAGAAGGCATCGCCATTCGCCACACCGCCTCCGCCACGACACGAATCGATCAGGCCCGGCGCGCACTTGGTCTTGCCAATGAGTACTACGCAAATTTCTCGGTGGAGGCCGCCAGACTCATGGCGGCACCGTACGCAGACATGCAGATGCGAGGCCTCGTGGAGACGCTCTTCCCGGGAAACCTGGACGACCTTTCAACCAGGACTCAACACCACCGCGACAAGGTCCTCGAACTCTTTGAGTTCGGCCAGGGGCACGCTCGAATCCGCGGAACCGCCTGGGCCGCCCTGAACGCCGTCGCCGAATTCGCCGACCACTATCGGTCTCCCCGAGTTCGACCAGGCGATAGTCGCGACGAGAAACGGCTGTCCTCGGTCTGGATGGGTTCGGCCGCCACCCTGAAACGCGCGGCCCACGAGGCCATCTCCAGCCAACTCGCCGCTTGAGGACGCCATGGTGCCACGGTTCGATCCACACCCGGCGCCCAGGCCATCGGAGCCTTGGGACTTCGTTGTAGACGACTCGCCACCAAGGCTCGCGCCGGCAGGCAGCGCGCGACTTCTGCAACCCGAGCATTCGGTCCTGCGCTTGGTTCCCGATGTCGGATATCGCCCCTGGCACAACGAGGCCGTAATGTTTCTGGAGAAGGAGCTGCAGGACGGTCGGATCGAACTCCAGGTCCGCGGCGCCGTCGTCACTGGCTGGTACGCCGCTGGCGCGGACGTCCTCGACTTTGAGGTGTCGGTCATCGATCCGCTTGGCGACCGCGACGTCTCGATGTTCTGCCAGAACGAGTACCGGCGGGATGTGCTGCTGAAGGTGGAGAAGGCGTTGGACTGGTACCGGAGCGAACATTCGTGCCGCGAGCAAGGCTGGCCGAGACGGTCCACCGCTTACGAGTTTTGGATGGACACAAGGGTGATCCCGAGGGAATCGTGAGAATGCGGAAACGAAAGCAGCCATGCCCGGCATTGGTGCTGAGCATGGCCGCTGAACTGCACGACATCGAGCAAGCTGTTTGCGGTGGTGTCTTGCTGGCCGAGGCACTGCGGGATTCACAGCTCGACGCCGAGCAACTACGCGAGGTTCCCGCCACCATGGTTTCGTCGCTAGCCCTCGTTCAGGACCGATTGCATCGCCTTCGGCTCGCAGTCCTTGGCGACCTGAATCCGTCAGCGCTGCTGTGGCGACACAACTCGGCGTCGAGAGCAGTCGTGGCGAGCACTTCGGCGGACGTGTTTCTCTTCCCTTGGAAGCTGCCGGCGAGGCCACCACGGCAGCGAACAAGGCAGGAACATGACCCTGGCTGAACTGCGAGCCCGATTCTGGTGGCTGGGACTGAACGCCGACGAGTCGTACATCGTCGCCCTCGCGAATGGTATCGCGACCGTGAGAATCATCCAGTGCACTTGGAACCGGCGCACGAAGAAATATGAGGAGTCCGTCGAGCGGGACTTCAAGGGGCTGGGTCTTAGGGTGATGTGGCAGCCATTCTGGAGTGACAAGCTGCAGGAGCAGTTGGAAAAGGCCCGAGAGGTGGCGCGGAAGGCCGGCTTGAGCTTCGATGAAGACGCGTTCATCAACAGTGCGCGCGAACACGAGAGCCGACGCGCGAAGTAGGGCTCGCAGGTCTTACGAGCGACGTGCCCGAAGCGTAAATCAAGCCGCTGCCGGTATTCCTCTTTTGGAGGAAATA
>ODAK010007220.1_pt1 | contig 11154 bp, 8 predicted proteins | sample 1539591 | NCBI WGS metagenome assembly ODAK01 (sample SAMEA3539303, study PRJEB22396) | soil metagenome | biome: tundra; feature: field; material: soil | place: USA | collected 2010-05 | depth 0.15 m | reverse complement strand
CCGAAGGAAACTTCGGCTGATTGACTGAATCCGGGAAGTGCTGCGTCTCCAGGCAAAACGCGCAGTGCTGGTTGTACACAACTCCCCGTTTACCCTTGAGCGAGCCATTCAGAAAGTTGGCCGTGTAGAACTGAACCCCTGGCTGGGTGGTGAGGACCTCCATGACACGGCCGCTCTTGGCTTCACGGGCGCGCGCGATCAGCGCCAGACCTTTCCCGCCGGCGTTGAGCACATAGTTATGGTCGTAGCCGATGGGATTGTTGTGAAGCTGTGAAAAGCGCGAGCCGATGGGCTGCGGGGTTGTGAAATCCATCGGCGTGTCCTTGACTGATTTAATCTCCCCGGTCGGAATCAGTGTGCTGTCCGACGGCGTGAAGCAGTCCGCCGCGATCATCATCTCGTGGTCGAGCGCGCTGCCTTCGCCTGCCAGGTTGAAATAGGAATGATTCGTGAGGTTAACCGACGTCGTCTTATCTGTCGTGGCGACATAGTCGAGGCGCAACTCGTTGGTATCGGTCAGGGTCATCCTGACGGCGACGGCCAGCGTGCCGGGGTAGCCTTCCTCGCCGTCCGGGCTGGTGTAGCTGAACTTTACTGCCGCGCCGGCTTGCGGTTCGGCCTGCCAGACCTTCTTGTCGAAGCCTTTGACGCCGCCATGGAGATGATTCGGGCCGTTGTTAGTCGCAAGGGCGTAGGTCTTGCCGTCGAGGGTAAAGCGGCCTTTCGCAATGCGGTTGGCGAACCGCCCGACGGTCGCGCCGAAAAAGGGATGCCCCTTCAGGTATTGCTCGAGGTTGTCGAACCCCAGCACGATGTCGTCCAGCGCGCCCTGGCGGTCCGGCACGTGCAGTTCGGTGATGATCGCGCCATAATTTGTGACTTTGGCAACAAGGCTGTTGGCATTCGCCAGGGTGTACAGGTCCACCGCCGTGCCGCCGGGCAGGGTGCCAAAGCTGGACTTGTGGACTCGCGCCTGCATCCGCGTCACTTCTTCTCGGGGGCCTGTGACTCAGCGGACTGGCGGCTCGCGCGCCAAGCCATCGTGAGCATGGCCGCGCCGAAAGCGAGCACCACCAGTCCCCAGCGCAAGTTGATGTTAATGTCCAGCGAGCGCCGGTAAATCTCTGTATCGGAGGTGGTGGCGCCGCCGTAGATGACGAGCAGGGCGCCGACGAGCGAGAACATGAGGCCGATCGGCCAGCGAATATCTAGACCCATAATGTTATTCCTTTAGTGTTACCAGAAAATGAGATTGAGGATCACGCAGCCGGCGAGCAGTACCACGCCCAGCACCGCCGGGCGCAAATACCATGCCGCCTCGTCGTCCTTGATCTTGGGCGTTAGCGAATAGACCAAGCCCTTGAGTTCCTCGTCCGTCTTGGTCCGGCGCGTGGCCAGCGAGATGCCCAGTGTCAGGACGAAGCAGACGGTGAAAGCGAAGCTGGCCAGCCAGAAGTTCTGGGCCATGTCGCTGGGGAAGACTTGCACGACGCCGAGATAGCCGCCCTTGATGCCCGGGGTATTGCCGACGGCGGAAGTAAGCGAGTGGAAGAGCGCAGAAGTGGCGGTGCCACCCAGCAAACCGAGAAACGCGCCCGTGCTGGTCGTGCGCTTCCAAAACATGCCGAACAGGAACGTTGCGAAGAGCGGGGCATTCACGAAGCCGAACACCAACTGGATGATGTCCATCGCATTCGACCAGTTGCTGACGAGGTATGCGCAGACGATACTCAACAGGATTCCCACGACGGTGATGCAGCGGCCCATCCACATGTAGTGCGCGTCACTCTTGTTCCTGGCAATGTAGGCCTGGTAAAGATCGTAAGTCCAGACCGTGTTGAAGGCGGTGACATTGCCGGCCATGCCCGACATGAAGGACGCCAGCAGGCCCGTCAACGCCAGCCCCAGGAGGCCGGAGGGACAGTACTTTTGCACGAGGGACAGGATGACGCCATCGTAGTTGTTCTCCGCCACCGCGTTCTGCAGACCGGCCCTCAGTTCCTTGTCGTTAAGCGTGGGCGTGGCCTTGACCAAGGCGTCAATCTTGTCCGGAGCCATCTTCACGTCAGCGGCCTTGGAAACCAATTGCGCGGCGGCGACGCCACTAAGATTCTGAGCCGCCGCTTCCTTCACCGCCGGGATGGCCTTGGCATACATTGCGGAGTCGAGGACTTTGGGCGGCAAGTGGTAGCCGTCCTTGGCCGTAATGGCGAGGGCAGCGGCGATCATGCCGGGCAGGATCACCAGCACTGGGAAGATCATCTTGGGCACGGCCGCGATGAGCGGAGTGCGGCGGGCGGCGCTCATGTTCTTGGCCGCCATCGCGCGCTGCACGACGAGGAAGTTGGTGCACCAGTAGCCGAAGGAGAGCACGAACCCGAGCCCGAAGAGCATCGCAAACCAGTCCACGCCCATCGGGTTGGACGCCGGGCCCGCCAGCAAGGGTTTCCAGGCACTGCTCCAGGCGTCCGGAGCGAAGACCTTGTTGGTATCCGCCGTCAGCCCCAGGGCGGCAGGTTGTTGGGCCACCATGGAGAGTTTGGTCTTGAGCGCGTTCCAGCCGCCGACGTCTTGCAGGCCGAGGTAAACGACCGGGGCGAAGCCGAGCACGATCATGAAGAACTGCAGCACCTCGGTGTAGATGGCCGAAGTCAGGCCGCCTTTGAGCACATACACCAGCACGACTGCGGAGCAGATCCAGAGGCTGATATCATAGTTCCAGCCGAGCAGTTGGTTCAGCAGTTTCGCCAGGGCGTTCATGGAAATGCCCGAAGCAAACAGGGTCATTACCGCGAACGAGATGGAGTTGAGGCAGCGGGTCCGCTCGTCAAAACGGAGCTTGAGGTATTCGGGCACGGAGCGCGCCTTGGAGCCGTAATAGAAGGGCATCATGAACACGGCGAGGAAGATCATGGCCGGAATTGCGCCCACCCAATAGAAATGGCTGGTGGCGATGCCGTACTTGGCGCCGCTGGCCGTCATGCCCACCAGTTCCAGCGCGCCCAGGTTGGCGGAGATGAAAGCCAAGCCCGTGACCCACGCCGGAATCGAGCGCCCGGACGTGAGGAAGTCCGACGAGCTCTTCATGTAACGCTTCAAGGCGAAACCAATGCCAATGACGAAGATGACGTAAATGCTCAGGATGGCGTAGTCGATGAGGCCGAGTTGAACGTTTTGCATAGGCTCAGTGTCTGAACGGGCGCAGATTTAATCACTTTGTCCCCCCGTGTCAACCTTACTCAGACTTTACTCAGCATTTGCCAAACGGCCTGTCGCGCTTTAATGGGAAGGGGCATATTGTGAAGAAACGGAATCCTGAACCGGCGCGGCGCCTGCGAAGATGGCTGGTCGCGCCCGCCCTCCTTCTGGCGGTGCTGGCGATGTCCGGCTGCCAAAGCCTCAGCTATTACGGCCAGGCCATCAAGGGCCAGTACGGGATTGTGGCCCACTGGGAGAGCCTCGACAAGCTGCTGGCCGACCCGAAAACACCGGCACCGCTCAAAGCGAAACTCCAGCTTGTTCAGAGCCTGCGCGCGTTCGCGAAGAAGGATTTGAAGCTCCCGGTGGACGGGCATTATCAGAAGTATGCGGATGTGCACCGTCCGTTCGTGGTTTGGAACGTGGAGGCCGCGCCGGAGTTTTCGCTCGAGCCGAAGACCTGGTGGTATCCGTTTGTGGGCAGCCTGGAGTATCACGGCTACTTTTCCGAGCGGAGCGCGCGCAACTACGCGGCGCGGGTGCAGAAAAAGGGCTGCGATATTTATGTTGGCGGGGTGACAGCGTATTCGACGCTGGGCTGGTTCAAGGACCCCATCCTCAACACCTTTATCTTCGATCCCGAGCCCGACCTGGCGGAGACCATCTTCCACGAGCTGGGCCACCAGCGGGTGTTTGCCAGCGGGGACACGGATTTCAATGAGGCCTTTGCCACCACCGTCGGCCAGGAAGGCGCGCGCCGCTGGCTGCGTGCAAAGGGTGACAGGAGCGCCTACGAGAAATACCTGGCGGAGCTTCGGCGCGCCCGGCAATTTGCGAACTTGATCATGACCACCCGTGAGCGGTTGCTGGCGCTCTATGGAGACGAACGGACTGAAGAGGGTAACGTCAAAGCCGCTAAGAAGAAGCGCACCATCCCGCCCGAGCAGTTGCGCGGACAAAAGCAGTACCTCATTAACCGCCTCCAGCAGGAATACACGCAACTGAAAGCACAATGGGGCGGTAACACGGAATATGACGAGTGGTTCGCGGAGCCCGTCAACAATGCCCAACTCAATTCGGTGGCGGCCTACTACGACCTGGTGCCGGGCTTCGAACGTCTGCTCCAACACAACGGCGGCGACTTGGAGAAGTTCTACGAGGCCGCCGATCGGCTGGCGCGCGACCCCAAGACGGAGCGCGACCGCTGGCTTCGCACGTTGGCCAGCGCGGCGACCGGCTCTGCCCTCCCGGAAGACGGGACCTTTACCCCGCCTGCGCCCGCGGCGATGTCCAGTGCCGCGCCGTAGTGGCGCCCTAGCGCCTCCGTAGTTTCAAGGTAGTTGCAAGCTCGTTGCAAGCTCGTTGCAAGCTCGTTGCAAGCTTGTTTCAAGCCTTCGCCTTTGTCCTCCAGCCTTGTCCCCGCGCCGGCCATCCAACCCCTCCGGCACCGCCCCGGCGTCGCGCCCAAAATTGGACGCGTTCTATTAATAGAGTCCAAACCCTCACCAAAGGTTACACGGATTCGACCAATTTCGGGCCCGCGCGAAAAAGACAAATGTCCAACCTCGAATCCCGAGCATCGAACCGGCTTGACTGCCGGGCGGGCATCACCGGGGTCCGAGGCCAGCCCGGTCTCTCTTCCCACCAAGCTCTAGCCGACGAGAACGGAGATTCTGTTCGGCTCACAGCTTACACGCCTGGCGTCTGGCCCGGCATGGCGATAGCGTACTGGCCATTCGCATCCGGCATGGCCGGAGGGTTGGAATCCCACGTGTAATTGTCCAGCCCGGGCGCCAGTTCGATGTTGGAAGCCAGAGCTTCATCCCAGGTGACCTTCTTGCCCGATTCGCAGGCCATGCGGCCCATGATGCAGGTGAGGGAGGTCTTGGCACACCGCTCGGTTTCGTTGTACGGCTTGTCGTTGCGGATGGCCTCGAACAGCAGGTCGTGCTCGTACTGGTACTTGTCGCACTTTGGACCTTTGTAGCGCCATACCAAACTCTCCGACGTCTGGTTCCAACCCTTGAACAGGCGCGGATCGTCTTGGCCTTCGCCCATGATCGCGCTGCCCTTGGCGCCTTGCAGAATGGCGCCCCACCAGTCGAAGCAATTCGCGATATGCCGCCCCTCTCCCACAAAGCGCGTGCCGTCGGGAAAGGTATATTCAGCGGCGTAGTGGTCGAAGAGCTGGTCGGCATCCTTGCGGACCTGCCGCCCGCCCATGCCTTGGACTGAGACCGGCCAGGCATTCTTGGCCCAGCAGCAAACGTCAACGTTGTGAATCAGCCAGTCCTCGAGGAACGTGCCGTTGAGCCAGGTGAAGCAACTGTAGTTGGCGATCTGGTAAGCCAGCTCCTTCGTATTGGGCTGCCGCGCGCCGAGGCCGACCGGGCCGTGCATGCGGTAGGCCCAAACGGTGATCAATTCGCCGATCATGCCGTCATGGACATGCTGGATGGCCTCCTCCAGGGGCTTGTAATGACGGCTCATGAGACCGCCGGCGACCTTGATATTGTTCTTGGTCGCTGCCTCGCCAGCCTTGAGCACGCGACGGACGCCCGGGCCATCCACGGCAAAAGACTTCTCCATGAACACATTCACGCCTTTTTGCACTGCGTATTCCAGGTGGATGGGCCGAAAGGCGGGCGGCGTGGTCAGCAGCACTACGTCACCCTTGCCCAGGGAATCAATAGCCTTCTTGTAACCGTCCATGCCGATGAACTGCCGCTCCGGCGGCACCTCCAGTTGCTTCTCGTGTCCCTCCTTCAAGTTCGCCAGGCTGCTTTGGAGGCGGCTCTCGAACACGTCCGCCATCGCCCAGAGCTTGGTTGGACCCTGGGTTGACATCGCCTGCGCCGCGGCACCGGTGCCGCGTCCGCCGCATCCGACTAGCGCAATCTTAATGGTGTTGTTCTCCGCAGCGTAGCCAGGGCGGGCGATGGCGCTGGCCAGCGCCGCGCCGGCCAAGGCCGTGCTGGAGGTCTTGAGGAATTCACGACGCGTGGTGCGATTTGGGTCTGTAAGGCTGGTGGTATTCATTGGGAGCTCAATGTTTGCGTTTGCGAGATTCGAACTGTTCATTGCGGTCGATCCGATGATTCCCTTCCGCCCTGTGCTTGGCAAGCTAGTTCTCTCACTCCGGCGCGGGCCCATTTGCGGGATTGCATCTGACAAGCCATTTGTTACGGTCAACCGCTTGCTTATGAACATTAACGACAACTTGACATTTAACGCTGGGCGGCTCCAAAACCCGATGCTGGCCTTAGTCAGAAGATTTACCACCCTGGCCAGCCTGGCACTAGCCGCGATACTGGCCCCGATGGTGCTGGCCTCCGAGAATGTCCCACACCGGCCTTACGCCCAGTGGGCCGACCTGCCCGAGCGCGGCCAGTTCGTGTTCGGGTTCGTGTACGAAGAATCTGAAGCCTACCACATCTGGGCCAGCGGCCAGCAGCATAACGTCACCGTGAAACCCCCTGACGGCGAGAGTTACGGCATAGACATCAACCAGGGCTATTTCGCGCTGCAATATGGCATCACCGAGAAGTGGGCGCTTGATCTCAACGTTGGTGCCACGACCGCCGCGTGGCGCAGCTTCTCACCGAACCAGCAGCCCCAATCCACCACGGGGCTGATGGATTGGTCTTTCGGCGCCCGCTACCAGATCTTCAACGAAGCTCGCGATACCGATTCGGCCTGGACACCCACGCTGACTTTTCGCGCCGGCGCGGTCCTGCCCGGCACGTATAACGAGAGCTTCATCTTCGCCCCCGGCGTGCGCTCGGCAGCAATTGAGCCGGAGCTGCTCCTGCGCAAGCATTTTGGCTGGCCGGGGCTGGGGGCATACGGCGACACCTATTATCGCTGGAATCGCACCACCGGCAACGACCAATACATGGTTGCTGTCGGGCTCTTCCAGCAAATCAAAGCCTGGGAACTGGACGTCGGTTACCGGCACATGCAGACCATTTCTGGCTCCGACATCATCATTCCCGACCCCAACAACCTCTCCACCATTGTTTACCCCAGGGCCGTCCGGGAGATCAATGACTCGATAGAAGCGGGCTTCAGCTACACCACCTCCAAACATCATTGGCGCTACGGTTTCAATACCCGCACGGTATTCGCCGGCAACAACACCGATCGCAAGTTCTGGATAGGCGGTTCGATTGACATCCCGATCGGCGGGAATCACTAACCGTGAGAGCCTGTTTAAAGGGCGGGCCGTGCGCTGTCCCAACGCAAAGGCAGTAGAGGATTACCGTGCTTGGGGACGCTTCGCTTTTGCGAGAGTTTGGGAGCCGCGCTTCGCGTTTTGGAGCACCTCAGTCCACTGGCGTTTTGGCATGACTGCTACGGCGAGCCCGCCTGCGCGGTACTTAGTATGCGCAGCACCTCAGCGCCGGGTTTGAGGTCGCCGACGGTTCTATCAGCCTGTGCTCCGCGCTCGATCCACCACTCAAGGGCCGCGATTTCGGCCAGGGTTGGCTGCGGCTTGCCGTCGGGCGGCATATGGTCATCGTCATTGAGCGGCAGCAGCAGCCGCTGGATCATGGGACTGTCAAAGGTTTTGCCGGCCACCAGCACTGGACCATTCGTGCCGCCTCTGAGCAACGCTTCATAGCTCTCCATGGATAGATCGGCCTTGTGTTTCTCCGGTCCGTGACAGGCTGAGCAGCGTCGTTGGAGGATCGGTTGAATGAGTCCACTGAACAAAGGCTGCTGCGTCAGATCGGACTTTATGCCGGGCGCCGCCGCCCCCCCGTTGCCTCCCAGCAGGGCGCGCAAGGGTCCGGGCGCAAATTGGGTGAGGAAATCGCGCCCATGGGTAATTGAGGCGCCGAGGTGGCTGGCGACGACCAGGACGACAAGCGTCGCCAGCAAGGAGATCTGATACGCTCGGAGCCAGCCGCGGCAGTTCAGCAGCCAGGCCAACGTGCAGGTCGCGGCGACGGCGAAGCCGGTCCATTTGTGCAACGGCAACAACTGCGGGTCGTAGCCGCCTGCTTGAGAGAGCATCCACCCCAAGGAGGCTGCGGTGACGGAAGCCGCCGCCACCAGTCCGAGGATCAATCGATTGTTCTGAGCCACGCGCTTGAAGCGCGGGAACTTCGCCAACACCTCCAGAATGCCCAATAAGACCAAGCCTCCAATGGGCAAATGAACCAGCACCGGGTGGAAACGCCCAAGGAACAGGACCAGGTCATGCGAACCGCTGCTCATGCGACTCTGCCGTTTTCTATAAGCTGCCTTGCCGGGTTGTCAAAGTAAGATTCCATATCGTGGTCTGAACTTATGAGGTAACAGAGGCATTAAATGTTCCCGCCGGGTCGCTGCCACTAGCCGAGTTCACATTCGCCCGATGAATGACCCCCACTCGAACTTGGGCGAGATTGCCTCAAAGCAAAACTGAGGGGAACAAAACTCGGGTTCATGCATCGTACCTGCATAAAGGGGCACTTGCCCCACACACTTATTAGTCAAAAGCTTAGAACGAATGTATGAACATCATGAGACATCTGGGGCGTTTACGAATAGTGGTTCTCTATGGGTTAGCCTTTGGGGCCGCTGAATGCCGCTTTTCCGCCCAAGCGGCTGTCATAAATGTGGGTGTCACAAACTATACCTATTTGCCGGATCCAGTCACGATCAATGTCAACGATACGATACTGTGGACATGGGACGCAGTATTCCACTCAACTTCCAGTGATACAGTTGGGCTGTGGGAATCGGGAGTTCACAATCCCCCCTTTTCCTTCTCCGTAACGTTCACCAACGCGGGCACTTTCCCGTATCACTGTAGTGTTCATGTGGTCACGCATAACATGACGGGCTTAGTGACCGTGCAGGGGGCGGGCAATGTGCCGCCCACGGTGTCCGTCACCAATCCGCCCGACGGTGCGGTCTTGAGCGCGCCCGCCGCAATTACCCTGGCGGCAACAGCTTCAGACTCGGATGGGAGCGTCGCCAACGTCCAGTTCTTCCAAGGGACCGCCTCGCTGGCGAATGTGACGAGCAGTCCCTACTCGGCAGCGGTGAACAACCTCGGTGCCGGTGACTACACGTTTTCGGCAGTGGCAAACGACAATGGCGGGCTAAGCGCGACGAATGCGATCGTGGTACATGTCGTGACGCCGGAGCCGGTCGTGCTGAGCGGATTGCAGCGGCCGTCGTCCACGAGTTTTCAATTCAACTACTCCGCGAACGTGAGCTTGCGCTACGTCGTGCAACGGTCAGCCGACTTGACCAGCTTCACACCCATCAGCACCAATACCGCCGCCAGCAATCCAGTGACCTTCACCGATGACGGAGCCACGGGAGCCGTGAGCTACTATCGCGTCGGGCTTTTGCCTAATCCGTGATGAAAATCCTGGGTTTGCTAAGCATGATCGCCGTGGCCGCCTGCCTGGCTTCACGCGGAGCGTCCGCGTCCGAGTCGGGCGCCTTGCGAGCTCAACCAGCAACGAACGTCCAGACGTTCACCGCCACCGGGGTGGTGAGGGAACTCAAAGCCGACGACCGGACAGTGGTTATCAAGCACGAGCCGATTCCGAACTACATGGACGCCATGACCATGCCTTTCAAGGTGAAGGAGCCCGGGGAACTCGCGGGGTTGCGAACCGGCGATACGATCCGGTTTTGCCTGAAGGTGACGGACACAGAGAGTTGGATTGAGCGGATCTCCAGGACCGGAAAAACCTCGTCGGAAGAAAGTAAGCCGACCAGCGCGCCCGCGGCCGAGGTCCGGACGGCAAAACCCCGGCATCCGCTATTGGATTATCCGTTCACCAACGAACTGGGCCAGGCGGTGCGGTTGGGCGATTTTCGGGGGCAGGCGCTGGCGATTACCTTCTTCTTCACCCGGTGCCCGATTCCTGATTACTGTCCGCGGCTGTCCAAGAACTTTGAGGAAGCTTCACAAAAGCTGATTGCCATGACGGGCGGCCCGACCAATTGGCACTTCCTTTCGGTGACCTTCGATCCAGACACCGACTCCCCGTCTGTGTTGCGGGCCTACGGGGAGAGATACCAATACAACCCGAAGCATTGGAGTTTCCTGACCGGGCCGGTGGAAAAGATCAACGAACTTGCCAGCGCATCAGACGTGAAGTTCGAGAGCGCGAGCGGTTTCATCAACCACAATTTCCGCACTCTCATCATCGACGCCGCCGGGCATCTGCAGATGGTCTTTCCCACCGGCGGGAACCTCTCGGACGCCATTGTTGCTCAGATCGTCAAGGCTGCGGCGGTGCCCAGCCGACCGCCTGGGTCAAATTATGGCGACGCTCAGCCACAGCAGGCGTCGCTTGCTCGCTGAACCCATGTGGGGTATGCTCCGGACGTAACCAGGAATGAAACCGGGGCGGGTCATCATAGGAGCAGTCTTGGTCGGTGCGGCGGGGGTCATTGCCCTGCTGGTCAATTCGTGCTCCATGGCTCCTGCTACCGTCACCGCGCCGCCCGCTATTCCAGGGGCGAGTTTCGTCGGCAATAAGACTTGCGCGGATTGCCATAGCGGCATCACCCGCAGCTTTCCCACCAGCGCCCATGCTCGGATTCACCTGGAAGACGCTCGCGCAATCGGGCAGACGGGCTGCGAATCGTGCCACGGACCCGCAAGCCTGCACGTGGCAGGAGGCGGCGGGAGAGGCAAATTCATCGTCAATCCCGGGAAAGACCCGGCCGCGTGCTTCGAGTGCCATCGCCAGGAACAGGCGGAATTCCAGCTTCCCCAGCACCACCCGGTTCTGGAGAAAAAGATGAACTGCGTCCAATGCCACGATCCCCATGGCAGCGACATCCTTAAACCGGCTGGCGGCCTGATGATGGCACGCCTGAATGAAACCTGTGCCCAGTGCCATCGCGAGCAGACCCGGCCCTTTGTCTTTGAGCATCCGGCACTGCGGGAAGGCTGCACGGCCTGCCATAATCCGCACGGCAGCATCAACGCCAAGC
>ODAK010007219.1_pt1 | contig 11156 bp, 6 predicted proteins | sample 1539591 | NCBI WGS metagenome assembly ODAK01 (sample SAMEA3539303, study PRJEB22396) | soil metagenome | biome: tundra; feature: field; material: soil | place: USA | collected 2010-05 | depth 0.15 m | reverse complement strand
TCATTGAAAAAAGCCTCATTCAGTTCTTTCCTGCTTACCGGTTGATTGTAAATCAGGAGGCCGGGGCAGGCGTCTCCGCACACGCCCCATGCGTCGCGGGACGATACGATGAAGCGTGTCGCAAATAAAGCTGGCTTGGCAATCGAAGTTCGTGCTGCTTGTCGTGCTGCCCTTTGTGGCAGCCAGCGTGGTGCTCCAGGCCCATTGGTGGGCAGTGCAAGACGCAGCTGTTGCCATCTGGACGGTGGGCCTGAGCCTGATGCTGGCGCTCATCACCTGGCAACTGCGCGCAGCCACACCTGCGGCGGCCTTCACCGGAGCCGTTATTACTGCCAGCCTCATGTTTTCTACCGTGATTTTCCCTTACAAGCCATGGCAAACAGCGCTTGTTCCTGTGCTTGTGGTATTCGTGCTTTCCTCAATTGCTACCCGGATGGGCCGGGAACAGAAGAAGAGGCTCGGCACGGCGGAGAAAAAGGGAGGACGCGCCGCCTCCCAGGTGGCGGCAAATCTTGGCTTTGCCGCTCTCGTGTCTGATGGGATGACGCAATCCTGGCTCACCGGCACCGGGTGGTTTCCCCACCCGAGCTTGGCGCCCGGCCTCTTGTTCGCCGCAGGACTGGCAGCGCTCGCCGAAGCCGCGGCGGACACTGTTTCTTCCGAGGTAGGCCAGGTGCTTGGCGGCCGCCCGCGGATGATCACTTCCCTGCACTCTGTTGAGGCCGGCACCGATGGGGCAATCAGCCTGGCCGGGACGGCAGCCGGAGTCATCGCTGCCGGGATCGTCGCACTGACCGGAGGCCTAGCCCTGCGAGGAGGCCTCACCATGATTGTTATCAGTTGGGCAGGTGGCGTCTTCGGGCTTTTCTTTGACAGCCTGCTGGGAGCAACCCTGGAGCAGCGCAGCCGGCTCAACAACGACGCCGTCAACTTCCTCTCGACCGCCAGCGCCGCGGCCTTCTCTCTGGTTTTGCTGGCAATCGTTCCCTACCCCGGGGTTAACTAGCTGTCAAGCGGGCTGCTGAAGCTCTCACTTTGGTGAAGGCCACGGCCTTTTAGCCCCCGAGGGAATGCACTTTTTCAACAATTTACATTCCCTCGGGGGCAATTTCTACGGTTTCACGGTGATCGGAACCTCGCTGGCTGCCACGTTGCTCCCTGCCACAATCAGCCGCCCATGCACCGGCGCGGAGAGTTTTTCAGGGAATTGAAGTTCCAGCGAAATCGGCTTTGACTCACCCGGCATCAGGTCGAAATAGTTGTCGCTGTAAATTGACTGATATGGCTTAGGCCCGTCCCACTCGATGCGCAACCGGATCAGGCGCGCATAGTCCTTTCCGCCCTGAAGATTGAGCGAAAGCGTGGCGCCGTTGCCGCTTGCCTTGGCTTGAATCGCCGCGCCCGTTTGCACCGTGGCTACGGGCAGTTCTTTCAACATTTGGAAAAGCGGCTTCTCGCGCAGGGATAAAAGTTCCGCATAGCCAGTGGCTGGACGGTCGCCTGTGGCCGCCGCCAGCATCTGCGCAAACAGGCCAAAGAAAGCGCGGGAAACGGGCATGTTATCGAACTGCTCATCAAGAAAATCCCCGCCGGGAGCTTCCCAGGATGGCGTGAAGCCGGTGAATGCAACCGTTCTTCCTTGACCATATTGGCCCGTAACCAGCAGCGGATGACCTTCGACTGTCAGCACCACCTTCCCCGGTGTCGCATCTTCCACCTGGTTGTAGCCGGAGAGGCCAAACTCTTTCAATCCCGCGTCTGTCCAGGAGGGATCGACCGCCAGGATCTCCTTGATCGTCTCTTGGGTGGCTGGAAGTTGTTGACCCGCGGAGTAAGACGGATAGACTACATCCTCATTCTGCGTGCGGAGTTTCACGGGCAAAATGTCGAGAAGGGGCGTGAGTTCGAGGCAAGCGCCTTTGGCCGCGCCGCCGTGGAAGGCCGCGTCTCCTCCGCTGTGGATAAAGCCCACGCCTTGATGCACTGCCTCTGCCAGCCCTTCGCCGATCCCGGGCTCTACGAGCTTCCAGAAGTGATCGATCGGCCCCAGCCATACTACGTCGTATTTGGCGCGAATGCCCTCGGCGCTCTTGAGCTCAGAAAGGCGATCGAGGTTGGATTCGTCGATAACATCCACCTTGGCGCCCAACGCCTCCGCGATGGATGCGATAGGCTGGCCGTAACGTTTCAAGCCAATCACCAGCACGCGCGGAGACTTGGCAAATACTCTCGGAGTTACCTTGATGTAAGTGGTATTGAGGTTGCTGACGTTGCCGTTCTTTTCCGTGGCGCGTCCACGGAGGACATAGACACCAGGCTTCTCCGGAGTTACCCAGTCGACTAACCCAACCTGCTTGCTGCTATCTCCAGGAGTATCTGCATCGAAGCTCTTGCTCCAGACAACTTCGCCGCCGGGAGTTAGGATCTCGCATTTGACGTCCACAAGGACATTGCGTCGATAGTCGTTGGCAACCCACACGGGTATCTGAAGGCGCTTGCCGGAGACCTGGGATTCCAAGGCCCCTTCATAGGCAAAGCTGACTGCCAGCGGCTCCTGCGCGCGCTTGTAGAAGTAGTAATTCATTTTTGGAATGCCGTTGGAATCGACCATGCCAAATTGGATTCCCGGATAGATGTCGCGGAAGGCCCAGGAGCGAATGCCGTTGATGGGCGTGTGCATCTTCCGCCGGAAAGCCTCGGTGGCGTAAGAGAGGGTAAATGCGTGCTGCAATTGCAGGGCGTCAACGAGTTCCTGCGCGGAGCCTATGTTCTGGTCAATGTAAGTGTGCGCCTCGCGAAACATGTTGAATACGCCGAAACCGGCGTCGGTGTACTCCCACGCGGACCAATACATATAGGCCTGAATGTCGACCGGCAGGTTGTAAATGCGCGGGCGATTCTTGGTGGACCACATCTGGTCCGGGGTAAGTGCTTCTTTGAATGTTTCAATGCTTGGCGGCGAAATCTCGCCGTATTCGGAGATGATCGCCGGTTGGAATTTTTGATAAAAGCGGTAATTCGGGTTCCAAGTATGACTTTCTCCCATGTCACACAGGCTGGGATGGAAGATGGTGTCGGGCGTCAATGGTTGAATCACCTTTGCCATTTCGGCGATAAAGAAGTCGTATCCCTCTTGCGGTCCCGCCCATACTCCACTTACACGCGCTTCGGCCAGGGGACTCCACTGAATGATGGAGGGATGAATGCGGAGCGCCCTGACAATGCCGTCCACTTGCTCGCGCGAGTTCTTGAGGAAAGGTTCACGGCGTGGATTGCCGGCCTCGACAACCTGGTAAGGTCCAAACTGCGTGAACGGGAGCTGGATAAAGATAATAAGACCAAGCTGATCGCATAGGTCGTAGAAATCCTGCTTCTCGACAATTTGAGTTACCACATGATTGGAGTAAGTGGCCTTGAGCAGGCGAAGGTCGCGCTCGTATGTCTGATGAGTTGTGCGCGATGGGTAATAATCGCCCATCGGGTACCACACGCCCTTGAGGAAAACGCGCTTGCCGTTAAGGCGGTAACTCAGATCCTGGTCGCGCGATATGGTGCGGATGCCGAATGTGGTGCTGCCGCTGTTTCCGTTTGCTCCAGCACCCGCCGAAATCTTTGCATCAAGTCGATAAATATTTTGCGCTCCAAGATCCCATGTCCACCACAGTTGCGGGTTCTGTACAACTGTCTCCTGAACAAACCGGTTATCGCCGGGCTGAAGTGTGAGGGTTTTTGCCTGCACATGGATTGGATCGCCGCTGAAATTGACAGGCGTAAGATCAAAGCCGATCTGCGCTTCGCCTTTTCCATCGCGATAATTTTTGGCGTTGCCGGTAATTTCCAGGGTGGCGCTTCCGTCGGGATTCAAGGCCTTGGTATATACGTAAAGATCTTCAAGGACTACAGGTTCGGATATCTGCAATTTGACATCTCGATACAGACCCATCGTCATGGACATATTGGCGTAAACCGGGACTCCGCCCCAGCCTCCGCCCAGGTAGTAAGGCGGCTTCGCAAGTGGAGGAGTATTTGGCTCCACCTGCAGGCTGAAGCTTGTCTTCAGATACTCGGTGAGGCCTCGGCCTTTGGGGAGCCATGGGCAAGTGACCTTGACCACAAGGACGTTGTCCGCGCCATACTTTAGCCGTTTGGAGGCGTCGAAAGAAAATCCTTGGGCGTCCCCTTCGTGCTCACCAAGCCTTTCTCCATTAACCCAAATTGTCGAGAAATAGTCGACCCCGTCGAACTGCAGGCGGACCAGCTTGCCGGAGGCCTCTGCCGGCACCTTGAAGGTCTTCCGGTACCACCATTCCTGGTTGTTGATCAAGTTCAAAGCCTTCGATTGCAGGAAGAGATCTTTGCCCTTGAGGCCGGTCTGCAACTGCACTTCGCCGGGAACCTGCACAACGCGAAATGAGGCATCGTCGAAGCCCGGCTTGTACGCCCCTTTTGATTCGCCCTCGCCCATGGGGAATGAGCCAAGTTTCCACCCGGAGCCGCTCAGCAGCGTCTCAACTGTTTGTGTAGTGGAGGCAGGTTTAGGAGCCGGCTTGCCTGCATAAAGAAACCCCTGACCGAGCATCGTGAGCACAACGGCCAGGGTAAATCCGGCTCGCAGCAATCCATGATTTGTTGCCGGTTGTGCAAAAGTGATTCTCGAGCTGGACGTCGTTTGCTCGGTGGCTGCTGGGGTCATTTATGCTCTCCTTGCGATGTTCAAAAAAAAATAAAGAAAGGTAGGGGGCAAGAAGAAGATCGCCCCTCAACCGGCAAGAAGGATAGAAGGCTGGCTGATGATTGCAAAGCAAAAAGGAGCGATAGGGGATTATTTCGCTGGTTGAAACCTGACGAAACCTGCGGCATGCGATGTTTCAGAAGATTGCCCAATCGCATGTCGGAAGCACTAGCTAGAATTGTGAGGACGGTTGGTGCCTCAGGAGCGTTGAAAATGGATTCGCCGTTGAATGCCCTCAATGCTTCGCTCGCTCGCCGCGAGCGCCCCAAAAAAATGAATGGTTCATCCTGCAAAACAACCGACAGTTGGCGAAACAAGAGTGGCATTTGATAAAGTGCTTGGACAACAACAGCAAGTTAGCCCCGCTTCGCGGAAAAGCGAGTCAGCGTGTTAGCCGAATCGTGCGATGGAATGGAACCTCAACCTACGGTTCACTCCTAAGCGACTGGCCGCCGTTGAGACCATTTGAAAGTCAATAATTCGCAATGCGAACTTCAGATTCGCCACACTAGCAAACCCGAACGCACTCTATGCCCAGCAGTGCAGCGAGCTTGGCAAGTTGCCCATGCCTGCGCCCCAATCCAATGGCACAGTGATGCGCGGCTCCCTGCCGGTTCCACTCCTGCATAAACGCACGCGCCCCGATGGGAAAACGATAGCGGCTGTTGGTGTTGCCGATCTCGAGAATTGGACCGGGCACGGACTCGCCCTCGGCTACCACGAACTTCAGCGATCCCTCGCCATCTTCTGCAACAGAAAGCAGCGTGACCGGACCATGACTGACGCTCATTTCAATCGACAGCCCGCTGCCCACCTTGCCGTGGTAAACACCCAGAGGGCGTAGCTTGGGCTTGCCGGCGGCGATGGCGATATGGCCGGGACCGTCGTGTCCCATAAGGATCACGTCTTCCACAAAATCGGTGGCGTAGTACTCCGTGAATGAGCCGCCCGCACCCAGGGAGTCAAGTATCTTCATGGCCTGCGCGTTCTTGATTTCCAACTCGCCGGCGACAGGAATGCCTCGCGCCGTGAGCAGGCTGTTGCCAACGATAATGGAGCTTAGCGTGTCTTCGTTTTCGGCGATTCCCGAGCCCTTGTAGTAATAGGCCAGCGAACCGAGGCGATGTTTTTGCACCAGCAGATCGAGAGCCAGGGAAGTGCGCGCGGCGCGTTCAAGTTCTGCTTGCGTGCATTCTGGCATCACGTCGAAGGCTTCTCGCATCAAGCCCACCCGCGGGGCAATCTGGGCGCCGTCGATCTCCCGTCGCAAAGCTGAAAGCTCGTCTACCTCGACAATCTCGATATACGTTCCAAAGACTTTGGATTGCAACGTCAGATCGGAGTAAATGTCGAGCATGCCGCTGTAATAATGGCCCATCACGCCGAGGCGGTTGTGTTCCATGGCATGAGCCACTCTTGAGGCCGCCAGCCAGTCTTCAATTTCAGCCCAGACGGCATCGTGGTCATCCAAAAGGCCGGTGACCTGGTGGAAATCGATCCCGCAGCGGCGAAAGACGTTTGAAATCTCGGGTACGGAGCAGGCCTGGCAATGCGCCAGCCATTCACCGGTCATCGCAGTGCGATCCTTCATCCGGTTGAAGGCTTCATAGTCAATGGCGGCTTCGGGCGAGAGATTGAGCAGGACGACCGGCGCTTTTGCGCGGCGAACCACTGGCAGCACAGTGGATGAGAGCGCATACGTGGCCACGTGCAGGTAGATCAGATCGACGTCGTGTTGCCGAAACGCATGACCCGCGGCGATAGCCATTTCCGGGCAATCGATAAGCCCCAGGTTCACAACTTCCGTGCCGCCAGCCTCAAGCCTCGCGGCAATCGAGCGGTTATAGCCTTCGAGGCGTTCTTTCAAGCCTCGGAACTGATCCCAGTAGGTATCGAGGCCCACGCTGAAGAGGCCGACGCGATGCCGCTGACTTACGCTTGCCAAGCTACTTTCTGCCATAGGAAAACGATACGCCGTGCGGGCAGGGTTGGTAGCTCGCTGCCTGATGATCTTGCGCAAGAACATCCTGAGCCCCGGCCGCCAAGTGTTACTCTCAGTGGACTGAGTGCGGGAATCCCCAAAATCCAATGATCCCGCCCGAAGAAGGAGGTTACATTTGACGGTGGCGAATCATGTTGGAGGCCCTTTGAATCCGGGCCTTGTATTTGAAATGGTGCAGGCTCACCAACGCACGGCGGCCTTGAAGGCCGCGATCGATCTGGATGTGTTCAGGGCTGTGGGAGAAGGGCCGGGCGACGCGGCTTCCATCGCGCGCCACTGTTCGTCATCCGAGCGGGGCATTCGTATTCTCTGCGATTTCCTGACCATCAATGGCGTTTTGGCGAAGGAAGACGGGCATTACGTGCACACCCCGACAAGTGCCGCGTTCCTTGATCCGCGTTCGCCTGCGTGCATGGCTTCAGTAGCTCAGTTCCTCAGTAACCCGGCGCTGCGCGACCCTTATGACAACCTTGCGGAGGTTGTGCGCAACGGCCGCACCACACTTCCCGGCGATGGAACCGTGGAGCCGGAGAATCCGGTCTGGGTGCAGTTTGCCGAACAAATGGCGCCGATGATGGGGCCGATGGCGGGTCCACTGGCCGCGGTGGTGCTCGAAGGGCACTCCGGCCCGATGCGCGTTCTGGATATTGCCGCCGGTCACGGCCTGTTCGGCATCGAGATCGCCAAACAGAATTCCGAGGCCCAGGTGACGGGCCTGGACTGGGCACCGGTGTTGCGGGTGGCGTTAACCAATGCTCGCAAGGCCGGTGTTGAGGAACGATATAACATGCTGCCCGGCAGCGCATTTGATGTGGACTTCGGCGGGCCGTATGACGCCGTGCTGCTTACCAACTTCCTCCACCATTTCGATCAATCCACGTGCGTAGGGCTGTTGCAGAAGGTGAGGAGCGCGCTCAAGCCGGGAGGGCGTGCCGCAACGCTTGAGTTCGTGCCCAACGAGGATCGTGTCTCCCCACCCACGCCTGCAGCATTCAGCATGACCATGCTGGCCACAACCGCGGCAGGAGACGCCTATACGATGAGCGAACTGACAGCCATGTACGAGCAGGCAGGCTTCAGGGGCATTACGGGTCATCCAATCCCGATGAGCCCGCACACGGTAGTGATGGGGAGCGCTTAAAGAGGGAGTGCGCTGAGCCGGCGAAGAACCAACGCGGCTTAGTGACTTGCCGCGGCCATGCGCACCCGCAGCGTGGCCGCACAATCGAAAATCTCTGCCTTGCTGACTCCAGCAGCTTCGTACATGGCAAAGATATTTTCATCGGGCGTTTCCGGAGATATGGTGTGCGACGCGGCCAGGATGTATCCTCCCCCATCCGCGGTCATGCTTCCGATCAGTTCTTCGGTAGCGCGCCGTACTTCTGCCGCGGTGGCATTCGGCAGCATCTCTTGTGTATCGACGCCGCCCATAAATGCGAGGTCTCTGCCATATTCACTCTTAAGTTCCGAAGACTTCATGCCCGGGCAGTTGCTCTGGATAGGATTCAGAATGTTGACACCGATTTCGATGAGGTCGGGAATGATGGGGCGAACTGCGCCGCAACTGTGAAATGCGACGGGCAGTCCGCGCGAAGCCCCAACTTCAATGACGCGTTGCAGGTTCGGCTTCACAAGTGCCCGCCAGTGCTTCGGACTCATCATCATGGTTCGCTGACCGCCCGCGTCGTCTCCGGTCCAATACCAATCCAATGCAAAGCGATCGCAAGCGGCCGTGCCAAGGTCGATGGCAAAATCTGCGCAGCGGTGGAACATCTCGAATGCAAGTTCCGGGTCCCCGGCAATATCCGTCATTCCGTCTTCCATGCCGCGGAGCCGCCAGTACATTTCAAAGACGCATGGGGAAACATCGCAGCCGATGAAGAAGTCGCGGCGATCACGCAAAACCGGATCCATCAACGCGAGCAAATCGTCATGGTGGTCAGCGGGAAACTGGTATGCCAGCACTTGTTCGCGCGAGGCGCCGGCTAGCGGGGATTTCGAGATCTGATTGAACCCGTGCCTCTTCTCCCATGTGATGCCCCACCAATCGATGTGCGTCTCGCCGTCCCGCTCGTGTTCGACACCTTCCATCGCAAAATTGTTGTTCACCCATGTCTGCTGGATATCGTTTCCCATCGCTTCCGACACGGCGGAGACGGGAATATCCAACAGACGGCTGAGTTTGCGAGCGGTTTCGGGATGAAACCACATGAAGATGGGGACGCGATCGACGGGCTGCTTGCCGAGGGCTGCAATGACACGTTGCTTGTGGTTCAATCTCATCAAGGCATCTCGGCCCTACGCCGTCGCCGCATCAGCCACGGACTGCAAGCCCCGCGCTTCAATTTCGAATTCGCGAATCTTGTACTTCTGAATCTTGCCGGAGAGGGTGGCCGGGAAGTCATCGACGAAACGGACGTACTCGGGAACCTTGTAGTAGGCGATCTGGCCCTGGCAGAACTCGCGAATCTCCTCCTCAGTAGCCGTCACCCCAGGCCGCAGGCGCACCCAGGCCATCACGATCTCGCCCAGGCGGGCATTGGGAATTCCCACCACCTGCACCTCGTCCACCTTGGGGTGCGTGTAAAGGAACTCCTCTACCTCGCGGGGGTAGATGTTTTCTCCGCCGCGAATGATCACATCTCTGGAGCGGCCGGTGAGGTGGATGCAGCCGTCCTCGTGCATAATTCCCAGGTCGCCGGTGTGCAGCCAGCCGTCTTCGCGGATTACCTGCGCCGTGCCGTCCGGATCGCCGTCGTAGCCCTTCATCAGCGCATAGCCGCGCACGCACACCTCGCCTTGCTCGCCCACGGGCAGCAGTTGGCCGGTCGTCAAGGAGGCGATCTGGATCTCTGTCTGCGGCATGGCGCGGCCCACCGTCGTGACGCGAATATCCATGGTGTCGGCGGCGTCGCTCATGGTGACCACAGGCGAAGTCTCGGTCTGGCCATACGCTATCACCAGTTCGCCGCAGTGCATCTCGTTCAGCACACGTTTCATCAGCTCCACGGGACAGGGCGCGCCAGACATCATGCCGGTGCGCAGGCTGGTCAGATCGAAACTGGCAAAGTCCGGCAGCGCCATCTCGGCCACGTACATGGCCGGGACCCCGTAAACCGAGGTGGCTCGCTCGTCATGAACAGCTTTGAGGGTGGCGCGGGGTTCGAATGTCCAGTTGGGAAGTATGAGAGCCGCGCCGGTGTTGAGCGCCGTCATGGTGCCGATGACGCATCCGTAGCAGTGGAACAGGGGTACCGGTACAACGATTTTGTCTTGCTCGGTATAGTGGAAGCCCTGGGCCAGAAACTGCCCATTGTTCACAATGTTGTGGTGGGTTAGCAGAACGCCCTTCGGCAAGCCAGTCGTCCCGCTGGTGTACTGGATATTGGCCACGTCGTCCGCGGCCACGTTTGCGGGAAGCTGGCCGGGCGCGTCCAGCAGGGCGAGCCAGTCAGGAGTGTCGAAATACACCGTGTTTTCGAGTTCCAGGGTGAGCCCGTGCCGGGCGCGGCCCAGAATTTCTTCGTAGTCGGCTCGCTTGTCCCGGCGCCACAAAAAGAGCGCTTTCATGCGCGATCTTTGCAGGGTGTACTGCAGCTCATGGGAGCGGTAAGCCGGGTTGACGTTCACCAGCGCCGCACCGGCCCTGGCACAGCCCATGTGCATCATCAGCCACTCGATGCAGTTGGTGGACCACAGCCCGACGCGATCGCCCCGGCGGATGCCGAGCGACCACAGGCCACGGGCCACGCGGTCGGCTTGCTGACTGAGTTCGGTCCAGGTAAAACGCCGCGATTGATGGCAAGACGCCACAGCAAGCCGGTCTCCGAAGCGCTCGGCGGCGCGGTGCAGGAGGTCGCCAATGGTCAAATCCAGCAAAGGACGGCTGGGGCCGCGAGTGTAGCTCGACGTTAAACGGGTCTCTTCAACAGGCATGGTTCTGGCTTTAAAACGATGAATCGAAGTTTACACCTCTGCACCCGGTCGCGAAGCGATGCGAAACCCAGTTCACGAGGCTCAAGGAACGAACGGGCGCGGTTGTGGCGGGGCCGGGAATTAGCGCAAAACATGGTGTTTTCGGCTCGAAATGGGCCGAAATCTGCAGGTACAGATTACTGATCAGTTATTAACTTAAATTCTTATTCTGTTCATTTATTGGCAGTTACACGCGATGGGGGCTTCTAAAAGAGGGCTCTAGAGGGGGAGGGTGGGGGTACCGAGGGGTACGGACCGGGGACATAGCTGACAAGTCGTGGAGTCTCCTATAGATAGTGTGCGCCAAGTGATCGAAATTATATGCAACGGGAAGAGGGGAAAAAGGCTTGAATTGGGATGAAACTCCTGCAGTGCGTCCCTCAGGGGCTAAAGCCCATTGATTTTATTGGCTTTATCGGCATCCTTCGGCTGCGCTCAGGACAGGCT
>ODAK010007217.1_pt1 | contig 11158 bp, 7 predicted proteins | sample 1539591 | NCBI WGS metagenome assembly ODAK01 (sample SAMEA3539303, study PRJEB22396) | soil metagenome | biome: tundra; feature: field; material: soil | place: USA | collected 2010-05 | depth 0.15 m | reverse complement strand
CCAGGCCCGCTCGGCCTCGTCGGGAACGTGCTCCTCGAGCATCGCCGCGATCGCCGCTCGAGTCGTCGACTCGTCGTCCGTCTCCTGGAGGTGGGCCCGGCCGCGGACCATCTCGCCGAGCGCCCAGAACGTGATCCCCTCGCCGTAGGCGGGGCTGCTGCCGTCATGCCACCAGACGCGCTCGAGCAACCCATCGACGTACTTCAGGAACTCCCAGGCCAGGCGCGACTTCCCGATCCCGGCTGGACCGATCACGCTGACCAGGCGCGGTCGACCTTCCCGGCCGGTCGCGTGGAACAGCTCCTTGAGCTGACGGAGCTCCTCCTCGCGACCGACGAACGGCGCCTCGAGGGTCTCGGATCGGCCGACCCCACCGCGTTGGGCCACGACCCGAACGGCGCGCCAGGCAGGGACGGGGCTGGACTTGCCCTTGAGGAGCTGGTCGGCAGCGGCCTCGAAGACGATCGCACCGCCGGCCGCGCGCTGGGTCGCCTCCCCGACGAGCACGGTCGAGGGCGAGGCCACGCTCTGGAGGCGGCTGGCAGTGTTGACGATGTCGCCGGCGACCATCCCCTGGTCGGTGGCGCTCAGGTTGACCGTTGCCTCACCGGTGAGGATCCCCGCCCGGATCTCGATCCCCGGGCCGAGTGAGCGGACCGCATCGACCAGGTCGAGGGCCGCGCGGACGGCGCGCTCGGCGTCATCCTCCTGGGCGATCGGGGCGCCCCACAGGGCCATCACCGCGTCGCCGATGAACTTTTCGACGGTGCCGCCGTAGCGGGCGATGATCTCGCGGACGGTCTCGAAGTAACGGCTCTGGAGCTCCCTGACCTCCTCCGAATCCCGACCCTCGGAGAACGACGTGAACCCGACGAGGTCGGCAAAGAGGACGCTGACAAGACGGCGCTCGGAGACCGGGTCAGCGGGCGCGGCCGGGACCGCGGCCACCGCGGCTCGAGGCGAACCGCCGCCCATCGGCGTGGCGCATTCGGAGCAGAACTTGGCGGCCGGCAGGTTCGCCGTTCCGCAGCTCGGGCAACGCCCCGCGAACGGTGTCGCGCACTCCATGCAGAACCGCGCGCCCACCAGGTTATCCGTGCCACAGTTCGAGCAGATCACGCCGGTTACATCTCCCCGTGCCGATCGCCGCCAGCTGCCTGAGGATACCGGAGTGCGCCGGGTTGGGATCATGCCGCCCAAATCGACCTGGTTCGAGCCTAAACTCCGGGACGGCCTGCTCAGTCACCTCAGTCACGGAAGCCGCAGGCCCGGGCGCTGTCGCAGCGGCGCTCGGCCGCTCAGGGGAGCCAGCCTGCATGAAGGTCCTCGTCGCCGATCAGTTTGAGCAGTCCGGCCTGGACGGCCTCGAAGCCGCCGGCTGCGCTGTCACGTACGACGCCGCCCTCAAGGACGACGCGCTCGTCGCCGCGCTCCGTGAGAGCCAGGCGGAGGTGCTCATCGTGCGCTCCACCAAGGTGACCGCGGCGATGATGGATGCCGGCGACCTCGCCCTCGTCATCCGCGCCGGCGCCGGATACAACACGATCGACGTCGGGGCCGCCTCGGCGCGCGGGATCTACGTGTCGAACTGCCCGGGCAAAAACTCGATCGCGGTCGCCGAGCTTGCCTTCGGCCTCATCATCGCGCTCGATCGCCGGATCCCCGACAACGTGGTCGAGCTGCGGGCCGGCCGCTGGGACAAGAAGGAGTTCTCGAAGGCGAAGGGTCTCTACGGCAGGACCCTCGGGCTGCTCGGCTTCGGCAACATCGCCCAGGAGCTGGCGCGCCGGGCGCAAGCGTTTGGCATGGACATCGTCATCTGGGCGCGCCGATTCGAGGGCGAGGCCGACGTCGATCTCGGGGGCTACGGCCTCGACACGGCAAGCCGTGCGTCCCGCATCACGATTGCCGCCACGCCGGGCGATGTCGCGGCACAGGCGGACATCCTCAGCGTCCATGTCGCCTTGGGCCCCGAGACCAGGGGCCTCGTCAATGCAGCCCTGCTGGCCCGCCTGCGGCCCGGCGCGTTCTTCATCAACACGTCGCGGGCCGAGGTCGTCGACTATGAGGCGCTGGCCGAAGCCGTCCGCGATCGCGGGATCCGGGTCGGGCTCGACGTCTATCCCGACGAGCCGACGACCCCGACCGCCGAGTTCAGCCTGCCGATCCTGGGGTTGCCGGGCGTGTATGGGACGCACCACATTGGCGCATCGACCGAGCAGGCGCAGGAGGCGATCGCCGCCGAGACCGTGCGCATCGTCCGCTCGTTCAAGGAGACCGGGCGGGTCCCCAACGTGGTCAACCTCGCCCGCCGGACCCAGGCGAGCCACATGCTCGTCGTCCGCCATCGGAACCGGCCGGGCGTCCTGGCCCACGTCTTCGACAACCTGCGCGGCGAGGGGATCAACGTGCTGGAAACCGAGAACATCATCTTCGAGGACGGCGCGGCCGCCGTCGCCCGGATCAACATCGACGGCGCTCCGTCTGGTTCATTGCTCGCCGGCATCCGCGCCGGCAACGAGGACATCATCAGCCTCCAGCTCGTCGCCATCGTCCCCTGAGGAGTCTGCAATGACCGAACGAATCTTCAACTTCTCCTCCGGTCCTGCCGTGCTCCCGCTGCCAGTGCTGGTTCAGGTCCAGCGCGATCTGGTCGCCCTGCCCGGCATTGGCATGTCGGTCATGGAGATCAGCCACCGATCAGTCCCCTTCGAGGCAATCATCGGGAAGGCCGAAGCGGACATCCGAACGCTGGCGAACGTACCCGATGGGTACCGCATCCTGTTTCTTCAGGGCGGTGCCAGCCTCCAGTTCTCGATGGTCCCGCTGAACCTCCTGACCGAGGGCAGGACGGCCGACTACCTGATGACCGGCACCTGGGCGGACAAGGCGGTGAAGGAAGCCCGGCGCGTCGGGACGGTGCACGAGACGGGCTCGACCGCAGCCGACGGGTACAACCGGATCCCAACCGATGCCGAATGCACGTTCACACCCGGCGCGGCGTATGTCCACATGACCTCGAACAACACGATCGAGGGCACCCAGTGGCAGCGGCTCCCAGGGGCGGACGATGGACCACTCGTCAGCGACGCCTCATCGGACATCTTCAGCCGGCCGATCGATATCTCGAAGTACGGACTGATCTACGCGGGCGCCCAGAAGAACCTGGGACCCTCCGGCGTCACGCTCGTGATCATCCGCGAGGACCTGCTCGCGCGATCGAGCCCGTCGCTCCACACCATGCTCAGCTATGCCATCCAGGCGGAGAACGGGTCGCTCTATAACACGCCGCCCGTCTTCGGCGTCTACGTCCTTGGCCTGGTGATCGAATGGCTGCTCGCCCTGGGCGGCCTGCCGGCGATCGCCGCGATCAACGAGCGCAAGGCCGGCAGGCTGTACGCGGAGCCCGACCGGACCGGCTACTGGCGGCCAACCGCCCAGAAGGACAGCCGGAGCCGGATGAACGTCACCTTCCGGCTGGCGACCGAGGAGCTGGAGAAGGCCTTCGTCAAGGAGTCGACGGCTGCCGGATTTGACGGGCTCAAGGGCCACCGCTCGGTCGGCGGGATGCGGGCCTCGATCTACAACGCGTTCCCGGAGGACGGCGTGGATCGGCTGATCGAGTTCATGCGGGACTTCGAAGGCCGAAACGGATAGGCCGCAGGAGCGGCCAGCTGGCCGGTAGCCGATCGCGATCGGCTACCGATAGGTCTGCGGTCGGCGACAGCGCTGTTCCACATACGCCACAGAACCTCGCTGCCGGTCGGTTGGAGGCGCCGCACGTCGGGCAGCCCGAAGCCAGGGCCGTCCCGCACTCGTTGCAGAACTTGAGCCCGGTCTCGTTCTCAGCGCCGCAGTTCGAGCAGATCACGGTCACGACGTGGGCGCCGAAGCCGGGACGTCGCGCCGCGCACGACGACCGACCGGCCCCACGGTCTGGGCCACCGCCGCCTCGAGGTACTCGAGGAACGGCTGTGCGCCCAGCCGGCTGAAGATCTCGCGCGAGGTGGCCGCCATTTCCCGGACGTAGCTGTCGCCAACGCCCACGACCGAAGCCAGCACGAGGCCGCCGAGCGCCTGGCGCCAGGGCAGTCCGAGACGCTCGTATTCGCCCAGGACGGCGTGGGCTTCCCGGACGGCTTCGGTCGTCCGGCCCTCCAGGCCGGCGACGCCTGCCTGGAGGAGGCGCACGTTGAGGGCCCGCCAGCGGCCGCGAGCGGGCAAGCCCGCGAGCCGGGCAAGGACGGTCGCGGCCCGTTCGAGGTCGCCGGCCAGGAGTGCAGCGATCCCTGCATTGAAGTAGGCGATCGGGGCATTCAGGGGATCGCTCGGTCCGAACATCAGCCATTCGTCGCAGGCCTGGACGAACGCACCCGAACCGAAATGGAACTCGCCCAGCAGGTCCTGGATGGCGTCCATCGCCCCTGACTCGCCGATGCTTTCGGCCCAGGCGGTGAGGCGGGCGAGCTCAGCGGTCACGTCCTCGCCACGGTCGGACGAGAACGTGAAGAGGGCCCAGCCCAGGTGATTCGATTCCAGCACGTCGGCGCTCTCGTCGCGGGCCGCTGCAATCGCCCGGTCCCACTCGCCGACCTCCAGGGCCGCGCTGGCGGAGTTCGCGACAAGGGTCCGGACGAATCCGCGCAGCCCGAACCGCCGGGCAATCTCAAGAGCGGCCTCGGCTGCTTCGTAGGAGGTCCGCGGGTCCGCCGCCAGCACGCCCATGTTCAACCGACCGCGCAGGGCCGTCGAGACGAGTCCACGCTCGTCAGCCAGCTCGATCCCTGCCCGGATCGCGCCCAGACCTTCGTACCCGCGGCCGAGATGACAGAGGGCCGATCCACGGGTGATCAGCGTGTCGCTTACGATCGGCGCGAGGTCCAGCCGCTCGCCGGCTTCCAGGGCCCGGTCGGCGACCTCGATCGCACGGACCTCGTTGTCGGTAAAGAAATACGCTCGGGAGAGCTGGGCGAGGAGTGCCACGCCGCCCGGTCCGGTCGGGATCCCGTCCGTGCCCAGCAGTTCCGCCACTGCCGATTCCACGAGCGCCAGCCCGGCTTCGTGGCGAAGCGACGAGATCAGCAGGGAACCGAGCATGGCGATCGAGCCGGCGATCGCGTCCGGGTCCGCGAGTCTGCGACGGAGGTCGACCGCGTGGCGCAAGCGCTCCTCGCCGATGGTCGTCAGTCCGCCCATATGGGCCGCACCGCCGGCGCGCTCGAGGAGTTCGGCGAGCTCGGTCTCATCGCGGGTGACGGCCCGGGCCTGGTCCAGGAACCCGACGCCCTGTCCCAGCGAGCCGAGGTTGATCGCTCGTTCGGCGGCAGCTCGGAGGGCGATTCGGGCCTGCGCCGCGAGGGCCTCGGCCTCGGCACCCTCGGCTGCGTTGGCCTGGGCGGCGAGGTAGTGGCCGGCCAGTGCTCCGGCAAGCTCGTCCGAGCCGAGGCCTTCGAAGAAGCGGGCCGCGGCCAGGTGCCGGCTCTTGCGGTCCTTCCTGGCCAGCGTGTTGTAGGCGACCTCGCGGATGAGGGCCTGGACGAAGGCGTACTGGCCGCGTTCGGGGGAGCGTGGGTCGGCCTGCAGCGTGAGGAGCTCACGCCGGACAAGTGCCCGCAACCTGGGCTCGAGCTCGGCCTCCGGCACCATGGCAACAGCCGACAGGCCGGCCAGCGTGAAGCTCTGGCCAAGAACGGCAGCATCGGACACGAGCGCCCGGTCGGCTCCGGTCAGGCCATCGAGACGGGAGGCAATGAGCGCCGTCAGCGTCTCGGGCACGGCGAGGCTGGTGAGGTCGCCGACGGGGACATACCGATCGCCGTCCTGCTTGAGCCGACCTTCGGCGAGGAGCATCCGGACCGTCTCGACGGCATACAGAGGCATCCCGTCGGCGCGGGTCACGATCGCGCTCACGGCGACGGCTGGGAGGCCCGGGACCAGGCCGGCGAGGAGCTGGCGCATCGCCGCCGCCGGCAGCGGCTCGAGGTAGAGCGAGGTGAAGTTGCGCTTGCCGGCTCCCCAGTCCGGCCGTCGCTCGATCAGCTCTGGCCGGGACAGCGTCACCACGTAGATCGGGAAGCTCCGGCTCCATTCGAGGAGGTGGTCGACGAAGTCGATCAGCCCCGCGTCAGCGAAGTGGAAGTCCTCGAAGACGAGTACGACCGGAGCGGTCGCGGTCAGCCGCTCGAAGAACGTCCGCCAGGCGGCGAACAGCTGCTCGGACCCGGTCGAGGAGGGCTCGATGCCGAGGAGAGCGAGCAGAGCCGGCTCGATCCAGCGCCGCTCCTCGGGGTCGGGCACATGGGTCGCGAGCGACTCGGCGATCTTTGCGCGGGTGGTCGACGCATCGTCGGTCTCGAGCAGATGGCAGCGTTCCCGGACCATCTCGCCGAGGGCCCAGAAGCTGATCCCCTCGCCGTACGCCGGTGAGCGACCGTCATGCCACCAGACCGTCTCGATCAGGCCGTCGATGTACTTGAGGAACTCCCAGGCGAGGCGGCTCTTGCCGATGCCGGCCGGGCCGATGACCGACACGAGACGCGCTCGCTCCTCCCGGGTCGTCGCGTGGAAGAGGTCCTTGAGCTGGCGCAGCTCGTTGTCGCGGCCGACGAACGGCGCTTCGAGCGCCTCCTTGCGGTTGCGTCCGCCGGTCTCAGCGATCACCCGGAGCGCGCGCCAGGCCGCGACGGGCGCCGCCTTGCCCTTGAGCGACTGCTCGCCGGCTTGCTCGAAGGCGATCGCCTTGCTGGCGGCGCGCTGGGTCGCCTCGCCGACGAGGACGCTGCCCGGTGAGGCGATCGACTGCAGCCGGCTGGCCGTGTTGACGAGATCGCCGGCGACCATGCCCTGGTTCGTGGCACCGAGGGTGACCGCTGCCTCGCCGGTCAGGACGCCGGCTCGCGCGGCGATCCCCGGGCCCAGCGAACGGACGGCGTCGACCAGCTCGAGCGCCGCCCGGACCGCCCGTTCGGCGTCGTCCTCGTGGGCCGTTGGCGCACCCCAGACCGCCATGACCGCGTCACCGATGAACTTCTCGACGGTGCCGCCGTAGCGGCCGATCACCTCGCGGGCGAGCTCGAAGTAGCGCGACAGGAGCTCCCGGGTGTCCTCGGCGTCGCGTCCCTCGGCCAGCGTCGTGAAGCCGACCAGGTCGGCAAACAGGATCGAGACGAGACGGCGCTCGGCGGTTGGCGCCTCGGTCATGGCCGGAGCGCTAGCTCGTGCGCCGGCTGATAGCGGCGCCGCCGCACCAGTGGCACCGCCCAGCGCGGTCGCACATTCACCGCAGAACTTGGCGGTCGGCGGATTCGGCGTGCCACAGTTGGGACAGGCTGTCGCGAGCCGTGCGGCGCACTCCACGCAGAACTTGCGCCCAGCATCATTCTCCGTGGCGCAGCTCGAGCAAATCATCCTGGCCGTCCGCGCATCACCGGAGGGTAGCGCACGGCCACGTCGCTCACGTGCCGAGCAGTAGCGTCACGAACGTCTCATTGAGAAAGCGACTCGTCGCGGCACCGCGGACGGGACCGATCTCGCCGGAGCAGTACATCCCGGCCATAGGCATCGATGACCCGAACTCCGCCCGGGACAGCTCGGCCTCGACCTTGGTCCTGGAGCCAAGGAGGAACCTGCGCACCGAGCAGGAGAACATCAGGACGGCTTCCGGACGTGATCCGACCGGGAATTCGGATCTCGCACGGGCCAGGGCATCCTTCGTCCCTGCCAGGATGTCCTCCGTGTTCGCCGTCGTGAGTTGGACCGTGGCCCCGACCGGGACCGAGCCGTACAGGATCAACGAACCCACGACGGGGTCGGATCCCAGGATTGCGCGAAGGTAGGACTCGTCACTGCCGACCTCGACGACGGCCAGCGGGTTCCCATACGACGCGGGACCTGTGACGTCCAGGTAGCGAGCCAGGAACTCCACTGCCGGTCGGCCGTCGATCTCATGGACCACGCCGTGGATGGAGCGGGTGACTGTCCCCGTGGCCCCGACTGTCCGCCAACCCGTGCCGATGGTGGCGGCGTAGGCAATCGGCCCTGAGAACATGAGCATGGCGACGCCGTCCTGCGCCACTCGGTCGTTGCAGAACTGGTACGTGGGGGTCCGCCCGAGGTCGCGCCGTGACGACCCCCCGCCCACGATGACGACGCCGTCCGGAAGCGCTCGCGCCATCGCGTCAAGCGTGAGCTGGGGATCCACGACGAACCCTTCCGTGAGCACGACGCAGACCTTCGGGTCACGGCGGGTCGCGGCCAGCGCCTGGCTAGCCGCCGACCGGCATGCTGCGTCCACATCGTTGCCCAGGCCGGTCCCCAGCCCGACGGTCACGTCGATGCAGTCCGACGCGAACAACGCGAGTGCAACGGAATCTTCCTGGAACCCGTTGACGGATGAGACCTCGGCGGCGGAGGTCGATCCCATAACCGCGACGCCCGGGAAGGCCTCGCGCACGGTCGCCACGAGCACCGGGTCGAAGCTGTCGAACGCCGACACGAGGATCCCGGCCTGGGGAACCAACCCTCCCAGTGAGATGCGGCACTGCTCGATCGCGCCCGCGATCGCGTCCCCTGGGTCGACGTCGTCGCTGTGCCCGACGGCCATCCTGAGCAAGGCCTACCTCCGCGGGCACTATACAAGGCGCGCTCAAACGATCCGGGGGCGCGAGAGCTCGACGGAACGTCACACGCCTTCTCCTGTGATGATCTACGCGAATGGACGGCATCCCACCCTTCGGTTCCGCAGACCTCCATGTTCATCCCAGCGGCGACGCGGCCAACGCAAGGACGCCGATGGCGATCTATGCCGCGCTCCGTGCCAGTGACCTGCAGGTCGCCGTCCTCGCCGACCACGACCGCGTTGATGTGGCCCAGGAGTTGGTCGCTCGTTCGCGCGACGAGCGAATCCCGATCAAGCTTGTGGTCGGCGAGGAGATCACCACCTGTGAGGGGCACCTGTTGGGGGTTGGCCTCACGGCCCGAGTGCCGGCCGGGCTGTCCCTCGCGGAGACCGTCGGCGCCGTCCACGAGCAGGGCGGGATCGCCGTGGTTGCCCATCCACTGCTGCCGATCTACACGGCGGCCTCCGCTGACCTGCTTGTCGAGCTCGCCCATGGCGACCGCCTCTGTCGGCCCGACGGCCTCGAGGCGATGCACCCACTGGCTGCCTGGCTGCCCGGCTGGCGACGACGGGTCGAAAAGCTGGCTCGGCGCTGCGATTACGCTGTCGTTGGTGGCTCCGATGCCCACGACGCCCGCTCGGTCGGGCGCGCCTGGACCGGTTTCCGCGGTGACACTGAAGCGGCCCTCATGGCTGCAATCCGGGGGCGCGAGACGTGGACTGAAGGACGGCGATATCCCGTACAGGACATCTTTCGCAGACGCAGGTCCGGAGCAGCGCCCGATCAATAGCTCGTTGTCGCCGCTCGTTCAGCGTTGTCGCGGGAGCGTGGACTGCGGAGTGAATCACCCGTAGCTCGGCGTAAGCTCCGGGCGCAGATCAGGTAGCGCGCCCATACTCGTGGTCCTCGCAGGCGGTCGCCGTCGCGGCCATCAGGCCGCCCCGACGCGTCCACCAAAGGAGTTGGCATGCCAAAGGTCGTCATCACCCACAAGGTCGCGGACGTCGAGAACTGGCTCAAGTTCCATGCGGAACGTGTGGCTCAGCTGTCGCCGTTCGCCACGAACCTGCACGAGCACGTGGCGATGGACGGGAGCGAGAACGTCGCCCTGACCATGGATGTCCACGACACGGCGGCGTTGCAGAGTGCCTTGGCGTCGCCGTCACCCGAGCTGGGCGACGCAATGCAACGGCATGGCGTCATTCCTCCTGTTGTGGCCCACGTCGAGAAGTAGGCAAGGCAACAACGTGGAGAAGGGCCTCGTTGACCAGGTCCTGGATGCCGCGGCCAGGGTGGTCGCCGGCGGAGCCATCTCGGCGAACGGGCACGGCAACGTCAGCCTGCGGGTCCCCGGCGCGGACGAGATGTACTTCACGTCCGCCCCGTCGCTCCGCGGGCTCAGGCCGGAGGGCGTCGTCCGCGTCGGGCTTGACGGGACGCTCCTGGAGGGCCAGCTGCCGCCGATCCAGGGCGCGGTCGTGGCGATGCATACAGCGATGTACCAGGACCATCCCGATGTCGGCTGCGTCGTCCACACCCATTCGCCGTACGCCACCGCGTATGCCGTTGCCAACCGGCCGATCGGCTGCTGGATCGAGGCGCTAGCGATGTTCGGGCTGGCGGACGGCGTGCCCGTTGCCGCGTATGGTCCGCGAGGATCGGAGCAAGCGGTTGCTAACATCCGCCGAGCGGCGCGACCGGGTGTTCCCGCGGTGCTCCTGGCCAACCATGGGATCCTCGTGTTCCACCGCACGGCAGAGCTGGCCGTCCTCGTCGGTGGCGTTGTCGAGGAGGCGGCCCAGGCGGCGATCAACGCCCAGGCGCTGGGCGGCCCGGTCGAGATCCCGGGCGAGCTGCGTGCCGCTGCGCTCCAGCGGGCGATGGCGTTCGACACGGCGGGGACGAAGACCGCCTGACCGTGCCATTGGAGAGCGTCGACGTCCTGGTCGTAGGGGGCGGGTCCGCCGGTCTTTCGGTCAGCCATGAGCTCACGAGCCTCGGGATCGGCCACGTCGTCTTGGAGCGCGGCCGGGTCGGCCAGACGTGGCGGGATCGCTGGGACAGCTTCTGCCTCGTCACCCCGAACTGGTCCGTGCGCCTCCCGGGTGGGGCCTACGCGGGCGACGACCCCGACGGCTTCATGCCCCGCGACGAAATCGTCGCCCACCTCGGGCGATACGCCGCCGCATCCGGGGCGCCCGTCCGGGAGGGCGTGGTCGTCCGGACGATCGATCGGGCAGCGGGGGGCTTCGTAGCCCAAACGTCTGCCGGTAACCTGCACGCCGCCCGAGTCGTCCTGTGCACCGGCGCGTTTCAGCGCCCCCACCGCCCCGCCCGATCCGACTCATTGCCGGCTGGCCTCCTGCAGGTCAATGTCGAGGACTACCGAAACGCGGCCAGCCTGCCACCGGGGCCAATCCTGGTCGTCGGCAGCGGGCAGTCAGGCTGCCAGCTGGCGGAGGAGCTGCGGGAAGCTGGCCGCGACGTCGTCCTCTCGTGCGGGAAGGCCCCGTGGGCGCCGCGCCGGCTGGGTGGCCGCG
>ODAK010007216.1_pt1 | contig 11159 bp, 18 predicted proteins | sample 1539591 | NCBI WGS metagenome assembly ODAK01 (sample SAMEA3539303, study PRJEB22396) | soil metagenome | biome: tundra; feature: field; material: soil | place: USA | collected 2010-05 | depth 0.15 m | reverse complement strand
CAAGTACCAGGATTTCCTCGCCCTCTGGAAAGACGCCGACCCCGACATCCCCATCCTGAAAGAAGCGAAGGCGGAGTACGCAAAACTACAATAGGGCACGCCGAGGTTCACTTTCCGAACATCGGATTACCTAGCCCGCAGGCCCGCGACCAAGGCGATGCAACACGCTCGGTTCCTCGCTTCCAAAAGCCAGAATCCCGAAATCCGCTGGCGGACTGCCATCACTGCAGCCCGCATCGAAACCGCCAAAAAAGACAGCTCCCACTCCGCACTAGGGATAGCGACACGGAAGGAGCTGGCCGCCATTATCACCAAGGCACGCGAGCTGGGTTATCAGGGGATTGAACTCGATACTCGTCTTGCGCTCGCCGAAATCGAAATAAAAGCGGGACAATGGCGACGGGACGTGCGCACCTGACCGCGATCGAGGCGGATGCCAAAGCCAAAGGATACATCCTCACCGCACGCAAAACGGCCATCGCTCGCGGCTGAGTTTGTCCGCTCAACCCAGGGAACGGCCATGTGCTCTCGATTTGGTGTCCAAACGGCAAAAGCGAGGCTTGCATTTTCGACCAACTGTCGTTACACCGCCTTCACGCCAACAACCCTGAGTCTATGAATGCTGGGCGACCCACGCAGCGGGAGTAAGGTCCGGAAGGCGCTGGATCGGAAGATCGGCAAGCCCGGGGAGAACCGCGGCAAAATAGTCGCGCGCTGGAAGTTTCAACCTGCGGCAGCTTTCCACGGCCGAGAGAATCGCCGCAATCTTGGGTCCCGCGTGTGGGCTGCCGATGTGGATCCAGTTTTTGCGACCCAGAGCCACGGGACGCATGGAATTCTCCGCCAGGTTATTGCTCAGCTCAAGTTCCGGATATTCCAGGAATCGTGTAAGTTTCCTCCACAGTGTGAGCGCGTATTGGCACGCCTTCCTTAGTGCGCTGGAGGGCAATGCAACGGACTGTGCTGCCTCGATCTTGCTACGGATATCCTCCAGGAGAGGCTTGGCTCTTTCCTGACGCAGAGCATGACGCCCAGTGAGACCAATTACTCTGCGGCGAGCTTCGGCGTCGATGGCAAACAGCTCGTCCATGCGCGCCACAATCGGAGTTGCAAGCGGGTCTCGTGGATTCAACTGCACTGCTTCAAAAAACTGTCTTCGAGCATGAGCCCAACACGCGGCGTGAACCATTCCCGAACCGCCGATCTGATCGTATGCGGCGTAGCCGTCGGTTTGCAGAATGCCTTCAAACTGTCCCAGGAACCGCCTCGGTCCATCGCGTCCACGGCCTAGCCGGAAGTCGAACACCACGCTTCCTCCGGGTCGGCCGTACTGCCACAAATAGGCTTGATGATTCTTTCCTCGGCCCTCGCGCATCTGCACATCCACCGGAGTTTCATCGGCCTGTATGTAAGTTCCGCTAATCAACTCCCGCCTCATGGCGGCGACCATCGGAATCAGCAACTCGCCCACTTTGAGGACCCAGCCGTCCAGCGTCGCACGACTGATTTCCAAGCGGAGGTCCCTTTCCAGAATCATGCTCTGCCGATGCAGCGGCGTGTGATTGCAATACTTGCTGATGACCGTGTCGATGACAATCCGGTCACTCGCCAAGCACTTCTCGATGATCCGTGGTGGCAGTGGTGCTGAGACCACTCCAAGTTCCTCACACGACCGGCAAGCCCGTTTCTCTCGTTTCGTGACCAGCACGAAGTACTTCGCCGGCTCTACATCCAGCTGGGAACTCTCCTCGTAGCCGATCACCACAGTTTCCTTGCCGCAACTCTTGCACACGCGCTGATCCGGTGTGCAAGGCAGAGTCCGCTCTATGCGAGGAAGATTCGCAGGCAATTCCTGGCGGCCCGGATGCTTGCAGGATCTGTTCGTCGAGCGCCGCACCGACGCACACTCACTCTCCGCCTGCAGTATCACTTCACTGACGACCGGCTTAAGTTCGAACAATTCCATTTGCGCTTGGGAAAGCTTTTCGCCGCCCGCTCCATACTTCTCGATGCGCATCAGCCGCAGCTGCTCTTCCAGCGCGCGAATCCTCAGCTCCGCGTACTGCAGCCGGCTCTTGAGTCGTGCGATGAGTTCCAGATCGGCTGGTGCTGAAGGAATGGGAGGAGCTTCACTCACAATGGGCTACTGATTTAACAGAGTCCACCCACAACGTGCAAGCAGTCTATGCGGCAGCATGTCCTTCTGGCGGAGCCTTCCGGTACCACCGCTTGTGTTTGGTCTTGGCCAGATCGATCCCACCTAACAAGAGAGAGAGCTCTTCGTGACTCAGGACGACCTTGCCCTCCGCATCGCCGGATTGCGGCCAGGTGAAACGCCCTTTCTCTAACCTCTTGGCACAGACCCAGAGTCCGCTTCCGTCCCAGACGAGGACCTTCAGCCGATTGCGCTGGCCGTTGCAGAACAAGAACAGGTGCCCGCTCAGAGGCTCACACGACAATCGATCCCGAACCAGACCGTACAGCCCTTCGAACCCCTTGCGCATGTCGGTGACCCCGGCGGCCAGATAGATCCGTGTGGCTGGACCCAGTCCAAACACGGCTTACAACCTCTCCAGTACACTCACCAGGCGCTCGAACGTACTCGTATCAAAATCAGGATGTACCTCGATCCGGCGCCCGCCCGGCAGCACCACGGCTAGTCCGCAACTCGATTCCTGCGGCGCTGGCGATTTCCTGGCGGCCAACTCCACGGGCACCAACCGGCCAGCCGAAGAAACTGGTCCACGCCTTTTCTTCCAACGCCGCTTCTTCAGATGGCGATCTAGCGTGCCGAAGCTCAAACCCCGACTCTGGCAAAACTCGCTCCGCCGCATACCGCTACTCACAAACTCCGCCACTAACTGCTGAACTTCGGCTCGTGTCCGTCGCTTGGGTGCTGATAACCTATTTTCTACGGTCATCCAACCACCTAAACATAGACAGGTCTCTGCGAACAGGTGTGTTGGTCAGACGCTTACACACGAACATTTGGAATTGTTGGAATTCAACTGCAGCGATGTTTGAATTGCGTTGCAGCGAATTTGAATTAGGCTGCAGTGAATCGGCAGGTAAGCCACTGGTCCCAACCCTAAAGAGGCACATCCTGAACGACGACGGGCCGGACGAAACCGCTGAAATTGCCGCCTTGAATGACCTTGTGCCGCCACGGACTTCCCTACATTCCCAACTCGGCGAGGCATCACCGAAGGAGGTTAGAATTAACGCAGGGTAACTAAATTTCAGCAGCCGAGTTTCATGCGCCGTTTGGGTGACCACGATGGAGATTGCCTTCAAGGAAATCGAGAAGGAATTTAACGAGACATTTGGCTATGTCAGGCAGGACATCGCCGAGATCCTGAAGAAAAATCTCGGACTTAACTACACTATTGCATTATTGGTCTGTTGCGCTTGCGAGATGTTGACTTGGCATCGGGATCTGAGGGACGATCAGGCCTACGAGGTTTTTACTTCACTCCTCCCTGACACCGACTCATATAAGGCGGTCGGCAAGACGTTGTGGGAGGCGCTCCGCAACGGCCTCGCGCACAAGTTTCGACCAGACACCATCAGAATTGAAGACGAGGAGTGGCGCTTTACGATTTCCTCGCAGTCTGGGCCTCACATGAGCGTCACGAAGGGACAGCCACATTGGATTCACCTGAATGTTCGGGTCTTCTCGTCGCGGGTAATTTCTCGAATCGACGCCTATGAGCAGGAACTTCGGACAAGCGCGGATGCTCGGCTTAGCTTCCACGAAAAGTCGAAGAGGTACATCAGGACCATACCTGCAGAGGCAGCTAGGATTGCCGAAGCATTGAGATCAGTTCTCGGGGAGACGCATTCCTGACCCCGGACACGGTTCAGACGCGTCAGACCTGGTCGGGACGACCTAAGCGCCTTCTTCATGTGGGTTCAGACTAGCGACGAGGATCGAATACTGGAAATCACTTTTTTCCGAGATAGGTTTGATCGTTACCCATTGGATCAAGGTCGCTTTCTCGGTTGGGCGCTTCGAAGAGACGTGGAGTATCGAGGCGATCCACTTTTGAGCGTGGAAACGTTATTTCCGGTAGATGAACTTTTTGAGTCTGTTCGTCAACGTGACGAGAATGTGTGGCTCGGAAAAGGCCGAGAATCCGTGCAGTGGTTCTTGGAGCTTGTCCAAGAGCGCAGAAACGGCATGCAGCAGGACCCAAATTCCGAAGTTGAGCGCAGCGAGGGTGACGGCATTCCTTAAGATATTATCTGAAGGCACGCCAATCTGTGCCTCGCCACAATCCAATACGCACCAGGGCACAGGGGCGAGGAGGTAAACTCGACAACCATGAATGCTCAATTGGGTTGTTCGATACTTGCCATTCTGGCGTATCACAAGATTGGCGACCCGCCGCGCTCCAACTCCCCAAATCGTTGGTACATACCGAAGGCGACTTTCAGGGATCATCTGCGTTATCTCTCATCTAGTGCTTGGGAGGTGATCTCCGTCGACGCTTTACTCAGAGCACTCGCGGGATCCGAAAGCTTGCCGCAGCGTGCGGCACTCTTAACCTTCGATGACGGATATAAGTCATTGCTTGACACCGCCTCTTCATGCTTGCGGCAGTTTGGTTTTCCCTCAGTGGCTTTCATCCCTACCCAGTTTGTAGGTGGATATAACGATTTCGATGGCGGAAGGGAACCTAAAGAAGCTATTTGCAGCTGGGACGATCTGCGTGAACTTGAGCGCCACGGCTGCTCAATCCAATCCCACGGAGTGAGGCACCTGAGCATGTCATCGCTTGGTCAGGAGGCACAAGAAGAAGAGCTTGTCAGCTCCAAACGCACCATCGAGTCCGAGCTTGGGAAATCGGTCGAGGTCTTTTCATACCCTTATGGTCGGGTATCCGAGGACAGACCAGCCGTGAGCGAGTTGCTGAAACGAGTCGGATATCAAGCCGCGTGTTTGTTTGGAGGAGGCGTCACTGCACTCCCAGTGAAAAATGCTTATTATCTTCCCAGGGTCGATCTGTATCCCCACTCCGATTTGGCCAAACTGCTGGTGTCCTAAAGCGTTTATGTCACGCGTGCCGCCATCGCTGTTTCTCCTTTGACTCGGCTCTTATCACTTACGCAAGCTTTCATTTTTCCGGGCCCACGACAGAAGTGTTCGCTCCATTCAGCCGGCTACGAAGAAGTCCCGCGCGTCTGGCCATTCAACGCCACAGAAAAGTTAGATCCTCATGTCAGGGAAATCTTGAGTATGCAATGCTCCTGGTGTGTTTTGGATTGTGGCGAGGCACAGTCACCAGGATGAGAGGTTCTTTCCATTTATCCCAGAGCCTTCGCAATACGACCCAGAACAGCTTGTGTGACGCAGTGAGTCGCCGGCGAGGGCGCTGGGCGTGAAGAGCCAGCAACTGCTGACGCAACGCAAGATTTTCGAGGATGAGGTCCTCGCGGGCGCAAAAGGCACTGCGAAGCCAGCCGAGGACGTGCCGGAGCCATACGATCATGCTCAGAATCTTACCGGAACGTTGCCAATCGAGCTTGGTGCCAAGTCATTGATATTGCGGGTGTACGATGTTTTGATGAATGACAACTCTCGAAGAACACCTCAACGAAGTTCTCCGGAAAGAGGGTGACAAGTACGGCCAAAACGTCGAAGTCATAAAGGATCGGTTTAAGGCTGGTGATGAGTCGCTTCAGCCGGCCCAGTTAATTCTTGAGGCGGTCAAGAACATGGCCGCCACTGATAAGCGGGATGAGAAGATCAGGGCAGCAGAGCGGCGCATCTCCGAGCTAGAGGAGCAAGTAAAACTCATGGCTCGTATTCCTGCCCAAAAGAAAAAATGAGGGAATGGAGATAGGGCCGCAAATCAGTGCGGTCCGCAGCTGCATGTCCTAATTGCCCGCAGAGCAGCTGTGGCCTGCCCGATATCTTGTACCAGTTCGAGAGTTAGTGTAGCGCAGCGGGCTTGGTAATTATCCCACTCTCGAACTGGTACAAGATATCGGGCAGACCACGGGCTTCCGGCTCTTCCAAAACCACTTGGTTTTGAAATTTTTAAAAGCCAGTTTCCGGATTTTGCAGACTTCCATGTAAGTTTATTCCTCATCATTTGTCGGTATCATTTTGCTCCAGATTGGCTAAGACGAATAAGATTCCAGCGATGTCGGCTGCGTATCTATTGGGGTTACCTTTGGATAGCTCCTGATACACGCTGATGGCCTGCCGATAATGCGAGCGGGCCTCCTCTATCCGGTTCTGGGCTTTATCCAAGTTCCCCAGGTTGTTCAGCGTCTGGGCGACATCCACCAGGTAGGTCTCCGGGTTCTGCTGCCCCAGCTGACGCCGAATCTTTAGCGCCTCCTCGTAATGTTGGCGGGCCTCCTCCATCCGGTTCTGATCTGAATCCAAGACCCCCAAGTTGTTCAGCGTCTGGGCGACATCCGCCAGGTAGGTCTCCGGGTTCTGCTGTGCCAGCAGACGCCGAATCTTTAGCGCCTCCTCGTAATGTTGGCGGGCCTCCTCCATCCGGTTCTGATCTGAATCCAAGACCCCCAAGCCGTTCAGCGTGTTGGCCAGATATGGTAGGTACATCTCGGGGTCTTGGTTCGTCAGCTGACGACGAATCTTCAGTGCCTCCTCGTAGTGTTGACGGGCTTCCTCCTCCCTCCCGTGCTGGTCTTTCTCCAAAGTTCCCAAGTTGTTCAACGTCCGGGCCACGTATGGTAGGTACGCGTCCGGGTTCTGCTGCGCCAACGGACGGAGAATCTTCAGTGCTTCTTCGTAGTGCTGCCGGGCGTCCTCCGCCCGATTCTGGTCTACATCCAAGACTCCCAAGTTGCTCAGCGTCCGGGCCACATATGGCAGGTACTTGTCTGGGTTCTCCTGCATGAGTTGACGGAAATTCTCAAGCGCTTCCTCGACATGCTGGCGAGCTTCCTCCAGCCGGTTCTGGGACTTATCAACCTTCCCCAAGTCGCTCAGCGCCAGGGCCAGATCTAGCAAGTACTTTTCGGGGTTCTGCCGGACGAGTTGACGGAGAATTTTCAGAGCCTCTTCGTAGTGCTGCCGGGCTTCGTCCAGCCGGTTCTGGGCTGAATCCAAGTTCCCCAGAGAGTTCAATGTCATGGCGCTCATGCCGCTTAAGGCGTAGGGGGATTTGCGTCCGGTTTCTGCTGCGCCAACTGACGGAGAATTCTTAGTACTTCTTCGTAGCGCTGCCGGGCGTCCGCCATCCGGTTCTGCTCTTTGTCCAAGTTCCCTAAATTGATCAGCGTCACGGCCACATAGGGCAGGTACGTGTCCGGTTTCTGCTGCGCCAGCTGACGAAAAGTCGCCAATGCCTCGTCATAGTACTGGCGGGCTTCCGCCATCCGGTTCTGGGCAAAATCCAGAGTTCCCAAGTTGTGCAGCGTGTTGGCCACGCCGTTTCGCTCTCCGCTGCGACGCGCAATTTCCAGCGCTCGCAGGTATTCGCGTCGCGCCTCACTGAAGTGGTTTAGTTCCTGACTGAATCGCGCAAAAGCAAAGTGAGCGTCTGGACTCTCGGGCGCGGTTTGGATCGCCGACTCGTAAACCTTTTGCGCTTGCGCAAACTGAAACTGCGTCGTCAACAGGTTACCCTTAAGAAGGTAGGCTTGGACCGCTCTGTCTACCGCCTTCTCCGCTTCCGCCTTTCTTCTCTGCGCTACTTCGATCGATTCCCGCAGCTTCTGCTCGTCCAGGACGTGAAGCGCCTCCGATACCTTACCTTTCAGGAATAAAGACATGGCTTCCGCGTATAGGTCCGTCGTGTCACCCGGCTTCAGCCGCGCGAGTTCATCGGCCGCTTTTTCCGCCGCAGCTTTCGCCTGGTCACGTTCCTCCCGCAGCTTCGCCATCGCGGCCGCGGTCTGTTGGTTGCTGTCCTCCAATTGTTTAACGCGCACCTTGTAAGTCTGATCGACTGCATCCAAACTCTTCAGACGATAGAACTGGCGTGCCCATTCCTCCCGCTCCGCGTCCTTGCACAGCAGAAGGGTTAGCGATTCGGCATCTGCATTCCTGGGTAGAACCACCCGCAACTGAACGTAGTTCACCACTACGAATCCCGGCTTGTTGACCGTGACCTTCACGACATCGCCGGGCTGGGCATTGGGGAACTGAAGCGTGAAGCCGCCACTCTCTCCCGTCTCCGTCGGATTGGCACCTGCGGCGCTGATCTTGACCTTGGAAATGCCTGGACCTCCCTCCTGATTGGCCAAGATCATTCCCTTTAGCGTACCGGCCTCTGAGCCAGATCCGTTGAGGAGGAACACAAATAGGAGGACTGATCTCGAAAGCATGGTGGATCACCTTTGCCGATGCAAGGCAATTGAAACATCGTTGGAGTTGGGCACGACTGCGTCGCTCCACGGCGCGAACCCGCTTGCCACAGCGTTGAGTGTTAGGCTAGGCCGAAGCCGGTCTCCGGGAATGGTAAGATCAAAATAACCAACCGCATCAGTCGATGCGGCTAGCCCCGCGACCTCGATGCTCACCTTCGCCAACGGTCTTCCCTTATCATCGTGGACATAGCCCCGAATGCGACCCGGTTTCTTGCGTACCTCGACGTAAACATTATCTTGAGTTAACTCAGCTTTTTGATGGGCATCAACAAGCTCATAACCGTCGGCATCTAGCGCAATGGGAACCTCCTGGCCCCGGAAGTTCGCAGGGATTTCAGAGAAGACTGCTTCACCATCGTTGCCAACGGGACGCTTTTTGCGTTCCCCGCCAATATCGAGCATTACGTAGCCGCTGCCTCTGAGTATCAGATCATGCGGACCACCTGGGCCATAAACATACACCGTCAGCGGAAAGTTCGAGGCCGGTTTCGGGAGCCAAAACCCGAGAATAAGCACAAGAAGAAAGAGAACCACCGGGCCGCCCAATTCCAGCACGCCACCAAATTGTTTCCCGCGGTACTGGGCATAAGAACGCAAAGCTCCAAAGAGGAACGCGGCCGCCGAGAGTCCCAGTGGCACCAACACGACATAGTAGAGGTTGCCGGTTATCCCGAGTGCTACGAGCCTTTCGGCTTTCCACAGCAGCAACGCAAGAAGCAAGAGGAAAAAGAGGAAACTGCACAGAGAGAGAACGGCGTACGGGGCAATCCCGCTCCAGTTCTGAAGGGTAGACTGTTCACGAGACGATTTGGCGCTCGTCACTTTGATCTTCCTCAAGTTTCATTGTTCACTTAATTCGATGGCAAAACGATAGCACGTCTCGTGCTGATTGCGGGCGGGTGACGTTAGGTCGGAGACTAAGACGCGTGGAATCTGTTCTTTTCAAAACCAAGTCTTTTCGGAAAGCCGATCGTGCCCAAGAAGAATGCTGAAGAATCAGGGGTTGCGCGGGCTGTTCCATGATGGGATTTTGGAACGGTGTGTTCTCGACGCTGGTTGGTCCCGGTGTAATCGGAGGGTAGGTGGTGAAAGGTCCTGTTTACCTCAGTCACTACTTCCGGTTAGTTGGTGATCCAATGGACCGCTATGACCACGGCGGAGTCGTGCCACAGGGTGGCGGATTGAACGCCAAATCAGGGAATTCCACCTCCGGTCTCCCTGGAGGGAACCCCGAGCAAATCTTGGAGCAGTCGTCGCGCCAGCGGTCTCTGATCGAGACTCCCGAGGAGTATTTTAGAGCTCTATTGCAAAGGGAACTAACCCCACATGAAAAGTACTTGTTGGAACTGGCCGACATCGCCCTGGGAGCCAATTGGACTTTTCGGGGGGATGGGGTGTGTATTGCACGGCAACGCAGCGGCCCGCAGCTGCTGTTTCGTTTCTGTATGCCCCTTGACTCGATTCATGTAAATTTCGCAATCTGTTGATCTTCCTGCCGGCAGATTGTGGGATGCTATCCGCAGGAAATACATGACCGAAACACTCGTAGCTTGGTCTGACAACCGGGAGTTCACCGGGTGGTACTGCAAGGCATGTGGCTGGAGATATCCCTTCACAATCTTCGACGACCGCGCGCTGGAGCTGACGATTGAAGCGTGGAATTCCTATGCTGCGCATAGCTGCAAAAAGCAGCAGGTAGTCGTGGGCACTCAAAAGAACGCAGTAGCTGCTCGATGAGCCAGTTTCATCGAAGGTCTATTCTGCATATGGGACCCCAAACAGTACAAGGCTGCACGACCGAGTGATTTCGCCCTGCAGCACATTGCAGTCTATGTGGGCCTCTTCTCTTCGTCGAAGACCAGCAGCACCTCTATCCCAATAAAGACCGATGACAGGCTGGGCCGTGAGATAATGCCGGCGCTGATTTGAAAAGGGGGAAAGCGAATGAAGCGCGGCGATAAGGTGCGAGTCAAGCTGTCAGCGAATCCGCCGGACACGGAAAAATATTATGGGGGATGGATTGGAACCGTAGTGGCAGACAGCGAACCCGGTGAAGTAGTTACAGTGGAGTTTGAGGAGGAGACTGGTACACACCAGTTTCTGTTCGCGGATTTGGAAAAAATCGAAGAGCAATAGTCGTTCGTGCATCAACGCGCTCAGAACACGCCCAAAAGACGGGCCCGCCAACGATCACGGGCTCCGGGTATTGCGCGTTCGCCAGACATCCAAACGACGATTGCCCTAGCAGTGACACCGATCAAGCGCGCAAAATCCGCTGGGGTAATCCAACCTCGCCGCCTTAGGTCTTCGCCGGCCACTTCACAATGGTCTTTCCCACGGCTATGACGTCACACTCCCAATTCCAGCGATGTACTCCTTGAAATCGTCGATCGAATCCTGGCTGTACTGCCCAACTTCGATTAGATACCCATCGGGATCTCGCATGTAACATCGCAGCTCATGGCCGTGATTATCGAGCGGTTCGGTTAGGAATTGGGCCTGTGCTCCGCAACAATTCGATCGGACACTTTCGGCCACCGATGTATTGTTACATTACGCTCGCCTGATCCCAAGGCATTTTATTTCCGCTTCTGGATGTTTCTGATGTCAAAGGGGTTCAGGCCGGGCAAGTATTTTGGCGAAGCACAGGTCGCGCGCGAGTACGCGAACTCCGGTTGGAGCGTGAAGATCGCCGACCTCGACGTTTCCCAGGGTACAAGCTTCAACTGGCAGGGGCGCCGGCTGCAAACCTCGTATGGTCAAAAATCTCAAACGCTTTGAAAAGGCTTGGTTTCCGGTCTCATAAT
>ODAK010007215.1_pt1 | contig 11160 bp, 7 predicted proteins | sample 1539591 | NCBI WGS metagenome assembly ODAK01 (sample SAMEA3539303, study PRJEB22396) | soil metagenome | biome: tundra; feature: field; material: soil | place: USA | collected 2010-05 | depth 0.15 m | reverse complement strand
GATCGCTCGGAACGAGAGGGTGTACTTCGTGTCCTTCGTCCGACATTCCTCAGATGACCCCGAACTGGCGTGAACAATAACGTTTCTGCCGGATGCCTCGGAACCCCAGACGCCAGGTGCGGACGGCTATCGGTGGGACGTTGGTATGCTCGTGATTGACGGTCTCAAAACGTCGTGCTGTCGGGGTTTCCCTCCTCGATATAATCGCCGCACGAATCGTCGGCGATTTCTAGCATTCGTCGAATAACTGATCGGCTGGGCCTAAAGAAGTACCCCGTTTCAAAAGATTTGCATACTTCGGAACCGCGGTCTGTTAGCGATCTTATAATGCCCGCGGCCAATCGGGAGACGACGATGAAAACCGTCAACTGCACCTGGATAATCTCGTCAGCCTTGCTTGCCATCGGAGCTGCCTCGTCGGCACAAGCGGACGAGTTTTATCGTGGCAAGTCGATCGACGTGATTGTGGCATCGGCTCCCGGCGGGGGCTACGACCTCTACGCGCGCCTGCTCGCTCGGTACATGGGCAGGTATCTTCCGGGCAATCCGACCTTCGTCGTCCAGGACATGCCGGGCGCGGGCGGCGTCCGCGCCACGCAGTTCCTGTTCAATGTCGCGCGGAGGGACGGCACGGTCATCGGGATCATCGCGCGGGAGGCCCCGTTGATCCCGCTTCTGGAGCCGGACAAGGGGGCCCAATTCAACGCGGCGGAATTCAACTGGATAGGAAGTCCCCAGCAGGAACTCGGACTATTGATCGTAAATTCCAGGTCCCCGGCGCAGACCTTGCAGGAGCTCAAAGAGAAGGCCATCGCCGTCAGCGCGACCGGGCCTGGAACTGCACCCTCCGTGTTTCCTCGAGTCTTGAATAACGTGTTCGGAACGAAATTCAAGGTCGTCGACGGCTATGCTGGATCCCAGGAAGCTCTGCTCGCAGTCGAAAAGGGCGAGGTCGATGGACACGTGTCAGGCGGTTCTTCCAGCGGATTTCGCGCGCGCATCGACCCCTGGATCGAGAAAGGGCAGGCAAAGGTCTTGATGCAACTGGGATTTCGCAAGGATGCCGCCTATGCGCAGGCGCCACTCGCGCTTGATCTCGTTCAAAATGCGGATGATCGGCAGCTGCTCGAGCTCGTATTCAGCCCGCAACTGATTGGCCGCCCGTTCCTGGCGCCGCCTGGACTGCCGCAAGAACGCGTGGCGTTGCTGCAGGCTTCATTCGATCAAACGATGCACGACACCGAATTCCTGGCCGAGGCGCAGAAGCTGCAAATGGAGGTCAATCCGGTCAGGGGCGACGACATCAAGAAACTGCTTCAGCGTGTCTACGCCATGCCGGCTGGGCTCATCGAGAGAGCAAAAAAGGTCGTCAAGTAGTGCTGGCGCGGAATAGACCGTCCTTATTCACGCGGTCGTCCCGCCGCTCGGTCGCGCCGTTCGATCCTGAGCAACGACAAACTGTGGAATTGTCACGTCCTCCGCGACATCCTCGAAAACGACACGCACGGGCATCTCGCATGCGATCGCGTCGGGTGGTGTTCCGACGATATTGCTGATCATCCGCGGCCCTTCCTCAAGCTCGATCAGGGCGACCACATAGGGCACTTCGGTCGCGAATCCGCGGTGATACACCCGATGAAAGACAACGTAGCTGAAAACCTTGCCGCGGCCGCTGGCTTCGGTCCAGGCCGTGTGGGCGGAATTGCAATTCGGGCAAAGCAGAGAGGGCGGAAACCAGCGATGTCCGCAGTCTCCGCAACTCGGAATGAGCAGGCGATGCCGGCGTACCCCCTCCCAGTAAGGCTTGGATTCCACCGAGGCGACCGGGATCGGCTTCTGATACTCGGCCATGGCTCAAGCTTTCCCGAGAATGAGCGTGGAATGGCAGACGGTATTGCCGCCATGCCCGCTGACCAGCGCGATTTCGGCGTCACGCACTTGGCGGTCCTCACCATAGATCCCCTGCAGCTGTCGCGCACCTTCGACGATCTGCAACATCCCCTCCACATGCGCCTCCGACAGCTGGCCGCCCGACGTATTGGTCGGAAGCCGCCCACCAAGTCTTAATGCGCCCGATCGCGCGAAGGCGCCCCCCTCGCCTTTCCGGCAGAAACCGTAGTCCTCGAACTGGGTGAGCACCATGTACGTAAAGCAATCGTAGAGCTGAGCCGTGTCGACGTCGTCCGGACCGAGGCCTGCCATCCGATAAGCGGTTTGCGCGCTTTCCGCCGCCGCGGTCGACACCATATGGTCGTCGATAAACCAGCCCTTGGTATTGTTGAAGGTTGCGAAACCCTTGATCACTACTGGCTTCGAACGAAGGGAGCGCGCGCGTTCCATTGACGTCACCACGACTGCACCGGCGCCGTCGCTGACGAGACTGCAGTCGTAGAGACCGAATGGATCGACGATCAAGCGTGCATCCAGGTAATCCTGGAGTGTGAGCGGCCGTTTCATGGCCGCTTCCGGATTGCGCAGCGCATGTTCGCGAATTGCAACGGCTATGGCGGCAAAATCTTCACGGGTCGTGCCATATTCGAACATATGGCGGCGCGCCCCGAGCGCATGGGGCGCGACCGCGCCGAGAAAGCCGAATTCCGGGCCGTGCTCCCGCGGCCGCTGCGCGCTCGGCACCAGATCCGGAACGGCTTTCTTGCCATTCGGTGCGTTTGTCCGCGACCAGCTGTCGCGACCATAGCCGCAGACGACCGTGTGGGCGAGGCCGGCGTCGATCGCCATGACGGCCAGCGCAACGGCCAGGATCTGACTAGCGCCGCCGTTGTCCAGCGTGGTGCTGAATGCGGCATTTATGCCCAGGCGCGCGCCAACCAATTGATGATGCGAGTAGACGTCATCCGGCCCGCGGCACACGATGCCGTCGACATCCTTGTTGGTCAATCCGGCCTCGTCGAGCGCCTGCTTGATTGCCTCTTCGAGCAATCCGAGTGCGCTCACGCCCTCGACGCGTCCGAGCCGGCTCTTGCCGGTGCCGACGATGGCATATTTGTCTCTGAGATGATTTGTCGTCATGGAGCTTTAACCGGATCGAGCAGTTCCGAATTATGCTGGCCCAATTCAGGAGCGCTGCTGTGAACGGAGGTGGGGGTCTCGGACAACCTCACGCCGTTTCGAATCACCTCGACGTGTCCATGCTTCGGGTGAGGTACGCGGGCCACCAGGCCAAGTGCCTGGACCTGGGGATCCGAAAAGACTTCGGCAAGATTGTTGATCGGGCTCGCGGGAACATCCTCGCGCTCTAATCGGCTCAACCATTGCTGCCTGCTTCCGCTGCGAAAAACCGCGCTCAGCTCTGTCTGCAGCGCGTCGTAGTTCTTGATGCGAGTCTTTCGGTCGCAAAATCGCGGGGCGTCGGTCCAGGCCGGCCGCGCGATCGCGCGAAGAAGCCCGTCCCAGAATTTTTGCGGCGACGACAGATGAATGACGAAGGGGAGGCCGTCGCCATCGACGAATGCAAAAACCTGGGCCGAGTGGGTCCGCGTTGCCCGGCTGGGGACTTGCCGATCTTCCAGGAACCTAGTGGCATTTTCGCCAATAAACGAGACCGTGGATTCGAGCAGCGACGTGTCGACCCGTTGTCCCGTTCCGGTCTTCTCCCGCGCGCACAAGGCGGCCAGGATGCCGTTGCAGGCGACCAATCCCGCCAGATGATCGGAGAGGGAAACGCCCATCGGCTTCGGATCATTCATATCCGTGAGCAGACCGAGGAGCCCGCCCATGGCCTGCCCAATGGTGTCATAGCCCGGCTTTTGCGCGTAGGGTCCAAAATTGCCAAAACCGGTGATCGAGCAATAAATCAACCGCGGGTTTTGCTTTCGCACATCGTCATAGCCCAGACCCAAGCGATCCAATACGCCGGTCCGGTAATTTTCGATCACCACGTCCGATTGATCGATCAGGCGACGGGCCGAGACGACGCCCGAGGAGGTCTTGAGATCCAGGGCGACGCTCTTCTTGTTCCGGTTCACCGAACGGAAGAACGGATTGTCGAGCGTTCCCCAACCGCGGAATGGATCGCCTCGCTCCGGCGGCTCGATCTTGATGACCTCCGCGCCGAAGTCGGCGAGCAGCATGCCGGCATAGGGACCGCTCACATAACTTGTGAGCTCCACGACCCGCACGCCGGCGAGCGCCCCTCGTTCATTCATGACCCACCTCACTACATAACGGAGCTATTCCCGCCCGGGTTGCGGCTGTGTGGATCGCATCCGCCGAGACCTCAATATCCCAGGTCGGTTCGAGCTTGTGTCCCTCGACGGCCGGGCAAGACGTCTCCACGTCAAGCAGCGTCCCGCAGCCGGGGCAATAGTACTCGACATAGACACCCATCGACCGGCGGCCGTCCGGGGGCGGCAGCTCGGTAAGCTGATCCTTATCGACCACGCGATAGACCGACGCCGCCTTGTAATTGTCGGTTGCAGGGCCGAAGTCCTGGTTGCAGTTGCGGCAGGCGATGGAAAAGTCATCGCCGTGCTGCACGATATCGAGACAGTCGTGAATGCGCATCACCGGCTTGGCATTGGAAGGTGACGGATTTGCACGCTTGCTCCCTTCGGTCACGGGTTTAGCCTCTGCAAGACGCTCGGCACGAAGCGTGTTGCGCGATTTCTGCGTCGCGGCCACGTCGACTTGATCGCCTGCAACATTGAGGACGACGCCGTACATCTTCTTCACGAATTTAAGCGATATGGCGCCATCGAATAAATCCTGAAGGACGTTCTGCGGATCGCGGTTGAGCGGATCGCCGAAGCCGCTGCCGACCGTGACGGGGTCGAACACCAGACAGCCTTCTGGCAAGGGCATTCGCTTGAGCGGTGGAAGATCGGGCGCATTCACTTTGCCCCATTCCGGAGCTGAAATCAGGTCGACTGGATAGCGGGATTGTCGGAACTTACCCTCAAGGTCGTCAGGATCCACGCGGCACTTGTCTCCGCCGATCCCCGCGGGATAGCCGCCGAACAGTCCCCATCCTCCAGGAATCCCGTGATACGGCGAGTAGTTCGTGGTGAGGTTTTTCGAGCCGCGCACCAAGATGATGCGTTGCAGGCCGAGGCCGCCGCGATATTTGCCGAAGCCGCCGCTGTCGACCATGTGGTTTCGGCTCAGATACATCAACGGGTACTGAATCTCGATATTTTCGATGTCAGAGATGCCGACGGTCGGATTGTTCATGTGCCCGCCGGAAGACACTCCATCGCGGTAGGGGGCGGCACCGAAGCCAGCGCCGTGCATGTCGTAAATGCCCTGGCCGACGGGAAATCCGTGCTGGTTCGTGCCGCCATACATGAATCCCGGGCCTCCGGTATTGAATCCTCCACTGCCCGAGCCGCCGCCATACCAGGAGGCATTGACATCCTCTTCGAGGCCGGCGGCGTACAGCATCTTTGCAATGCAAGCGCTGGCGGCCGCGGTCAGGAAGCTCCCGATGCCGGACGCGCCTCCGCAGGCGGCCGGATAGCGGCAGTTCAAGACGGTGCCTTCGGGGATTTTGAGACTCGCCGGCTTCACCATGCCGCCATTCCACGGGATGTTCCAGAACAGTTGACTCGTCAATGCAACGAACAGCTGTCCCCAACTCCCGACATAAGTCGAGTTCGTCGCATCTTCATTCTGTGGGCTAGTGCCGTCGTAATCAAACGTGATCGAATCGCCGATCTTGGTCATCGCGCAAACAATACGGACGACTTTGGGCAGCCCCGTATGGATATCGGTGGCCGTGGTGTAAATTTTGCTCCGCCAAGTACCGTCCGGAAGACTGGCAAGGCGCGCGCGCGCCATGCGCTCGGAGTCTTCGTTGAGCTTCTTGCAGGCCGCCCGCACGAATTCCAGTCCGTATTTCTCCACCAACTGCAGAAATCCGCGCGCGCATACGTTGTTAGATGCAATCCGGGACTTCAGGTCAAGTCCGACATATTCCGGGTCGCGGCATTGTCGGGTCAGGTTGTTGAACACGTCGAGACGAAGCTTGCCGCGTTCCATCAATTTGATGCCGCAGCTGCAGACGCCCTCGTGAAAGATTTCCGTAGCTCCGCCACGCAGCGTTCCGCCAGTGTCGGCCGTGTGGGTCATGCTGGCGGTCCAGGCGATCAACTCCCCATCCGCGAAAATCGGCTTGACGACCATCTGGTCATAGACGTGTGTTGACGCGATATAGGGATCATTCATGTAGAACTGGTCGCCATCGAGAATACCCGGATTTTCCGAATAATATTCGATGATCTTCTTGACCGCGTCTTCGCAGCCTGCGGAGAAACGGAGATGACCAGAAGCGCTGAGAACAGTGGTTCCATCCGCTTCGTAGAAGCTCGCCATGCATTCGCCGCCCTGTACCACGATTGGCGACGCACAAACCTTTTGCAGCGCGATGCGGCCTTCTTCGGCGATATTCATCAGCCGATGAACAAACATCTCGTAGCGAATGGGATCAATTTGCACGCGATATCCTCCACTGGTGAGCGGGTTACTTTGTCGCCACGATCTTCTGGGCCTGCGTCACCACATTTGCGGGAAGCCGATAAAGGCTATCAATAAGACTTTGCACTTCTTCCCCGCTGACGAAACTGATTTCGAGATTGATCTTGTCGCATTCAGCAATGAATTCAGGGTCGTGCATGACATCCGCGAACGCCTTGCGCAGTGTCGCCGCCACGCGCGGGTCGAGCCCGGGAGGGGCGACTACGGGCCGGCCCATGGACTGACGAGAAAAGATCAGCTCGAGAACCTGCTTGCCTTCCCCCTCCGGAACCAGGTCCGTGATCAGCGGCACATCGGGCAATTCCCTATGTTTGTGCAGGGCGAGCTGCATCACGAGCTTGATCTCGCCCCTCTTGATCTGGTCGGCGCTACCGACACGGGCGACCCCCCAGGAATAGCCGAGAACGCCATCGAGTTCTCCGCTGCTCATCCCCAGGAGGATCTCGTTCATGCCGGGATAGCCCGCGATGATCTTGAGTTTGGTGCGCAGGATCGCGTTGGAAGCGACGGCAAACATCTGTGGATCGCTTCCGGCGCCATTGGATCCGACCTGAAGTTCCCGGCCCGCCAAAATTTCCTTTTGGTCCTGCACGGGCGACTTGTCCGAAACAAAGAATCCGGCAACTTCGTTATTCATACTGCCAAGCCAATAGAACTTGGTTGCATCGAACTTGGCCGTTGATGCGGCGCCGTTGAGCAGCGGATCCATGGCGACGCCGCGACCGATGAGGGCGATTTCCGTCCCATCCTTGGGGGCAGCATTGAATATGTAATTCGCCAACCCTATCGAGCCGGCGCCCGGACGATTTTGCGGCACCACGCTCGGATTCCCCGGAAGATATTTGCCGAGATACCGGGCCAATATCCGCCCGTAGGTGTCGTAGCCAAATCCGATCGGAGAAAACCCGATGAAAAGGCTGACACGCTTGCCGGCGAAGGATACCGGTTCTGATTGCCCGCTCGGCGCCTGCGCACTTGCCGCCTGCATTTGAGCGGCAAGGATAGAAAACAGGAATGCAAGTGGTTTCAAGATTGACTTCACCGTCGCCTCTTTCGTCATGCTGTCACTCGTCGTCAGTCGTGGCCCATTGCTTTCCGGTCAGTCGCCGATTATCTCAAGTTCGCCTAACGGTGCAAAACGATGTTTAGGTATTCGTCCAGTTCCACCACATGCCCCTCGGGCACCACCACCGTCGTGAACGGCGTTTCGATGATGGACGGTCCAACGATGATATTCCCCGCTTGCAGCTTTTTGTAGTCGTAAATTGCAGTGTCCTTGTAATCCGGATTTTTGCCGGTGAAGTATGCGCGGCGGGTGCCTTTCAGGGCAGCGTGGCTGTCGCGCCCGGCGATCGGATATTTGCGCAACGCCGGTTTTGTGGTTGCACCGATAGCATCGACGGCGATCGAAATCACTTCGATGCCCGCTTCGGCGTGACCGGCGCCGCCGCCATACATCTCCTCGTATTTTGCATTGAACGCGGCCTCGATCCGGCCACGGTCGAGGTTGCTCAATAGACCGCTGGGACCTTGGACTCCGACCTCGTTCACCTGTCGCGTGTAGCGCATATAAAGCAAGCGCCGGAAGGTGATCTCCTCCGCTGAAAATCCCTCCTTTTCCATGACCCGCATGAGATCGGCCTCGATGCTTTGAATCTCTTCGTTCAATGCCTCCATGTCGATGGGAGCGACCAAATGGCGCGTAACCATCCTGGTGTGCACCACGTCGGAAGCGGCGACCCCGAATGCCGAAAAAACCGGACTGATGGGAAAGACGTACACACGGTTGATACCCAGTTCCGTCCCGTAGGCCGCAGCATGAAGCGGCCCCGCACCGCCAAAGGCGTAGATGACATATTCCTCAGGAACGTGACCCGCCCGAACCACCTGCCGCCGAATCAGATCCGACATCTTGCTGTTGATCACGTCGTAGATGCCGGCGGCCGCTCCGATGGCGGACAATTTGAGAGGCCGAGCGATTTGACGCTCGATGACTTCCTCAGCCGCCTTTTTGTCGAGCTTTCGCCGACCTCCGAGAAAGTAGTCCGGATCGATATAGCCGAGCACGACATTCGCGTCGGTGACCGTCACTTGCGTGCCGCCCATTCCGTAGCAGATCGGTCCCGGATCGGCGCCTGCACTGTCTGGGCCGACCAGCAGCCGCCCCGTGACGGGATCGACGCGTGCGATGGTGCCGCCACCGGCGCCGATCGATTCCACGTCGATCATGGGCTGTAGGAGCCGAAATCGCTCCACAATCGGCTCTCGGGCATGCGCGAATTGGTAATCGGTCAGCAGCCCGACGTCGAAACTCGTGCCGCCCATGTCGCCGGTGATCACGTTCGGATGTCCGAGCGTCCTGGCGACGAATGCAGTCGCAATCATGCCCCCCGCCGGACCGGACTGGAGGGTGCCTACACCGGTCATCTGCGCCGGTCGAACGATGCCGCCATTGGCTTGCATCAGCATGATATCGTTCTGCAGGCCCAACGTCCTGAGCTGCCGATTCAAGCCGGACACGTATCGGTCAATCGTATTCCACAAGAAGCTGTTGACGATCGTCGTATTCGACCGGGCATATTCGCCCATCTGGGGCGAAATTACGTGCGACAGCGTGACTGGCAGATTCCGATCCGGATACAGCTCCCTGATGATCGCAGCGACCCGGTCTTCATGCGCCGGATTCATCCAGCTGAACAGCAGGCAGACCGCGATCGCTTCGATGCCACGTTGCTCGACCAGTTCCCGAACGGCGTCCCGTACTCCGGCCGCATCGAGCGGCACGACGACTTTGCCTTTATAGTCGACGCGTTCGTAGACTCCCTTGATGGATTGACGCGGGACGAGCGGCGTCGGCTTCGTCACTTTCGTGACATGCTTGATCTCCATTTCGTCCAAGCCGTCGACGCGCCCGACCGCACGCATCACATAGATGGTGTCCTCAAAACCCCGGGTGGTAATCAGTCCGACTTTCGCGCCCCGCCTGGTGATGAGAGCGTTCGTCGCGACAGTCGTACCGTGCTTGAACATCGTCGTCTGCCTGAGGAATTTCTCGGACGTCATCCCCAGCGACTGCGCAGCGACCTCGACGGCGTCAAGGACGCCTTGCGCATAATTCTTCGGTGTGGTCGCGGATTTGTTGATCGTAATCTGTCCATCCGGATGGAGCACGACGATATCCGTGAACGTTCCGCCGGTATCAATTCCGACGATGACGCCATCGCGGCCGGCGCGCTTCTTGCCGGCCGGTCTCCCCAGCAGTTCCGCATTTGTCATTTGGAGGCCGCCTCCTGAACAGATTACACCAGTTCCCTATGCGTAGGCCATGATGTTCGAATTAGGAAACGCTGTTTCATTTCAGTTTTAGGGGTTCCAGATCGCGCCAAAGCGAACCTCGGCCGTCTCGACCAAGAAAATAGTTGACGGTCGCCACTCAGCTCACCGTCAAGCCGTAGCGTCGCGCGATCCGATAGAACACGATACCAATGCACATCATTAGTGCACTCCAGGTCACACCAACTGCGGCTAGCGAGGTAACCTGTCCGTTGCCCCAAAGATCGAACAGCGTCACGGCGACGATCTGCGACCTTGGCCCCACCAGCAGGATCGGCATGGCAACTGCGCGCACCGACAGGAGCAATACGAACAGCCAGCACGTCGCCACTGACGGCGCCATCAGCGGCAGGACGATTCGAAAATAGATCACAAACCGTTTCGCGCCCGACATTTCTGCTGCCTCCTCCAGCTCGCGATGAATCTGCAAGGCGCCCGCATAGCAAAAGCGCATGCCGTAAGGCAGGTATTGCACCACGGCAGCGATAACCAGTGACGACAGTGTGCCGTAGATGGCAATGGGCGCATTCAAGAACAGTTGCAGGAAAGCAACGCCCAGGACGATCGCCGGAAAGATCAGCGGCAGCGTCGCCAACTGGTCCAACAGCCAGCCCCCTTTGTACCGGCGGACCGAGAGCCAGGCGCTGCCTGCCGTCAACAGGCAGACCAGGGTTGCGGTGGCGGCTCCCATCACAATTGTATTGAGAATAGCGCCTCGAAACGAGGCGCTCTGCGCCACCAGCCGATAATTGTCGAGGGTAATGCGGCCGAACACTTCGAATCTCAAGCCGTCGTAGAAAGGCAGCAGCGATGCAAGCACGATGATGCCGACCGGCAACACAAGTAGCAGGAAAAAAAGCAGCCAAAGTATGCTGGCGGTCAGATAGCGCCACTTGCCAAGCCGCATGACATGCGGCCGATAACCCTTGCCGGTGATGGTCTGGTAACGCTCCGAATGCTTAAGTAGCCGGCGCTGCAGCGAGAGAAGAAGAACGACGACCAGCATCAGAATCACGGAGAAGACGCCCGCCTGCCCGTAATTGGACGGTAAGTCCTTCCTGATGCTTTCGAAAATATCGGTGCTCAGCACCGAGACGCCACCGGCACTGCCCACCAGCGCGGGAATGTCGAACGCTTCGAAAGCACGGACGCAAACCAGCAGCAGCAGCGCCAGTGCCGCGGGAGTGGCAAGCTTGAGCGTGATGCGCCGAAAGGTGGTGAAAATGCTTGCCCCGCTCATCAAGGCCGCCTCCTCGAAGGAGAGATCGGACAACCGAAAAACCGACGAGAACAGCAGGAATCCGAGCGTCACCCAGATCATGCCCTCGACCAGGA
>ODAK010007214.1_pt1 | contig 11161 bp, 11 predicted proteins | sample 1539591 | NCBI WGS metagenome assembly ODAK01 (sample SAMEA3539303, study PRJEB22396) | soil metagenome | biome: tundra; feature: field; material: soil | place: USA | collected 2010-05 | depth 0.15 m | reverse complement strand
AGCAGACCAAGTGGAGGAATTTCCGAGCGATTCACCAAAAACTAGGAAGAGCCAATTATACATCGTCTTTAACACTCAGCGAATAGCTTGTTCCTTAAGCGGGAACGCACACTCACCGCACAGCACAAGCATGCAACACGGCTCACAAGCGCTACCCAGGCGTTTCCGTATTGGCACCCATTCCTCTCGCTGCTGCATGGAGGAGCGCCAGGTCCCGATATCTGGAATGGCCTGGAACTCTCTGGGGCCTTCCATCTGCCACATGCCTTGACTGACCTTCCACTGGTCCAACGCCTCTCGGTCAAGCATCTGTTGGCATCGCCCGAAATTGCACGGCAGATTGAGCAAGCCGTTGCGCCACTGCCGCCAGCGTTGATCGGCTATTCAAAGCATCGGGGCTATGCCATTCCGGTCTACCTTCCCTACGAGACGCTGTTCAGCCATAAGTTCTTGATTGCGCGCTCCAGATACGGGAAATCGACCTTGATTCAGCTCCTGGCACAGGCCGCCATGCAGCCAGTCCAAGATGGCTCACGGCAACCAGGTCTGTTTGTGATTGATCCGCATAAGGATCTCATTGAGGATCTGCTCCTGCTCATTCCACCGAACCGGGCACAGGATGTGGTGCTCCTCGATTTAACGGATACGGAGTATATCGTAGCGCTCAATCCGCTTGATGCCTCAATGGGATACAGTCGAGATCAGGCGATCGCCAACCTCATGGCAAGTTTTGAGCGCGTCTGGTCCGATTTTTGGGGGCCGCGCATGGCGTATTTTCTCAAAGCGGTCTGCTTGCTGCTCTATACCCTCAATCAGGAAAAAGTGCAGCGTGGACAGGCCGATGCGCAATATACTATTCTGGATGTTAACCCGCTGCTGCAATATCCCGATTATGCCAATCAGGTGCTCGCAGAACTGGATCACAGCGAAACCTGGCATCAGGAACTCTATGCCTGGTGGCAAAATGTCTACTTTGCACTGCCACGGCAAAGTTCCTTTCGCAATGAAGTCATCATGCCCATTGTGACGAAGTTGGGAGTGTTCCAGGATAATCAGCAGATGCGCAGGATTGTGGGCCAACCCGTTACCAAAGCCCCCGTGCATCTTGCGATCACGGAGGGGAAGATCGTGTTGTGTGCGCTCTCCTCGCGTGAAATGGATGATGCCGCCGTGAATGTGCTTGGGAGTACGCTGATCAACTTGCTGCATCGTGCCTTTCATCTGCAAGAAGCGACCCCTCTGGCGGAGCGGCGCAAGGTCTTTTGCGCCGTCGATGAATTCCATGCCTTTTCAGGCGGCGATTATGATCGGTTGCTCTCAGAAGATGGAAAATTTGGTTCCGCGATGCTCTTAGCCACACAGAATCTGACGCGTTTAAACAAGATACGCGATGGCCTGCTCGAAATGATCTTCTCCAACTGCGACAATCTCTGTGCCTTTAATGTGGCCGCGGCGGACGCAAAAATCCTGGAGCAAGAATTGCGTGGAATGGTGGAGCCAAAGCATATTCTTAGCCAGCCGAGATTGCACTGTTACGCGCGTCTTTCCATCCCAGGCTATCCCATGCAAATTGTGTCAGTCGAGCTTGCCAAACCGCCAAGTTGGCAGCGCTCACCTGCGCGTCTGCAACACGCAGAGCGGATTCGCAGACGCAATCAACGGCAAAACGACCACGTGTCAACGGTGGATCAACGCTACGCGCAGCACCTCGCGCAATTTCTGGACGTAACCCCATTTGCGCAAAGAGTACAATATGATGCGCGGGCCGCACAAAACAGCAAACGCCAACGTGAGGAAGCCGAGCACCTGGCGGAGGATGCGCGGCAGATGCAACTCCAACAGCGTCAGCGGGGAACGTTACAGCGGCAACAGGGGATGGCTGCTGAGAACGTGAAGCGCGAGCACGATGGTACTCCTGCATCGATGGGAACGAGTATGGCAGGAGGGTCATCTGTGCAGCAAGGGGCGAATGGGGATGATTCCGAGGATGGGAAGCGCAATCATCCACGGAGTAAGCGCAAGAAGGGTACGGATGATGTCGCGAATAGCTCGTCTGTGCCGCTGCTTGAAGGACAAGATCTCTTGCAGCAACAGCCAGAAGATGGTGCTTCGCGACCGAAAATCGCGTTTCGTGGTCTGGAAGGTGGGTCGTTTTGGGGGAATGAGCGGGAGGGGCGTGAGTGATGGAGGGACATCGGCGTTCAGTGAAAGATTGCTGCATATATAAAAGGATGCCACGATGGATGGGCCTGAGAAGCTGGTTCAGCACTGTATTCATCTTCTAGAATGCCCTCGGGAAGGAAGCGCCCAAAATCGAAACTAGCTTCTCCCCTGGCTTCAGGGAACGGAAGCTATGCTTACAGATTGCGCAACGAGAGAAAAGCCCATCTCATGCAGAAAATGCATGATGGGCTTTCTTTTTTACATCCCTGCACTCACTTAATCCCGATCCGGACCCGGTAACTCACATACCAGGGGATGGTTTCGGACCCAAGAGATTGGAACGCAGCGCTGCTGAGACGATCAAAACCGATCTCTTGTTCGGTGAACTGGAACTGGTGGCTCAACGCATTGCTCCGCGTCATCTCAAGAAACCGTGCCGCGTCTCCTTGCTCGATATGATGAAGCAACACCTCACGGGTGAAACGGAAATGAGCGCTCTCGCGCATGCGGTCGAGATGTTTGTCCTTCGGCCAGATCTTGAGGGAATGCGCCAGCTCGCGCTCTCGGACACGCTCCACTAAGCGCCTCCCCACCTCCTGGGCGAGCCGATCAAGTTCCCAATGGAGTGTTGGTGGCCAATCATAGTCATACGCCGCAAAGAGTCCTCCGGGTCGCAGAATCCGAGCGATCTCGGCCAGGGTCACCATCGGTTCCATCCAGTGGAACGATTGGGAAGCCGTGACGATATCGGCGCACCCATCAGGCAGACCCGTCTGATGAGCAACTCCCTCTCGATAGGAGATCTGTGCCGCGTAAGGATGACCTTCGACGGTGTGGACGGCCTCTTTCCGCATGTCGGCATTGGGTTCGATCCCAATTACCTGCTCGGCTCGCTCACCCCAGATCGCGGTTGACAGTCCGGTCCCACTGCCCAAATCTACCACCAGGGCGGGATGCGGCATCTGAATCACCTGTGTTAGCAAATCGAGCAAAGCCGGTGGCGGCGTCGGACGTGCCCGATCGTAGCTGCGAGCGTTGCCCGTCCAAATTTCACTAGGATCACGCATGCTATTTTCTCCTTTTTTAAGCACGCGCCCAGCTAGCCGAGAAGCTCGAAAACCTGAGCGCGCACCTTTCCCAAAACCCCAAGCGTATCAAGAATATCCGCGCCGACACCGCCTCCATCGCGCACCATTCCCAGGAGGATATGCTCGGTGCGAACGTAGGCACTTCCCTGCCGCTCTGCTTCGTCTAGCGCCAGTGAGAGCACCTTGCGAACTCGGGGCACGTAGTCGATTTCCTCCTGGACAGGATGGTCTCCACGCCCAATTTTCTTTTCAATAGCAGCACGGACAGGATCAAGTGCGACTCCCAATTGTTCCAGAGCCAGGGCGGCGATGCCCTCTTGTTCGCGTAACAACCCTCCTAAAAGGTGCTCGGTCCCGATATACTGGTGATTGAAGAACAGCGCCTCCTCGCGGGCAAAGGCGAGGACCTGCTGAGCATGCTCATTGAAGCGGCTAAGATGTTTACTGGGTATCCATGTCGGCTGATAGCCCTGTAACGCTTGAAACAGCAGTTGGTTGAGGACACTGGTGACCGTGCGATCCTCCGTCTCGGCGATCTGCGCCAGTTGCTCATAGAAATGGACGGGAATTTCGATACGCTGACGATCCTTACTGGATGGCATACAACGGCTCCTGTTTCTGTGCTCTTTTTTGTGAATATGATGGTATTTACGGTGGTATTTCTCTCTCAAAGATTACCATGGTAAATACCACGTTGTCAAGCGGCATCGACTGAGATCCACTCATAACGCGTCCGGTGGATGTGGAGATCGCATTGTGGTCAGTTGGGGCATCCAAGAAAGGGTCACAGATACGCGCCGATATCTCCTCCTCGAATTTTCCAGCCTGCCATGCCCACTCGAATTTTCGTGAGAGTGATGGTACGATAAACAAAACACTGTGGGACGTTTCATTCGAAGGGAAAAAGAGACGATGGGAGCACTTTCAGGTATTCGCGTTCTTGATTTCACCCGAGTTGTCGCTGGTCCTTATTGTACGATGCTTTTAGGGGATCTTGGGGCTGAAATCGTAAAAGTGGAGCAGCCAGGCCGAGGGGATGACACCAGGAGTTGGGGGCCACCCTTTCTCGAAGGAGAAAGTACGTATTTTCTGGGCATCAATCGGAATAAGAAAAGTGTCTGCCTGGATCTCCAGAATGGGCATGATCTGGAGGTGGTATACCAACTGATGCGGCAGAGTGATATCGTGATTGAGAATTTCCGTTCAGGGGTTATGGAGCGCTTCGGATTGGGCTATGAACGCTGGTGCCAGGACTATCCAGGGCTGATCTATTGTGCGATCTCCGGGTATGGGCGGACGGGTCCCTATAAGGATCGGGCAGGGTATGATGTGATGGTGTCGGCTCTGGGAGGATTAATGAGCATTACCGGCACGCCTGAAGGTGCTCCGGTCAAAACGGGTGTGGCGCTGACCGATGTTATTACCGGCCTCAATGCCTTCTCCGGTATCCTGGCAGCGCTCTATCATCGGGAACGGACAGGTCAGGGATAACGCATCGATGTTTCGCTGCTCAGTGCGGAACTTGCGGCATTGATCAACGCGGCCAGCGACTATCTGGTAGCTGGAGCTATTCCTGAGCCACAGGGAAATGCGCATAGCTCTATTGTGCCCTACCAGGCGTTTCGAGCGTCCAATGGGTATGTCATGATCGGGGCCGCCAACGACAAGCTTTTTCACCAGTTGTGTCAGGCATTAGGACATCCTGAATGGGCAATCGATGAGCGATATCGTACGAATGGCAGCCGTGTGCAGCATCGTGAACCCCTCGTTGCGCAGATCGAAGCTCTTGTGCAAACAGAGACGGTGCAGATGTGGGAACATCGTTTGGCAGCAGCTGGGGTCGCCGTCGCCCCGGTCAATCGGATGGATCAGGTGTTTCAAGATCCCCAGGTGCTTTTTTCGCAGCAAGTGGTGACAATTGCTCATCCGAGTGTAGGCGATGTCAAGATGGTTGGTCCAGCGGTGACCTATAGCCTTACTCCTGCACTGGTGACGACTCCCCCACCTCGATTGGGTGAGCAGACCGAAGAAGTCAGAAGAGCACTGATGGATGGAAACAAGAGAGAGGCCAGGGGCACATAAATTTTCCACCCAGAAGTTCCATATGGGATCACCTGCTTGCCTCTTGCTTACGTCATCGTCAGTTCCCAGGTGCATTCCATTTCGTTACCTGATGTCAGCACCTCCCATTTTTGGGTCATCCGTCAGTATTGGGAGCGCACACCTCTATGTACAAGAGCTATGTTTGACATCGACTCATATGAGTATTGACACCTATTGCAAGTGCCCGTTGCGAGAAAAATTGACCCAGATACCTCAGACTGTAGATCCCTGTTTTTGCTCATGAAATTTCCATCCGCACGTGGAGCCATACGATAATTCTCTCAAGAGACCATTCCAATGTGAAGGCAAACCAAGAAGCGGAGAGCCTCCATTTTGGAGTGGCCGCTTCCTTATTAGACTTTTTGTCTTGCTCACGAAAACTGAACAGGCCTGAGCAGCCAGTAACTTGAAGAGGTGCAATCAATCAATTATTGGCTGAGTGAAAACCACAACGAGCAGGTTGGCCTGGGGAGCTTTTTTACTTTTTTGGCTGTATTTTCAGAAGATACATTTGCCGTACAACAAACGCTCGCGCCCTAAAACAGCTGTTATCTGAGAGTTCTTTTGAGAACTTCCAGCTCTCTCTCCCTCAGCTATGGACTCACGGTTCTCATCCCCTTGACAAACTAGCTAAGCTAGAGTACTCTTGGAGAGAGGAAAAGATGACTAGCTTAGCTAGTTTGTCAAGGGGATGAGAAAGGGGATGAACGCTCTTCTGTTTTTCCGCTAAGAAGAGGCAGAACGAGGGTTCTGTATTCTCTCGGGTTATCTCTCATCTCTCGTCCGAGCCTCGGCAACTCTGTCCACAGACGAATGAAAGGTGTCTGCTTTCTGTTTTTACAATTTGGCATCTCTCCCCCAGGGTTGGGTCATGGATCTGGCCAGCATGAAAGATCCCGTCCAGGCCTACGAAGCGATGACGCGAGTTGCGCAGACTGCCGAGTTCTTCATGACGCTACGCAACACCTTATTCATTTTAAAACAAGAGGGAACAACGTATGACCATTTTAGTAACCGGCGGAACGGGTCTCGTAGGATCGCGAGTCTTGAAGCGACTCGTAGAAGCAGGCATTGATTGTCGGGCACTCGTGCGACCTGGCAAGGAGCTGCCAGCCGGTGTCACGGCAATTGAAGGAGATATCCTCAATCCTAAATCACTAGCGGCTGCCGTTGAAGGCGTCTCCGCAATTATTCACCTCGCTGCGGCATTCCGTACGCCCAACGAAGATGAAATATGGAACGTGAATCTCAAAGGGACTCGCAATCTCATCGCCGCTGTCAAGGATCACTCTCCCGAGGCTCGCTTTATCATGGCAAGCACCTCCAATGTCTACGATCCGGACAGTTCGCATCCAGGTCGTGAGGACGACCCGGTAACCCCAACACTTGCATACCCCGCCAGTAAGCTTGAAGCAGAGAACGACCTTCGGAAAAGTGGACTCAACTGGTGTGTCCTCAGGCTTGCGTTTGTCTATGGCGACGAAGACGGACATCTACAGTCAGCTCCTGGGCTACTCGCGGGCATGAAGTGGCATCCTGCACAGAGGATGAGTTTGATTCATCATCGAGACATCGCAACTGCTGTCGAACTTGCGCTTACTGGCGCAATGGATGGTCACGTCGTCAATATATGCGACGAGGCACCGACCACCGTTTACGAGATTGCCCAAATTGTCGGTGCTCCTTATGAGCCATCAGCCGAGCCTCTCACGAACCCATGGAAGCTTCACATGGACGGAACGCTTGCCAGAAGCCTCGGCTTTCAGCCAAAAGTTTCAACCGTCTATCAGGCAAGCCGAGAAGACGCGCTGTAATACCAGGGCAATCGCATCTCATTGTTGGTGCAGCTTGTCATGCGCACTTACAGGTTGAGCTTCGATAAAACGCATCAGTGTAAAATGGCTTGTCGTCACGTCCCAAAAATTGAGATGCGATTGCCCTGGCTGTAATACGTAGTAGGGTAATGGGCTTCTTGGTAAATGGGCTCAATGTTCGACGCAATGGCCCTCAGCCCAGTATTTTCGTTCGATCATTGAGCCCATTTACCAGAAGCGCGAGAGAGAGCTCTGACCAGGGGTGCCTGGACAGAACAAAGGCAAGACACGAAAAGAAGGAGACCAGGAATGCCGTTACAACGTGAAACAGTGGCGCGTGCCGCTCTGCATGTAGTGGATGAGGTTGGATTGGACAGTTTGACCATACGTCGTCTTGCTGCACACCTGGATATTCAAAACCCGTCGTTGTACTGGCACTTTAAGAACAAGCAAGAACTGCTGAACTGTATGGCCGAACTGATGCTGACTGATTTCTTTGCTGAACTGCACGAGCCAGAGCCAGACCAGGACTGGGCTGATTGGCTGACCATCTATGCCCACCAGTTGCGCACCATGCTGCTTGCGCACCGCGATGGAGCACGAATCGTGGCGGAAGCCGATCCGTCGCGGAGCACGTTCTTCGAGGGGTTCGAATGGGCACTGAATGTGCTGCGGCATGCTGGCTTTGATGGGAACGAGGCCGCCATAGGAATACTAACGCTCCAGAACTATGTTCTGGGCAATGTCTTTGAAGTACAAGCCCATCCCTTTTCTCTTGCATCTGACGAGGACGAGAACCATCGGTCTGCCTTGAGGCTTTCTTTCGATGAAGAACGCTTTCCCAATGTTGCGGCTTTTCTTCACACCCCTGCACTTTACTCATCCGCCTGGGCTTCCACACAGTTTGAAACGGGATTGTCACTGTTTCTGGACGGCTTGCGTGCACATTCTGCCCAGGAACACTCAAATAAGCTGGATGGAGAGAACTCCTGAGCGTTCATCGGAGAAATGCGGCTCACCATCTTCGTGATTGATAAGCTTGACGATGGACTGGCGACCGTGGCCTGGCTGAAAAAGAGGACGATGCTCTACAGGTGCACTATTGTCAGTCATCGCTCCATCTCCTTTTTTAGTTCATCACACAGAGAGAGTACCAAATAGAGGGAAGCAGAACTATACTGCTTGTAAGCGCTTTAAGTAAGGGCAAAGCATGATGGTTCATCACCCCTCGAAGAGAGGCTGAGGAATAAACGTCTGCACTCACGTGTTTATATGTACATATGATATCACACAACCATTGCATTGCTTCTGTGAGAAACGGTTTCTACAGGCATGACATGAAATGTGAACACAGGAGCATCTACTATGAGACTGTATGTTGGGGGACTTCCCTACCAAACCAATGAAAATGATCTGATCAGCCTCTTTGAGCAGGTTGGAACGGTTACCTCCGCAACGGTAATCACGGATCGAGAGACAGGACGAAGCAAGGGTTTTGGCTTTGTCGATATGAGCACGACCGAAGACGGACAGCGTGCCATCGAGCAACTGAACGGAACACTCCTCGGCCAAAGAACGATCACCGTGAACGAAGCACGAGAACGTCAGGCCGCTGGGGTCTCCCAGAGACATTCAAATTATCGCTAGTCGGCGATACGAACACACGCAAAACCGCATGTAGAGCGGCTCTCTCACTATCGAGAGAGCCGCTCTTTTCCTTTTTCGTCGTGCTCCTCTCTTCCTACCCATCCCTGCCATCTCTCCGCATCCCTTCCCACATCCTCACCTCTCACCCCATCATGCCCACGCTCTAACCAGATCGCCAACCTATTCTAAAAAGAGCAAATGGCCGCAGACAACCAAACGGCCTGACACATACTCTTACTCAAGAAAGGTTTAACTCATGATAACACACGTCACAACACACACCCAGACCCGTCGTCTCCTCCTGATCATTAGAATCAGTTTCGTCACCACCCTCCTATTGATTGGGGGAACTCTTGCCATGCACTCGCCAGGATTTGTCCTCTCCTCATTTGCCCAAGCAAAGGCAGGACAGACCCTTTTCAGTCCAACCTGCCAATCCACGAAAGGGACACAACCAACGCTCTGTGAACACCAGAACCCGCAGGCACAGGGATGTACAGCGGATGCCCAATCAATTGAAGTTCAGGATGTCTTTTCCCGAGGGATGCTCATTGGCGAGGTCGATCTGCGGTATTCGTTTCTCTGCCAGTCATTCTGGACACGGACCATTGCCTCTGCAAGCGCGGAAGGCATCATTCAAGCCATCCATGCGCAATTGACGTTCAACGATGCGACAACCGAAGATCGACAAGCGTCCCCCAATTTGCTTGCAGCTCGTGCTCCCGTCATTAGCTTTACGGATATGACACACGGTTACTTTCATGGCGGCTCTGGAGTCTTTGACCTGCTGGGACCATCCCAACCACTGACCATTTCGTTGTGATACCATTTTGAAAGGAAAGACCACGATGATTGCTTCAATCATGAAAAACAACAGGACGCGTCATCTGCTTCTCATTGGAAGCGTCGCGTGTGTGACCACCCTTATCCTTTTGCTGAGTACCATTGTTTTGCATCGTGCAGAATTTACCCTAATCACTTCTGTTCATGCAATGGGATTGCCCTCTTCCGGCCAGACCTTGTGCGTGTCAGATCCAACGGGAGAGCACTGTAACAATCAGGACCCGATCGTCCAGGGGTGTAGTCGTGACGCACAGACCATTGCCTACGAGACGTTCCTCTCACCTTCAACAGGGAAGCTCCTTGCGACGGCGGAAAGGCGCTATTCTCCCACCTGTCACACCTATTGGGGACGTATCGTAGAACCCGTAACAGGGAAACGTGGCCTGAGCATGTTCATTGCCCTGAAAGATGGGCCACCACTCGTCTCGACGACGGCAGGAACTGTCGTGTTTACTCGCATGGTTTTCCTCTCATGTCAGACACCACAGATGGCCCCTGTTATTGGGTCAATCAGCTTGAACAATGGCAAAAACCCTGCGGCGAATGGGGTGCCAGGACAGGCAATTATTCTTGCCGCACCCCCAACGCCTCTGCGGTGTTAACCGCCTTTCCACGACCAGGGATCCCCTTGCCTGTTTGCCAGGACAAGGGGGTCTTTGTGTCTCCTGATCAGGAAAGAGAGCATGCGGCTTCTGCCATGATGAGAGGATGGTGCGCGTTTGAAAGAATGCTGCATGATTGGTTTGACACACGAAAAAATACGGCGTATAACGTTTCTGTTTGTATTCTCTTTTACCCTGTAGAAGAAGTGTGTAGCACAACCCGAAGTTTGTTTCTCCCTGAGAAAGAAGCTCAATTGGCTCATTGTGGCTGGTGATGACGATGCTTGAGCATGCACCACGCAGCGTTTGTCCTAATGAAGGAGAGATACATGTTGAATTGGGGGATTGATACCGCCAATAATCGGCGCAAGATGGGCGTCGAAATCACCGAATCGAATATGGGGAATAATACCCTCAAGGAATTGATGCCAACCGCAGCCTGGACCGTGCTCACTGACCTGCAACGGGCACCGTTATGGACCCATACGGTCAATTTACCAGATCAGGCCGGGACCACGATTGCCTGGCAGGTCGCAGCTTATAATACGCTCGTTCCGTTGTACTTTGATGAGACCTCCGACGAGAAGTTGAAAGTGATGAAGTGGGGGACGGTCGTGTTGACGGAAGATTCAGGCGATTTTGAGTGGATTATCACGCATCCCAGCGATGTGCAGGGGATCACGTACTATCAGGCTCAACTGGCGCTCGTCAATCAATGTCGGGTCGCGCTGAGAGCTGCTCTGACGGCGTTGGGCATTGGCACGCATCTGGTCGTGTCGGTCAACGCGAATCCGACCCTTCTGGGCCAGGCCTTTGCGCTGAATCTGGGAGGCACCACGAACGCATCCTGGCAGATTACCATTGAGTCGACAACACCCGCCACCACCAAAAAAGCGTTGTT
>ODAK010007213.1_pt1 | contig 11162 bp, 12 predicted proteins | sample 1539591 | NCBI WGS metagenome assembly ODAK01 (sample SAMEA3539303, study PRJEB22396) | soil metagenome | biome: tundra; feature: field; material: soil | place: USA | collected 2010-05 | depth 0.15 m | reverse complement strand
CGCACGGCGCTAGGAGTAGTCGTCGCAGAGTTCCTCTTCGCGTTCGGGTGGGTATCTCATCGAACGATCACTACCTAGGCGAATAGCGGAGCGTCGCCCCCGACGCACGGCGCGAGGCACGCCTAGGGCACGACGGTCGAGTTACCCGAGGGTCTCAATACCAAATGGCCCACTGCAGGGCATATGAAGCCCTCCGGTGTCAGTAAAGTCACGGTGCTCAAAGTCGCCGTGGCATTGAAGCCCACCAACATGCTTGCGAGCGAGGGTCCCCTGTCGTATGGGGTGGACGTCCTCGAGCGGACTTGCGTCAACGGACCCGGATTCAAGGCCGTCTACGCTTCACATTCGGCCAATCTCGCCGACGCTTTCGCCCTCAACCTTTTTCTAGTCCCTTCGGTCCAACGAGGCGTCAACGGTTTCCACCTTGGCACGATGGAGATGTCGAAGAACGGCACGGCGCTTCAACCGATCGACGATCGGCTGATGACACTCTCACCGATGATGAAGCCGTACCAATGTTTCACCGGCGTGACGCCCTATGCGATGCCCCCTGAAGATCGGAAGTCCCGGTGGCCAGACTTTCTATTCAGTCGCCCTGGCGTCTAACCCTTTTTCCTATGGCAACGTGTCATCGGTGTGCTGGGCCCCGAAGGCCCCCTGAGAGTCCGTTCGTTCATTGCACTCTCACGCACTCGCTCGGACAACTCGTCGATGGTTGGCTGATCGATGATCGCGGGCGACACTGCGTTCCGAGCACCGCGGGCGCCACAGTCATCGTGATGGCCGATTTCGGACGGATTGGCTTCCCTCGGTACAGTGGATGGGTGCCGGTGGGGGTTTCGATCGACGCCCGGGACCGCCCGATGCAGCACGAAGTCGTTACTCGAACCACGTGAAGTAGGAATGTCATGCCATTGTTGATCGCCAGTCCCCACGACGTGATGCGTCGCGCCATCGCCAAAATGGACGCCGACAAAGTGATGCACGTGGTGGACGCCCTGCAGCTTCAGGGCGCCAAGCTGAGTGCCGTGGTGGCAGTTCCCCTGCGGTCACTTCAGAAGAAGCGCGACGTGGCGGCTTTCGCCGCCGGGGCGCCTATCGACGCCGTCTCGGGGCTTCTCGAGCTCTTGGCGATGGAACCCCTCGAGAAGGTCATCGAGACCCTTGGCGATCACGCTGAGTCGCCCAATTACGAGCAGTTGACTTCGGCCATCGCGACGTTGCGCGGCGTCACAGTCAGTGATGACGAACTCGTCGCCGTGCTCGCCTTTGCCATTGGTCATGATTTCCCCGCCGCACCCCACTGTCGCCAGATCCTGGGTGAGGATGAGGCCCTCGCCCTGCCGGAGATCGAAGTCACCGTCGGCCAAGCGTCGTTACTCAGCCCCAAGGTCGTCGACGAGAGCGTTCGCGAGCAACGCCGCGTGCGCCGCGAGGAAGAGAAGGCCCGCAAGCAAGTCCAGCTCGCGAAGGCCAAGGCCGACCGGTCGCACTCCAAGCCGAAATCAGAAAAGAAGAAGCCGGTGGTTACGTCTGGCCTCGCGGCCGCGGTGAGCCTGTCCACGAAGTTGGAAGTATCGCGCCGAGCCGCGTTGTTGACGCCGGCGGAGGCCGCGCTCTACGACCCCGCGCACCCGCTGGCCGGATGGGTGGTGACCACCGAAGTCCCCTTCGACAACGTGGACCCGGTGATCCCCGAGCAACAGTCGAAGATCCGTCCCGCGGTCGTGGTGGCGGCGTCCGACGAGGGTTTACTCGTGCGCGGCATCTACTCGAACCCGTCGCCGACGCGCAGCCTGTTCTCGCCGTGGCGACGTCTCGGTCTCGACCACGTGTCCTACGTCGACGTGGCGCGCAGCCCCGTCGCGGCAGGGGCCGAAGTCAACCGTCTCGGCGCGCTAGGCGACGAAGAGTGGAACGCGCTGCTCTAGGGTGCCAGGCGCGTGCCCGCCGCCGCGTCAGATAGCACCGTGGGCCGCACGACCCTGATCGCGCCCACAGAATGGGTGATGACGCCCAGCTCGCGGTTGTAGTCGAGCGATGACGTCGAGAAGTTCTCGCTCCCCACGAACAAGGTGCCCGAGGTTGCGCTGCAGTCGGCACAGATGACCTTGGCGTGCACGAAGACCTGTGAGGACGAGAGGAGTTCGACCCTCACGCCGTGGCGTGCGAGACCCGTGAGGGCGCTCAGGTAGGAACTCGACTTCGTCATCACGACAGTGACGAGCACGGCACTTGCCGACGCCGCATCGAGGGCCCGTTCAATCGAGACAATGTCCATCTCCTGGTTCTCGACGAGGAGCGAGCGCCGCGCCGAGGTGATCACTGAAGTTAGCGCCGTCGACGAACCCGGGCTCCAGACCAGGCCGCCGTGCGTGACCGGTACACGCGTGGCCCCCGCGATGTCGTAATTGAACGTGGTCTCGACGGCCGAGATGTCACCGGCGACCTCATCGAGTACCCAGAAGTCGCGCGTGGACGAGTAGTCGTAGTCCACCAGGTTGCCGGAGCCGATGTAGGCCCGCGAATCGTCGATGACCAGGTACTTGGCGTGAAAGATCTGCCCGCTCGGCGCCCAGGTGACGTAGACGCCGCCGCGGCATTCTCGCTGCGTCAGTAGTAGTCGGCATTGAGCACCACGCGCACGCGTACTCCCGTGCGAGCCTTGGCGACCAGTTGGGCCCCGATGAGCCGGTCCTTGAACTCGTACGTCGACAGGTCGATGTGGTGGTGCGCACTCGCGATGACCGAAGAGAAGAAGCCGTAGCCGGCGGCGGGTTCCACGTAGGCCTGCGTCAGCATCGAAGAGGGGAGGGGTCCGCCTGCTGCGGCGATCGGACCGAGCACGACGCCCAGCTTCGCAACCACCGCGAGGAGCGAGCGCTTCATGCTTCGCGTCTATCGCGTCGCGGTGACCCGGCGCGTGGACGCATCGAAGAAGGATCCAATAGCAAGGTCGTGACGCCCCGCGCGCGTCGTCGCCCGCCTAGGCCGTGGGAGTGTTCGTAGTGCCGGGAGAGTGGGGGTCGGTCGAGCGGCGTCGACGGACCCGCCAGAGCGTCACGACGCCGGCCAGTGATAGCGCCAGACCGGCCAACTGGACGCCAAGCGATCCCGAGTGCGATTGCTCGCCGAGAAGCCAGCGTTCGTCGTAGGCGCGCACCAACCCCCAGACGATCATGGCGACTCCGCTCAACGTTCCCAGCGCGCGCGTCGTCCACTTCGCCTCGAGTCGCAGCAAGACGAGCCAGAGCAGCGCATCTTCGGCGCCCTGGATGAGCGGGACTGGCACGCGCTTACCCACCTGTCCGGTGTAGTGGATGCCGAACCACGACGTGGTGAAATGTCCCCCACCGTTGACCATGAATTGCGGTCCCAGTACGCGTCCGAGTGCCCAGCCGGCAACCAGGGCCGGGATGAGCGCGTCGGTGAACGCGGCCAGGCGCGTCGTCGGCCACCAGCGGCGCTGCAACCAGATGCCGACCGGCAGCGCCAACGCGATACCACCGAAGCTGGCGAGCCCGCCCTGCCAGACGGCGATCCAGCGCGCCGGATGACCGGAGTAATAGGACCAGTTGGTGGCGACGTTGGCCAGGCGCGCACCGAGGAGTCCCGCTACCAGCAGCGCGATGGTGTAGCGACCGAAGGGGGAAACGTCAATGCCGTGACGCCGGAGGCGTCGTTCGGCGTAGAGGAAGGCGACGTAGGCGGCTATGGCCAGTCCTAGACCATAGAGGTGGAAGACGAAAGGTCCCAGGTGAATCGAAGTGGGTACGCCCGACATCGCTAGGCGCGGACGCGACCGATCCCCACGAATCCGTATCCCAGGCGGACGGGTGTGATGTGCACCTGGTAACCCGTTTGTGGCGCTTCGATCATCTGACCATTGCCAACGTACATCGCGACGTGCTCGTCACCGTTGTAGCCGTAGAACAGGAGGTCGCCCGGCTGGATGTCGCTCAGCGGGACGCGCTCGGTGTCGTCGTACTGCCCGCCCGAGTAGTGCGGCAGGGAGATGCCTACGGCTTGGTAGGCCAGCATCACCAGACCGGAGCAGTCGAGGCAACTGGCCGATGCCCCGCCCCAGCAGTACCACACGCCGAGATATTTCTCGGCCGCTTGGACCGCGGCCTCGCCGACAGTGCTGGGCGGCGGCGCGGTGCCCGGTGCGGGGGGCGTGGCGGTGGCGGTCGTAACGGCGCGCGCCGACGCTGCGTTGGCCGCGGCCTGGATGGCGTTGTAGTACGACGAGATCTGTCCCTCGACCTGGGAACGTGCCTGCTCGATATTGGCCTGCAACGTCAGGTACTGACGGTAAACCGATTCGGCGGCGTTCTGCTCAGCGAGGGCCTGGGCCTGTTCGGCGGTGAGGATGCCGCGTTCCTGGGTGAGTTCCACCCGGTTGCTCTTGAGGCTGGCGATGACCGAGCCGACGTTGCCCTCGGCGAGTTGGTTGTAGACGTCGGTGGCGCCGGTGGTGGCGGCGGTGGTGCTGAAGAGGGGGTTGTTGGAGGAGGCGGCCCCGTTGGTGACGTAGGCGAAGACGGCGTCGGCCTTCAAGAGTGCGTTGTCGGAGACGACTTTTCCTTGGATGCTGGCCACGATGGCCCTGGTGTTGGCGATGGTGTTGGTAATCTGGGAGTACTTGAGGTGGGCGAGGTCGAACTTCTGGCCTAGTGATTGCACCTGCGCACCGACGCGCTGGATCTGCGAGTAGAGGTCGGCGGCGCGAGCCTTGTCCTGGGTGACGGTCGAGGCGCCGGCCGGGCGCGACAGGACCGTCACCGTGCTGAGGGACACTGCAGCTGCGACCAACGTGGTGAGGATCCACCGGGACCTTTTGGGTCCGCTCGCGAGCCCAAGCGTCGAAGGGCGCGCGAGACGCTCGGCGTAAGTCACGAGGGAAAGGTTATCGTCTCGGGGCACCTCGACGCCGGCCGACCCGCTAAATATCAAATAAAGATCCTGATCAACGGCGGTGAATTCCTACTATCGTCACTGTCTGTTCGCGCGAATCCGGGGTCTAGGTCATTGTCTAGGCTGGGCGGATGAACGTCACCATGCTGCTCGCTGATTCCGCCCAAGTTGCCGAAGGCAAGCTCTACATCCTCGGGGGCGGCTGGTCACTGAGTGGACCAGAGCCCGTCCCCTCGGCCGTGGCGATCAAGGTCGAGGTCGACACCCACGAGTTCGACCGCATGCACCACTGGGAGCTATTCCTCGAAGACGCCGACGGCCAACTGGTCCAGTTCGATTCGCCCGAAGGTCCTCAGACGATCGAGATCCGCGGGGACTTCTCGGCCAGTGCGCCTGAGGGCGTGCCGCCCGGCACGCCGGTGGACGTGCCCATCGCCGTCAACCTCGGACCGATCCCCCTGAGCCCGGACGCGCGCTTCACCTGGCGCCTGGTGATCGACGGCGAGTCACTGACCGGTGCCACCGCCTCCTTCACCACGCGCCCGCTGCCCGTCGTCCTCTAAACCCATCGTCGTGATGCCCGAGGTAGTCCTCGAGCCCGAGATCGCCGCGACACTGACGCCCTTTCGTCGGGCCCTGCGCCGAGCCCGTCCGGCGCTGCGACGTGACCTGCCTTGGATCGGACACGACGACCCGTGGGCAATCTTTGTGAGTGAGGTGATGCTCCAACAGACCTCGACCGGCCGGGTGAGGGAACCGTGGCGCCGATTCCTCAGTGCCTACCCCACTCCGGCGGCGTGTGCCCGCGCCCCATTGGCCGACGTCCTTCGTCTGTGGAGCGGGTTGGGTTATCCGCGTCGGGCCAAGTCGCTGCGCGACGCCGCCCAAGTGATGACCGAGCGATTCGACGGACGCGTCCCCTCGTCGGTACCGGAGCTGTTGAGTCTGCCCGGGGTCGGTCCCTACACGGCTCACGCGGTGGCGTCCTTCGCCTTCGAGCGTCGCGTAGCCGTGCTCGACACCAACGTGGGGCGCGTGTTAGCGCGCGCGGTGGCGAATCGACCACTAAGGGCGCGAGAGGCTCAGGTCCTCGCCAACGTGCTTTTGCCGCGCGACGGCGTCGCGGACTTCAACCAGGCGATGCTCGATCTTGGTGCGCAACTGTGCACCAAGATGCCGCGTTGCGCGCAGTGCCCGGTCCGGGCGCAGTGTCGATGGCAGGGCGAGGGAGGAGAGGATCCCGCGCCGCGATCGGCGGCGGTGTCACGTCCTCAGGCGACGTTCGCCGGATCTGATCGCCAGGTCCGTGGCCGGATCCTGAGGACGCTGGACAACGGCGAAATCAGTCGTCGCGGCCTCAATCGTGAACTCGCCGACGTCGACGGGACGCGTTTGGGCACCCTGTTGCAACAATTGGTCCGCGACGGCCTCGTCGTGGCGGCCGGCCAGCGGGTCGCCCTGAGGGGTGACCAGACGCCGTCCCAGTAAGGTCGCGTGGTGACTGTGGACGTGGCGCACTTCAAAGAGGTACTCGGCCATTACGCGACCGGCCTGGTCATCGTCTCGGCCGCCACGCCCGAGGGCCCCGCGGGCTTCACTTGCCAGACCTTTGGTTCGTTGTCACTTGAACCGCCGCTCGTGACTTTCGCCGCGGCGTCCGAAGGGCAGTCGTGGGGACTCGTTCGCCAGAGCGCACGGGTGGGCATCAGCATCCTGTCGGTCGAACAAGAGACCCTCGCTCGGCGCTTCGCCGCTTCGGGCATCGACAAGTTCGACGGGATGCCCTGGGAGAAGGGCCCTGACGACTCGCCGTTACTCGATGGTGCGCTGGCGCACATCGAAGGCCGGGTCTCGGCGATCACGACGCACGGCGACCACGACGTGGCGGTGGTCGAGGTGACCTACGTTCACGCCCGCAGTGGTCATCCTCTGATCTACTTCCGCAGCGGTTTCGGCGAACTCGCCTGACGTCTCGCGACTGGCTACGCTAACTCACGAGACGAGGAGGAGAGCCGTGCACGCCAGGGAGGCCTCGTGTTGCTAGTTCAAGTCGCGGGCGGCCTCATTTTGGTGGTCCTGGTGCTGGCCTTCTTGTTGCGCGGACGCATCGGCGCCACTCGTACGAGGTCCAAGTCCGATACCCGACCAAAGTTGCCCCCTTCGCCGTATCAACCCTCGCGCGGGTTCCGCATCCTCGACGACAGCGAGCCCGAGGCGCCGCATCAGGTGCAACTCCCGCGCCTCGATCCCAATACCGAGTTCAACTTCAACGATCCCCTCGCGTCGTCGTCGGAGTCCGCCCACGGGTCGCACCTACGCCACGATGAGAAGTGGGCGATCGATCGCTCGATGCGCCATGCGCCTCACCCACGGGTTCGCCGCCGTCGGCGGCTGGCCTGGGCCCTGTTGATCGTGGTGCTGGCCGCGGGGATCATTATCGCGCTTTGGCTGGGCGTGCCCCCCCGGACGCACCACCCGGCACAGGGACTGGCCTACGGCGTCGCCCCGAGTTCGTGGATGATGTAGGCGAGGACCTGGGCCTCGTCGTGCCACGCGTCATAGCGCCCGGATGGGCCCCCGTGCCCGGCGCCCATCTCGGTCTTGAGGTAGACCACGTTGGCCGGGTTGGCGTCGCGCAGTGTGAGCACCCACTTGGCGGGCTCCCAATATCCCACGCGAGAGTCGTTGAGCCCACCGGCCGCGAAGACGTGCGGGTAGACGCGCGTCGTGGCGTCGTCGTTGAGTGCGCGCACATTGTCGTAGGGCGCGTAGGACTTCATCGTGCGATACGCCTCGGGGCTGGCGTCGGGGTTGCCCCACTCCTCCCACTCGCCGACGGTGAGCGGGAGTGACTCGTCGAGCATCGTGGTGAGCGCGTCGACGAAGGGGACCTCGGCCACCACGCAGCGAAACAGTGCTGGCGCCAAGTTCATCACCGCGCCCATGAGCAGTCCGCCCGCGGACCCGCCGCGCGCCGCCAGTTGCGCCGGCGTCGTCCAGCCCTCGTTGACGAGGTGGCGCGCCACTCGCACGAAGTCGCTGAAGGTGGTGGGCTTCTGGGCGAGCTTGCCCATCTCGTACCAAGAACGCCCCATCTCGCCACCGCCGCGCACGTGTGCGATGGCGAAGATGACGCCGCGATCGAGCAGGGAGAGTCGAAGCGAGGAGAACGTAGGATCGATCGAGATCTCGTAGCTGCCGTATCCGTCGAGCAAGAGGGGTGCGGGTGCGTGCGCAGTGATGTCGCCATCGTCATTCACGTCCACCACGTCGCGCCGCGCGACCACCGACACCGGAATCTTCACGCCGTCGCTGGCCGTCACCCACAGTCGCCCCGTCACGTAGCGACTGGCGTCGTAGCCGCCCAGTACCCGTTGTTGCTTGAGGACCGTCATGGCGCCGCTCTCGACGGCGACGTCGGCGACCAGACGCGGAGTCACCATCGAAGTGATTGAGACGCGCAGCGTTGGCGTCTTGTACATGGCGTTGGCCGAGAGCGAGACGGTGGTGGGGGCCGGACCGCCGTCGACGAAGTAGGCCCGCGCCAACACGTCGTCGCCGAAGGGGTCCTCGCCGTCGGCGAGGGGCGCGATTCGCACCGCGGCGCTGCCGTCGTAGCGCTCGGAGATCGCCAAGAAATCGGCGAAGGCGTCCACCCCGTCGATGCGCTGACCCGGTCGGTGTGCGATGAGCTCGCGCCAGGGGGCGTCGCTCTCCTCGACGCGGCGCGCCAGCAGGCGGAAGTCGGTGGCGTCCTCGTTGGTGATCTTGAGCCACCACGTACGGCCCGAGGAGTCGCGGAAGTGCTCGACGCCGTACTCGATGCCCTGGCGGCGCGGTTCGACCAGCACGAAGTCCGCCGTCGGCGTCATCGCGTCGAGGTAGTACATCTCGGAGGTGGATGACGAGGAAACCGCCACCAGGACGACATCGTCGTCGCGGCTGCGACCCACCGACACGTTGTACTGCGCGTCGTCTTCTTGCAGGACCAGCACGTCGTCGTCGGCGCTGGTACCGATCTCGTGACGCCAGAGCTGCCAGGGGCGCATCGCCTCATCGACCCGGGTGTAGAAGAAGTGTCGATTGTCGCCAGCCCAGGCAAAGCCGTAATAGACGTCCTCGAGCACGTCGTCAAGGGGAGCTTGTCCCTGTAAGGGTCGCACGTTCAGCCGGTGGCGTTCGTCACCCTCGAAGTCGGTGCCTACCGCCGCCCACGCGTCGTCGGGGCTGACGGCCAGTACGCCGACCGAGAGGAAGTCGTGGCCCTGGACCTCGAGGTTCTCGTCCAGGATCACCTGTTCGTCGAGGGCGACGTCGGGGGAGATCTCGGGGGGGCTGAGCACGCCTGGCGTCACCCGCAGCCGACAGCTGATCGGGTAGTTCAGCCCCTCGCGGGTGCGCTCGTAGTACCACCAGTCGCCCCGGCGCACGGGCACCGAGATATCGGTCTCCTCGATGCGGGCCTTGATCTCCTCGAAGAGCTCGGCCTCCAAGGGGGCGAGGTAGGCCAGTTCTTGGGCCAGGTAGGTGTTCTCGGCCCGGAGGTGTGCCAGGACCTCCTCGTTGTCGCGATCGTTCAGCCAGTAGTAGGGGTCGACACGGGTGTCGCCGTGGCGAGTAATTTCGAAGGGGCGTTGGGGTACGCGCGGGGCCAAAGACATGGCTCCACTCTGCCAGATGTCCAGATTTTCTCCGTCAGGAACCCCTGTCGAGTTAGTAACATGGCCGTAGGGTTAATCCAACGAAGGAGCATGATGACTGTAGATAACTTGGATTTCAGTCGCTACCAGCTGGGCTGGTCTGACGACCAAATCCCCGTTTTCAAGCCCAAGAAGGGCATCAACGAGGCCATCGTGCGCGAGATGTCGGGCATCAAGTCCGAAGAACCGTGGATGCTCGACTTTCGCCTGAACGCACTCAAGCGCTTCGAGAAGAAACCCATGCTGGAGTGGTTCGCCAGCCGCATGCCCGACCTCGACTTCAACGACATCTACTACTACATCAAGCCCACCGAGGGCCGAGTCGAACGCTGGGAGGATCTTCCTGACGCGATTAAGAATACCTACGAGCGCTTAGGGATTCCCGAGGCCGAGCGCAAGTACCTCGCCGGAGTGACGGCCCAGTACGAGTCCGAAGTGGTTTTTCACCGCAACCGCGAGGACCTCGAACGTCTGGGCGTCCTGTTCTGCGACATGGACACCGCGGTGCGCGAGTACCCCGACCTCGTGCGCAAGTACTTCGGCACAGTCATCCCGCCTAACGACAACAAGTTCGCCGCCCTGAATTCGGCGGTGTGGAGTGGTGGCTCGTTCATCTACGTGCCCCCGGGTGTCAACGTCGACCAGCCCCTGCAGGCGTACTTCCGCATCAACACCGAGAACATGGGCCAGTTCGAGCGTACGCTGATCATCGCCGACGAGGGTAGCCAGGTCCACTACGTGGAGGGCTGCTCGGCGCCGGTGTACTCGACCGACTCGTTGCACTCGGCGGTCGTGGAACTCGTGGCCCTCAAGGGTTCGCGCATCACCTACACGACGATCCAGAACTGGTCGAACAACGTCTACAACCTCGTCACCAAGCGCGCGCGCGCCGAGGAGGAGGCTCACGTCGAGTGGATCGACGGCAACATCGGCTCGCGCCTGACGATGAAGTACCCCAGTGTCTATCTGATGGGCCCCAAAGCGTCGGGCGAGGTCCTCTCGGTCGCCTACGCCGGCCCCGGCCAGATCCAAGACGCCGGCGCCAAGATGGTGCACTGCGCGCCCGAGACCACCTCGACCATCATCTCTAAGTCCATCTCCAAGGACGGCGGCCAGACGACGTACCGCGGCCTCGTCAAGGTCGAAGAGGGCGCCACCGGCGCCAAGGCTTTCGTGCGCTGCGACGCGCTCTTGCTCGACGAGCAGTCCATCTCCGAGACCAAGCCCTACATGGAGGTCGGTGAGCAGGACGCGTCGGTCGGTCACGAGGCCACCGTCTCGAAGATCGGCGACGACCAGCTGTTCTACCTCATGAGCCGCGGGCTCACCGAGACGCAGGCCATGGGCATGATCGTCAACGGCTTCATCGAACCCGTGACGCGCACGTTGCCGATGGAGTACGCCGTCGAATGGTCGCGACTCATCGAGCTGCAGATGGAAGGTTCGATCGGCTAGGACTTTCGTCGCGAACTTGGCGGCTGGTCCTCGCTTCGGGCGTGACACAATGGAGACGACATGGGAATGCGTGAGGAATGCAAGCACTTC
>ODAK010007212.1_pt1 | contig 11162 bp, 7 predicted proteins | sample 1539591 | NCBI WGS metagenome assembly ODAK01 (sample SAMEA3539303, study PRJEB22396) | soil metagenome | biome: tundra; feature: field; material: soil | place: USA | collected 2010-05 | depth 0.15 m | reverse complement strand
CATCGGCGAGGAAGACCTCGTACGACTGCGCGGTCGCGCCCGTCGAATAAAGGACAGGCTTGTTGAATTTCCCGGTGCCCAGGCCGGTCAGGACCGCGAGTTGGTTGTTGGCGCAGCCGGCCGTGTTGTAGTTGGTGAGCGTCGCGACGATGTCAGCTTTGCCGTCGCCGTTCACATCGCCCGCGGCAACCCACTCCGGAAGATTGTAGAGGCAGCTGGTCGAGCCCACAGTCACGTAGGTCGGGGCCGCCAAAGCGCCGTGCGAGCTTCCCAGCATGACCCCGAACGCCGGCTGGCCGTTATAACGCGCATACGAGAACGCGACATCCGGGAACCCGTCGCCGTTGAAATCGGCCGTGACCAGGTTCTGGCCGTATGAGGTATAGCCCCACCCGTAAGCCTGGTTGCTCTGGAAAGTCCCATCGCCGCGGCCCAGCATCACCAGGCCGGATTGAAACTGGTCGCCCGCTTTGAAGAGGTCGAGCGCGCCATCCCCGTTGAAGTCGGCTAGGACCAGGTTCGTCGGTTGTGCGTCCCCCACCTGCAGCGGGTAAACGGGGCCGGCGGTGAAGAGGCCAGTGCCCTTGCCATAGAAGGTAAAGATTTCCCCGTATTGGTCGGTGACGATGAGGTCCGGCTTCTTGTCGCCGTTGATGTCCGCAATCGTCACCAGCCACGAGGGCCGCGCGAGCGTGGTGACAACTCCTTTGACCGCAAACTTGCCGCTGCCCTGGTTCAGATAGAGCAGGACCCGGCCGTAGTAATCCGTAATCACGATGTCGTTTTTCTTGTCATTGTTAACATCGCCAATTGCGATGCCCATCTCGCCTTCGAAGGGAGCGAGGCCGGAGTCGTAATAGGTGGCGGTTCCGAAAGTGCCGTTGCCGTTGTTGAGCAGAACGGCCATGCCGGCGCTCTCTGTCACCGCGATATCCATCTTGCCATCGCCGTTGAGATCGCCGACCGCCATGCCGTAGGCCGTGGACTGGTTCGTGTGATTCGGATCTACGGTGGAGTAGCCGACGGCGGTCTTGAAGGTCCCGTCGCCATTGCCTATGAAAATAAACACACCGTTGTACGGAGTCAGCGCGGCCAAGTCCAGCTTGCCGTCGCCGTTGAAGTCGGCCACGAAGAGGCTGTTTGAGCCGGGATTGAAGTCGGTGCTGTTTGGAGCTGCATACGTGCCGCCCATGGTGAAGGTTCCGTTACCATTGCCCAGGAAGATGGTCACTTCGCTGGTGTTCCCCGGGGCATAGATACCCCAAACCGCAACATCGAGCATGTGGTCGCCATTGAAGTCGCCCACGGCGATGGCATAGATGTTTTGCTGGCCATTGGGAAAAGTGTTCTGGACCAGCACGGGTTGGAACGTGCCATCTCCGTTGCCAAGCGCGACGTCGAGCTCAAATATGCCGCCGCCGTTCTCCCATGAGACGGTGTCGAGTTTGCCGTCTCCGTTGAAGTCACCCACGGCGGCCGCCTGGACATCCGAGATGGAACCGCCGACATCGTTGTTCAAGAGAAAAGTCGTTGGATATGGATAAGCCAGAGGATAAGTTTGCGCCTGCGCCGGGATCGCGATCCCGGCCAATAGCACCACAGCGGCGAGCATGGTGAGCGCGAGTGCGGCCATGCCCGAATGCTTCACTTGCCGATAGATTGAGTGCATATGATGTCTCCTAGGAATCAGACTGCTTTCGGTCGTTCATGGAAGGATCCCGTTGTCGGTATCCGCAGCGACTCTGACCCTAACGGCGTGCGGCGGTCAATGTTCCGGAGATGACTAGTGTGCGACATGCATGCAACGCGATAAACATCTTTTTTACAAGAACTTGGAAAAACTTCTCGTCCGGCGGTGTTGGCAGGAAGAGCGGCCCGAAAGTGCTAGTTCGAAGAGATTCGTCCGGGTGTTAGAATGTTGTTCTCCCCCGCAACTGCGTCGTCCTATGCGCTCTACATACGCGTCTCCGGCGGTTGTTCGCTTTGGTGTGTTCGAGGCCGAACTTCGTGCCGGCGAACTGCGCCGGAGCGGTGTCAAGGTCCGGATCCAGGATCTGCCGTTTCGCGCCTTGGCTCTCCTGCTACCCGCGAAGAGTTACGCCAGACGCTTTGGCCGGGCGACGTCTTTGTAGATTTCGACCGGAGTATCAGCACTGCCATCAAACGCCTGCGCGACGCCTTAGGCGATTCCGCCGACAACCCAGTCTTCGTTGAGACCATTGAACGCCGCGGCTACCGCTGGATCGGCCCCGTGCAAGGCCTGGAACTTTCCGCGGAAGCCAGGGCGCAGTCCAACCGAGTGTCCGGCGGCCAGGCTGTCGCACCACCTCTGCCACATGCCTCAACGCGTTGGAAATTCATCTTCGTGCTTCCGGTTTTGGCCCTACTGTTTGCGGCGTGGATTTTCACGCCCAGCTATCGCTCGGCCAAAGCGGGTCCAAAACAGCAGCCAGCCTCTTCCTGGTCCAGCGCAGGCTTGCCGCTGCCCGCCGCCAACCAAGAAGCCGAGCAGTTCTACCTCAAAGGCCGTTACTATTGGGAGAAGAGGACTCCCGACAGCCTGAACAAAGCGGTGGACTCGTTCACCCAGGCCCTCGTCCACGATCCAGGCTACGCGCCCGCCTATGTCGGACTCGCCGACTGCTACAACCTGCTCCGCGAATACACCGTGATGCCTGCCTCCGAGGCCTACCCGCGCGCGCTTGCCGCCGCGAAAAAAGCCGTCGAACTCGACCCCCAGTCCTCCGAGGCCCACGCCTCTTTTGCCTTTGTCTCCTTCTTCGGGATGTGGGACGCCGCCACCGCCGATCGGGAATACCGGCGAGCGATTGAACTGGATCCCTCGAACGCCATCGCCCATCACTGGTACGCGACTTACCTTCAGTGCCTCCGCCGTTACCCCGAGTCGTTGGCGGAAATCGAGCGCGCCCAGGCGCTCGACCCCGCTTCCAAGTCCATCCTGGCCGATAAGGGCAACATTCTTTTCAACGCGGGCCGGCAGCAGGACGCCGTCGTCCTGCTGAAGCAGATGGAAGAAAACGAGCCCGACTTTGTTTCTCCCCACCGCTACCTGAAGGAAATTTACCTGCTGACGGCGGACTATCCCCATTACCTTGTCGAAGCCAGAAGCGAAGCCGTTCTGATGCACGACAGCTCAGCTCTCGCCGTCGCTGAAGCGACCGAAAAGGGTTTCGCCGCCGGTGGCGGAAAAGGCCTGCTTAAGACCCTCCGCCAGCAACAAACCAAGCTCGATGAGCGCGGCCTGTTGTCGCCCTACTTCCTGGCAGCGACGTGCTCACTGCTGGGGAACAAGCAAGAAGCTCTGCGCTACCTGAAGACCGCTTACGATCGGCACGCCGACGGCATGGCCCCAATAGAAACCGATCATGCTTTCGACAACCTGCACAACGAGCCCGCCTTCCGGCAGTTACTCGCCGACGTTGGCCTGCCGCCGCTTTCGTAAGAGAACTCTCGTTAAATTGGCGCTGCCGTTTTCCGCATGGTTGTCCCCAAGGACTGACGGGATGTAATTAACTATTCCGCAGGTTGGCTGCGGTTCTGCAGCCCGTCGTACGTTTCGCACAACTCTGTCCGCAACGGCCAAGCGCCGGAATCAGGCCTGTGCGCTCACGGCCGGTTTTAGCTAGTACAGATTCCCATCGAGTGACGGGCAAACCGGAAACTGACCCGCCACTTAAGATCTAGGCCGAATCGGGCTCGGAAGCGGGCAGGGTGAACAAGAAGGTCGAGCCGTGGTGGAGTTCGCTCTCGGCACGAATCGTTCCCTCGTGTGCCAGAACGATATGCTTGGCGATGGCGAGTCCCAGCCCGGTGCCCCCGGATTCCCGCGAGCGAGCTTTATCCACGCGGTAGAAACGCTCGAAAAGACGGGGCAGATGCTCGGAAGAAATGCCGGATCCGAAGTCCCGCACGTAAAATTCGACGCTGCCCTCAACGGCGCGGGCTCCGAGAATAACTTTTTTTCCTGACGCCGCGTACTTCAACGCATTCTCGATGAGGTTCGAAAAAATCTGGTGGATGGCTTCGCGATTCGCATTCACATTGGCGCCGGGCGCTGAATTCTCAATCACCAACTCCACGCCATACGAACGCGCCACTTCAACGAAGCTTTCCAGGGCATCCTGCAGCAGTTCTTCGGCGCTCACCCGCTGGATGTCGAACCTCTGCTCGCCCGATTCGACGCGCGCCAGCGTGAGCAGGTCTTCCGTAAGCCGTGACATGCGCGCCGCATTCTTGCGGATGATTTCCAGAAACTCGCGTACGTGATTGTCTGCAATCGGGCTGTCGAGCAGCGTCTCGGTGTATCCCTGGATGGAAGTCAGCGGCGTGCGCAGCTCGTGGGAAACGTTGGCGATGAAATCGCGGCGGCTCTTTTCCATGCGCTCGGTCTCCGTGAGATCGCGGAGCACGGCCACGGCGCCGCCTCCGGGCATGGGCGCCGCGGTGACATCGAAGGTGCGGCCGGAAGCGATGGTGTTCGAGCGCGCGGAAGTGACGACCTGGTCGCGCGCCGCTTCCTGAATCGCCGCCAGAAAGTCCGGGTCGCGGACACTGTCGATCAACGGCGCATTCAAGCGGGGCGCATGAAGCAGCAGACGTTTCATGCCCCGATTGGCCCACTGCACACGCCCGTCGATATCGACCGCAATCACGGCGTCCTGCATGCTGTTGAGAAGAGTTTCCAGCTCGCGCTGGCTGGTTTGAACGCGAGCGTAACTTTCCTCCACCCGGCGCGTCGTCTTATCCAGGGCTAACGCCATCTGCCCGATCTCGTCCGTCGAACTGGAAGCGATTCGGGCAGTCAGATCCCCGCCCGCCACGCGCTCGGCAAAATCTACGATCCGCTGCAGACGCCGGCCCACATATTGCGAAGCCGCCGCCGCCACCATCACCGCGAAAACCAAAGCGCTGAACGATCCCCAGAACAACGCCACGCGCAGCGGACGATCGGTAATTTCGATCTCGGGCAACGGATACGCCAGGCGCACCGCTCCTCCAGAAACCGGCGCCGCCACGTACACAAAAGGAACGCCGAGACTCTGACTCTTGCGCTCATCCACGCCCACTTCGCCGCCGAGAGCAGCGACAAATTCCCGGCGATGCGCGTGATTCTCCATCGTGCTGGGATCGGCTTCCGAATCGGCCAGCACCTTCCCGGTGGGATCGATGACGGTGGCGCGGGCTCCCGCCGCCTGGCCCTCCTGGGCGGTAATGTCGGCCAGGGAGTGCTGCCGGTCCGCCTCCACGCGATAGGCGAACATCAAGGTTTTCTGTTTGAGATTGCGCTCGATCTGCTCGCGCAGGGTACGTTCCCAGACCTTGTGCACGGTCAACTGCAACGTGATCGCGGTTACGCCAATCACCAGCAGAAACACAAACATCAATTTAAAGAAGATGCGACTTCTCAACGCGCGACCTCAAAGCGGTAGCCGGCCCCCCGTACCGTCTTCAAATAACGCGGGTTCTCCGGATCGGGCTCAATCTTCTCACGGATGCGTCGCACATAGACGTCCACCGAGCGCGGCGTGACATACGCCGTGTCGCGCCAGACCGAGTCGAGCAACTGGTCGCGAGTAAAAACGCGTCCGGCGTGCCGCATGAAGTGGTCGAGCAGCCGGAATTCGGTGGCCGTGGTCGGCACCTGTTTCCCGCGAACGGTCAACGTCATCGCGCCCGGGTCAATGTGGATTTCGTCAATCTTGGTTGGGAGCGGCGGCAGCGGCCGCTCAAAACGGCGCAACACCGCTTTGACCCGAGCCACCAGTTCGCGCGGGCTGAAAGGCTTGGGGATGTAATCGTCGGCGCCCAACTCCAACCCCAGAACGCGATCCGCCTCGCCGCTCTTGGCGGTCAGGAAAATCACCGGGACCGACGCCAGCGACACCGACTGCCGGATCTGGCGGCAAAGCTCCAGACCGTCTTTTCCAGGCACCATGATGTCCAGCAGAAACAGCGCCGGACGCTGGCGCTCGGCATCGGCCACGACCATATTGCCGGTCGAGTAGAGTCGCACGTTGAAGCTGGCCCCTTCCAGATGATGGCGCACCAGGCGGGAAATATCCGGGTCGTCTTCCACTACATAGATCGTCGGCTTCACGCGAACCATTGTAGCTGGGAAATGTTTCAATTCGATACCAGGAGCAGGCCGGATTCCCACGGTCAACTGAGCAGCCTCTGGTGCAACTGCGATTCGTATCAGGGCATGCCTTCAGGCATGCCGTAGGTGCCGCGTTATGAATGCGCCTTCAGGCGCTGGGTCGGGCACCGGAGTTTCACCACCGGCCGTTAGCGCAGGAGCATTCCCGCCTCGGCGCAAAAATCCATGGCCACAAATTCCCTGCGCAGAAATTTCGGAAAGGCCGCGGCGGCGATCATGGCCGCATTGTCGGTGGAAAGCGCGCGCGACGGAAAGAAGACGGGAAAGCCCTGCGTCGCCGCTTCGCGCTCAAACGTGGACCGCAATTCCTGATTGGCGGCCACGCCGCCGCTCACGAAGAGAGTTCGAACGTCATACTCGCGCGCCGCCGCCAGCGTCTTCACGACGAGATCGTTGACCATCGAGCGCTGGAAAGAAGCCACCAGGTTGAGGGTTTGCCGGTCGCAGAACCTGAGAGTGTCTCCGAGCGTCGGCTTGCCGATACCCGCGAGCGTTTGGCGGCGAGCCTCAATCGCAGGTTTCAGGTTCTGCGTCTCGACGTATCGCAAAACCGCCGTCTTGATTCCGCTGTAGGAAAAATCGAAGTGCGGCCCAGCTTCTTCTACCGCGACTTCCTTATGATCGCCTTGCTTGTGATCGCGCCGGTCGCGATGCTTGATCTGAGAAATCTGGAACTTGACCGCTTGCGGATCGCCGTGCGGTGCAAGCCGGTCGATGATCGGTCCGCCGGGATAGCCGAGCGCCAGAAGCTTCGCGACTTTATCGAACGCCTCTCCGGCGGCATCGTCGCGAGTGTGGCCGATATTCCGGTAAGTCCACAGATTTTCGTGCAACTGCGCGAGATAAAGATGCGTGTGGCCGCCCGAGACAACCAGCGCGAGCACCGGGAAATGAAGGTCGGCATTTTCGCTTTGCCGCTGCTCAAGCAGCACGGCATGGATGTGTCCCTCAAGATGATTCACGGCGATCAGCGGCTTCTCCAGCGCGAAGGCCAACGCTTTAGCAAAGCTGATGCCAACGAGCAAAGCGCCCGCCAGTCCTGGCCCTTGCGTGACCGCGATGGCATCGACGGACTCATAAGTCTGTCCAGCTTCGGCCAGGGCCTGGCGCACCACCGGAACAATGGCGCGCAAGTGCTCGCGCGAGGCAAGTTCCGGAACCACTCCGCCATAAGGTTGGTGAGTGGCGATCTGCGAGGCAACGATGTTCGACAAAATCTGCTGCCCCGAACGCACCACGGCCGCGCCTGTCTCATCACAGGAGCTCTCGATGCCGAGGATGTGCGCGTCAGGCATAATTAACTCTTGGCTCTTAGCTGTCTAGCAGCCCGTGGTGCAAGTACGATTTGTATCAGGGTATGCCTTCAGGCATACCGGAAGTGCCGTGTTATCAGAGCGCCTTCAGGCGCTGTTGGACGCTAGAGTTTCACCACAGGCTGTCTAGAGCCGGTCTCACAAATGGTTTTGGGAAGGGCACGGCTTCAGCCGTGCCGCCCAGGGCCACAAAGAGTGCGGGCTTTAGCCCCTGCGGGCCGGATATCACGTCCCGGAAAACTGTTTATGAGACCAGTTCTAGTTTACGCGACTGCCGACTAACTACCGATGTCTAACGCAAAACAACACGCCGCGGAAATCGTTCGCACCCTGCGCGAACGCGGACACCAGGCCTACTTCGCCGGTGGATGTGTCCGCGATCTCCTTCTCAGCCGCGAACCAGCCGATTACGACGTAGCCACCGACGCGACGCCACGGCAAGTCATGCAAATCTTCCCGCAAACATTCGCCGTCGGTGAGCAGTTCGGAGTAGTGCTAGTGCCAGAATCCAGTGGACCGACGGGCGCCATCCCGGGTGGAGAGACGGGCGCCCTCGCCCGTCACGGTGTGGTCGTCGAGGTCGCCACGTTCCGCTCAGATGTAGGCTACTCCGATGGCCGTCATCCCGACGAGGTTCGCTTCAGCAAAGATCCCAGAGAAGACGTGCAGCGCCGCGATTTCACCATCAATGGCATGATGCTCGATCCCTTGGTGTTCGATAGAACGACCAACGAGGTCTTGGATTTCGTCGGCGGGTGCGAAGACCTGAAGGCCGGAATCGTGCGCGCCATCGGCGAGCCCGAACGCCGTTTTGCGGAAGACAAACTGCGTATGCTCCGCGCCGTGCGTTTTGCCGCGCGCTTTGATTACAAGATCGATCCCGCAACAATGGCGGCGATCCAAAAGTTAGCGCCTGAAATTCACCAGGTTTCGTGCGAACGAGTGCGCGAAGAACTGACCAAGATGCTAACCGAAGGCCGCGCCCGCCAAGCCTTTGAATTACTCGACACAACCGGCCTCTTGCCAGAAGTCCTGCCGGAAATCGCCGCCATGAAGGGAGTGGAGCAGCCGCCACAATACCATCCCGAAGGTGACGTGTTCGTGCACACACTGCTTCTGCTCGAGAAACTGCAGGCCGGCGATTCCGGTTCCGTTTCCGCTTCCGTATCAGGTTCCGTTTCAAAGACGCTCGCCTGGGGAGCGCTGCTGCACGACGTAGGCAAACCGCCAACCTTCCGCGCAGCGCCCGACCGCATCCGCTTCGATGGACACGTCGAAGTCGGCGTAAAGATGGCCGCCGAAATCTGCCGCCGCTTGCACTTCTCCAACTATGAGACCGATCAGATTCTGGCGCTGGTGGCGAATCACATGCGTTTTGCCGACGTGCAGCGCATGAAGCAATCCACGCTAAAAAAGTTTCTGCGCCTGCCCGCCTTCGAAGAGCATCTGGAATTGCACCGCATAGACTGTCTTTCCAGCCACGGCCAACTCGACTCCTACGACTATTCGCAAGAGCAGTTGCGATCAATGCCGCCCGAAGCCATCCGCCCCACTCCCCTAATCACCGGCCAAGACCTGATAGAAGCAGGCTATGAGCCCGGCCCCCGCTTCAAAGAGGTGCTGACAGCGGTTGAGGACGCTCAACTGGAAGGCCGACTCACATCGCGCGAGGCCGCGATGGAGTTTGTGCGGCGCGAGTTTCCGGCGTAGCTCCGGCGTTCCCTGGGACGAGATTTCATCGGTGGTGGGAAGAATTCCGAGTACAATGACGAGTCCATGAAGCCTGCACAAGAACAAGCGAAAAAGTCCGAAGGCGGGCGCTTCCTTCGTTATTTCGAGCCGCTGTTGGACGCGCTGCGGGCTCTCGGCGGCTCTGGCACGCCTGATGAGGTGGTCGAACGAATTGCCCTAGACATGGGCCTCTCCGATGACGTTCAGAACGAGCTTCTTCCTTCGGGTGAATCGCGTTTAAGAAATCAGGTAGCCTGGGCGAGATTCTATCTTGTGCGAGAGGGGCTCATCGATTCTTCAAGACGTGGGATTTGGAGTCTCACCGAGCGGGGTCGGTCAGCCAAGCTTTCACTGGAACAAGCGAAAGCAATCCGAAGTAGATGGGTTCGCTTTTTTCAGGAGCAAAGGAAGGTAAACGCGCCGGAAGCGGACGTGGAGCGGGCGGAAGAAGAGCCCGATCCAACGGCAGATGTCGACAGCGAGCTTCTCGACCTCCTTGTCAAGCTCCCACCGGCTGGATTCGAACGGCTGTCGCAACGCCTACTTCGCGAAGCTGGTTTTATCCAAGTTGTGGTAACAGGGAAAGGCGGAGATGGCGGGATAGACGGATATGGCACCCTGCAAGTGAATCCTCTCGTCTCGTTCAAGGTTCTGTTCCAGTGCAAACGCTACACCGGCTCGGTTTCCCCGTCGCAAGTTCGTGATTTTCGAGGAGCAATGTCAGGCCGGGCCGACAAGGGCATCATCATCTCGACCGGAACCTTCACCGCGGAGGCGCGCCGAGAGGCGTCCCGAGATGGCGCTCCGCCTGTCGAGCTTATTGACGGGGAAAAGCTTGTTGGGATGTTTAAGAAGCTGGAGTTAGGCCTCAAGCCTGTGAAGACCTACGAAATTGACAAGTCTTTCTTTGAGGAATTCAGAAACTAACCGGGGGCCCCTCCGAACCTGACCGAGATTCCGCGTCGCAAATCAGCGGCGCGAGTCTGTCAGAACAATACCGCCTAAGAAGCGGCGGCCGGTCCCGGCTTAACGCTCCCTCCGACCTGAATTTTTAGCAAGCCTTCCAAATACGCAGCCAACTCCGTTACGTCGAACTGTCCCTTTTCGTAAGCGCGATCTGCTGCCTGCAATCCTGCAATATAGGGCGCTCTATTTTCGCGAATAAGCTCTGGCACGGTCTTCCTGCCGCCAAGAATCTTCCCTTGCTTCATGCATATCAGGTAGTAGCACGCCGCCCTGGCAGTTCTTCCGTTACCCTCAATAAATGGATGAATATAGTTCAGATTCCAGAGTGCAAATGCAGCAAGCGCGGTCGGGTGATCGACGATCGTCCAATTCTCATGTATGACTGAGAAAAATGCATCCATGAGAGCAGGCACTCGGTTAAAGTGTGGTGGAACATGGTTTCCGACCCTAATCGGACCCTCCCGATAACGCCCACCCAATTGACAGATGTTGGAAACCGTTGCGTAATTCAGTGCCCACAACGTGTACTTGTCGAAAGCCTCAATATCTTTCTTGAGCCCAATCCTCAGCGATCACCCAAAACCGGCCACTGATTATCACTTGAAAACCGGCCAACGAGAATAGCGTCCGGGACATTGATTCCCGCGGAGGCTTGTAGGCTCCGTGGGCATGGCCAATGTCTTGAACGAAGAGAAGAAACAACAAGTCTTAGCTCTGGGACGGCTGGGCTGGTCGCTGCGGCGCATCCAGCAAGCGACCGGAATCCGTCGTGAAACCGCAGGCGCGTACCTGAAAGCGGCGGGGATTGCGGTGCGTCCGCCCAGTGGCTGGGGGCGGTGCGAAGCAAAACCGGCCAACGAAGTGATCACCGACTCCGGTGCGGCAAAACCGGCCATTCCGGTGATTCCCGATCCCCTCGACCCCAACCCCAACCCCGAAAACCTTTCTACTAAGGGAAAAGCAAAAGCAACTTC
>ODAK010007211.1_pt1 | contig 11163 bp, 12 predicted proteins | sample 1539591 | NCBI WGS metagenome assembly ODAK01 (sample SAMEA3539303, study PRJEB22396) | soil metagenome | biome: tundra; feature: field; material: soil | place: USA | collected 2010-05 | depth 0.15 m | reverse complement strand
CCTCGATCACGTGCGCTTCTGGTCACCCGGTGATCTCGCGGCCGGCCCGTCGAGTGGGTCGTATCTCACTCGGGGCATGGTCGTCGTGCCCGCCAGCACCGCGTCGGTTGCCGGCATCGCCATTGGATTGTCGAAGGACCTCTTGCAGCGCGCCGCAGATGTGACGCTGAAGGAACGGCGCCCGCTGATCGTCGTCCCGCGAGAAATGCCTTTGACCGGCGCGACGCTGCGCCATCTGGTCACCCTCGATGCGGCCGGCGCTGTCGTGCTCCCTGCGAGTCCGGCGTTCTACAGCAAGCCAAAGACCATGCAGCAGTTGGTCGACTTCGTCGCAGGCAAGATCCTTGACGTTCTAGGCGTCGATCATGATCTGTTCGCACGTTGGGACGGGCGGCTAGGCCCCGCGTCGGCCTCATACACCCCGAAGATGTAAAGCCTGCGTGGCGCACGTTCGCACCACCCGATCTTCGGATCGTGCCCGAAGCTCAGCCCTCCCAGGCTTCCAATGCCAGCGATCCGATCGAGTCGATATCGGAGTTGCCGCGCAACAGGGCGCGAACTTCGGATTCCCGGAAGCGCCGATGGCCACCGGGTGTGCGGATGCTGCCGATTCGGCCGGAGGCTGCCCAGCGTGTCACGGTCTTCGGATCGACCCGAAACAAGCTGGCAACCTCTCCGGGTGTCAGGAGCCGGTCACGGTTCTCCACTGTGATGTGCCTTTCTGCGGGACGCGGTGCTGCGAATTGCTTTCGCGGGACCCCTCACAGATGTGTACACGCGGATGTGTCGTCTCGTCTGCGTTTGGCGCAGGTTAGTTGTGTTGCGGACAAAAAAGTCGGGGTGGTCGTTACGAGACGGTCACTCTTAGTAGCTGAATTGGGGCACAAGGGGCTCGATAGGGGCTAACAGTCGCCACATGATTGCTGTCCGTAACGAACGGTCATGCGAGCGTCATGGCGGTGCCACGCACAGTTGCGCGCCCCGAACGCACACGATCAAACGCGGCCGTGCATGCTTGAACCGTGGATACCGGACGCAAGCGTGAACTCGAAGACAAGGTTCTTGCCGGGCAGCGATTGACCTACGACGACGGGGTCGCGTTGTACGCCAGCGACGACCTGGCGTGGCTCGGCGAGCTCGCCCACTACGTGCGCACCCAGAAGAATGGTGACCGCACCTACTTCAACGTGAACCGGCATCTGAACCTGACCAACGTGTGCGCCGCGTCGTGCGCTTACTGCAGTTTCCAGCGCAAGCCCGGCGAGACCGACGCGTACACGATGCGCATCGAACAGGCCGTCGCGCTCGCCAAGCAGATGGAGCCCGAGGGCATCACCGAGCTGCACATCGTGAACGGCCTGCACCCGACCTTGCCGTGGCGGTACTACCCGCGCTCGCTGAAAGCGCTAAAGGCTGCATTGCCCGGCGTCGCGCTGAAGGCGTTCACCGCGACCGAGATCCACTGGTTCGAGGAGATCTCGGGGCTGTCGGCCGACGAGATCCTCGACGAATTGATCGACGCCGGGCTCGAGTCGCTGACAGGTGGCGGCGCCGAGATCTTCGACTGGGAAGTGCGCGAGAAGATCGTCGACCACAAGACCCACTGGGAAGACTGGTCGCGGATCCACCGGTTGGCCCATTCGAAGGGCCTGAAGACGCCATGCACGATGCTCTACGGTCACATCGAAGAGCCCCGGCATCGCGTCGATCACGTGCTGCGCCTGCGCGAGCTTCAAGACGAGACCGGTGGCTTTGTGGTGTTCATTCCGTTGCGTTTCCAGCACGACGCGAACGGCGACCCCCGCAACCGGCTCATGACCCAACCGATGGCGACCGGCGCCGAGGCGCTGAAGACTTTCGCCGTCTCCCGATTGCTGTTCGACAACGTGCCGCATGTCAAGGCGTTCTGGGTGATGCACGGACTGACGACCTCGCAGCTTGCGCTGTCGCATGGTGCCGACGACCTCGACGGCTCCGTGGTCGAGTACAAGATCACGCACGATGCCGACCACTACGGAACACCGAATACGATGCACCGCGACGACCTCCTCGAGCTCATTCGCGACGCCGGCTTCACGCCTGTCGAGCGCGACACGCGCTACAACGTGATCCGCGTTTTCGACGGTCCTGACACGGGCCGACGCGACGTCCCGCAACCCATGCCGGTCTAACGTGCCACCGAGCATCAACCCCGACAGCGCGGACGCCGATGAACCGGCGCCGCGCCGTCCGCATGCGATCTTGCGGTACACGACGTTGCGGCTGGCGCTCTTCGTACTCGCGCTCATCCTGTTGTGGCTGGTCCGGGTCAGGGACGGCGTGCTGCTGGTGGCGATCGCACTCGTGCTTTCGGGTCTCGCGAGCTTCGTCTTGCTGGCTGGACAGCGCGACGCGATGTCGGCGCAACTCCACGAAGCCACCCAGAGGCGCCGGACGAAGGCGCAGTTGCGGGCCGCCCGTGAGGACATCCCGGACGCATGACAGTTCCCAGGCCGCGGGTCGGTCATATCCAGTTCCTCAACTGCCTGCCGTTGTACTGGGGGTTGGTCCACTCAGGCGCGTTGCTGGACGTCGACCTCCGCCGTGATACCCCTGATCGGCTGAGTGACCGCCTGGTTGGCGGCGATCTCGACATTGCGCCGATCAGCGTGGTCGAGTACCTGCGGCATGCCGACCAGCTCACCGTGCTGCCTGACTTGGCGGTCGGCTCGGACGGGCCGGTGATGTCATGCGTGCTGGTCAGCCAGTTGCCGCTCGAGCAGCTGGACGGCGAGCTCGTGACGCTGGGCTCTACCAGCCGGACGACGATCGAGTTGGCGAAGATGTTGCTCGAGGAGCAGATCGGCGTTCGCCCTCGGTACCTGACGTGTCCGCCGGACCTGCCGGCGATGATGCTCGAAGCTCCGGCGGCTGTGCTCATCGGCGACGCCGCGTTACGTGCGACGCTGCACGACGGGCCGCGGTTGGACCTCGACGTTCACGACATGGGTGCGGCCTGGCGCGACTGGACCGGATTGCCGATGGTTTTCGCTGTGTGGGCGGCCCGCCGCCAGTTCGCCACTGATCACCCGGGCCTGGTCAAGGACGTCCACGACGCCTTTGTGCGTTCGCGCGAGATCTCGCTTGCCCGGGTGGACGAGGTCGCGCAGTCAGCCGCCCGATGGGAGGACTTCGAAGCGTCCGCCCTGGTTCGCTACTTCCGGACGCTCGACTTTTCGCTCGGTGAGAGGCAGCTCGCCGGCCTCGCCGAGTTCGCTCACCGGGTCGGCCCGCGCATCGGGCTAGCCCGGTATGAGGAGCCGACGTTCGCTGACGTCTGACCGGTTCGACTACCTGTCGGGCTGCTCGTACCGTCCTAAGTGATCAACCTGCGCGTTTCACCGGTGCGACGCGTGCGATTGGTGTCACCATCGATCGCATGGCTGTGCCCATCGACGTTCCATGCGTCGAGTCCTACCGCGTGATCGTCGCCGACGACGCAGCCGGCATGCGTGAGTTGATGCACACGCTGTTGTCGCTCGAGCCCGACTTCGAGGTCGTCGGGCAGGCCTGCGATGGGGTCGAGGCAGTCGATCTCGTCAGCGAGCTACAGCCTGATCTGGTGGTCATCGACATCTCGATGCCCGTGATGGACGGCCTCGAAGCGATCGAGCGAATCCGGGCGATCTCGCCAGCGACGCGCGTGGCGGTGCTCTCGGGGGAGCGGCGACCGGTGCCAACAGGGGCTGACGCCGACATCGAGAAGGGGACGCCGAACGAGGTCGTAGTCGCCACGCTGCGCACGTTGTGCCAGACGGCCCCGCGCGCGGGCGGCGTCTGGATGATCCCGGCGCCTCGGGAAGCCGGATCCCGGCCCGACTAAGCTGGCGTGCGTGGCTGACCTGCGCATGCTTCTCGATCGGGCTGCCGATGGCGGCCGCATCTCGGCGTCCGACGCACTCGAGCTCTATACCCAAGCACCGCTGCACGCGCTCGGCCGCGCGGCTGACGCGGCCCGCCGCCGCCGCTTCGGTGACACTGCGGGCATCGCGACCTACCTGATCGACCGCAACATCAACTACACCAATGCCTGCGTCACGGCCTGCAAGTTCTGCGCGTTCTACCGGGCACCCAAGCACGCGGAGGCCTGGACCCATCCGGTCGAGGAGATCCTGCGCCGCTGCGGCGAGGCGGTCGAACTCGGGGCGACGCAGATCATGCTGCAGGGCGGCCACAATCCCGACCTCGGTATCGAGTGGTACGAGCAGACCTTCTCGGCGGTGCGCGCCGCGTACCCATCGCTGGCGCTGCACTCGCTCGGGGGATCCGAGGTCGTGCACATCGCGCGGACGTCTGGCCTTTCCTTCGCCGAGGTCATCACCCGGCTGCACGCGGCTGGGCTCGACTCGTTCGCCGGGGCCGGAGCCGAGATCTTGACCGAGCGGCCGCGGCACGCGATCGCGCCGCTCAAGGAGTCCGGCGCGGTGTGGCTCGAAGTGATGGAGACCGCCCACGGGCTCGGGGTGCAGTCGACGGCGACCTTCATGATGGGCACCGGTGAGACGAACGCCGAGCGCATCGAGCACCTGCGGATGATCCGGGACGTACAGGACCGCACGGGTGGGTTCCGGTCCTTCATCCCGTGGACGTACCAGCCGGAGAACAATCACCTGCGCGGGCGCACGCTGGCGACGCCGCTGGAATACCTGCGCCTGCTCGCGGTGGCACGGCTCTTCTTCGACAACATCGCGCACCTGCAGGTGTCGCAGCTGACCCTTGGCAAGGAGGTTGGCCAGCTTGGGCTGCACTACGGTGCCGACGACCTCGGATCGGTGATGCTCGAGGAGAACGTGGTGTCGTCGGCCGGTGCCCGGCACCGCTGGAACCTGACCGAACTCATCCACCTGATCCGGTCCGCGGATCGGGTGCCGGCGCAGCGCGACACCCTTTACAACCACTTGCGGGTGCATTGGACGCCGGCCGACGATCCCGAGCCCGACGAGCGGATCGCGTCCCACTTCGCCTCGACCGCGCCCGGCGCGCAGCGCCCCAGCCTGCCCCTCGTCGCCAGCTAAGCTCAGCCCGCCCGCAGTCCCGCCGCACTGTTGGTCCTCAACGGGCGCAAGAACCACCGTTGAGGACCAACGCCCTCGGCGTGCGGCACGGCTGCGAGGATGGGCGGCGTGGCGGACTATCCGAAGATCGAGCTGCACGTCCACCTCGAGGGGACGGTCCAGCCGCGCACCCTCCTCGATCTGGCGAAGCGCAACGACCTGCCGCTTCCGGTAAATACCGTCGAAGAGCTGACCGCGCTGTATGAGTTCACCGACTTCGCGCACTTCATCGAGGTCTGGATCCTGACCACCAACGTGATGCGCACGTACGACGACTTCCGGCAGATCGTGGTCGACTACGCGGCGCAGGCGGCTAGTTACGGTGCCGTCTACCTCGAAGCCATCTTCTCCCCGATCGAGCGGGTCGCCCGCGGCGTGCGGTGGGACGACCTCTTCGAGGGTTACTGCGACGGCGCCCAGCAGGCGCAGGAAGAGCACGGCATCGTCGTCCGCCTTACGCCTGATGCGTATCGAGGGGCGGACGTCGAGGCAGCCGAGGAGCTCGCCCGCCGATCGGTTGCCTACCGCGACCGCGGCATCGTCGGGCTGGGCCTAGGCGGTCCTGAGGCGGGCTTTGCGCCGCAGCCGTACAAGCGGGCGTTCGAGATCGCCAAGGCGGGCGGGCTCGCCTCGGTTCCGCACGCGGGCGAATCGGCGGGCGCCGAGTCGATCAGGGAAACGATGGAAGCTCTCCAGGCTGATCGCATCAGGCACGGAATCCGCGCAGTAGACGACGCCGATCTCGTCGCCGAGCTGGCGGCCCGCAAGATCGTGCTCGACGTGTGCCCGACGTCCAATCTGCGCACCCGCAGTGTCAGCGACCTCGACAACCATCCGTTGCCGCGCCTCGTCGCCGCTGGTGTCAGTTGCTCGCTCGGCACCGACGATCCGGCGATGTTCGGCACCGATCTTGGTCGCGAGCACCAGATTGCCGGGCGGCTTGGCGTCGCGCCGTCGGTTCTCTTTGACGCCGGACTGCAGGGCGCGATGTGCGATGACGAGACGCTGAATCGAATACGGACGGCGGGGGCGGCGCTCGATTGGGCGGCCGTCGACGCGGCCGCAGGTTCGGGGACGTCGTGACGCCGACGCGGGCCGACCTGCTGAAGCAGCCGGCCGAGGTGGCGGCCATGTTCGACGATGTGGCCCCGCGGTACGACCTGGTCAACGACGTCCTGTCCCTTGGCCAGGACCGGATCTGGCGCAAGGCGGTCGCGCGCGCCGTCGGCGCAACCGAAGGTGAGAAGGTGCTCGACGTGGCCGCCGGTACGGGGACGTCGTCCGCGTCGTTCACGACTGCCGGCGCCGACTGCGTGGCCTGCGATTTCTCTCTCGGCATGCTGCGTCAGGGTGCCCGCCAACGCGGCGGTGCGGACGTCGGGGGAGTGCGCTTCGTCGCTGGCGATGCTCTCGCGCTGCCGTTTGCCGACGAGTCCTTTGACGCCGTCACGATCTCGTTCGGCCTGCGCAACGTCCACGATGTCGATGCCGCATTGCGCGACCTGCGACGGGTCACGAGGCCGGGCGGCCGGCTCGTCATCTGTGAGTTCAGCTCCCCGACCTGGACGCCCTTTCGCCGCCTCTACGACGCCTACCTCGACGTCATGCCGTCAGTGGTGAAGAAGGTCAGTTCCAACCCGGACTCCTACGTCTATCTCGCTGAGTCGATCAAGGCCTGGCCGGCTCAAGCGGAGCTTGCCGGGCACATCCAAGCCGCGGGCTGGGCCGGCGTCGCCTGGCGTAACCTCACCGGCGGAATCGTTGCCGTGCATCGGGCCAAGCGGTCGGCGGGGTAGCGTGCCCGCTGACCGCATATGCTTCTCCAGCCGCTTTCGTGAACCTGTTCACAAGGGGATCTTGGGAGCGGCGCGCGGCGTACCCGCTTCGGCCTAGGTGGTGAATCCGTGACAGGCAAGGCAGCCGATGGCGATTCCGCGACGCCTAGCGCGGCGTCTGCAGTGCTGGCCGATTCCATTGCGGCCGGGACGCCGACCACCGAGGCCGACGTGATCGTGGTGGGTGCCGGGCCTGCCGGGTCCGCGACCGCCGCGCACCTGGCCCAGGCCGGTCTGGCGGTCACGCTGCTCGAGAAGTCCGCTTTCCCCCGGGAGAAGGTCTGCGGCGACGGCCTCACGCCGCGGGCGGTCACCCAGCTGGTGAAGCTGGGCATCGACACCAGCTCCGAGGCGGGCTGGCTGCAGAACAAGGGACTGCGCATCCTGGCCGGGGGTATGCGTGTCGAATTGCCCTGGCCCGAGCTGGCGAGTTTTCCTGACTACGGACTCGTGCGAACTCGGCTCGACTTCGATCAGATCCTCGCCCGGCGGGCGCAAAAGCTCGGCGTCGCACTGCACGAGCAGACCCCCGCAACGCAGCCGGTCATCGACGGCCGATCGGGGCGAGTGGTGGGTGTCATGGCACGCCCGGTCGGCGGTGAGCGCGACGTCATGTTCAAGGCGCCGGTCATCGTCGCGGCGGATGGCAACTCGAGCCGCTTCTCACTCGCGCTCGGCCTGCATCGCAGAGAGAACCGGCCCATGGGAGTGGCGTATCGCCGCTACTTCGAGTCGCCGCGCCACGATGACGACTGGCTCGAGTCGTGGCTCGAGCTGTGGGACCGCTACGAGGGCAAGGACCGGCTGCTTCCCGGCTACGGCTGGGTGTTCGGCATGGGCGACGGTACGAGCAACGTCGGGTTGGGCATTCTGAACACCTCCGCCTCGTTCCGCAACGTCGACTACCGGCAACTGCTCAAGCGCTGGACGGCGGGGATGCCCAAGGAGTGGGGATTCGATGAAGAGCACGCGCGCGGTCCGGTGCGCGGCGCGGCATTGCCCATGGGCTTCAACCGCAAGCCGCACTACGACCGCGGAGTGCTGTTGGTTGGCGACGCCGGGGGCATGGTGAATCCCTGCAATGGCGAGGGCATCGCCTATGCGATGGAGTCCGGCGAGCTGGCGGCGCAGATCATTGCCCAGGCCTTGGCCCGCCCCGCCGGGGAGCCTCGCGAGCGTGCCTTACACGGCTACCCGAAGGCACTCGACGACCGCTATGGCGGCTACTACACGGTCGGGCGCGTCTTCGTGAATCTGATCGGCAAGCCCGGTGTCATGCGTCTGCTGACACGGCACGGGATGTCGCATCCGACCATCATGCGGTTCACCTTGAAGATGCTCGCGAACCTGACCGAACCCAAGGGCGGCGACGCGATGGACCGCATCATCAACGGACTCACTCGGATCGCCCCGGCCGCCTGACCCGCGCGCAGGACGCGCTTCGCACCCACCTAGACTGACACGGCCCAGTAGGCGGGCCTGGTATGCAAGGGAGTGAGGAACCGCGGTGAGTACCAACGCCAGTTACCTGCCCGTCCTCGCATTGTTCCTGCTCGCTGCCGGGTTCGCGGTGTTCTCCATTCTCATGGGCAGCCTGAGTGGGCCGAAGCGCTACAACCGAGCGAAGTACGACGCGTACGAGTGCGGCATCGAGCCGACTCCGCAACCGGTCGGCGGCGGCAAGTTCCCGGTGAAGTACTACCTGACCGCGATGCTGTTCATCGTCTTCGACATCGAGATCATCTTCTTGTACCCGTGGGCCGTTGCGTTCCAGCACCTCGGGGTATTTGGGCTCGTCGAAATGGTGCTCTTCATCCTCACCGTGTTCGTCGCCTACGTGTACGTGTGGCGGCGCGGCGGACTGGAATGGGACTGAGAACCAGACATGGGTCTTGAAGAAAATCTGCCCAGCGGCTTCTTGCTGACCAGCGTCGAGAAACTTGCCGGCACCGCCCGTAAGAACTCGCTCTGGCCGGCGTCCTTCGGCTTGGCCTGTTGCGCGATCGAGATGATGGCGTCGGGCGCGGGCCGCTACGACCTCGCTCGGTTCGGCATGGAGGTTTTTCGGGCCTCGCCGCGCCAGGCCGACTTGATGATCGTGGCTGGTCGCGTCAGCCAGAAGATGGCACCCGTTCTGCGGCAGATCTATGACCAGATGGTCGAGCCCAAGTGGGTGCTCGCGATGGGTGTGTGTGCATCGTCGGGCGGCATGTTCAACAACTACGCGATCGTCCAGGGCGTCGACCATGTCGTCCCTGTCGACATGTACTTACCAGGCTGTCCACCGCGGCCGGAGATGCTGATGCACGCGATCCTCGAACTGCACGAGCGCATTCAGGTCATGAAGCTTGGCCCGAACGCTAAGAAGCAAGCGCAGGAGAGGGAGTTTGAGGCACTAGAGGCCGTGCCGACCCATGAGATGAAGGGTCTGCTTCGGTGAGCGATCAGCCGGTCGCGCCAGCGTTGTTGCCCTCGACGCCACGCCCTTACGGCGGGTATTTCGACGAGATCGCCGATGCGCTCGCTCAGGCGTATCCAAACGTGGCGCAGGCGATCGAGCGGTCGATCGTCGATCGCGGCGAACTGACGCTGCACGTGCGCAGGGAGAAGCTCCGCGACCTTGCCCAGCCGTTGCGCGACGACCAGGACCTTCGGTTCGAGCTGCTCTCATCGCTATCCGGTGTGCACTATCCGATGGACACCGGCCGCGAGCTGCACGTCGTTTACGAGCTGACGTCGATGACGCACAACCGGCGGATCAGGCTCGAGGTCGCCGCGCCGGACGACGATCCGCATGTGCCTTCGGTCGTTGCAGTCTGGCCGACTGCGGACTTCCAGGAGCGCGAGACCTGGGACATGTTCGGCGTCATCTTCGACGGTCATCCCGCGTTGACGCGCATCATGATGCCCGACGACTGGCCGGGTCACCCGCAACGCAAGGACTACCCGCTCGGCGGCATCCCGGTCGAGTACAAGGGCGCCACAATCCCGCCGCCGGACGAGCGGAGACAGTATGCGTAGCGTCTGCCGGGTGAGCCCGTGACGACGTCGACTGACCCTTACGCAGGTGTGCGCGAGACCACTGAGGGCCGCGTCTACACGGTGACCGGGGGCGACTGGGATGACGTCGCGGCCGACGTGACGAGCGAGCACCCCGAGCGCGTCGTCGTCAACATGGGGCCGCAGCACCCGTCGACGCACGGGGTGCTGCGGTTGATCCTCGAACTCGACGGCGAGACCATCACGCAGGCCCGGCTCGCGATCGGCTACCTGCACACGGGCATTGAGAAGAACTGCGAGTACCGCAACTTCACGCAAGCCGTCACCTTCCTCACCCGCGCTGACTACCTGTCGCCCCTGTTCACCGAGTCGGCCTACTCGATGGCTGTCGAGAAGTTGCTCGGGATCACCGACGAAGTCCCGGTTCGCGCGCAGGTGATCCGGGTGATGATGATGGAGCTCAACCGGATTTCGTCGCACCTGGTCTGGCTCGGAACCGGCGGTCTTGAGGTTGGTGCGCTGTCCGCGATGCTCTACGCGTTTCGCGAGCGTGAACTCATCCTCGACATCTTCGAGATGATCAGCGGCCTGCGAATGAATCACGCGTACGTCCGGCCAGGCGGTGTCATCCAGGACCTGCCCCCTGGCGCGGTCGAGAAGATCCGCGAGTTCGTGCAACTTATGCCGGGGCGAATCGATGAGTACCACAATCTGCTCACCGGCCAGCCGATCTGGATTGCCCGGTTGCAGGGCGTCGGCTATCTCGACGTCAATGCCTGCGTCGCCCTCGGCGTCACCGGCCCGCTGCTGCGCGCGGCCGGGTTGCCGTGGGACCTGCGCAAGAGCCAGCCCTACAGCGGTTACGAGACCTATGAGTTCGACGTCCCGACCCAACAAGACGGCGACAACTTCGCACGCTTCCTGGTGCGCATGGACGAGATGCGCGAGTCGGTCAAGATCGTCGAGCAGTGCCTCGATCGCCTGCGCCCGGGCCCGGTCATGGTCGAAGACAAGAAGATCGCGTGGCCAGCTCAACTTGCCCTCGGTGCAGACGGCATGGGCAACTCGCTCGATCACATCCGGCACATCATGGCGACCTCGATGGAGTCGCTCATCCACCACTTCAAGTTGGTCACCGAGGGCTTCCATGTCCCGCCCGGTCAGGTCTACGTGCCGATCGAATCACCACGCGGGCAACTCGGGGTCCATCTGGTTAGTGATGGCGGCACCAAGCC
>ODAK010007210.1_pt1 | contig 11163 bp, 7 predicted proteins | sample 1539591 | NCBI WGS metagenome assembly ODAK01 (sample SAMEA3539303, study PRJEB22396) | soil metagenome | biome: tundra; feature: field; material: soil | place: USA | collected 2010-05 | depth 0.15 m | reverse complement strand
GCTCCGCGCGGGCCGACCCGGCGGCCTGCCGCGCCCGGGCTGTCTCCTGCTCGGCGGTCCCGGCGCGAGACTCGGCTTCTTCCGCCCGGAGGTGCGCGCCGGCCACCGCATAGTCCCGCTCCCGCTGCGCCGCGAGCACCCGCTCCTCGGCAGCCCGCCCGGCCTCGGCAGCCCGCGCCTGCGCGGCTTCGCCCGCGGCCGCGGCCGCCTGCTCGGCGGCGGCGATCGCAGCGAGCGCCTCCGCCAGCTGCGCATCAGCCTCCAGCGCCGCGCAGCGCGCCTCCTCGGCGCCTGCATCGGCCTCATCGCGGCGCTGCCGGTGAGCGCCGCCATGTCGGCGCGGATGCCAGAGCGCACCCCCACCCCCCGGTCGGCCCGGATCCTCCGCCTCGGCCATCCCGCCGCCCTGCCGGGCCAGCTCCTCGCGCCGCCGGAACGCCGACAGCGCCGTATGCGGCTTCCCGCTCACCGGGTCGGGCAGGCCGCAGTACTTCGGCTTCGCTCCCGCCTCCCCCGGCCGCGGCTCGTTCTCGCAGCCCGGATACGCGCATACGAGGGCTTGGTGCGTGGTCCTGGCCATCGGGGGCTCCGTTCCGTTATGACCCTAAGCTACGGGCACCACGGCCAGGCCGCCTTACTTCCCGCGCAAAGCGGGAGGAACATATGGCCGACCGCGCCACCAGGTCGCCCGCGCGCAGCTGCCGCCACGGCTGGCGGCGTCCTGCCGACCGCACGCTCATCGCCACGACCGTCCAATGGCCGGCACGACCACGCGGGGACATCGGCATGACCGCGTCGGTCTTGCATGACCGCGCCTTGAGGATCGGGCTGGGAGCAGGAGGCGGCCCGCTTCCACGGCCGGCTCACCGCTCCAGCGCCGCGTCTTCGGGTCCGGCCAACGCTGGGCCCGAGGTGACCCAGATGGATAACTACCACCTGCGGGGAGCCGCACGCGTTGGGGTCCCCGTTCGAGTGCGCCGCGGGACCGGTCATGCGGACAGCCCGGTGCCGGGCGCTCAGAGCCGGGTGAGGAGCCAGCGCACGGACGGCCGCCGGACGGCGCGGCTGGCGTCAAGCAGTATGTGGCTGACGTCGCCGCCGACCGCGACGGTTGCCCGCGCGAAGGGCTGGCCCTGGCTGATGGCGCGGGCCAGGGGACGCGGCGTGACCGTGACCGTGACCGGCGTGCCAGGCCAGCCGGTCACGGTTATCCCGGAGGCCGCGAACGTCAGGCAGATCGATGCCCTCCGGGCCCTCGCTATGGGCGAGGAGCAGCGCGGCGCTGGGATCCCGGGTGACCGCTCACCGGCCGACGCCCGGTGCGGCACCCCCGTGGGCATCGCCGCGCCGCCGCTACCCGGAACCTGTCTTGCCGGGTGCCAGGCTCAGCGTGACCGGCTCTGACCCGAGGCCGGTGCGGCTCTTGCCGTCCACGGTCAGCGTGACCGCGCCAGGGTTGCCGAGCTCCAGGGTGACTGCCCGCCGTTCCTTCCAGGTCTTCGAGGCACCCGGGCTGAGGATGCCCTGGAAGACCGCCGCGCCGCTCGATGTGAGGAGGTCGGCCCAGCAGGCTTCGCTCACCGCCGTCAGGGAGATCACCACCTCGGGCGAGCCATGGCGCGCTGCAGGCGGCGCCGGCGTGCTCGCAATGGCCGGGTGCGCGCGGGCGGTCTTATGCGCGGTGACCGCCGGCTTGCGGGCGGCAGCCGCGGCGCTGCCAGCCGGATGGGACGCCACGACGTGATAGGTGACCAGGCCAACGACCGCCGCGAGCACGACCAGCACCGCAACAGCCCGGCCCGGGCTGCGGCGCGCCCTGAGCCGGAGGGGCGCGGACGGCCCGGGCACCCCATCGGCGGGACCGTCCTGCGGCGTGCCGTGGCCGGAGTCGTACTCCCGGACCAGCGGCTCGCCGTCCACGCCCACGGCGCGGGCGATGGCGCGGATGTGCCCGCGGGCATAGAAGTCGGCGCCGCAGGCGCAGAAGTCGTCCCGTTCGATCCCCCGGACAATCGTCTCCCTGATGCAGGTCCGCTGGCTGACCTGCGTGATGGTCAGACCAGCCTGGCGCCGTGCCGCTGCCAGGACCCCGCCGATGCTCACCCGGCACCCCCACTGCCCGATCGCGCCACGGCCCGCCCACGGCGCGATGGCAGGTACCCAATGCCATTGTCTCCCCGATTCCCCGACACGGAACGCTCGCCAGACGCCGGCATAAGCCCTACAGCAGGTCCGCGTGCCGTTCGGCCGCGCACAACTCAGCAGGACAGGGTCCAGGCCGTGGTCGTCGGCGGCATCCAGGACATCGACCAGCTCAAGCAGCGGCGGGTTGCCGGCGTACAGGGCGGCGCGGGCTGGGCGGGCCACCTGACCGAACAGCACCCTCGCCGCGGGCATGGGTGGTGCCGGGCTCGTCCTCTACATCGGCGCATACCACGCGGGACCGGACGTCAACGTCCGTGCCCTGGGCCAACCTGCCGGCAGTGCGGTGGCGCATTCCAGTGCTCGTCCTGCCAGTGCTCGTCCTGGCCGCGAGTCCGACGCGCCCAGTACCACGCGGCCATTGCCCTGACCATCGGCCCCGAGACGATGCTCAGCGACGTCACGTGCGCGATGGCCAGACGGTGCGAAGGCAGATGCGACCCCGGCCGTCTGGGCCGCGCATGGCACGACGCGATCCTCGACTCTCTCGCTCAGGTATCGGCCGAGCTGGCAGAGCTGGACCGGATCGCGCTGTTCAGTGCGGCCGTCGGCGGCCTGGAGGCCAAGATCGCCGTCAAGGTCACCCCTACCGGCGCGAGCTGGACCTGCTGAAATCGATCGGCGGGTTCGGCGACGCGGTGGCGCACGCGTGGCTGGCCGAGATCGGCCCGGCCACGGACGAGTACTTCGGCAGCCACGAGAAGCTTGCCTCCCAGGTCACGCTGTGCCGGGCAACCACATGAGCGCGGGCGCTCTGCCTCGTCGTCATCGGCTTCGGGCTCTACATGGTGCCCGCTGCCCTCGGCTGGGTATGAGCCGCGGAAGCCGAAGATGAGGCCGACGTGGTCGGGCCGGCCGATGGCCAGGTTGTCGGCGATCACCTGGTCGAAGAAGATCCGCCCGGATACCGGGCGGCCGGGCACTTGGGTGAGGGAGAACTCGGCCTGCGGGATGGAGATGTCGTAGCGGTACCCGGCGGCAGTATCGGCGGCGGCGTACGGGTTCGGCAGGATGGCCAGCCATTTGCGCGCCAGTGCCTCGATCTTGTCCTCGGTCAGGGAGTCGCAGATCGCCTGCAACGCGGGGCGATGAGGCGATGGTGACCGCAAGGAGGGCAGGCAGGCGGGAGCGGCTCACTGGTTCGCCACTGCGCAACGCCCGCTCATTGCCTCTCCGTCCGAAGTAGCTGATCACCGAGACGGCCGAGCCAAGGAGAATGAGCGGCGTTCCGATCAGGTGCCGGCCCCAAGGTATCCCCGGAAACGGCGCCAGCAGCTGCACGATCGTCAGCCCGGCGACCGAGGACCAGCGAGGTTCGGCTCCATGCCAGGACCGTCCGCTCGTTGGCGAACGTGAAGCGGGCGTCCGGTTCCGACTCGCCGCGGACCTCCCCGGCGCCGGCGGCGGAGTCCTCGCCCGCACTGCCGTTATGCGTCTGGTCGCTCCTCTCCGGCGGTGTTCCGCACGGGCAGACCACCGCCCCTGGCCCGCTCACGCAGCGTCGGAGGGATGAAACCTCACACACTTGGATTTGCTTATCAACGGGTCGTGGTCGACCGGCTCGTCTGCGCGGCGATCACGCTGATGAGCGTCTTGACCATCTCCGACGGATGGCAACACGGATAGCGATTTCAGTGGCTCGGGGGTGATCGCGGCCCGGTGCAGGTGCTGCCAGGATCGGCGGGCGGTAGTCCGGGCTGTCTCATCGCACGGGCAGCTGTTCCTGTCACGGTGCTGGCCCGGGTTATCGACCATCACCCCGGCCCAGTGCCCGGCCAGCCACGGAACAAGCTCTTCCGTGGTCATGCCGTCCACACCAGGGGCGCCCCTGTTAGCCCTGACACGCCCCAGCGCCCGGCCCAGATTCTCCCGCGAGAGCAGCCGCTCCCACAACGAGACCTCCAGGCCGGGAAGGACAGCCTCCCCGGAGTGCGCCGACCGGCCGCTACGCTCCACTGCGGTACTCAACGGAACCTCAACGTCTCCTCCCGGCAGCAGGCCCGCATGCGCGGGATGCCTGCGATTACTGCGACCGGCACGAGCAGCACCGACTCCTCCGCCCCACCCGGCGTTCGGTCCTTCCCGGCTGATGTCCGTTCCCCCGCCGGTACTACGACCTCTGCTGACTTCTGCCCGGTCAACCCCCACCTCACGATGCGAGCCGTCGGCGCGGCGACACCACAGCACAACCGACACCCGGGCAGATCTCCCCGGACAAGAACGATCAATTTCCCCCTGCGCCCGCCGCGTCTACGATGCGACCCTGTCGATAGTGACGGGCTTCACCTTCTTGAGCAGGCTCACCCAGATCGCCCCGGGCACCGCGCGCGAACGCCATCTGCGAGCGGTGGATCGCCAGCGCCCGGCGCGAGTGCACCGACCGCATCCTCATCACCGGCCGGCGACACCTCCACCACACCCTCAGCGAATACGTCGACCACTACAACACCCACCGGCCGCACCGGACCCTCAGCCAGAAACCACCCGGCGGCAGGACCCACGCCGCGCCCGCCCACGGCAACACCAGCTTCCGGAGACGCGACCGGCTCGGCGGCCTGGTCCGCGAGTATTCGCAGGTCGCGTGAGGTGACGGCGTTTTCGGCACCCACAGATGCTGATCTTCGGAAAACGACACCTGCGGACAGTCCTGGCCAGGTACCAGGCCCACTACAACGGACAACGCCCCCACCGCAGCCGCCAGCTGCACCCGCCCGGGCCCGACCACCCCGTCGCCAACATCTCCCAGCAGCGGATCAAGCGCCGGCCCGTCCTCGGCGGCCTCCTCAACGAATACGAGCGAGCCGCGTAGAAGCCCAGGTCAAGACCTGTGGCCGAGTTCTGGAATCCCACAACCTCGGCACCGCACGGATCCACCGAAAACCTATCCTCAACGGCCTGATCAACGAATACGCGCACGCAGCCTGACCCAGCCAGAACCCGCAGATCACCGCACCGAATCGCATTTTCGAGCGCTGCAAGATCAGAGCGTCAGCGGAGGCGGACGCGAAATCGAACCCGCCGGCGGCGCTGAGCGCCGTCCACCGCTACAGAAGACCGAGGAGCCCACCAGGTGCCCGGACGCCTCCGGCGCGAGCCTAGCAGGCAGTTACGGACGCGACCTGGCAGCTCATTGCGCGTAGAGCGAGTCGATGACGTCGGCGTACTTGGCGTGGATAACCCGGCGCTTCAGCTTCAGCGTCGGCGTGAGCTCCTCGCTCTCCGCGGTCCACTCAACCGGCAGCAGCTCCCAGCGTTTGACCTGCTGAACGCGGGCGAGCCGTTTGTTCGCCGCGGCGACGGCCTCCCCGACCGCCTCGATCACCACTGGGTGCGCGGCGAGTTCGGCCAGTGAGCCCGCCTCGATGCCACGTGCCCTCGCCCAGGCGGGCGCGACCTCACCGTCGAGGGCGAGCAGAGCCACCACATAGGGCTGCCGGTCGCCGAAGGCGAGCGCCTGCCCGACCAGCGGGTGCTCCACGAGCAGGCCCTCGATGGCGGCCGGGGACATGTTCTGTCCCCAGGCCGTGATGATGAGTTCCTTCTTGCGGTCGACCACGCGGAGGAAGTTATCCGCGTCGAGTGTGCCGATGTCGCCGGTGTGCAGCCAGCCATCCGCGCCGAGCAGCGCGGCTGACGCCTCGGGCGGCCCAAGGTAGCCGGGAGTGTTGACGGGGCCGCGGGCCAGGATCTCCCCGTCTTCGGCGATCTTGAGTTCCATGCCTGGCAATGGCCGACCGACCGTACCGAGCTTGAACGCGTCCGGCGTGTTCGCGGTGACCGCACCTGTGGTCTCTGTCATCCCGTAAACGTCGAGGATCTTGATGGCGAGGCCGGCGAAGAACGTGGCGACATCGGCGGGCAGCGGAGCAGCGGCGCTCAGCGTCAAGTCGGCTTTGCCCAGGCCGAGCAGAGACCTGATCGGGCCGAGCACCTCGGCGTCGGCGCGCTCGAAGGCCTCGGCCACGTCAGGCGTTACCCGGCGGCCGAACTGGCATCCCTCCACGTACGCACGGCCCGCGTCCATGGCCCGCGCCACGGCGGCCTTCTTCGTCTCGTCCTGTTCTGCTGCCAGCATGGCGAGGATTCCGGCCTGTATCGTCTGCCAGACCCGCGGCACGCCAAAGAACGATGTCGGCTGCACCTGCTGCAGCGTACCGAGAAGATCCTTCTGATCCGGGCAGAAGTAGATGTGCGCGGCCTCGTGGATCGGCAGGTAGATCGTCAGCACGCGCTCTGCGATGTGCGCGAGCGGGAGGTAGGAGACCGACCGGAGTGCCTTGGGCACGGTGCCGGCCAGACGATGGCTGCCCGACTCGAACAGCACCCCGTGGTGGGTGTTCACCACGCCCTTGGGGTTTCTGGTGGTCCCCGAGGTGTACAGGAGGGTCACCGGGTCATCGGGCGTTATCGCGGCCACACGCGCGGCGACCGCGTCCGGGTCTGCCGCGTAAAGTTCGGCGCCGAGCTGCTCGAACTCCGCCCAGGTCATGTAGGGCTCGTCGGACGCCCATCCCGCCGCGTCGAGAACGATGATCCTGTGCAACCTGGGCAGCCGGTCAAGCACGGGCTGCCAGCGGCTCAGCTGGTCCGCGCCGTCGAGCACGGCCACCCGGGCCGCGCAGTTCGCCGCGACGTACGCCACCTGGTCGGGCGCGAAGGTGGCATAGAGCGTGACAGGTACGGCGCCCGCGTGCAGGGCACCGAGGTCGGCCAGGACATGTTCGACCCTGTTGGGCAGCATCAGCGCCACCCGGTCACCTGGCCTGCAGCCGACCGCGATGAAGCCGGCGGCAAGCTCGAACGCGCGCTTGCGCGTCTGCGACCACGTCAGGGTCTTCCATTCCCCGCCGACACGGTCGGAGAAGGCTGGCTCGTCCCCGTGCTCCTCGGCCGTCTGCCGCAGGTCGTCACAGAGCGTCTTTCCTACGATCGATTGCTCGATCTTTGCCCGTTCCTCAATCGTCTGGGCTGTCATCGTGCGCCTCCTCTGCGGGAGTGATAATTACCGTACCCTCAGGATGGGAACTGCTGACAGGTCAGGCTGGCGCCGGCCGCGATGCCCGCACCGGCCGATGACGACGCGTTGGTGTAGTTCCCCAGGATCAACTGGGTGGTGGCACTGACCGCCGCCGGATGTCCGAGCAGCGTGGCGATTCCGGCGAAGACGAACAGGCAAGGCGCACCTGCCGTCTGGCTGAGCCGGTTCGGCCCCTTAACCGGCGAACGATAAAATCGTAGATGGCGCATAGTCGGCAAGCCGCAGGCCGCACGCAATGCAAACCGGATCCTGAGACATCCAGCGCGCAGGCTAGCGCCAGACTTGGCTGAGATCAGCGAGCCGTTTTGACACTCTTCGCGCGAACCTGGACCATCTTTGTCATGGCCAAGCAGACGATAGTCACCATCACCGACGATATTGATGGCTCTGAGGGCGCAGAGACTGTAGCCTTCGGGCTCAACGGGCAAGCCTGGGAGATCGACCTCGGGAAAGAGAACCGCGATAAGCTCGCCAGGGATCTAGGTTCCTTCGTGGCAGCGGCACGACGCGCTTCTGGCTCTGGTTCTCGCCGTATTAGCTCACGACCGGCCGGCGTTCGTCACAGCAGCGCTGCGGTGCGGGCATGGGCTCGTGAGAACGGGATCAAGCTCTCCGACCGCGGGCGCATCCCTGCTGAGGTGCTCGCCAAGTACGAGGGCAGCGACTAAGGCAAACTCCGTGGCGGGCATCACGGCGACCACAGGGTTCGAGCTGAGCACCGAGCTGATCGGGCGCGAGCTGCTGTCCGCCTGGCTGGCGTTGTCGAGTTCGGGTTCCGCTATGACGATCAGTGGATGCCGAAGCGCGCCTCGGCATCGTGGTGATAACGACCGGCGGACACGCCAGGAACCGTCCTACCTCTGCGTCTCTCGAAAACGGCGCCCGCCCATTAACTGCTCACCATCGAAATGCGCGCACATGCAGCGATGCGGTCGTTCGCTAGCTGTCACCGAACGTGGTGAAGTCTCCGCGCGCGAAGTTCGCGGAACCGTTTTGGGGATTGGGGGTCCGCGACGTTGGCTACCGATTCGACCTGATCGATCGCTGTGGCTCTCTGGTGGAATCGTGAAGCGAGGCTGACTGACCTGCGGAATAGATATCACCTGCCGGAGCTTCGGTGCGGCTGGGGTAGTCGCGCACCGCGACGGCGATCGACCTGGCAATCGGGGAGCGCTGCGAGGGGCCGATCTTCCTCGCTGCTGACGGACGGCGGTTGGACCGCCGCGGTGCCGGGCGTATTGTCCGGCGGCTGGCCCGCCGGGCCGGGATCAGCAAGCCGGTAGGGCCGCATACGCTGCGCCACGCGTTCATCACCGCCGCCCTTGACGCCGGCGTCCCCCTGCGAGACGTGCAGGAAGCCGCCTCGCACGCCAGTCCCCCGACCACCATGCGGTACGACCGGCCAGTGTCTCCCTGGACCGGCACGCTACCTACATCGTCGCAGCCTTCATCGCCGGCGCCGCCCGGTAGACACCCGCCAGCAATGCCCCCGCCTGGCAGGCCGGACCGGCCAGGCGGACGGCCGGAGCAGGCACCCCGCACTAGACAGCCCCGCCGATCTCACCAATCGTGAACTCAAGGATCCGGCCACGAACCGACGATCTGGCCGCGAATGGGTCATAAGGCATGACCCGTCGCTGAGCGCGACGGCGCTGTGGAACTTCCGGAGTTTCGACATGCAGGCCGCCCTGCAGGCGATGGGGCCCTTCGTGGCAGGCGTGGCCGCCTGGAGGGTCTCGAGAAAGGGCCGCACGCAAATCACCGAGCTCGAGTTCTTACTCGGCCGGTGACCCGTATCCGCCGCCGCCCGGCGTCTCGATCACGAACACGTCTCCGGCGGCCACGGCCACGGAATCGCATCCGCGCATCGGGGTGACCGAGCCATCGGCATGCTCCACCCAGTGCCGCCCGAGCGCGCCCGGTTTCCCGCCCGCCATCCCGTAGGGCGGGACGTGGCGGTGGCTGCTCAGCGTGGTGACGGTCATCGGCTCTAGGAAGCGAAGTTCGCGGCGGCCGCCGTCGCCACCGGGCCAGCGCCCCGCCCCGCCGCTGCCGTGCCGGATCGCGTACCGCTCCAGCCGGACCGGATAACGCCATTCCAGCACCTCGGGGTCGGTGAGCCGGGAGTTGGTCATGTGGGTCTGCACCACATCGGTGCCGGCGAAGCCCTGCCCCGCGCCCGATCCGCTGGCCACCGTCTCGTAGTACTGGTAGCGCTCGTTGCCGATGGTGACGTTGTTCATTGTGCCCGAACCCTCCGCCATGACGCCCAGCGCCGCGTACAGGGCCCCGGTGATCGCCTGCGAGGTCTCCACGTTCCCGGCCGCCACCGCCGCGGGATACTCCGGCGCCAGCATGCATCCCGGCGGGATGATCACGCGGACCGGCTTGAGGCATCCGGAGTTGAGTGGGATGTCATCGGCCACCAGGGTGCGGAACACATACAGCACGGCCGCCACGGCCACCGACGACGGCGCGTTGAAATTGCCAGGCAGTTGCGCCGAGGTACCGGTAAAGTCGACCTCCGCAGTCCGGGCCGCGCGATCCACCCGGACCGCGACCTGGATTACCGCTCCGTTGTCGAGCGCGTAGGCGTACTCGCCGCCGCTCAGCGCGGTGATGACGCGGCGCACGGCTTCCTCGGCGTTGTCCTGAACGTGCCCCATGTAGGCCCGCACCACATCCAGCCCGAAGTGCGCGATCATCCGGCGGAGTTCCTGCACTCCCTTCTCGTTGGCGGCGATCTGCGCCCGCAGGTCGGCCAGGTTCACCTCCGGGTTGCGGGACGGGTACGGCGCGGAGCGGAGCAGGTCCAGTGTCTGCGCTTCCCGCAGCACACCGCCACGCACCAGCAGCCAGTTATCGATGAGCACCCCTTCTTCCTCAACCTGGGTGCTGAACGCAGGCATCGAGCCCGGCGTGATGCCCCCGACCTCCGCATGGTGGCCGCGGGATGCCACGTAGAAGAGAATCCCGGAGCCGATGTCGTCGAACACGGGAGTGACCACGGTGATGTCCGGCAGATGGGTCCCGCCGTGGTAGGGATCGTTGAGCACGTAGACGTCACCGGGCCGCATCCGGCCCGCATTGCGGCTCACGACAATCTTGATGCTCTCCCCCATCGAGCCCAGGTGCACCGGAATGTGCGGGGCGTTGGCGATGAGGCCCCCCTCAGCATCGAAGATGGCGCAGGAGAAGTCCAGCCGCTCCTTGATGTTGACCGAGTGCGCGGTACTGCGCAGCCGCACCCCCATCTGCTCGGCCACTGACATGAACAGGTTGTTGAAGATCTCTAGCATGACCGGATCCACCGCGGTCCCGGCGAGGCGCCGCTCCGGCCGCGACCCCACGCGGGTGAGCAGCAGGTCGCCCAGCCCGGTCAGCTCCGCCCGCCAGCCCAGCTCGGTGACCGTGGTCGCGAAGTCCTCTACGATCAGCGCTGGCCCGTCCACCCGCTGGCCGGGCCGCAGGTCCCGCCGGCTGGCGAGCGGCACGTCCGCCCACGCGCCCGCTACGTACATCGCGACTGCGGCTGCCGCGCCGCCCGCCTGCCCCGGCCCGGGCGGCTGGCCCCGCGGAATTCCGCCCGGCGGCTGCCCGCCCGCCGGCGCCGCGGACGCGGCGACAAGCTCGACCGACACCGCCTCCACGAAGATCGTCTTGTCGCGCATGAGGAACGAGAAGTGCTGCCGGTATGCCTGCTCGAAACTGGCGACCATCTCGGCCACGCCGCCGAGCGGGACCGGCAGCGCAGTGTCGGTGCCGTCGTACCGCAGGTGAGCCCGGCGCGCCGACCGAGCGCGGCCCGGCCCGATCCCTTGCTGCGCCAGCTCGGCAAGCGCGCCGGCTTCCAGGCGGCCGGCCACCCGGTCCAGTTCCGGGAGCAGCCCGGCGGCGAGCGGTGCCTCCACCGCGGTCTCGCG
>ODAK010007209.1_pt1 | contig 11164 bp, 10 predicted proteins | sample 1539591 | NCBI WGS metagenome assembly ODAK01 (sample SAMEA3539303, study PRJEB22396) | soil metagenome | biome: tundra; feature: field; material: soil | place: USA | collected 2010-05 | depth 0.15 m | reverse complement strand
CCCATAGGCAAAGGAGGCGCTTGCGCCGCCGGCTTCGTGCTTGTTTTCTGAATCCAAAAATATGCGCTACCCGCCAGAATCAGCACGACAATTAAACCCGCAATCAGCGCTACACCGAACTGGTGTCCGCCTTCAGGCTGTCCGATTTGTGGAAGATTGTCAGCGTCGCTCATGCCCTCATTCCTTTTACTCTTACCGGCCGTACGTTAGCCGCTGCACCAAAACTTCCGGCAACTTTGCTTCCCGCATCCGCGACTGAACTCCTTCAATATCGTACGGCACGCGCCAGAATTCTGTCACTTGATGGCCCATGTCCGCGATGGCGAACGCCGCGCGAGGATCGCCGTCGCGCGGCTGGCCGATCGATCCCGGATTCAACAAATAGCGTGTGTCTTCGTTCAGCTGCAGCGCGGAAAAGTTCGCTCCAGGAAGTGGTTTCATCTGGATCACTTCTAATTGTGTACCGCGATATGAAAAGCCGCCCTGGAAATGTGTGTGGCCGAAGAAAGTAACGGCTGAAGGTGATTCCAGAAGTCCGTCAAGAGCCCGTCCGGGAGCAAAAACATATTCATCCTCGTCCGCAACGGCTCCGTGCACCAGCGTTATCCCGTCCACCTGCATCGGACCTATCGGCAATTGATGGAGAAATTCCAGATTCTCCGGGCGCAACTGCGCGGTCGTCCATTCCGCTGCGATTCTTGCCACAGGGTTAAAGTCGGATGCGTCAGTGATTCCGCAAGCGGCCTTGTCGTGATTGCCGCGGATGATTACAGGATTCAGCGACCGCACGAAATCCATGGCCTGATTGGGATCCGGTCCGTAGCCAACGATATCGCCTAAGCACAGCGCTCGATCCCAGCGGCCTTCGACGGCCGCCACTGCGGATTGCAGCGCGGTTAAATTTGCGTGAATGTCGCTAAGAATCAAGAAGCGCAATAGGGTATCCGTTGAGACGGTTGATTATAGTCGAAGCCTTGCGCGCGCCAAAACGATTCAATTAACGTTCGCCGCGGTAAATGAAAGTAAATTAACAAGCTCACTCGAAACATTTCAGGGAACCTGCCCGTCTTATGCTTAGAGCATCTTTTTCGGCGCTAATTGTCGAAGGCTCTGTTGTGATCGGCGAAATCAAGTTCCGGTGAAGCAAAAGGCCCCGCGGCGGCGACCGCGGGGCCACGAGACAAGGACTTCACCGGCTGTGCGCTCAGGAGGTCTGTGTCTCACGGCGAGACTACCCGCCGTTCCGCAGGCCTGTCAACTTTTCTTTCGCGCGCAACTTGTTTTTGCACGTCACGTTTCAATTTCAAAAGGAGAATAACAGTCATGCGAATGAATCGTTGGAGGTCACTATTATCGGTGCTGGCGCTGGCGGTGTTGGCTATGCCCGCATTCGGCAAACCGGTGATGAAGACAATCACCATTTCCGACAGCCGGAAGATAGCCGGCAAAGAACTCAAGAACAACGACTATACGTTTAAGGTCGACGACACCAAACTGGTCGTCGAGCTAAAGCATAAGGTCGTTGCTGAAGCGACCGGCCGTTGGGAACCGCGCGATCAAAAAAACGATGGCGACGCCTTGGTCAGCGGTGCCGACGGTCAAATTCTCGAGCTTCGTTTTTCCGGCGAGAAACGGGTCTTTGTCATCGCGTCGATGTAACCAGCGATCAACGAGTCACGAACAAGCTGACTCTGTTCAAGAGGGGAAGCGCGGTTGGTTCGAGCCGCGCTTCCCTCTCTTTATTTTCTAAGGTTTTTCTCACCGATTCATGCAAACTTTTTTATTGATTCGTCTGAAACATTCTTGTAAGCCGGCCCGTCTAACTCTACCGAGCGGATTTCTCGGCGAATAAGCCGAGGCTCAGTAGAAGATCTAGGTCCCCCAGCTCAGGGTACGTACCTCGGCGAGACCCCTCCCGTTCGACGCGCCCCGACATGTTCTTATTCGGCTGAATTCAGGCACGAACCTACACTGATGAGGAGAGAAACAACATGCGCAGAAATATTCTAAAACCGTTCATATTGGTATTGGCTTTGGCCGGGCTGGTGACGCCGGCATTCGCCAAATCCGTCGTCAAAATAATTACGATTGCCGCACCCCAAAGCGTGGCTGGCGTCCAACTGAAAAACGACGACTACACCTTTAGAGTCGACGATACGAAACTTGTCGTCGAGCTGCATCATAAGGTTGTCGCCGAAGCGACCGGTCACTGGGAACCCCGTCCGGAGAAATATCATGCGGACATGCTCGTTTCCACTGATACGGGACAGATACAGGAGCTCCGCTTTGCAGGTGAAAAGCAGGCTTTCGTAGTAGGCTCGAAGTAAATCCATTGGAATCCGCGATGTTGCCGCGGCAACCTTAATTATTCCTGCGAGCGAAATTGATTTCACCAATCAACTTTCGCTCGCAATTTATTTCGCGCCTCAGCGTATCAGCACGCAATCCCCGTAGCTGTAGAACCGATAATTCGCTGCAATTGCATGCCGGTATGCAGCAAGCGTCAAAGCGCGTCCCGCAAAAGCCGAGATCATTACCAACAGACTTGAACGCGGTAGATGGAAATTCGTAAGGACCTGATCCACCACGCGGAATTTGTGTCCGGGGTAAATGAAAATATCGGCCTCTGTAGATCCGCTGCGAAGCAATTCCTGCTCGCCTTCTGCGGATGCCTTCCGCGCGGCGTCCTCTAGCGCGCGGATGACCGTTGTGCCTACCGCCAAAATTGGACGTCCGCTCATCTTCGCGCGGGCAATTCTCGCCGCGGTATCCTCAGGAATTTCATATGATTCCGTGTGGATTGCGTGTCGCTCAATTTCTTCTGCGTGAATCGGCTGAAATGTTCCCAGTCCAACGTTCAGCGTCAGTTCGCAGATTTCGACGCCTCGATCACGCATCCGTTTCAGAATCGTGTCCGTAAAATGTAATCCGGCCGTCGGAGCGGCCACCGCGCTTCCGCGTCTCGCGAAAACTGTTTGATATCGCGTCCGGTCGCTCGTTTCATCGCCGCGGCGGATGTAGGGCGGCAGTGGGACGTGGCCCAGCCGCTCGATCGTGTCCTTCACAGCATTCGTCAGGCCGCCTGCGAGGCAACTAAACCGAAGTTGTCGAATCCCAAGCTCGCCGCGCGCAATTACTTCAGCCTCTAGCTCGCCGCCCCCGAATAGAATGTGCTCGCCGACGCGAACTTTCTTGCCCGGCCGCACCAGCGCTTCCCAAACGTCATCTTCAATATTGCGGGTTAGCAGCACCTCGATTTCCGCGCTCAAATATTCGCTGAGGTGACGGCTTTGCTTTCCGGGAGGCTCGCTCTTATCGCCCCGGCGCCGCCCAAGCAATCTCGCTGGTATTACCCGAACATTGTTCACAACCACAAGCTCGTCGCCACGCAGCAATTCCGGGAACTCCCCGAATGCGCGGTCCTGCCACGTTCCTTCGGCGCGCGACAGCAAGAGCAGCCGTGAGGCATCGCGTTCCGGTAACGGCTGTTGTGCGATGCGATCGTCAGGCAACTCGAAGGAAAAATCTCGAAGCTTCATCGGTCACCATAGGAGGCATCCGGATTCTAGCTGAATTACAGGCATTCTCAAACTGCCATGTTACAACGATTGAGTCCTAGAATTAGCTCGGAAATTGAGCAGACACCCTTTGTTTACTTTGACTTACGGCAGCCATCTGACCGTAAATAGTACTTGACATTAGCACGCGCATATTATATGCTCTCATCGCAGTTACATCTAAATTTTAGAGGGCAGACACATGAACAGAATCACTCGTTGGGAACCCTTCCAAGGCACAAATCTTCAAGAGCAGGTTTCCCGGTTCTTGGAGAGCTCGTTTGGCAGCACAGACAAGAACTCCAGTTTGGCTACTTGGGCGCCGGCTGTGGACATCCACGAGACGGAAGGGGAACTTGTTGTTAAGGCCGATCTTCCCGGTATTGCCGAGGAAGACATCGACGTCAGGGTCGAAAAGAACATGCTAACCATCCGCGGCGAACGGACGTTTGAAAAGAGCGTCAACGACGACAATTATCTTCGCGTTGAGCGCGCGTACGGCTCGTTCAGCCGGAGCTTTTCGCTGCCGAACACCGTGAATACCGAAGCCGTTCAGGCGGAATACCGCAATGGCGTGCTGACCGTCACGATGCCGAAGCGCGAAGAATCCAAGCCGAAGCAGGTGAAGGTGAACGTCGCTTCCAACGGCAAGTAAATCTTAGGAGATGATCGGCGGGGGAAGCGGCAATGCAACGCCGCCCCCCGCTTGTCATCTAAACGCCTGTTAAGACGAAATCGTGGGGGGTGAAACAATGCTACGCCTCGACAAACTAACAATCAAAGCTCAGGAAGCATTTCAAGAAGCTCAAGAAATCGCGGCCCGGCACGATCATCAACAAATTGAACCGCTGCATCTGCTTTCCGCCCTGGTTGCCCAAACCGATGGCGTGGTTCGCCCGCTGCTGACGCGCCTTGGCACGCCGCCGGAGGTGTTGGCGCACGACGTGGAGACTGCACTCGGACGGCTGCCCAAAGTATCCGGCGTGGCGCAACAGCACCTGAGTCCAACGGTAAATGATTTATTCGAGAAAGCGTTCGCCGAGGCCGGCAAATTTCACGACGAATATGTCTCCAACGAGCATTTGCTTTTGGCCATGTCGGATATGGGCCGCGATCCCGCCGCCGAATTGTTGCGTACACACGGCGCCAGCCATGACGCGATTCTGCAGGCATTAGCCGGAGTCCGCGGTAGTCAGCGCGTAACATCTCCCAATCCCGAATCAACATATCGCGCACTGGAGCAGTACGCGAAGGACCTCACCGAACTCGCGCGCCGCGGCAAACTAGATCCCGTCATCGGACGCGATTCAGAAATTCGCCGCGTGATGCAAATTCTCGCGCGTCGCACCAAGAATAATCCCGTTCTGATTGGCGAACCCGGCGTAGGGAAAACGGCCATCGTCGAAGGGCTGGCGCAGCGAATTGTTTCTGGCGACGTTCCCGAAATTTTGAAGCCGAAGCGCCTCGTCGCGCTCGATCTTTCCGCCATGGTTGCGGGTGCGAAGTACCGCGGTGAATTTGAAGATCGCCTAAAGGCGGTGCTGAAAGAAGTCACTGACGCCGAAGGCCAGGTAATTCTTTTTATCGACGAGCTTCACACGGTTGTTGGCGCAGGCGCGGCGGAAGGTTCCATGGACGCTTCCAACATGCTGAAGCCCGCGCTGGCTCGCGGTGAATTGCGCGCAATTGGCGCCACCACTCTGAATGAATATCGCAAGTATATTGAGAAAGATCCCGCGCTCGAGCGCCGCTTCCAGCCAGTGCTCGTTCCCGAGCCTTCCGTTGAAGACACCATCGCAATTTTGCGCGGCCTGAAGGAACGCTACGAAGTTCATCACGGCGTGCGCATCAAGGATTCCGCGATTATTGCCGCGGCTACACTTTCGCATCGCTACATTTCCGATCGTTTTCTTCCGGATAAGGCGATTGACCTGGTTGACGAAGCGGCGGCCAGCCTGCGCATGCAGATTGATTCACTGCCCGTTGAAATTGATGAAATTGAACGCCGCATCATGCAACTGGAAATCGAGCGGCAGGCATTGCTGAAGGAATCGGACGCGCATTCGAAATCGCGATTGGCGCAGATTGTCCAGCAGCTCGCATCATTGCGCGAAGAATCGTCCACCAAGAAAGCGCGCTGGCAAACGGAAAAAACCGCCATTGGCGGAATCCGGAAATTGAAAGAACAAATCGAGCAGTTGAAAGCCGAAGAGCAGCGCTTCGAGCGCGCCGGTGAACTAGCACGCGTCGCCGAAATTCGCTACGGAAAATTGTCTGCTGCTGAGCGCGATCTGAAGGCCGCGCAAGATCGTCTCGCCGAATTGCAAAAAGACGGCCGCATGCTGAAGGAAGAAGTGGACGAGGAAGACATCGCCGCGCTGGTCAGCAAATGGACGGGAATTCCGGTGGGCCGTCTGCTGGAAGGTGAAGCTCAAAAACTTGTGGATATGGAGCAGCGCCTTCGACTGCGCGTCGTGGGGCAGGACGATGCGCTTGCTCGCGTCGCAGGCGCCATTCGACGCAGCCGCGCCGGCCTCAGCGATCCGAAGCGCCCCATCGGCTCATTTATTTTCCTGGGTCCCACCGGTGTCGGTAAAACAGAACTTGCCCGCGCGCTCGCGGAATTTCTTTTTGACGACGAAAAATCCATGATTCGGCTGGACATGTCCGAATACATGGAAAAACATTCCGTGGCACGATTGATCGGCGCTCCTCCGGGATACGTGGGGTACGAAGAAGGCGGCCAACTGACCGAGCAGGTTCGCCGGCATCCTTACAGCGTTGTGCTGTTCGATGAAATTGAAAAAGCACACCCTGATACATTTAATATTCTGTTGCAGATTCTGGAAGATGGCCGCCTTACCGACGGAAAGGGCCGAACGGTAGATTTTCGGAACACTGTGCTAGTAATGACCAGCAACGTCGGCTCGGCCGCAATTTCCGAATTGGGTGTGAACGATCCGGAGGAAGCGCACCGCGAAGCAATGGAAGCTTTGCGCGCGGCTTTCCGTCCGGAATTCCTGAACCGCGTGGACGAGATCGTGATGTTCAATCCGCTGGGCAAGGATCAGCTCGCACACATCGTGGATTTGCAACTTGCCGACGTTGCCAAACTTCTTGCCGACCGCAACGTGACCCTCGAACTTACTCCCGCGGCGCGCCAGTTGGTGCTCGACGAAGGCTACGATCCGGCTTACGGCGCGCGTCCGTTGCGCCGCACGCTGCAGCGGCTCGTGCAAGATCCGCTCGCGATGCAAATTCTCGCGGGTACGATTCTGGCGGGCGATCACGTGATCGTGGATGTCGATTCTGCCACGCGCAAAGTAAAATTTGTTCGCAGGCCAGCGGCAGATGCCGCTAGCGCGGAATCAAGTGCCGCATCTGCGGCGGTTGGCGCGTCAACTTCACGATCCAAGGCTAAGCGAAGCAGTTGAAGTCCATAATTGGAAAGGATTAATGGCGCGAATTTGACGTAAGTAACCAAGGTTTCTACACTGTAAGTGTTCCCAGAGGAGATTTTTATGCGTGGATTGAAGACCGGATTCTTGCTCATTGCGCTTACGTTGCTGCTGGTTCTCGGCGGAGAAGCAATCTCCGGTCAAAACGGACTGCTGATCGGATTTGCCATTGCATTCGTAATGAACATTAGCGCGTACTTTTTCTCCGACAAGATCGCCCTCAAATCCAGCCACGCGCAACCGGTCACGCGAGAGCAAGCTCCGCGGCTTTACGCCGTAATGGAACGCTTGTGCGGCAAAGGCAATCTTCCGATGCCGAAGCTCTACGTGATTCCGGAAGAAGCTCCGAATGCATTTGCCACGGGACGCAGCCCAAAACACGCTTCCGTCGCGGCCACCGCTGGATTACTAAAGTTGATGAATGACGATGAACTCGAAGGCGTAATCGCTCACGAGCTTTCGCACGTTCGCAATTACGATATTTTGATTACCTCCGTTGCCGCTATGTTGGCCGGTGCGCTTACCGTGCTCGCGCATATTGCGCGCTGGGGAATGATTTTCAGCGGCTATGGCGGACGCGACGATCGGGGACGCGGAAACCCCATCGCGATGTTGCTCATGATTATTGTCGCGCCGATCGCCGCGTTGCTTCTGCAACTTGGCATTTCACGCCAGCGCGAATACGCCGCCGATGCCGCAGGCGTGAAACTCGTGGGCCATCCGTACGGCCTGATCTCCGCTCTCCAGAAACTTGGCGAATACAACAAGCGCATCCCAATGAATGTTCCTGCAACCACAGCTTCGTTGTTTATCGTGGCGCCGCTCAGCACGCGCGAAATCTTTTCCGCCATGTTCAGCACCCATCCGCCGCTTAGCGAACGCATTGCGATTCTTCAGAACATGACCATCGGCCGCTAAACCGCTATCAGTGTCCAAGCGGACAGAATTTCACGTTCGTGCATAAAGGGAATCGTTCTAGTACTGCGTCGACAGTCATCAACTTTGTTTAATTGTCAAATAAATACCGCATTTACATAGAGATAGGGGCCAGTGGCGGTGCTGGCTGATTTGGCCTGCGAACTGCTTATCCTATGGTTGGGCAGGGGGTTTTTATGAAGTGCCAGGAGACAATTCGTCTTATCTGCGACTATCTAGAAGGTCGACTTGCGGCCTCTGTTGAGCGAGAGATTTCACAGCACCTTTCACAGTGTGAGACCTGCTATCAGGTTCTCGAGGCTGCCGAGCAGACGCTTGAAGTCTATTTTGACGCCGATCCGAGCCGCCTGCCGCATCCGCATACCGTATAGCTGATTCAACTGTGGCGCAGCCCTAGCCGAAACGCTCCTCTCGAAGCGTGTAAAATAAACCTTCGATTATTCTGCTGGCTGCCTAATTCTGTGCATCCAGTTTCGCGAAAGACCCGTCCCGACGAAAACTTAAGCGTTTCAGCTATGCTAACTCGCCTTTGGCCAGCACAAATTTGCCTTAAGCAGCAACGCAGAGAAAGCACACGCTCCTTGTAAAGATTTCCACAATCTCCAACCGAAACCCCGTGGGCCTAGTACTCAGCTGGCTGTAACTCCTTGCATTTAATGATGTTAGCAGCTGTGGCTATCGACCTGACTTTGGCGAGAAGCGTGCTCTTTACATCCGCGCAAAGGGATTCATATCAAGGAGCCTACGAAAATGATTAATGAAGAGCGTCACGAAGAAGTGGTTCACACAACCGAAAGCGCACCGCGCTGGATGGGTATCGCCGTTGTAGCCCTGGCAGCAGTTTCATTGCTTGCTTTGGGAGTCGGCTGGAGCGCCACGAACCGAGTGCGCGATGCGCAACAGGCATCAGCAAACGACAATAAGATTTTGCGTCAGAATTTGGACGTCGTATCACAGCGTCTAGCGCAAGCCGAATCCGCCAACGCGCAAGTGCAGGGCGACGTGAGCGTGGTGACCGACCGTCTGCAGCTGACGCAGGGCGAGCTGGATAAATCGCGCAAGACCGCCGGTCAGATTAAATCGGATTATTCAAAGAAGCTGACCGCGATGCAGGACAAGGTGCAAGCCGACGAAGCACAGTTGGCGACCAGGGCCAGCTCAGACGACGTGAAAGCGGTTTCCACCGACGTGAACGGCGTACGCACCGATCTCGACGCGACCAAGCAGAACTTGCTGGATGCAAAAGGTGAACTCGGCACGCAAATCGCGCGCACCCACGAAGATATCGAAGCGCTTCGCCGCCTCGGACAGCGTGATTATTTTGAATTCACGTTGGCCGGAAAAGACGCCAAACAGCGCGTCGGCAACATCTCCGTACAATTGCACGGCGTGAACGTGAAGCGCCACCAGTACACCGTCGAGCTCTATGTGGACGACATGCGTTTGGAGAAGAAGAATCGTTCCGTGAACGAGCCCATCTTTTTCTACGCAGGTAATCGCGCGTCCATGGAACTCGTGGTCAACAAAGTGGACAAGGATAAAATCATCGGCTACTTGAGCGTTCCCAAAGTTCAGACTGCTCAAGCGGGAGCAGCGGCTTCCGGCGGCAGCAACTAAGTAAAGTTTCTCCTGCAAGAACGACGGGAAAATCCGGCAACGGATTCTCCCGTTTTTGTTTTCCGCAGTTTGCCTTTTTCCACGCTACGAATTCCGGTAATGCGCGGTAGGATATGGTGCCTATGTCGATGCACGCCATTTTCCCGGACCGCGTCATCACGCCGCAGCGCGAAATTCGCGACGCCGCGGTGATCGTCGAAGGCGGCCGCATCGCTGCGGCTGGCCCTCGCAACGAAGTCACCGTACCGACGGGAGCGAAACACGTTGACGCGCGCGGCATTACACTCATTCCCGGATTTGTGGACGTCCACATTCACGGTGCAGGTGGACGCGATGTAATGGAAGCCACGCCGGAAGCGCTGAACGCTGTTGCTGCGACGCTAGCGCGCGGCGGCACGACGTCCTTTCTCGCCACAACAGTAACGGCTGCGCAAGACGCTCTCTGCCAGAGCGCTGCAGGCATTGCGAAGTACATTTCGACGCAATCAAACAATGGCGCTGCGGCAAAGCAACGCGCCGAAATTCTCGGCATTCATTTTGAGGGTCCATTCATCAGCCCAGCTCGCCGGGGAGTGCATCCCGCCGAATGGATCGCCGCGTCCTCGCCGACGCTCCTTGCACGGATGCTTGAGTCAGCCGCCGGCACAGCGCGGATCCTAACCCTGGCCCCCGAAATTCCCGGTGGCCTGGATCTGATTGATGCCGCGCGGAAAGCGGGACTCGTCGTCGCACTGGGCCACACCGACGCCACCTACGAGCAAGCGATGGACGCCATCGCTCACGGAGCACGCCACGCTGCCCATGTGTTTAATGCCATGCGTCCATTCTCGCACCGCGATACCGGTGTACTCGGCGCCGTCCTAACATCGCCGCAGGTCACGGCAGAATTAATCGCCGACGGGGTTCACGTAGATGAAGCTGCGATGAAACTTCTTGTCAGCTCGAAGCCAAAAGCAGTAATCCTTGTCAGCGACGGCACCGCCGCCACAGGAATGCCGGACGGAAAGTATCGCTTGGGGAATTTCGATGTGCAGGTAGCCGGTGGGGTAGTGCGCAACTCCGAAGGAAAACTCGCCGGAAGCGCGCTCACTCTTGACCGCGCCTTGCGCAACATCGTCGCGCTCGGCGTTCCTATTGACGAAGCCGTCCGAATGTTGACGTTGTATCCCGCGCGTGTTCTCGGATTGGATTCCCGCAAGGGAGTAATCGCTACAGGCGCGGACGCCGACCTGGTTTTCCTCGACTCAAAACTTCAAATTTCAAGGGTAGTTACGCGCGGCGAGGGATTGGACTAGGTCTTCTAATCTACGGATTCAGCGGCACGCCAAACTTTTCCGCCAGTAAATGAGGATCAAACGGGCTGCACGCGAAAAACTTCCCATCTAATTCAAATGTGGGAACCTTTCGCCGCCCGTGATTTACGCTCATCACCAAATCTTCATCGTCCGGAGATTCGTCAATATTAATTTCTTCCAGGGAAATACCGCGCGCGGAAAGGAACTGTTTTGCCCGCCGGCAGTCCGGACACCATCCTGTCGTATACATTTTTGCCGTGGCCATAAGCTCAATTATCAAACGAACGCATACGAATAGCTC
>ODAK010007208.1_pt1 | contig 11165 bp, 9 predicted proteins | sample 1539591 | NCBI WGS metagenome assembly ODAK01 (sample SAMEA3539303, study PRJEB22396) | soil metagenome | biome: tundra; feature: field; material: soil | place: USA | collected 2010-05 | depth 0.15 m | reverse complement strand
GCCATCACCGGCCTGGATCTGGTGGAATGGCAATTGCGCTGCGCGAGCGGCGAAACCTTGCCCCTGGCGCAGAAGGACATACACGCTGCCGGCCATGCGTTCGAGTGCCGCGTGTATGCCGAGGATCCGGCGAACGACTTCCGTCCGGCGCCGGGCAAAGCGATACACGTTTCTTGGCCGCAGGCAGCCCGCGTCGAGGCAGGGATCGTCGACGGCGGCGAAGTCACGCCCTATTACGACCCAATGGTGGCAAAGCTCATCACTCAGGGCCGGACCCGGGCCGAGGCCCGCGTAGCCATGCTTGTCGCGCTCCGGTCGACCGCAGTGCTCGGCCTCACAACCAACCTGGGTTTCTTGCAGCACATCATGAATGATCCAAACATCGTGCAGGGCTCGTATCACACCCAGTATCTGGACCAGGCGCAGTTCAAGCCCCAGGACGCCACCGCTGCAGCAGTAGCCTGCGCCTGCGCGGCGACGCTAGCGCTGGAGCGCATGCGGCAACCACGCTGGCCCTGGAGCGCCTGCCACGCAGTGGGCTCCTTCGATCGCGCAAGCCTCGTCCCCGAGGCACCCATGGGCGAGCTATGGTTCTGGGCCGGTCATGATCTGCATAAGGGCGCGTTCGCCCAATGCGACGAAAGCGGCACCGAGGTTTTTGTCGGGGAGGCGCGATTTTGCGTCCAGATCGATGCTGTGGAAGGCAGTGTGCTGCACGGCAAACTCGGCGATACGTCTTGGCACGCCACGCGCGCGAGCGCCGCGATCGAGCTGATGTTGGACGGCACGCGCTATAACCTGCAGGCCTATGCCGATCGAAACCCGGCGCAGTTCTCGATCGGGACGTCGGCATTGTCACCGATGCCCGGCGTCGTAGTGTCCCTCCCGGTAAAGTTGAGACAGACAGTATCCGAGGGACAGGTACTCGCCGTTGTGGAGGCCATGAAAATGGAAAACAAGGTGACCGCTGCCTTTGCGGGGACGGTCACGGCGATCAATTGCCGGCTGAATGAAACTGTCAACGCCGGCGACCTCCTGGTCACGGTCGAGCCCGTCGAGTAGCCAGCATGCCGCAGGCAGCCAAACTCCCTCCGCATGCTCCCGCAGCGCAGAGCAAATCTGCCGCCCCGAGCGCGCGCAACCGTGCCGGATCGAAGCCAGCCGCCGACGCGGGAGAGGTGCGCGTGCTTGCCCGTGGGCTTTCTATCTTGCGCGCATTCACCCCCAGGAACGAGTGGTTGAGCAATCAGGAAATCGCCGCCAAAACTTCGCTACCTCGGCCTACGGTATCGCGCCTCACCGCCAACCTGACCGCGCTGGGCTATCTCAGCTATTCGACGGCATCGCGCAAATACCGCCTCGGGGCTTCGGTGCTCGCACTGGGGTTCGGTGCCCTGGCGAATGTGGACATACGCGTGCTCGCGCGCCCGTTGTTGCAGCGCCTGGCAGATCAGGAGGATGCGCTGGTCGTTCTGGCGAGTCGCGACGCCATGGCGATGGTCTGCAATGAAGTCTGCCATAGCAGCAAGAGTATCTTTACCCTTCGGGTGAACGTCGGTTCGCGCCTGGTGCTCCCCTACTCGGCAATGGGGCTGGCCCTGCTCGGCGCCATGACGTCCGAAGAGCGGGAGGAAGCGCTGCGCCAGATCAGCCGCAGCTTCAAGAAGAACTGGCGTGAATTGCAACAACTCATCGAAGCTGCCGTGGAACAGTTCCGGCGTTGCGGTTTCTGCACGACCTTGGGAACGCTGGAGAGCGGCATCAATGGCATCTCCGTGGCCGTCGACACACCGGGTGCGCCGCATAGTTTCACCATAGGACTTGCCGGACCGAGCTTTCGCTTTCCTTCCGAGCGTCTCGAGTCCGATCTCGGGCCCAAGTTGCTCGCCATTCGGCGCGATCTCGAAACCCGGCTCGCCGAGCTTATGCCGAGCGCAACTGATCCGCGATGAACAAGCACGGCGCGCAGAATCCGGGCTCCCCGCCGGCGCAGGCTGAAGTCGATTCGCTGCAGCGCGGACTCGAGATCCTGCGGTCTTTTCGCACTGGAGAAAAATCTTTGCAGCTCGCCGACATCCTCGAGCGCACCAAGATTCCGCGCCTGAGCGCGCAAAAGCTGTTGAATACCCTTACCGCGCAACATTTCCTGCGCTATCTGCCGGAGGTGGATCGATTCGAACCCGACGTTTCTTGCTTCGTGCTCGGCCACGCCTTGCGCGCGAGCCTGCCCATCCTGCGTGTCGCCCGCCCTGTCATGCAGGCGCTCGCGGAAAAACTCGGGGTCGACGTATTTCTGGCCTCGAGAGAAGGTATGCAGATGATGATTCTCGAGTACTGCAGCGTGCGCACCGAAGCTGCGGAATTCAGTGTCGGCAGCCTTATGCCTCTCGCGCAAACGGCGGTGGGGCGCGCCTGGCTGTGGGCGCAGAAACCGGCGATCCAGGGCGAGTATATCGAACGTATCCGCGCCGAAGTAGACACGAACGCGCCTATTGCCATCCCCGGGATTTACCGCGCGTTTCAGGATCTCGCGGAACGCGGCTACTGCCTTTCGCTGGGCGAGTGGCCGCAAGATCGGCACGCCGTCGCGACCCCATTGATCCTGGGGGGCGCGCGTGAGGTGCTCGCGCTTGCGGCCATGGCTACCGAACCGAGGTCGAAAGAGACATTCTTCGCAGACACGGTGGCATCAGCACTGGTGGATGCGGCCGTGCGCATCAAGAACGAGATGCCCCGCGCAGAAAGAGTATGACAGGAGCCAAAACATCTTTTGATCAGGGAGACTGCCATCCGATCCAGAGAATCCGTACTCCCAGTACTCGATCCAATTGGACGACGATCACCAGCATGCTCCCAGCGAGCTAGAATGACCAAAAACCAACCACTCACTTTGCAGAACATTCCTTAGAATAGAAATACTTCTTTGCCGCCGGATCCGGGTCCGCCCGGAAAGCGCTCATGCACCGGATTGATGCGGCAGTTTCTGGCCGGAGGCTAGCATGGTCGGGATTTATGCCCTGTGTTGCGGATACCTCGAGTTTGACCGGAAATTGTTCTTTCCGGAAAGCGATCGAGGGATAGCGATGACCATTCCCGTCCCGAGCTACCTGGTCGTCCACCCCAAGGGCAAAGTTCTTTTCGATACGGGCCTGCACTGCGACGTGGCGACCGATCCGGTCGGCCGCCTGGGCGAGAGCATGGCGAAATTCTATCGCGTGCGCTCCCGACGCGCCGAGAACGTCATCGATCAGCTCGCATTGCTGGGCCTCGCCGCCGAAGACATCTCCCACGTCATCAATTCCCACTTTCATTTCGATCATTGCGGCTGCAACGCTTTTTTCCCGCATGCACAATTCCTGGTGCAGCACGACGAAATACAGGCCGCGCGCAGCGCCGAAAGCAACTACGACGGCAAGGATTGGGATCACCCGCTCGACTACCGGACAGTTCACGGCGAGCGCGACCTGTTCGGCGATGGGACGTTGGTGCTCCTGCCCACGCCCGGGCACACCGCCGGGCATCAGTCATTGTGTGTGCGCGCGAGCGCACATCTGCAGTTCGTCCTCGCCGGCGATGCCTGCTACACCAGGGAACATCTCGAGCGCGATATCCTTCCGGTCGGCGCTGCGGTGTGGAATGCGGGCGCCATGCGCGATTCGCTGGCAACGCTGCGCAAACTCAGGCAGCGCAAAGGCGTCACGCTCATCTACGGGCACGATCCCCGGCAGTGGCAGGAGATTCCTCACGCGCCGGAGCCGATGGCCTGACGCTCGCGTTTGCTTTTGCGCGCCGGGCGCGGTCCTGTTCAGTGCGGTCATGAACCATATTCTTGCGTGCGGCCGATGGAATCGAGCGCCTTCGGATTGCTCTCCGCCACTTTGGCGCGTGTGATCTGCAGCAGGAAACGCAGCAGCGCATCGTGTTCGGGCCCGGGCGGGTCGAAGCGCCCGCGCCGGATTGCTACCGCGAGTTGCCGGCTCAGGTAAGTTATTGCCGCGTTGGATCCAGCATGGGCCAAACGCGCAGCGGCCGGTGTTTCCCCGAGCAAGCCGGCGAGCGCCGTAAGTTCGTCGGTTTCCGCGCCGCTCTCGATTGCGGCCAGCGCGCGCATGTCAACCGCGAGTCGCGCCGTCAACACGGAGAATACGCGTGCCAGCATCAGCGCCGTGCTGTGTGCCTCGCCTTCGAGCGCCGGAACCACCTGCTCTAGCAGGGCGCGGCGTGCACTCGCCAGCAGGTGCGCCGTATCCGGATGATCTCTCATAGCGCTTGCTCCAATCCGCCGCCCGCGTCGGCCCGCGCGATCAAGGATAGCGCTTCCAGTTCCATCTCGCCGGTCGCCAGGCCGACGAGCGCGAGTTCGAGCGAATTTTCCCCGCCGAATACCTGGCGCCCGACCTGCTGCAATGAAATCACTGCCCAGCGCGTATTGGCCATGATGTCCCAGTAGCGTATCGCCGCAGGATCGGGTATGCGACCGCTGACGGCTTGCCAGCCGCGCAACAGCGCCGCGCGCGAGCCCAGTCCGCCGGCGACGAGATCCGGCCGGGCGAAACGGAAGAACCGCATGCAGAACCAGGCCAGACTCTCGTAAGGATCGCCCCATCGCGTAAGTTCCCAATCGAGGATGGATGTCAGTTTGCCACCGGCGATCGTTACATTGCCAAAACGAAAATCCCCGTGACAGAGCACGACCGGTCCCGGCGCCGGCGCGTGCCGCTCCAGCCATCGCAGTGCGTACTCGGTTGCCGGATGTGGATGGTCATGCCGATCAAGATAGGCGCGCATGTCGTCGATCGCCTCGCGTGCCACATCGCGCGGCGGCGGTTTAAGAAAGCCCAGTTCCTCGCCGCCGCCGGGGGTGATCGTTTGCAGGCGCGCCAGTTCCGCGCCGATTTCCTCCAGGATCGCGTCACCCGCAGCCATGACCTCCGGCGAGCGTTGGAGCTTCCACGGCCGGCTTTCGCCGTCGACGAAGGCCATCACGAAAAATGGCTGGCCGATTACCTCGGGATCGCTGCAGACGGCAACCGGTTGCGGCACGCGCACGCCCGCCCTGGCCGCCGCGCACAGCACCGCATACTCGTGCTCCGCGGGCAAGCTGTCGTTGACGCCGACCACGCGGCCGGTGCGCAGCACGAGGCGGTGCGGCGGGGCAGCGGATGCGCCCGCCTGCGCCTCCACAAACCAGTTGTCCTGAACCGTGCCGCCGGCGAGCCGCGTCATCTGCGTTATTTGGCATGCATCAGCCCCGAGCGCCTTGGCGAGGAAGTGCTCCAGCGGCGCGCGCACGCGTTCGGGCTCTAGCGCCATGACCAGAAGTCGCGGTGCTCCTCCAGCATATGCCGCGCGAGCACCATCTTATGCACCTCGGACGCGCCATCACCAAGGCGCGCCAGGCGGGCGTAGCGATACATCCATTCCAGCGGCAGGTCCGTCGAGTAACCTTTGGCGCCGCACAGCTGGATGGCGGTGTCCACCGCATGATGCAGGGCTTCTGAGACCACCACCTTGGCCATCGAGACTTCCTTGCGCGCGTGCTCGCCCCGATCGATCAGCCACGCAGCGCGCATGGTCAGCAGGCGCCCGATTTCGACCTGCATCGCTGCGTCCCCCAGCAGCCACTGCACGCCTTCATGCTCGTGCAGCCCGATGCCGAAGCTGCGCCGCTCCGATACGTAGCCGGCGGCGATCTCCAGTGCGCGTTTGGCCATGCCGGTCCAGCGCATGCAATGGGTCAGCCGCGCCGGTCCAAGCCGGATCTGCGTGAGCTTCAAGCCGTCGCCTTCGCTTAACAGCATATTTTCCTGCGGTATTTCCAGCCCGTCGAACTCAAGTTCGCAGTGTCCGCCGTGGTCCTCCGGCCCCATGATGCCGATGCGCCGCGCGATCCGCCACCCGGGATCGTCGGCATGGAACAAGAATGCGCTAAGCCCGCGGCGGTTGTTGTCCGAGGTGCGGGCGATCAGAACGAAATGCTTGGCATTCGCGGCGCCGGTGATGAACCATTTGCGCCCATGCACCACCCATTTGTCGCCGCGGCGCTCGGCGCGGGTCAACATCATCGCCGGATCCGAGCCTGCGCCCGGCGATGGCTCGGTCATGGCAAATGCCGACTGCACACGACCGTCGATGATAGGCTGCAGCCAGCGCGCCTTTTGCGCCTCAGGCAATACTTTGTTTAGCGCCAGCATGGTGCCATCGTCTGGCGCGGCGCAGTTGAAGCAGACCGGCCCGAAGATCGATCGATTCATCTCCTCGTAGCATACCGCCATCCCAACCATGTTCAGACCCAGACCGCCGTAGCGCTGCGGCATCTGCGGCGCCCACATCCCGGCGCATTTGACCTGTTCGCGCACCCGTTCCAGCGCGTGCGGCGCAATGTTCCGGTATTCGTCGATGCAATCCTCGCGCCCCTCGAGCGGAATGATCTCCTGCTCGACGAAATCGCGCACGCGCGCGCGCAGCGCCTTGAGTTCGTCGCTAATCGAAAAATCCATGCCCGCGGTTCCTTCCTAAGTGGGACAAACTGTACTCGGCGGCCTAAATCGCGCCCGCGTGCTCTTGCATCATCGCGCTCAGCGCTGCGCCGCTGCGGCGAGCGCGCGCAACTCGTTCACCGCCTCCGGGTTCACCAGGGAACTCAGATCGCCCGCATCGTTCCCTAGGCAGGCGGCGCGGATCACACGGCGCATGATTTTCATGTTGCGCGTCTTCGGCAATTCCGACACAAACAGCACCTGCTTCGGCCGAAAGGGCGCGCCAAGGCCATGCGCGATCAGCTGCGACAACTCCGTCTGGAGTTCCGCGGTAGCCTGCACCCCGGGCCTTAGCGAGCACACGACCACCAGCACCGAGCCTTTGATCGGATCGGGAACGGCAATGGCCGCGGCCTCCCAGAGTCTGCCGGTGGCCAGGAGCATCGACTCGATCTCGGCCGGACCGGTGCGCTTGCCGGCGATCTTCATGGTGTCGTCCGATCGGCCGTAGATGAACCAGTGGCCATCCGCGTCGCGGCTGGCGAAGTCGCTTTGCTTCCACACGTTCGGCCAGGTGCTCCAATAGGTCTCCAGATAGCGTTCACGGTCTTTCCACAACCCGCGCGTGAGGCCGATCGACGGCCGCCGCATGATCAGTTCGCCCACCGTACCGGCTGGAGCCGAATTCCCCTGCTCGTCGGCGATGTCCGCGCCGACGCCGGGCATGGCGCAATTGAAGCCGTTGGGTTTGAGCGGTTCAAGCACGGTGCAGCCGATGATGCCTATCATTTCGGTGCCGCCGGAGAAATTCAGTATCGGCACCCGCCGCTTGCCGATATTGTCGAACAGCCACCTCCATGCGTCCGCGGTCCAGGCTTCGCCGCTCGATACCAGGATGCGGATGCGCGACAGGTCGAGAGTTTTCCACGGCTCGCTCCCCTGCGCCATGAAGGTGCGGATGGTGGTCGGCGCAACGCCGAGGTAAGTCACTTTCTGCCCGGCCACCAGACGCCACATGCGATCCGCATCGGGAAAATTCGGCGCTCCTTCGACCAGCACGATGGTGCTGCCGATCAGCGGCATGCCGTAGACGATCATGGGTCCGACGATCCAGCCCATGTCCGAGATCCAGAGGACGCGGTCCTCGGGTTTGCAATCGAGCACCAGCCACATGTCGATCAGGTCTTTCGCCGCAAATCCGATATGCGTATGCACCACGCCCTTGGGCTTGCCGGTCGTGCCGGAGGTGAACACCAGCAATAAGGGATCTTCCGCATCCATCTCCTCGGTCGGTGCATCCTCGGGCTGGTCCGCGCACACCTCGTGCCACCAGCGATCGCGCCCCGGTTTCCAGCTGATCTCAATGCCCGAGTGACGCAGCACGATGACGTGTTCGAGCGTGGAACACGGCGCCGCGGCCTCGTCCACTATTTCCTTCGCGCTCACGAGCTTGGCGCGGCGCAGGCTCCCGTCCACCGTGATCAGGGCCTTGGCGCCGCCGATTTCGAGGCGCGTGGCGATGGCGTCGGCGCCGAAGCCGGAAAAAAGCGGCATCACGATGGCGCCGATCTTCGCCAGTGCGAGCATCGCCACCACCGCCTGCGGCAGATTGGGCATGTACACGGCGACGACGTCGCCGCGCACTAGCCCGAGCGTGCGCAGGCCGCCGGCGAAACGGCATACTTCGCGGTCCAGCTCACTGTAGCTCAAATCGCGGCGCGCACCGTCCTCGCCTTCCCAAACAATCGCCGCCTTGTCGTAGACGGGCGTGCCGCGCCAGCGATCGAGCGCATTGAGCACTACATTGGTGGTGCCGCCGACGCACCACCTTGCCCAGGCGATGCCCTTGGAGTCGTCGAGCACGCGCGTATACGGCCGGTAAAAGCGAAAATCCAGGTGTTCGAAAAACGCGGCGTGAAACCGTTCCGGCTCGGTGTCGGCGCAACGCACCAGAGCTGCGTAGTCGGATACACCGAGCACGCGCATGAAGGCGGCGGCATTCGATGCGCGCGAAAGCTCTGGATCCGGGTGCCAGACTAATTCGTTCGTGGACATGAGATGGTCAGCTTGGGAAATGGCCTTGGATGAGGTGGCGGGCACTGGAGTGTACAACCCGGACCGGAACGCGGCATGCGATTTACTGAGCCGGCAGATAATCCTCGACGAAAGCGCGGATGATTTCGTCGAAGTTTGCGTCGGCACGGATGCCGTTGCTCGAGGCTCTTGCGGAGACGAATTGGCTGGGCCAGCCGTCGACGACGGCCTGAAGGTCGGGATCCGGCTCCCAAGCGATACGGCCAAGCCGGCGCATCTGGCCGAAGCGCTGCAGCGCCTCGACCATATCACCGATGCTCACCGTGAGCGAGGGCAGGTTCATCGCGCGCGTGTGGCCGAAACTGGCCGCAGGCAGATCGTGCGTGGCCAGGACCGCCGTTGCGACGCGCCTTGCGGAAGCAACAGGGATGCGCGTTTCCGGCGCCAGCGGGCACACCACGTCGCGGCCCAGCAATGGCTCGCGCACGATCGCGGCGACGCGATCGGATACGGCCGGAGTCGGCGCGCCCGGTCGAATCAGCACGAAAGGCAGCCGCAGCGCGCGAGCGTCGATAAAGCCGTGGCGCGAGTAGTCGTTGAGCAACAGCTCGACGATCGCCTTGTGCGTGCCGTAGGAAGTCTGCGGCGTCTGCGCGACCGTGTCGTCGACGGTCTTGGGCAGTGGGCCGCCGAAGGAGGCAATCGAACTGGAAAAGACAAAACGCGGCGGCCGTGCTTGCGCGCGGCAGATTTCGAGCAGCTGCATCAATCCGTGCACGTTGACCTGCAGACCGCGCGCGAAGTTCTCCTCGGCATCGATGGTCAGCGTGGAGGCGAGGTGGAACACGCTATCCACTCCAGAGCCGACGAGGCGCCGCAGAAACTCCGGATTGCAAAAATCGCCGGTCTCGGCCCGGATCGGTATATTGCCGCCGGCGGCGCCGCGGACTATCGGCGCCGTGTCGGCCAGGATAAGCCCGCTGATTCCCTGCGGCTTGCCAGACGCGTCGCTCAGTTGCCCCCGCGCCAGCAGGGCTGAAACCAGATGCGAGCCGATGAAACCCGCAGCGCCCGTAATCAAAACTCGCATACTTTAACCCCTCCAACAGGACAGAACTGCGTCAGCGCGGGTCCTTCCATGACCATGCCCTGGCTAAGCAGACAGCATCTCGCGGATTGCCGTCATGATCCGCTCCCGGCCAGGCAAGACGGCATCCTCCAGCGACGGCGCGAACGGAACCGGCACACCGGGATTGCCCAGCCGGCGCGGCGCGCTCTTGAGCGCCGCGAACGCGCTCTCGCTCACGCTGGCGATGATCTCGCCCTGGATGCCGCAGCAGAGATAGGCTTCGTCCACCACCAGCAGGCGTCCGGTCTTGCGCACCGACCCCACAATTGTCTCCATATCCAGCGGCACCAGGGTGCGCGGGTCGATCACCTCGACCGACACGCCCTCGGCGGCGAGCACCTCTGCCGCGGCGAGAGCGTGATGCACCATGGTCAGCGTCGCCACGACGGTGATGTCTTCCCCGTTGCGCCGCACCGCCGCGCGGCCTAAATCAATGAGGAAATCCGGATCGCGGAACCGGGGCTCGACCGGCCAGCGCGTCCGGTACAGCGCCTTGTGCTCGAAGAACAGCACCGGACTGTCGTCGCGGATGGCCGATTTGATCAGCCCCTTTGCGTCCATCGACGTCGAGGGCAGCGCCACCTTGATCCCGGGGACGTGCGCGAACCAGGAGTAAAGCGATTGCGAGTGCTGCGAACCCGCGCCCTGCCCCGCGCCGCAGGGTAAGCGAATAACCATCGGAACCTTGACCTGACCCCCGGTGAGATAGCGCAGCATGGCGGCCTGGTGGGTGAGCTGATCGATGGCGACAGACATGAAATCGCCGAACTGGAATTCGACGACCGGGCGCATGCCGCCGATGGCCGCGCCCACCGCCGCGCCGACAACAGCCACCTCCGAGCACGGGGTGTCGCGGATGCGCTCGGTGCCGAACTCCGCCGCGAGCCCGGTCGTGACGCCGAAAGGTGACGCAAACGCAATGTCCTCGCCCATCTGAAACACGGCGGGATCGCGCCGCATCTCTTCGCGCATGCCCTCGTTGATCGCGCCCCTGAAGCTCGGCCACTCGCGCTCCTCGGGTTTCACCGGGCCGCCGGCCCGGAACAGCCTTCGGTCGAACATGGTCAATGCCTCCTCACGCCCAAAGATCCTCGAATGCCTCGCGCGCTTCCGGCACAGGGCTGCGCCTCGCGAAATCGACCGCGGCGGCGATCTCGCCATCGACCTCCGCCTCCATACGCGCATAGTCCTCGGCGGTCAAAAGCGCCTCGGCCAGAAGCCGTTCGCGCAAGCGCCTGATCGGGCACTGCTCCCACGCGGCCGCGAGTTCCTCCTTGGAACGATAGCCTTGCGCATCGTGGCAGAGATGCCCGCCGAGGCGAACGGTCTTGGCATCGATCAGCGTCGCGCCGCCGCCGGCCCTTGCGCGCGCAACGGCCGCAGCGACTGCGTCGCGCACGGCGAGCGGATCGTTGCCGTCAACCGTTACGCCGGGCAGGCCGTACCCCGCAGCGCGATCGGCGATCGACCCCGTCTTTACCGCGGCAGCCACGGGCAGATCGGAAGAGCGTCGTGTAAGGGAA
>ODAK010007207.1_pt1 | contig 11165 bp, 12 predicted proteins | sample 1539591 | NCBI WGS metagenome assembly ODAK01 (sample SAMEA3539303, study PRJEB22396) | soil metagenome | biome: tundra; feature: field; material: soil | place: USA | collected 2010-05 | depth 0.15 m | reverse complement strand
CGCGGCCTTGCCTTCAAACACAGAAATGAACCTGATTACGCGCTGTCCTGGCCCAATCTAACAAGCTGTCGAGCCAACGCCAGCCGGTCATGGTGGCATTCCTCGGCCCGAATCCATAGAGCGTTGTAATCGCGGAGATTCGTTGCTTGCCTGTCCGGTTTACACAGCACCCCCAGGGGTAGTGTCTTCATGAGCATGGTCTGAGCCCGCTCGCCATTCGCGCCGATGCCCGGTGCGGCCTGAACCGCTTTCGCCATTGACATGTGAAGCACATGCATTCATCATTTAAACATGAACACGATGATCCAAATTCGTAACGTGCCGGAGACGCTTCATCGCCAGCTTAAGTCGCGCGCGGCGCTGGCTGGCATGTCCCTCTCCGACTTCCTCCTCAACGAGATTCGCCAGGTAGCCGAGCGGCCGAGTCTTGACGAACTACGCGCGCGAATGGAGCGCCGCGCCGCGACATACCCCTCGGTGGCACCGGCTGAAGCGGTCCGCGCGGAGCGCGACCGCCATTGATTGTCGTAGACGCTTCGGCGTTGATTGAAGTGCTTCTGCGCACGCCGGCGGCAATGGCAGTCGAAAATCTGCTGTTCGCCCAGGGTCAGACCCTTCATGCGCCGCACCTGGTCGACGTCGAAGTCGCGCAAGTGATCCGCCGGTATGCGGCAAAAGGCGAGATCGATGGTGAACGCGGGCGCGCGGCGCTCACCGATCTTTCGGATCTTCCATTGCGGCGTTACCCGCATGATTTTCTTTTACCGCGCGTTTGGGATTTGCGGAATAACCTCACGGCCTATGATGCTGTCTATGTCGCGCTGGCCGAAGCGCTCGACGCCACGCTGTTGACACGCGACCACCGTCTCGCCGCGGCGGCCGGTCATCACGCGCGAGTTGAGTTGGTGTGAAAGCCCCGCGACCGGCCCGCGCCACGCCGGGAAGAAACACCGCATAGCCATTGGGGAGGCGACGGCGTGGCCCGGCGGCCAGTAGCGTAGATCTGGCGGGCCACGACCGACGATGATGAGCACCATGTCTACGCTATGGCCCTATGATAAAGACCGGCGGCCCGAAGGGCATCTCCCCAGGTCCCAAAACGGTCATAAACCTTCCTCGTGACACGACCGTGCCTGGCGAAAGCCGCAACCGTCAGCGCGCCGTCAGGCACCAATGCGGCAACCCCGCGCAGCTCCGCCAGGACAGCTTCGTCCGAATATTCGGGCAGGCGCCGAAGCGAGAATACGAAACGTTCAGGTTCGTCCATCATGGCGTCGGACCCATCGGGGAGCCTCATTTGTCGGTCGGGTTTTGCGTGAGGCAGCGACGGCCGCAGCAGGAACGGGGCAAGAAATCGACGAACTCCCGATCAAGATCGCTCTCTGACGCATCGCGAACCGCCGCGACGCGGCACAAACCAGAATTGCAAAGAAAGACATCTGATCAGCTTGTCGCACCCGTGGTGGAATTGGTCACGGTCTTCGCCGGACATACGGTTGAGCACCGTTCTATCCAACGACAAGGATCCGCGGCGCGTCAGTGCGCCTGTCCCAGATACGCCGCCCGCACCGCGGGATCGTTCTTCAACGCCGACGCCGGTCCGGACGCGGTCACGCGTCCGTTTTCCAGCACGTAACCGAAATCCGCCACGTCCAACGCGGCGGCGGCGAACTGTTCCACCAGCAGCATCGTCACCCGCTCCGCCTTCAACCGGGCGACGGTCGAAAAAACCTCCTCGACCAGGCGGGGCGCGAGACCCATCGACGGCTCATCCAGCAATAACACCCGCGGGTTCAGCATCAGTGCGCGGGCCATGGCCAGCATCTGCTGCTCCCCGCCCGACAAGGTGCCCGCGAGTTGCGCGCGGCGCTCCGCCAACCGGGGGAACAGCGCGAACATCCGGTCCAGATCGGCGGCGACGTCGCCTTTCGGGCGGCTGCCCGTTATGCGAGTGAAGGCGCCCAGAAGCAGGTTGTCCTGAACCGGCAGGGTCGCGAACACGCGCCGCCCCTCGGGCGAGTGGGCCATGCCCCGGCGCGCGATCTCATGCGGCGGCAATCCGCCGATTTCGGCGCCATCCAGCACGACCCGGCCCGACCAGGGCGCGATCATCCCCGACAGCGCCCGCAATGTGGTCGTCTTTCCCGCGCCATTACTACCGATCAGGGTCACCAGCGCGCCTTCCGGCACGTCCAGCGAGACCTCCCGCAGAACCTCGACCTTGCCATAACCCGCGACGAGTTTCTCGACATTGAGCATACGCGGGCTCCCTCAGGCGGCGGCGGCGTGGCCGCCGCCCAGATAGGCGGCGATGACCTTCGGATCGGCCTGCACTTCGGCCGGTTTGCCCTCGGCGATCTTTTGCCCGAAATCCAGCACGGTCACGACGTCGGACAGGCTCATCACCACATCCATGTGATGTTCGATCAGGACGATCGTCACGCCGTGTTCGCGAACGCGGCGGATGATCTCGATCAGCTCCTTGATATCGGGGGCGGTCAGGCCGGCCGCGGGTTCGTCGAGCAACAGAAGCCTGGGATTGAGCGCCAGCGCGCGGGCGATCTCCAGCAGGCGCTGCTTGCCGTAGGGCAGATTGCGGGCCTGCTCGGTGGCGAGCGCCTCCAGTCCGACAAAGCGCAACAGGCTGGCCGCCCTCAACCTGGCCGCCGCTTCTTCGCGGCGTGCCCGCCCGGTGCCCAGGGCGACATCGGCGACACCACCTCGAAACGTGTGATTGAGGCCGACCATGATGTTTTCCAGCAGGGTCAGTTCGCCGAACAACTGCACATTCTGGAAGGTGCGGGCGATGCCTGTGCCGGCGATTTGCGGCGCGGTGCGGCCCTGGATCTCCTGCCCCCGAAACCGCACCGCGCCGGACGTCGGAACATAAATGCCAGTCAGCACGTTCATCATCGTCGATTTACCCGACCCGTTCGGTCCGATCAGGCCATGGATCGTCCCAGGCGTGACCGTGAGGCTCACCTGATCCAGCGCGCGCAAGCCGCCGAACTGCATGATGACCGTATCGACCTCAAGCAACGGACGGCCGCTCTCGGCGGCTCCGGTGCTGACCGACCAGACATCGGCGTCGTTTCCCGCCGTGGTGGCCATGGGGCCGCTCAGCAGCCCCGGCGCCATCCGAGCCACGGCCTGACGGACGAAGCCCCAGATGCCGTCGGGCAGGTAATAGACCATGAACAGGATCATCAGGCCGAAGACGGTCAGCTTGAAGTCCGTGATCTTTTCCAACAGCAGCGAAAAGACGAAGAAACCGAGGCACAACGCCACGGGGATCGCGGTGCGCGCGCGTTCTTCCGGCAGGCGGACCATCCGGATCGCGCCGGCGACGACCGCGATGACCGCGATCCCGCCAGCGACCAGCCGGAATTGCCCGATATCGGCCAACAGGTTGGGCAGATAGACGACGATGGCGGTCCCCAGAATGGGTCCGACGCGGGATTTCCGCCCGCCCATGGTGACCGCCAGCAGGAACTGGATCGACAATTCGAAGCCGAAATTATTCGGCGCGATGTATTGTTCGGAATAAGCGAACAGCGCGCCCGCGAACCCGGCGAACCCGGCGCTGAGAACGAACGCCAGCACCTTGTGGCTGTAGACGCTCACCGCCATGCAGTCGGAGGCGATGGGGCTTTCCCGCAACGCCTCGAACGCGCGGCCATAGCGGGACGCCAGCAGGCGATTGATGACCACCAGAACCAGCACGAGGGACAGCGCGATCAGATAATAAAACTCGACGTCGCGCATCCGGGGCAGGGACATGTCCAGGAACGCCAGCGTGTCGCCCCAGTCGCGCAGGTCGACGAACAGCGGCTTTTTCAGCGAGATACCGAGCGGCCCGTCGGTCAGAAACGTCATCTCGTTGATGAGAATCTGCACGATGGTGCCAAACGCGATTGTCACCATCGCGAGATAGGGGCCAGTGACGCGCAAAGCGGGCAAGGCGAGCAGGGCGCCGAACAAAAGCGCCACCACGACGCTGACCGGGATCGCCCACGGGAATCCGATACCGAACTGGAATGCCAGCACGCCCACGGTGTAAGCGCCGACGCCGAACAACGCGGCGTGGCCGACCGAGACCTCGCCGGTGTAACCGAAGACGATATCCAAGCCGACCGTAACGATCGAGAAGATGGCGACGACCACGACCAGATGCAGGTAGTACGGGCTGGTGACCACGAAGGGGAACACCCCCATGGCGGCGAGGGAACCCGCCGTCGCGAGACGTTTCATGGCCTCAGACCTTCTTGATGGCGGCGGTACCGAACAGGCCCGAGGGACGGAACGACAACACCAGCAACAACAGAACGAGGCCAGGCACGTCCTTGTAGCCGGTGGAAATGTAGTACCCGGTCAGCGTCTCGGTGATGCCCAGGATCAGGCCGCCGGCGACGACTCCGAAGCCGCTGGACAGGCCGCCGATGATCGCGACGGCGAAGGCTTTCAGGCCCAGGGCGCCGCCCATGCTGGCGCCGGTCAGGGTCACCGGTGCGACCAGCACGCCCGCCAGTGCCGCCGTCATGGACGACAACGCGTAGGAAAAGGTGATGACCAGCGAGGTGTTGATGCCCATCAGCCCGGCGGCATCGCGGTCGTTGGCGGTCGCGACGACCGCCTTGCCATGGATCGAACGGCGGTTGAACAACTCGACCAGCAGCATCATCCCAAGCGCCCCCACGACGATCGCGATTTCCATCGGCAGCACGTTGACGCCCATGAAGGACAGCGGCGCCTCCGGCAGCGGCGAGGGAAATTTCAGCGCGTCGCGGCCCCAGATGTTCTCCGCGAGGTTCTTGAAGATGATGCCAAGCGCGATCGTGGCCATGATCCACCCGGACTCGGACCCGGTCCTGATCGCTTGCCGCACGCCCAGACGCTCGACCACCGCGCCTTGCACCATGCCGAAGGCCAGCACCACCGGCAGCATGAGCCAGTATCCGGTATAGGCGACCACGGTCAGGCCGACGAGGGAGCCCAGCATCAGCGCCTCGCCCTGGCCGAAATTCAGCGTCTTCGAGGTCACGAAGGTGAGCTGATAGCCGAAGGCAATCACGCCGTAGATCATGCCGACGGCGATGCCACTGACGATAAGCTGGCCAAGTATCTGCATCTTCGGCCTCATGAGAAAGGCCAGGGACGCGGCCCCGGCCTTCCGTTTCGCTCATTGGCGGCGGCTGACGGCAATCCCCCTTCAACCCGCGCTGGTTACTTCTGCTTGACGCGCACCGCCTTGTCGCCGGCGATGTCGTCGTCATGCGCGACAACCACGCGACCGCCCTTGACCACGCCGAACACCGGGATGTTCGCGGTGATCGCTTCGTGATCTGTCGCCGTGAAGGGCTTGTCGTAAACCGTCACCACGCCGTCGATCTTGGTCTGGAGGTTTTCCAGCGCTTCGCGGATCTTACGGCCTTCGGTCGACTTCGCCTGCTCGATCGCGGCCTGCAACAGGTACACGCTGTCATATCCTTGCGCGGCGGACACCGGGGAAGCCATGCGATCGACCTTGTAGGCGGCCTGATAGGCCGCGATAAACGCCTTCCGCTTCGGGGTGTTGCCGGTCTGGATGAAGGTCTGCGGCATTGCCGCACCGTCGCCATTGGCTCCAGCGTTGTCGATGAACGTCGCCATCGACAGGGTCCAGCTGCCGATCATCGGCAGTTTCCAGCCCAGTTTGGCCATGCCGTTGGCGATCTGCGCCAGTTCCGGCCCGATCCCATAGGTCAGGATTACGTCGGCGTTCGCCTGCCTGGCGCGCAGCAACTGCGCGGTCATGTCGGTATCGCCGATGTTGAATTTTTCCACCGCGACTGACTTCACGCTCGCCGCTTCCAGCGCCTTTTCAAGATCCGCGCGGCCGAGCTGGCCATAATTGGTACTGTCGGCCAGGATCGCCGGCGCCTTGAAGCCGCGGCGCCTGATCGCTTCCTCGACAATCATCCCGGACTGAATCGCGTCGTTGGCCGAGGTCCGGAAGATGTAGTTCGCTTTATACTCCGGCGGCACGAACTGCGTCGCGATCAGGGTGCCGGTGGCGACATTGTTCAGCACGGGGATTTCGGCTTCCTGATAGAAGCGCTGCGAGGCCAGCGCGACACCCGTGTTGATGAACCCAAGCGTCGCGACCACCTGTTCCTTGTTGATCAACTCCTGCGCGATCTGCACGCCCAGTTCGTTGCGCGCTTCGTCATCGCGCTCCACCAGGACGATTTGCTTGCCCATGATGCCGCCGGCCTTGTTGATCTCGGCGACGGCGAGCTTGACACCATCGCGCATCGACACGCCCATCGATGCCGATCCGCCGGTGAAGGGCCCAGACAGGCCGATCTTAATCGACTGGGCGTAGGCACCGCCCGTCAACATCGCGCTCGCCGCGAGGCCAAGAACCAGCTTTCTTATCATTCTCGTTTACTTCCCGGTTTTGTTGTTCCGCGCCTGGGATCAGGCGGAAAGCGCGCCCGATACCACGCCGCCACGAATTTACAAGCGGCCCTGGTCAGGACCGGCAGTTCTCATTATGGAAAATTGACCAGTGATCCCGTCGGCGTGGGCTGGGTTGAGCGAACAAGCCCGCCTGCCTTTCGGGTCTGACCTGGTCTGATCCGCCACAGTCCACGACAAACTGTCCGGATCGACCGATCAGGCCTGGCGGCGCGGCGCGACCTCCGATTCGATACACGGCGTGGACACCCTGGATCGCCTTCTGGCTTCATCGCGTCGCTGCTGCCTGTCACTGCCGGACAAGCGGAAGGGGACCAATACGCGGTATGCGATGGCGGATTTCGGACTGGCGGCCTGCTCAGTCTTTTTCATGCGGAGCCCATCTTTTCTGGGCAATTATATAGGTGACAAACGTGACGCAAGATGTAGTATTTGGCGGGGCGTGACAGGCCGGCGAATGGATTAGGGGAAGTACTCAATCAGATTGCGTATCCTACTGGTGAAGGCCCGGAGAGCGAGAACTGCTGGATGACGGGCGACACCAACGGTGGGCTCATTGAGAAATATCTCAGGGGCGACCTGACTATTGCTTTTCGTCGGGCGGAATCCGCCTTTGGGGAAGCTATACAAGATGGTTTTGTCGTCTTGCTGGTGAATAATGTGGTGAAACCCGTCACCCTCGGTCGCGAGGTGAGCAGTTCGGATCACCGGTTCAACAATAAGCAACCGCTCATGTTTTCTGAGGATATCGAGTTGGTGGATCGAATAGAGAACGCGGTCGCCCCCTTTATAGGCTTTCGTTCGTTTGATCGCGGCAGCTTCAACGGAGGTAACCCATTGTTTGCTTTCGAGCATCGCTACGCGGTCCAGAAACTCGGTCTCAGTGTTACGGATGGGGAAGTGGGCCTGGCTGTTGGGTTTTACGCCATGGCCCGCGAGAATGGAGGACATGAGGATATCCAAAGCCGTCCGCATCGAGTTGATGATGGCCCCGATATCTCCGTGAATGAGCGGGTCGAGTGGAATGTTGAGATGGGCTACAAGCAACTCCCGTTTCGCGTCTTGCGGGTCAGGATCTACGACGATCCCGTATGGGCCGCGCCGCTTCCAGGCGATGAATCGCTCATTCATGACTGGGATATGGGCATCGGCCCAATGGACTGCGGCTAAAGCGTCAGTGAGATCAGCGCGCATGGATAGCCCCTTACCTGCTTGTGCACGTCACGATGCCGCCGATGTTCATGCACGAGGTCTGAACGGGCCGGTTGAGCAGCATCGGGGCGATCAGTATTTCCTCGCGATCCTGGCGCACTTCCTCGGCGGCGTGTCTCGCTGCGACCTTATCGTTGGCGTTTTCAACACATCGGTTCCAGGCTGGAATATCGACGGTGTCGCGGCATTGCCGGTTCACCCAGGCATTATCCGTTTCCGCCTCACACTCGGCCAGCGCCAGCGCGAAAATTAAAACTTTCAACATTGGAGGTTTCTTCCCATGGATGATTCTCCCGGACCGCCATCTACCACTCTCTTGGCAGCCTACCGGCGCATCAGGGACGCGCCTTTCCCGATGGTCCCATTGCTATGCGACGAGCGGTGCCCAGTATGTCATCTAATTCCGCAAGCACCGCCTCTTGAAAGGAAAGGCTTGTCACGTCCAATGGGGAGTCTTTTGGGGATTTTTCAATCTTGGTGGTCGTGGCTCTGGCAAATCCCTCGAAGAAGCCACGCTGATCAGGATGCCGTTTCGCTTCATAAGCCAACAACTGAATGACGATATCGCGCAAAACAGTCACGCTTGTTGCGATTTCTCGCAGCATTTGGTCTTCTTCGTCACTCATAGCTTTCGCTCCTTGGTTCGATTCGCACCGACCAGGATAGCGGAGAGAGGGCCGGGAGTCCGCGGGTTCCCGGCCCTCGCCACCCCGTGCTAGGCTCACGCCATGACCGATGAACCCAACGAGCCCCTCCGGGGCATATCGGATACGGAACGGCAGATCATGGGTCGATTGCTGCGGCAGTCACCTGAACAGCAAAAGGCCGCGCCGAAACCAGCTGGCCCGCAAGCCGAGGCGCAACGAAGGCGCCGCCAGAAGGAACGCGAGACTACTGGCGCGGCCCGCGTCGCCCTTTAGGCGGCACTGGCGCTATCAGGCCGCCGATACATCAGGCGCTTATCCTTCGCGCCACGAACCACGCGGGCCGCGCGCTCCGCGTCATCAACACCAAGGCGCGTGCGATTATTGTAACGAAAATCGAACTCCCACACGTAGCGGTGCAGATGGGCCTCTGAGCAATGCTGATAAATGCCCTTCATGCCGCGCTTGAACACTGAATAGAACCCTTCAACCGTGTTCGTGTGGATCGGGCCGCGCCCATATTCACCTTTTGCTATGGGTCACATAGTCATGCTCAGTGAAGTGTTTACCGATATGCGCGTATTGTCCGGCCTCATCAGTCATGATGTGTGAGCCGCTGTTCACATGCGCCTTGATGATAGGCAGCAGATCGGCGTCGGCGGTTCCTTCGACGTGGAAGGAGCGGGAACGCGCACCGTCGGGGCCGCGCTCAATCAAGGTCATGACCGCATGCTTGTGAGCGAACCCGCGACGAACCGGCATGTCCTTCTTCTTGCCAATGAAAGTTTCGTCGATTTCAACGATCGCGCCTTCTCCGCCCATCGGGGTCAGATCGCCGCTGGCCATGGCCGCACGGATACGATGCTCCATGAACCAGGCGGTTTTATACGTCACGCCAAGCATGCGGTGCAGTTGGTGCGCGCTCATGCCCTTCTTGCTGGACGCCATCAGGTGAACCGCCAGCCACCACTTGGACAGCGGCACCTTGGAACGCTCGAAAATCGTGCCAACCGTCACGGTGAACTGGCGCTCACATTGACCGCAGTAATACAGACCGGCGCGCGCGGACTTGCCCGATACCTTGCCGATCCGCTCCAGCGACTGGCAGCGTGGGCAGCGTGCGCCATGCGGCCACATAACCGCTTCCATCGCTTCGCGGGCGGCGTTGTCATCGGTAAAGGCGGGGGCTTGCAGATCGGCGTTGGCCATCGGGGTATCTCCTGATGACTGGCATCATACCCTAGCCGCACGTTTGTCAACTGTATAATTGCCCTTTTCTGGAGCATCAACGGCAGTTGGCGGCGGGACAGGGGCGCTCGAACCGCGAGACGCTGTTCGGCATGACGAAAATTCCGGGCGACAGTCAGATCCGCGCGAAACTGGATCCGATCGAGCCCAGCCAGTTCCAGCCGATGTTCGACGATGTGCTTGATGAGTTGCAGCGATCGGACGGGATCCAGGCGTTCCACCGCCTGGACAACCACGTACTGATCGCGCTCGATGGCACCCAATACAATGGTTCGTACCAGGTGAGCTGCCCCCAATGCTCCACCCGTCAGCATGGGAACGGCAAGACCGGGTATCACCACGACATGCTGGTGGCGACATTGGTTGCGCCTGGACATAATCGTGTTGTGCCGCTCATTCCTGAATTCATCGTGCCACGGGACGGGCATGACAAGCCGGACCGCGAGAGTTGCGCCGCGCGGCGGTGGCTGGCGGCGAACGGCCCCAGCCACGCCTCGCTCAATCCAATCATAATGGGAGACGATCTGTTCTCCCGGCAGCCAATCCGCGAGGCGGTGCTGGCGGCGGGCATGCATGTCTTATTCGTGTGTAAACCTTCATCGCACCCGGCCGTCGAGGACTTCCGCACGGGCGTCGTGCTCGACGAACCGAAGAACGCGGTTAAACGCGGATCGCGGCGGTTCACCTGGCGTTACCGGTGGATGAACGAGGTACCTTTACGCGGCGATGAACGCGCCATGATGGTCAACTGGTTGATGATCGAAATCATCGATCCCACGGGCAAGATCACTCATCGTAACAGCTTCATCACCGATCCGCCGGTTGATCGTGGTAACGTGATTGAGATGGCGGCCCGTGGCGGGGCAAGGTGGAAGATCGAGAACGAGAGTTTCAACACTTTGAAAAACCAGGGTTACAACCTGGAACACAACTTCGGTCATGGTGGCCAGAATCTCTCGGCCGTGTTGGCCACGCTTAATCTGCTGGCATTCGCGTGTCATACCATCCGCGCCCTGGCCATCCCGCTCTGGCGCGCCGCGACGGAAGCGATCGGCACGCGCAAACGATTCTTCGAACACCCGCGGTCGATCACGGTGTTCCTCGTCCTTCCCGATTGGGAAGATGTCCTGGCGACGCTGGCCTTCATCAAACCACCACCGCAACCTTCCCGACAGATCAATCTGACGACCGATCGTGACTGCGATTCCCGCCCTTTAACCCAATCGCGGCGATAATGAGAACTGCTGGCCGCTGCCATGCGGGCTGGCCTCCATTCCAGCCCTCATCTTGAATCGTACTTTCGGCCGCGCCGTAATCTCCCGTCGCGCTGAAAAGCGGCAGGGTGGGCTGATTTATCGCTCTGCCGCCTGGTTGCCTACCAGGGTCAGGGGGCCTGACGGCATCGCCTGGTTTGGCCGAGTCAACCTGAAGAGACCGTGCTCTAAGGCGACACCCAAAGACTACTGCTTCAGGTTGGTTCTCTCGGTGAGAGCGTATAATTCCATTCCGGATGGAATATGTCGCCCTTGATATTGAGGGTCATCATTTCCGCGTCGCTGACCTTGATGCCCTTCGGGTAGTCGCGTGTATCAAGCTCGCATC
>ODAK010007205.1_pt1 | contig 11165 bp, 6 predicted proteins | sample 1539591 | NCBI WGS metagenome assembly ODAK01 (sample SAMEA3539303, study PRJEB22396) | soil metagenome | biome: tundra; feature: field; material: soil | place: USA | collected 2010-05 | depth 0.15 m | reverse complement strand
GAGTACTTCCGCCCGCCGCAACGGGATGAGGGCTCGGCTGAGCTTACCCGCCGTATCCGCCGTATATCTTCGAAACAGAGTAGTCCTGTACGCTGCAAGCTTGGTATCGTCCGCGTAGTATCCCGACTCCCGGATCGCCGCACGCCGCAAAGCGCTCCACAGCACCATCACATTTATTAACTCCCCGAATTTGTCGCCGAGCTGTTCACGAAGCAAATAGGCTCGCCACAACGTGAACAGAGTTGAACTGTAATGAGACCCCGTAACACCGTCGAACGCCATCCGTAACACCCATTCTTCTGTGTTCTCCTGCAGAAGGGCAACGCCCGCTTCCCCGAGGAAGCCCTCAGCACCGTGGTTGTCAATCGACATCGGCGAGTAGTGCTCCGACTTGACGGGCTTAAGCTCGCGCAGTGTAGTAAGGCACCATTTCTCAAGATCAGTGTTTTGCGAAAGCCACGCTCGATGCTTTATGACAAGCACGGCGAGTCCCCCAGCGATGGAGCTAACGCGGTAGTGCTCTTGCGCCCCGTCGTCGCTGGAGTCCTTCCATTTGGCCAACTGCTGAATTTGCGTCGCGAATTCCGGCACATCTTCGGGCTGCAGCTCTTCTTGCCCTTCCAGTAATCGCCTCGCGCGCAACGCCAATCCGAGGGCGAGCATCTTCAGCTTGCTTTCGTCTTGTGATTCTTCAGCGATCTTTTGCAAATGAGCGGGCCAGGCCATCGTGATCAATACTTGCCCATCACCGTGCGGAGTCTTGGTGTAATTCGCGGGATCAAAACGAGCGAGAAAGAATTCCATGTCGAGGCGTGATTTTTCGCTGCGTTGGCGGAGTTTCGCCCATTCAGCCTTTCTGGCAGTCAGATATTCCATCGTCCCTTTGTGCTGGAGCATAAGCGCCGGTGCAATGTCCCGAAGCAAGAAACGCCGATGCGGCAACCTGTTCCAGTCTGCCGCAATCTTGATGGCCTCTTGCGGCTGCCCGGCAAATGAGATCGTCCAAGTTTCACTACTTTCGTTCATCGCCAGGCTCATCTGAGTCTGGTAAACATAGAAATTTCCCAATAGCGGTTGCAGGTCCATAGCAAAAAGTCCCTGATACCTGAGCCCAATCGAAACGAGTACTCCGGCGAACGCTGCCGACGTGCCGTGATCGAAAATATATTGGACCCATTGCGTGATGCTTCGTTGATTTTCGATTTCGTCGTATAACCATTTTTCCAGCGCCATCAGCGCACATTCGACCGTGTCGCCATGCATGCCGAGATAACGATGCCATGCATAGACACTAGCGTGACCTATCCAACACAGAGCTTTTCCGTTGAATTCGAATTCAAATCCGTTGTTTTTCCTTTCTTCATCGGTAGGCTCTCGGCCAAGACCATCCTCAATCCACCGCGTTGTCGCGTAATTCACCAAACGAACAATTGCATCAAGCCCCTGCGCTGGCGCGGTCTGTAGGAATCTGAGGAAAGGCCCCTTCCAATACATCGCCGGATAGCCACGCTGCCAGTCAGCGAGCCCAAGATGGTCACGCAGAGGTGATCGATCGTGGGGGTCGGAAGGCTTTGGTTCCTCGATGCAAACCGCCAGCAATAATTCTCTCGCCACCTCTGGACGAACGGCAATCAGGCCGTTCAATGCGATCGTGTCCATAACCGCGGCTTGAAAGCCATCCGAAACCGCACGCGAGGAGCCGTCTGCGGACGGGGGTCGCATCGGTCCCTTTCGAAACGAGCCAATGTCGAAGACGGGGTTGGGTCGCGCGCGCTTTTCTTCAGGATTTTTCTTCCGCCATTCCTCCCGCTGCTTCGCCTGACGCTCCTCTTCGTCCAGTCCCCGCTGAATGGCATGCTCCGGTTCGTCACGGCGTCCGCAAAGCTCCAGCGCAATCTGCGCTACTTCGTCTGGAAATTCCGGCGCGGCGGACAAGAGGGCTTCATAAATCACTTTGTCCTTGTCGCCAAAATGCATGCCCTGCGCCACCAGTCCTTGCGCTTCCTTGGCCAGTTCCAACGCCAGCGCCCCAGCCTCTTTCCTCCCCGGCATTCCAGTCGGCATCGTTCTAAGCCATAGCGCGCACACTTCGCTGCCCTGTATCAGCGCATGTTTGGCAACATCCTTTGCGTGTCGCTCCAAAACGTAGAGAACCGGAATCCAGTAAAGAGGTTGAGGAATGCGAAACCACGCCTCGTATTGCTCCGCGAGCTTCGCATCCTTCAGGCCGCTAATCCGCCAATCGGGGAATGAAGCCACATGCACGAGGCGTTTCAGCAGACGATGAAGAATCTGCCCTTTGTCAGCAATCAGATCGGGCCAGACCTGTTCAAGCAAAGATATTGAGTTTGCCGCGAACAGCAACCCGTCCAGAAAGAGATCGGATACGAGTTTTGACTCAGCGTCCTCTCCCGCGAGCTGAATGCTCGCCGCCTTCCACTTCTCAAGTCCTTCGCCATGTTCGGCTAATGACTGAGCGTACAAACGAATGGCACGACTCCAGCGAGGGATTTGCGCCAAGGTTTTACTCTTTTCGGGCGCGTCATTACCGGCGAATTTAAGAATGCGATACCTCGCCCAATCGCCCATCAAATCGTGCGCAAACCGCACTGAAGGTTGGTTTACCCGTATCAATCCTTGCTGGGCAAATTCCCCCAGCAACGGCAGCTCGTTTGCGGAAAAGCTATCAACGTGAACCGCGCCGCTTAATTTCTCGCCCTCGCGTTGCCCCAGCGTCCGCAGTAGAGAGTCACGCGAAAGGCTCATGCTGCCTGGCCCCGCCCATCTGTCCCAAATACTGTCGATAACTTCTGTTTCCCCGATCCATGGCCGCGAAGCCGAGAAACGCTGCGCTATGTCCGCTCGCAGCACCCAATCGAGGACCATCAGGTTACGAAGAATAGGCTGCAATTCCAGCCGCAAGAGCAGCGGGCGCAAGGCGGCAACTATTTGAACGGCGTCAAGGATTTCCGCCAATTTTGGTTTTTCGAAATCCACCCGATGCGCATCGGAAATCCCGGCTTCAGTCAGCGCATCGAGAGCAGAGGCCAAGGATTGAGGCTGGCAGGTCAAGATTACTTTCCACCCATCAAATCCTTCCTCCTTCACGGCCCGCGCCAATTCGATTGCCCGCCGGCGGGCATCCCCTTCGAATCGCTCAAGGCCATCAATCACCAGCACACTGCCCTGAATTCCGGAATTCTTGATTAACTCAGGAATGCCATGACTGAGATTGAATGCATGTGCAATTTCGGCATGGCTCGTTTTCGAGAGTTGTTCGGCGCTCAGCCAGATCGTCCGCTGAAAGTTGCCTCCCGCAGCAACAAGCTGCGATATCACAGCCGATTTTCCGCTTCCGGACTCACCGGCAACGACAACGACATTGTGCGCGGCAATCTCCGAAGCCATGCGCGATTTCTCATCCGCGCGTGGAAGCTGAATAGCAGTTCCAAGTATGCTGCGGACGCCGGTTACGTTTTCAGCACTGACCGCCTCGACCCTGCTCCAGTCGGGCCTGAAATCCGGATGGTCCTGAAGATCAAAATCAGGCCGCAGAACCCGGATCAGTTTTGGCAGATCGAAATACCCGCCTGTGGCTCTATTTTCCGAAGCCAATTGAACGAGCCGGGCCCACAGCTTCGCACCATCCTCGAGACTTCCGCCACGCACAATCTCAGCGCAAAGATTGATGTAGTCGCCCTCTGTAGCGTCCGAGAAGCGCAATACCCGCGCTCTCGCCACAAGGCGCGCGGTTTCGACCGCATCAACCTCCCCCCGGGCGGACTTTCGCAAGCCTTCAAAAATTGCTCGCTGCGTTGCAGATGATTGCCCGTCATTCAGGAGCCTTGCACTAATCCGATCAGGGGTCGTACTCGCCGCCTGCTTTTGCAATTCCTGCCATTCTTTAAGCGTAGGTTCATCAATGACGCCGACAATGAGGCCAAGGACGTCCTTCGCACGGTCGAACTTCGAGCTGGTGCCGCCGTTCCACTCTTCCCATGCATCCTGAACAAATTCCTTGTTGAACCCAGCTTTCGTAACCTGCCGGTTGCTCTTCACCGACACGAAGCATCGGGTCGTGTCCATCCCGCGCTTTAGAACGAGCTGCAAGTCATCGAGAACGTGACCGGTATCTCGCGTCTCGAAGTGTATTTCGGTCACGATCCCAAGGCCTGGCTCCAGCGGAAACTTGCGCTTAAGAATTTGCACAAAAAATCCTGCCGCCACTTTGTCGGCGAACGTGTAGCCCCCGCCCCCGGTAGCTTTTACTGGCGCGCTTTTCGTTGACATCACTGGCGCCAGAATACTCCGCCCCTTCCCTCAACTCAATTTCCGTGAATCATGAAGTGTCACCATTGATTCCGCCTCTTGCGCGCTCCCAATACCGGCAGGGGCAAAGGCGCTGTATCCGCCGCCGTTCGAAAAACGGTTCATAATGGCGGTTCACGTTCCACTTTCTGCGAGGAATTCACATGAGGCAAATAAGGTTGACGTTAAGCTTCACGGACGAGAAGGGCGAAACGCGGGAGAAAACGATAACGATCGAATCATCCTATGCCGCCACTCTCGACGACGAGCACCGTCTTGCCCACATCGTTTCTGCAGAATTGAGCGTCGCGGTTGGCGAACAGGCAATGCCGAAGCACAACGCCACTGCTCTGAAATGGCTTGACTTCCCGAACCGGCCCGCCCCCATTCATGACTACTTTGACATTCAGAATTCCCAGGCTCTCTGGCTGGAACTGGCACACCTAGTTATGGGTGCCGAAGCCGACCTCATCCTTTCGCAGAGTTTCAAAGCCATCGAACCCTCGCAAGAGCCTAAGTTTGAAGCCGAGGTTGGGATTAACGATCTTTACTACCTGCACGACCGAAAGATGAATCTGCTGAACCAGGCGGTTTACGCGCTCATAAAGGTGCAAGACATCCTCAATCGGCTTTTGCACGAGAGTCTCGGCGGCGACCTCGTCGATACCTCCAAGCAGGATTGGGAACGGACCCAACTAACGCGATTGAACGTCATGGAAGGGTTGAAGGCCAAACTTGCGGCCAGCGCTCTTCCGCAGGCGGATTACGATGCGATTACGCACGCCCTCGCCGTCCCCAAGAGCGTCTCGAAAGCCGCGATCTCGACGGCTTACAGAAACCGTCTGACTCATCACCCCCGGCCTTCCGTCGACTATCCGATGTTCTTCTCTGATGTGCAGTCGCGTGCCGGTGACGAGATCAGGAACGCGCAAGGGCAGGTCGTCGGAAAAGTTCACCACATGCTGGCCAGACCCGCAGTTCAATACAAGTTTGCAGACTTGCACATGGCTTTCAATGAATACCTCGACGCGGTCGTGGACATGCTTCAAGCGCTTAGCCAAATTAGTCTTTTGCGTCGCTGAGCGACTTATCACTTCTTCCCGCTATCATGCCCGTCACGATCCCCTTTTCCTAGCGCACAAAATGCGGCGTAGCTCGGATCGTGCTTCAACGGGGCGATTTTGCCCCATGGCTCAGCGCGGCGGACGATCGGGATCGTCGACAATCTCAATTTCTCCCCGGGCGATCATTCCAACGTCGGCACGGAACAACGCTTGCTGGTCGGTCACGCGGATTCGCGGTTTCGCTGGGCTGGGGATGACACTGCTGGCGTACTTCGGGTCGCTCTTTTTCTCGTCGATATAATCGTCGAGCTTGCGAGTCCTGTTCGTGTCGTCGGTTACCCGGACCGTAGGTTCAGAGCGGGGAGGCCAGACGATAGTAGCGCGCGACCTCACGTCGTCCGACAACGCGCTCGCGGTATACACACCATTCCTCGTCAGCGCCTCGGCGATCGCACGCTCAATGAATATTCTTGCGCTCGGACCCGTCTTCCAAATTTCTTCTTCCATGGCGCCTCCAGTGCAGCTAAGCTAGCACGAAGGAGTGCGAGCGAAACGTATCCAACTAGGTTACGACCTCGCCTTGCTCGCTCTCCCTGCGCGCCCCTGTATCGCCGATCAGTCGAAGAGTGTGGCGGTTGCTGCCGGCAAATCAACCGGCGCGGAGCATTCGGGGTCGTCATTGGCAACCAGGTTGACGCGGGTGCTCACCGGGTAACGCTTCATGAGATTCGAGTCGAACGGTTTGAGTAGGCGCACGGCGCTCGCAACTTCCCGCATGGATGGATCAAGCCAACAACCATGCTTCTAGGACCGATTCCGACGTGCCGCAGGTCAGCGCATCGGCGGCGTGCGATCCTGGCTCACCGTAGCGGCCCTTTTTTCCGGCATCCTGCGGTCGCCGTTTTCGAGCCGTATCTAAACCATATCTAAAAATGGTGCAAAAGTTGCGTTTGTCGCGTTTCTCGCAATTCATGGAATCAGCAACTTGCTGAATCCGCGTTGGCGTCGGGCCTTATAATAGAAAGATTCGGTTGCGCGTTTTGATCCATCTGTAGTGCCAGGGGAAGATGTCGACAGATAGCATTGTGGTTCGCGGGGCCCGGGTTCATAACCTCAAGAACATTGATTTTGAGATCGAGCACAACGCTCTGACCGTCGTCACCGGCGTCTCCGGTTCGGGCAAATCGTCGCTCGCCTTCGACACGCTCTACGCCGAAGGCCAGCGCCGTTACGTCGAGTCGCTGTCCGCATACGCGCGCCAGTTTCTGGAGCGGATTGAGAAGCCCGACGTCGATCTGATCGACGGTATCGCGCCCGCCGTTGCCATCAAGCAGAAGAATTCCACCCGCAATCCGCGCTCTACCGTCGCCACTGCCACTGAGATCTTCGATTACCTGCGCCTGCTCTTCGCCCGCGTCGGACGCACTTACTGCCTGCAATGCGGCCAGGAAGTGAAAAAAGATACGGTGGACGAAGTCGCCGACCGCCTGCTCGCTCTGGGCGAGGGCACTCGGTTGAATGTGTTCTTTCCGATTCAGCCGCACATTCCTGCGGGGCCTGCGCCGCCGACTGCGGAAGACAAAGGCGCCAGGAAGTCTCGCGGGAAGAAAAAGCCGGACGGGTCGACGCTGCCCTCCGCTGCGGGCTTTGGTTCGATTTCCGACGCGATGAGGACGCGGCTCTTCGATCTGCGCAAGCGCGGCTTCAACCGGCTTTTTCAGAACGGCCAGGTCTTCGAGTTCTCGACCCCGGAGTCGCTGCTCGACGTCAACTTTTCCGAACCTGTCTCTGGTTTAGTGGATCGCCTCGTCGTCTCCACCGACCAGCGCTCCCGCATTGTCGATGCCATCGAGATTGGTTATCGCGAAGCGGGCGAGGTCATTTTCGAAACCGCGCTTCGCAGCGGGAATGGGGATGGCGGCGGTGAAGGCGAAACTCCTCAGCGGCTGCGCTTTTCCCAGCGCTTCGAGTGCAAGAACGACGGCAGCCGCTACGAAGAGCCCGAGCCGCGCCTGTTTTCATTCAACAATCCTTATGGCGCCTGTCCGCGTTGCCAGGGCTTCGGCAACACTATCGACATCGATCTCGACCTCGTCATCCCCGACAAGAGCAAAACCTTGAACGAAGGTGCGATCGAGCCCTTGACGAAGCCCAAGTACAGGCCGCTGTTCACCGAGTTCAAGCGCTTCGCGCGCCAGGCGGAAATTCCGCTGGACGTGCCCTGGTATGAACTCAATGCCGAGCAGCAGCGGCTGATCGTCGATGGCAGCAGTGATGGTGGCCGCGGGTTCGGCGGCATCCGTGGCTTCTTCCAGCATCTTGAGCGCAAGAAGTACAAGCTCCACGTCCGCGTTTTTCTCAGTCGCTATCGCGGATACTCGCTTTGCTTTTCTTGCGGCGGCACTCGCCTGCGCGCGGAGGCGCGCCAGGTAAAAATCGATGGCAAGAATATCTGCCAGGTGTGCAGTATGACGGTTGAAGAGGCAGCCCGCTTCTTCGGTCAACTTACGCTCTCGACCGAGCAAGCTGCGATCGCCGACAAGCTGCTTATCGAACTTCGGGAGCGCCTGCGTTTTCTCAACGAAGTCGGGCTCGAATACCTGACGCTTGACCGTCTCGCCTCTACGCTATCGGGCGGAGAAGCTCAGCGCATTCAGCTCGCGACATCTCTCGGTTCGCGTCTGGTCGGCACACTGTACGTGCTCGACGAGCCTTCCATCGGCCTCCACAGCCGCGATACGCACCGGCTCATCAAGATCCTGCACGACCTGCGCGACCTGGGAAACACCATCCTCGTCGTCGAGCACGATCCCGACATCATGCGCGCCGCCGACCGCATTCTCGACCTCGGCCCGGGCGCCGGAGAAAATGGCGGAAAAGTCGTCGGCTCCGGCACCTACAGCGAGATCCTAAAGATGCCGCACTCGCTGACCGGGCGTTACCTCGCCAACGAACTTCAAATCCAGATTCCATCGCGACGCCGCCAACCGGGGTCGCACAAACTCCGCATCACCGGCGCCCGCGCGCACAACCTGAAGCACATCGATCTTGAAATTCCGCTCGGCATGCTGGTGGCGATTACCGGCGTCTCCGGCTCGGGAAAATCGTCATTACTCCACGACGTCCTGTATCAGGCGTTGGCCACGGCGAAGCGGCAGACCAACGGCAGCGCTTCCGGCTCCATTTTGTGCGACAGCATTGAAGGCGACGAGTTTCTCGACGAGGTCGTCCTCGTCGATCAATCGCCCATCGGCCGCACTCCGCGCTCGAATCCGGTCACCTACATCAAGGCTTTCGACATCATCCGCGAACTTTTTGCTTCGCTGCCGGAAGCCAAGAAGCGCGGCTTCCCTGCCGGGCATTTTTCTTTTAATGTGCCCGGCGGCCGCTGCGACAACTGCCAGGGTGACGGCACCGTCACCGTCGAAATGCAGTTTCTGGCCGACGTAGAGCTGATCTGCGACGAATGCAAGGGCACGCGCTACAAGCCGCAAGTGCTCGAAATACATTACAAGGGTAAGAACATTCACGAAGTCCTGAACCTCACAATTCGCGAGGCGCTCAAGTTCTTCGCCGACGTTCCCCGGCTCACGGAAAAATTGCGCGTGCTCGATGAAGTCGGCCTCGGCTACCTGCGTCTCGGCCAGTCGGCCACCACGCTCTCCGGAGGCGAAGCGCAGCGCATGAAGCTGGCCGCGCACCTTCAGCCCGGAACTCGTCCGGTGAGCCGCCCTGCAGAGGGCGGCGACGGGCGCAAACGCAAGCTCCGCATGCTTTACATCTTCGATGAGCCGACGACCGGTCTGCACTTCGACGATGTCAGCAAACTACTTTTCGCTTTTCGCCGTCTCATCGATGCGGGAGGCTCCATTGTCGTAATCGAACACAATCTCGAGGTCATCAAAACGGCCGACTGGGTCATCGACCTCGGTCCGGAAGGCGGCGATCGCGGTGGGAACCTTGTCGGCTCAGGCCCGCCCGAAGCGATCGCTGAGCTCGAGAACTCCTACACTGGACAGTATCTGAAGCAAGTCTTGAACCGAAATGGCGACCAGTAGAATAAGTGGAGCGCCGGGCGCCCCGCCCGGCACGGCCGCAAAGACGGCCCGCGCATGAACCGCCGGTTCACTAACGCGATCATGGTCATCGCTCTTACGGCATGGCTAACGGCCGGCGGCCTCGGGCAAACCCACACCACGGTCCGCCATTACAAAGAGCGCATCGACGACACACCCCCGGAAATCGCGCAGGCCGAAGATGCCATCCAGAAAAACGATTTCGCCGGCGCGGAAACCCTGCTGAAAAAGGCGATCGACAAGGATCCCAATAATTATCAGGCGTGGTTCGATCTCGGATTTGTTCTGAACCGCCTCGCCCGCACCGACGAATCCATTGCCGCGTATCGCAAGTCGGTCGCCGCCAAGCCCGACGTTTTTGAATCCAATCTGAACCTTGGCCTGATGCTCGCGCGCGCCCATAATCCCGACGCCGAGCAATTCCTGCGCGCCGCCACAACGCTCAAACCCACCGAGCACACGGAAGAAGGTCGAGCCCGCGCCTGGCTCGCGCTCGCGCATCTGCTGGAGAATAAGAAGCCGGAAGATGCACTCGCGGCTTACCGCAAAGCTTCCGAGCTCACCCCGAAGGATCCAGAACCGCATCTCTCTGCCGGTCTCCTGCACGAACGGCAAAAAGAATTTTCGGACGCCGAGGCCGAATACAGACAAGTAATGACGCTTGATCCGCACTCGACTGATCCACAAACCACGGAAGCCGCCATCGGCCTCACCAACCTGTACATGAAGTCCGGCCGCCTGGGCGAAGCAGAACCCCTGCTGCGCCGGCTGGCTGCCGAGCGCCCCGATGACGCCGGTATTCATCTCCAACTGGCGCGCGTACTCGCCGCGCAGGGCAAGAACGACGACGCCATCGCGGAACTCCAGACTGCGCTGAAACTCGCCCCGGCCGACGCCGACGCGCAGCGCGATCTCGCCGACCTTTATGCAAGTGCCGGAAAGAATGAGCTCGCGGAGGCAACCTATCGCACGCTGCTCACCGCTCACCCGAATGACGCCGAATTGCATCGCGGGCTGGGGAAGGCTCTGCTGCTTCAGAAGAAATTCCCGGAAGCGCAACAGGAGTTTCTGGTGGCGGTCCGGCTGAAGCGCGATTGGCCCGATGTCTACGTTGATCTGGCCTTTGCCGCCAACGAGAACAAGAACTACGACCTCACGATCAGAGCCCTCAATGGGCGCACCATGTTAAATGCAGAGATGCCGCCACTCTGTTTTTTTCTTCGCGCCTCCGCGTATGACCACTTGCGCGACTACAAACACGCCGCCGTCGATTATCATCACTTTCTGGATGTTGCCAACGGGAAGTATCCTGATCAGGAGTGGCAAGCTACCCACCGCCTGATCGCCATTGAACCGAAGAAGCGTTGACTGCCATGCGCTGCTTGGCCTTTTATATGCTCGTCGTTGCCCTTGCCCTTGCCTGCTCTTACGGCGCGGCCAAGGACGAAACCGTAGACGAGCTCAAAGGACGCTTCGAAAGCGCACATCCCGAGGACCGCGCCGAACTCGCCATCCGGATCGCACAGTATCAGCTCCGCAATGCCGACAAGTTCTACAGCGATGGCCAAGCCGACCCAGCCCGCGCCGCCGTCGATGACATCGTTACCTACTCCGAGAAAGCTCGCGACGCCGTAACCCAAAATAAGAAGCACCTCAAGCATGTCGAGATCGATGTCCGAAAAATGGCGGAGAAGCTGCGTGACATCAAGCGCACTCT
>ODAK010007203.1_pt1 | contig 11166 bp, 9 predicted proteins | sample 1539591 | NCBI WGS metagenome assembly ODAK01 (sample SAMEA3539303, study PRJEB22396) | soil metagenome | biome: tundra; feature: field; material: soil | place: USA | collected 2010-05 | depth 0.15 m | reverse complement strand
AAGTCGGCCAGGGTCTACGAATCCGTTGCTCCTGCAGCTATGTGGCCTGGTCGGAATGTCACCTTGATGAGCGCATTGCATGAATTGGCTGTTTGTGGTCAATCCCGGAAAAGGGGTTCTGGGGGAGGAGGCCAACGGATCGTGTCCGACCGTACTTACGGGCAGAGCCAGGTATTTTCAACCCACAATCCAACCCACAAAATGTGATGTCTTATACGACTTGCGCGTACTTAGGCAGTCTCCGCGCACTTGTAAGTCGTTGTGAAACCTAACCTGCCCAGATTCACACGGTGGAAGTCACAGGTTCGAATCCTGTAGCGCCCACCACGTAACTTACTGCAGCAATGTAGGTTGACCGATTCGGGTTTCCATCTGCTTTGGCTTCTTTCGGGGAAGTTTGCCACATGGGGTTATACTTGGCAGCATTGACCTCGGCATCCAGCCACGAGGTGCTCGGATGATGCGTTTCCGTGTGCTGACCTTGACGGTCCTGGTTATGACCTGCGTCCTTCGGCTGCAGGCCGATCCTCAACCAAACGATCCCCGCATCATAATCAGTGGCGGCCATGATTCCGCTGGGGAGCCGGGATGCATGTTCACATGCGTGGGGCTCGATTTCACCTTCATGGCCGATGGTTCTGGCGGTGGCATGTTCAGTTTCACGAACGATAGTGACCAGAACTGGACCTCTCTGGAAATCGAAGCGCCTTTTCCTCCAGGGAACATCATCACTTGTGGAGGTAGTTCCTTCGCTGTGTGCGTGATACTGCCTCACCCGGAAGCAAACTTTGTCATCATCGATTTTTCGGGTGGTGGCGGAATCCTGAATGGACAGAATTTTACGATCGATCTCGGAAATGCTGGTTGGCCCGCGAATGGAGAATTCCGGGCCTTTGCAAATATTCCCGAACCCAGTACGTTGGTCCTTTCCCTGGTCGGCTTGGCGCCACTGCTAAGGCGCCGGCTTCATCGCTTCGGGATGAGGGACCGCTGAGACCGGTTCCTGGGTTGTTGTGCCCCGGCTAGACACGGCCTTCAAACCGGCATCGAAGAGGGCGTACCGTAGGCTTCCGCCACTGCGGCCATTTCTGATGACCGCAGCGATGGACGATCTTTGTTGTTTGAGGCGAACGCGGTGCTAAGGCGCCACCCTACCCTTCGCTGCAGCGGCCTTTCGCGCGATCAGCAGGAAGCCGCGCGCCGTGGCGTCGTTTTCCAGAGTTTGCAGGCGGGCGCGCCCCGCGCTCGTCTTAGCTGATTCGATCTCTAGCTCTCCCAGAGCCAGCGCAGCCTCGAACTGGAGTTCCAGCAAGTGGTTCCTGGTTGCTTCGGTAAGCCTCAGCCGAAGGCTGTCCATGGCCTCAGCCTGATCGCGCTGCCTGCCCGAGGCCGCTCGTATGCGGGCCGCGGCGATGCCTACCTCGATCTCGACCGGCAAGCGAAGAGCGGGGTCCGTTATTCGTCCGGCGAGTGCGGTGGCGTTTGCGATGGACTCGTTCGCCGTCGCAAGCTCGCCCTTGGTGAGCAGCGATCTTGCCAGAACCGTCTCGGCCAGGGCCTCCTTGTCAATGATCTTTTTCGCCCGGAACTCCTCGGCGGCAGTGCGTGCGTTGGCTTCGCTGTCGTCCGGCCGTCCTTCGTCCAGCGATAACGCAGCGAGCGCTAGCCGGCTCTCCGCCGTGGATTCGCCGATGCTTTCCCGAATTGACAGGGCGTTCTCGTGGTTCTGGCGCGCGGTGGCAAGGTCACCCTGTTCCGCCAGAACCTCTCCCAGGCCGAAGCGCGCATACGCCGAGCCCGATTTGTCTGCGAGCTCGTCATACATCGGCAGGACCTGTTCATATTTGCTTCTCGCACCGGCCAAGTCTCCTTTGTCATGCAATATCTCGGCCATGTTGTTGAGCACGATCGCTTCGCTACTCTTGTTTTTCACTTCCCGATACATGTTCAGGGCCTGTTCGTACAGCTCTTCTGCGCCATCCAAATTTCTCTGCAACTGCAGCCGGGCGCCGAAGTTCGCCAGGGTATCTGCGGCCAACCTCTTGGCCCCGATGGCGCGATAAATTTTCAGCGCTTCCCGATACTTTTTTTCCACGATGGCGAGATCGCCCTGCCCCTGGAGCGCGGCCCCAATGTTGTTCAGCACGGAAGCCTCGTCACCCTTATCGCCACTCTGCTGGTAGATATCCAATGCTGTTGTGTATAAACGCAGCGCTGCCGAGAAGTCCTGCTGCCCCAGCAGAGAGTTGGCTTCGGCTGACTGCGCTTCGGCCAGTAATAGTTTCCTTGATTGCTCGTGCGCTTTCTCTCCCGCTTTCCTGGCCGCGGCTTGCCCCAGCTTCCATTCGCCCAGCAAGTTGTAAGCATAGGCTTCGGCTAAATCGATGCGCGGATCGTCGCGGCGGGGTGGTGGGAGCGCGCGTAACTGCTGGATGGTGGCCAAAGCGTCTTTCACTTGTCCGGCGCTTCTCTGTGCTTTCGCGAGCCGCAACCCGTGCTCCAAGTTATCGGGATAGTCGCGCCACAGAGTTTGGTACAGCCCGATCGCCTCGGGCCACTGGTTGGACATCTCTAGATAACGTGCCTGCACCGAGAGCTTATCTTCGGGGGAAAGTTTGCTCGATAGGTCGAAGGCCTTCTTGGCTTCCTCCTGCGCCTTTTGGTTATAACCGAGGAAGTTCAAAGCCTCGGCCAGAGCAGAATGGGCCAGGGCATAGTCCGGCTCGGCAGCCACGGCTTTCTCCAGCAGGGTCCGCGCCGCCGCCGCATCGAATACCTGCAACTTCGCCAGACCTTCTGCATACAGCCGCGCTGCTTCCTGATTAACCGGCATCGAAGCACTCACTGCCGCAGCTTCGGCCAGAGAAACGGGAGCCTCCACACCCAACTTTGCGAGCAGTCTGGCACCGGCGCGGCCTACCAGTTCATCCATTTGCCCTTCGTTGCCTTTTTCGGAGAAGGACGTGACCGTCTGACCTGTTGCGGCATCCTGAAGCGTCAAGTCCAGCCGGATTTCGCCTCCGCCCAAGGGGCTGTACGAACCTATCACGACATAGTCAACATTCAGGTATTTACGGATCTTGGTCAGGGTCGCCGCGCTATAGCCGTCCGCATCCTTCAGCGCCAAGTCGATCTTCATCTGGTTGATGTTTTCATCAGGGGCCCTGAGCAGCTTGTCCCCGGCGGCGAGTTCCGTGTTGAGATACACCGAGAGCGCGGTGGAACGCCAAGCCTCGTCGGAGTGCTGAGAAACATTTTGAAAGCCAAGCACGGCCACCGAGCGCCGTTGCTTGGCCCCCGCCGGACGATAGGTTTGGTTACCGATCGTCGAGCTGCGCCACAACCTGTACCCCAGCCCGCCGCCCAGCAAAACCAGCAACCCAAGCGCGACCCAGATTAGCCGAACCCGCGGAGGGGACGGGCTCAAGCCGCGGGCAGGAGCTACCTCGCGAGGTTGCGTTTCAGCGACGGCTGTGGGCGCGCTACTAGGGACGACATTAGCCGAAGCAGGTTCGGGAATCGTAAGCGCTTTCTCGGTGCCTGCCTGCCTCGCCATCACCACGGGGATAAAGCCACTGGACTTCGACTCGGTCACGCGCGGCGCTGGAGCGGGAACGACTTTGGAGGTGACGGGGGCAAGAAAGCGATATCCACGTCGTGGAAGGGTCTCCACATAGAGGGGTGTATCCGCGTTGTCGTTGAGGACATTTCTGATTTGCTTGATGCAGTGGTTCATCCCCTGCTCCAAGTCAACGTAGGTCTCCTCACCCCAGAGTTGTTGCCGAATTTCCTCGCGTGTCACCACCTGGCCGGCGCGGCTGACCAGCAAGACGAGAAGTTGAAAGGGCTGCGGGGACAACTTAACCAGTGTTCCGCCTTTGCGCAGCTCTTCGGTCGCGAGATTTAGCTCGAAAACTCCGAAGCGGAGCAGCTTCTGCGTGGCGCTCAAGCTCATCACCTTCAAATAGTGCGGGAAGCGCTACGGATTATATCCCGTTTGGTGTGCTACTGAAGCTATTAAGTTTCGATCATTCCCTAAGCCAACTCACACGGTATCAAGAGCTTAGACGATCATCTTAAACTCACCTGCAAATCAGACACTAACCATTGAAGCCAAGGGCCAACCCGCGCATTGTGCGCATGAGAGCGGCGGGTTGAGCACGGCTCGACCAATTGCTCTTAGGGGGAACGCTCCCGGAGGCGGGGAAACAATCCCGCTTCCGGGTAGCGGCGAAAGAGGAGGTTGTTATGAAAACGCAAGTAGTTCATTCGTCCCCAAGGCTGGGACCGTTCCTGAACCTGATTCTGACGCTGACGTTGCAGCGGGAAGCGGAGACGGCGAAGGGCTGGCAAAATCCTGCCGGCGAGACGCCGGATATGAACGCCACCGCCGTTGAGCAACAGAGCAGGGCGAAGAGGATACCCCATGTCTTTACACGTGCGTTCTTGGCGCTCTTACTGCAGGCCCAAAGCCGTGGGACCTTGCATCACGCCAGTTCCTTGACGGGCCGCGATCGGTGGCAGGGCTTGACGGCCCCGCGCGGAGCAGTTATAGCGGCGCGCTACGTCTCGCGATGAGCGCCGCCAATTAGGGAGCGCGATCACACTTGCTGGCCGAAGCCGCGTTCCCGGTGAGGGGCAACTGCGCGGCGGTTGCTCCTCGCTCTTCCTAATCCATAGCCGCCACAACCCCGACCAAAAGGAGGTCAGTATGAAAACCATGAAGAATCAACTTGGTACAAACCATCGTCCCGGAACAATCCCGAATGGAATGCGGCAAGCGTTGATGCTTGCTGCCTTGGTCGCCCTAACCGTGTCAGTCAGCAGTTCTGCCTGGGCTGACGAGAAGCTAATTCTAGTGCAGAAGGTTGAGCTCAAGGTCGTCGGCGGCAAATCAACCTGGGTGGGCGTCGGCAATGGCCCTTTTAAGGACAGGTACCCAAATGGAATTGATGCGAGCGGAACCATCATGATGCAGCTTCCGGGAAAGCCAGCACCGAAGGCTGGACTGACTCAAAGCAGGATGAGCGCGACAGACGTGACGAAGCGGGAGTTCGGCTCGATCGCGGCCCGGAGGGCTCCATCATCGTAAACAACACTGAAAAAAATGTTGTAGAAATCGAGATTACGACTAAGGGCATGACGAACGGTACAGCCAATGAAATCGACGGTAAGTCCGGAGACGGTGATGATTTTACGACAGACATCAGCCGCGATAAGAAAACCATCGTCTTCAAGGCCAAGAAGGGCAAGGAACTCCCTCCCGACCAAAACGTCTGGATGCTGATACCCAAGGGACCCCAACCGGGTCAGCCCGGCGGCAAGATCTATGAAGGAAAGGTAATGACCAGCCCGCCTGCTATGCCGCCCGCTCCGGCACCTGCCGCGCCTATGGTTCCGGCAACTGGCGGCGCCACCGGGCTTTCGACAATACATTATGACAGCGCTACGGCTATGCTTTCGTTCCAACCTGGCGGCCTGACTGTCGCCGCTTACTTCGATGGGAGCAGTACCGTGACAAACGGTCCCGACGAGTATGTGATCGGTAGCCAGATCGAGATTGGAGATATGCAAGTACTGGGACCGTCCTCTATTGTTCCCGGTGCGTACACCTTGTCGGACTCAGGGATAGCGCTTGTACAGGGTGGCCAAGTCTTGCTGCAGGCGGAGCTGACTAACAACCTTCTAATTCCCGATCCAAACCATCCCGGGTACTCCATCGTCCAAGGGTCGCTCACGGGTGGGGAAGAAGGACTCCCGTTCGAGTGGGGTCCCCAGGCAGGCACTATGCTCCAGTCGAAGTACATAGAGGAGTACTTCAGCGACTCGAGCGCCTCGGACGTTTTCTTCCAGACGAACATCCTGGCTGTGACTCAAAACCTCACGCAGGATGGCGACGCTAACGGAACAGTAATAATCGGGAGCGTAGCGCCCAACACTGGCGGTACTCACGATGGGCCGTAAGCTCACCTGAGATGACAAGGGGCAGCGTCCACGGCGAAGTTGCCCCTCGCGCTCCCCGGGAATGATCACGGTGACAACCGAGGACCAAGACAACTCAGTTACTTTCTTGGCAATGCACTCCTGTGCAGTCTGCCCGAAATCTTGTGTTTGTGGGTAGGTGAACCAGTGGACCCCAAGAGGCGCTCTTTCTGTCCCTGTGGCACGACTGAGAAAAATTTGCCTCGGTCCCGACTAGCGCGAACCGTGAACGGGTCGGTGTTTCACTAACCCTCACATCGATCTGTGACGCAGATCACCGCTTTTGTGTGACGTACTGGATGATTGTGATTGGCAATAAACCACGTCTACAACAGGTGTCGTTTGCGGGGTGAACGGAACCTGGATAAGGGGCTGAGAGAACATGTTGTCTGGCGATGTGACGGATTTCATCTCAGGATTTGGCCACGCTGCTCTGCCCTCATGTGCGAGCGCAGGTGAGCGCATTTCCTCAAAACCTAGCGATGGCATCTGGACTCGGATCGTGAGGCTGGAACTATGAGAAAGCTAGTAAGTTCGGTGTTGTGGCCAATCCCAGTGCTTGTTTTTGCTCTCATGATTGTGCTTTTTGCAATGGGGGTCAGGGCGAAAAAGAAGAAACGTACATGATTACAACAGAGCGGCTGACGGCGTAACGGCTGAAGGAACTACTGCCTATTTGGTGACAGGGAACCCCCACAGTGCCCCCCATGGTCGCTCAGCGCAAGGGGCTCCGTTCGCTCCGAATGAGCACCCCTCCCGGCGGGGTTTTGTCCGGAGAATGGGTGCCCCCGAATGAAATCGACGAAAGTGCGCAACCGGCGGCCTTACGCTACCGTCGACCTGCTCCCGCCTTCCGTGTCCCTGCTTCAGCCGCAGCAGCGGGTTTGCTTCCAACTATTTCGGCCTCTGCTTGGAGCCAATCTTCGAGATCGTGACCACCTTCACAGCCCCGTTCCTCGTAAAACTGATACGCACGTACCCGAATTAGCTCCTCGGTCAATTCAAGCGAGCCTTTCTCGGGCTTCCCGGTTGGTACACTCGCAGTTTTATGTCGCATGATAGACCTCCTGCACCGGTGACGTCGCAATGCAAGGTTGAAAAATGGGAGGCCAACTCTGGAGAGGTGCGCGATGTACAGACTCGCGTCCGTACACACTTAGGTTCTCATTACTTTTCTCGGAAGTCAGTGACAATTGTCACGGCCGCCGGGCAATGCGCCTTGTTATGGCACTTGTCAGCTCAACCCGAAGACCAATCCGATGAAACCCGATTGAGCCTATGTAAGTTATTGAAAGTACAAGCTGTTACATCTTCACGCAGCGAAAGTCACAGGGTCAAATCCTGCAGCGCCCACCATCTAACTCATTGACGCAATGTAGATTGACCGATTCAGTTTTTTCCAGCCGCTCAAAGGAGGCTCCTTCGCAGCCGATTAGTGCGCCTTTCGAGATCCACCTCTCCCAACGTGACGCCCTACCAAACGCTTGCATTGCCTCCCGTATAATCCCAGTAAAACTGAACAACGCACGTTGGTCCCATGGTAATTCCCGACTACAAAAGCTTCCTGCAGCTTAGCCGTGACGCCTCGCTGATTCCGGTGGCGAAAACGCTGAGCGCCGATTTGCTGACGCCGGTCGGGGCGTTCTTGAGCCTGGCTGCGAAGCAGAAATACGCATTCCTGCTGGAGTCGGTCGAAGGCGGGGAAAAAATCGGCCGCTACACTTTTTTGGGCGCGCAGCCGCGTATGGTCGTCACCGCGCGGGGCAGTTCTGTGGAGATCCGACGCGGTTCCGCCGTGGAATGTCGTCAGGGCAACGTCATCGAATTGTTGCGTAACTGCTTGCGGCAATATCGTCCCGCGGCCCTGCCCAACCTGCCGCCCTTTACATCCGGTTGCGTCGGATACTTTGCCTACGACATGGTGCGGCAGTTCGAACGCCTGCCCGAACATGCCAAGGACGACGTTGGGTTGCCGGATTGTGTGTTCACCTTTTACGACCGGCTGCTGGCGTTTGATCACCTGCGGCACCAATTGCACATCATCGCCGCGGCCGACGTAAGCGCTGAATCGCCGCGGAAAGCCTACGATCGCGCCCTTGCTGACATCGCCGGCATCGAGGCCAGGCTCGCTCGCGGAGTGCGCGCGCATAATTTTGATTGGGCAAGCAACGACCGAAGAAAAACGATCAAGGTCCACAACTCGACCTCGCACGACAAGTTCGTCGCCAGCGTTCGCCAGGCCAAGGAGTACATTGCCGCGGGCGATGTCTTCCAGGTCGTGCTTTCCCAGCGCCTGGACTTCAAGCCGCCCGCCGAGCCGTTCCAGATTTATCGTGCCTTGCGCACGGTGAATCCGTCTCCGTACATGTTCTACCTGAAACTCGACGACATGCAGGTTGTAGGCGCGTCGCCGGAGATGCTGGTGCGTGTGTCCGGGCGAAAGCTGGAATATCGCCCTATTGCCGGCACTCACAAACGAGGGGCAAGCGCGGCCGAAGACGAACAACTGATTGCGAAGTTGCGCACCGATGAAAAGGAGCGCGCCGAGCACGTCATGCTGGTGGATCTGGGACGCAACGATTTGGGACGGGTGAGCGAATACGGCAGCGTGAAAGTGCGCGACCTGATGTACGTAGAAAAATATTCGCACGTGATGCATCTGGTCTCTGCGCTGGAAGGGGAGTTGCGAGGCGATCTCGACGCGCTTGACGCGTTGGCCGCCTGCTTCCCCGCGGGGACGTTGAGCGGCGCGCCCAAAGTTCGCGCCATGGAAATCATCGAGGAGTTGGAGCCGGTGCGCCGCGGCGTGTACGGAGGGTCGGTTCTCTACGCCGATTACGCGGGCAATCTGGATTCCTGCATCGCCATTCGCACCATGGTTCTGCATCGCAATCGCGCCTACGTTCAGGCAGGCGCCGGCATCGTCGCCGATTCCGATCCTGAAAGCGAATACCAGGAGTGCATGAACAAGGCCAGCGCGCTGCTGCGCGCGTGTGAAAATGCTGGGGCTAGGGGTTAGAGTCGGCTTTGGATGTGTTTACTCGAAACTTGAAACTGGAAACTCGAAACTGAACTTATGGTCTTTGTTTTGGATAATTACGACTCCTTCGCCTACAACCTGGTGCAGTACTTCGGCGAACTGGGTGAGCAAGTAGTGGTGCGCCGTAATGACCAGATCACGGTTAGCGGGATTGAGGAGCTTCGTCCCGATCGCATCGTGATCTCTCCCGGCCCGTGCACCCCGCAGGAAGCTGGGATCAGCATCGAACTGATCCGCCATTTCGCAGGGCGCGTGCCTCTGTTGGGCGTGTGCCTCGGCCATCAAGCGATTGGCGCGGCCTTCGGCGGCAAAGTTGTTCGTGCCGCCACCCTCATGCACGGCAAGACCAGCTCCATCGAACATGATGGCAGGTCAATTTTCCGCGGCATCCCTTCGCCCATGACGGCCACTCGTTATCACTCGCTGATCGTCCAGGAGAAAGATCTGCCCAATGAACTCGAAATTTCAGCCACCTGCGCGGACCGCGGGGGTCAACGCGTGATCATGGGACTACGCCACCGCAAGTTCGCGGTGGAAGGCGTGCAATTTCATCCGGAGAGCGTGCTCACCGAGCATGGCCGGCAAATCGTTCGTAACTTCATGCTTCTGTGAACGGCCTCGGAAACGCTGGCTAAGGTACGCAGGTTAGAATTCTTGACGTGCCCAATCCAACCAACTCAGCCGCCGGGGAGATTCTCCAGCCCCGCCTCACGCTTCTGCAGCGGATACAGCTCGCGCTGGTTTCGTGGATCGCGTCCGCGGTGGTGGGCCTGATCGGCCGCACGCTGCGTATGACCATCACCTTCGAAGAGGGCTCCATTGGCGGCCTCGACAACGTTACTCCCGGCATTTATCCCTTCTGGCATCGTTGCGTGCTGCCGGCGACTTGGCTGTTTCGCAATCGTGATATCGGAGTGTTGACCAGCCTCAGCCGCGATGGCGAATACATCGCGCGTGTGATTCGCCGCTTCGGGTTCGTGCCGGTTCGCGGCTCCAGTTCGCGCGGAGGCCAGCGCGGCCTGATGGAAATGGAGACCATGGTGAAAGCCGGGGGCGCCGTAGCTTTTACCATTGATGGTCCCCGCGGTCCGCGCTACGTCGCCAAGAAAGGCCCGGTGATGCTGGCGCGACTGACCGCCATCCCCGTCACCGCCTTCTACGTTGCCGTGGAGAAGGCCTGGGTCTTGAAGACGTGGGACGCCATGCTCATCCCCAAACCGTTTTCCCGCGCCTATGTGCGCGTGGCGAAAAACATCTTCGTACAGCCGGACGCCGACGATGCGGCGCTCGACCGCTATCACGCCGAAATGCAAGCTTCGCTGGAGCGCATCACCGCCTTCGCGGAATCACAGTTTTCTACACGTCACGATTGACACTTTCCTCCCGCCTCAGTACAGTCGAATCTCATTCTGAACCAGCTTGGTTCGGACTGTTCCTTGCCAATCGATGTTCGCGCGTTCCGTCATCTCACCGGCGGAACTGGGAAGCGGGTGTGAAGCCCGCGCTGCCGCGCAACTGTAAGCGAGTCTTTGGTGGATAGGCCACTGTGGAAACGGGAAGGCCCCGCCGCTGTTCGCGACGCATGTCGCAACTCGCAAGCCAGGAGACCGGCGCGAACCACGTCACCAAACCCTTTCGCGTGTAAAGGAGAGTGTCATGTTCAGCGTTCGTCTCTCGACCATTATTAGTGGAGTTTTCGTCGCACTGCTGTGTTCGACAGCGGCCCTCGCATCCGATTTCAAACTGTTGGTGGAAAGCCCTTCCGGGGAGCGCGTCTCAGGCGTGCAGGTTAGCCTGTTCCGCACCACTGACAGCTCTGGAGTCGGAGTAAAAACTACTGCCGGAGATGGCACAGCAGCATTTCCGCATCTTGCCGATGGGCAGTATCGCCTGGTGGTGCTCGCGCCGGGATTCGCTGAACAATCGCAGCAAGTTTCTATTCCGGCGTCGGAAACCCTCCGCATTCAACTAAAGCTTGCGGCTACACCGCAGACGGTGGTCGTCTCCGCCACCGCAACTCCCGCGACGCCCGAGCAGACCGGCGCCTCGGTCGGGGTGCTGACCGCTGAGCAGCTGACGGCAATCAATCCCGTCTCCGCCCCCGATGCCTTGCTCTACATTCCCGGAGCCATCGTCAGCAGCAC
>ODAK010007200.1_pt1 | contig 11169 bp, 8 predicted proteins | sample 1539591 | NCBI WGS metagenome assembly ODAK01 (sample SAMEA3539303, study PRJEB22396) | soil metagenome | biome: tundra; feature: field; material: soil | place: USA | collected 2010-05 | depth 0.15 m | reverse complement strand
TGCTCTAGCGCCACGTCGGCGGCTTCGCGTCCCTGCTCCAGAACTTGTTTCAGCATGGCACCGCAGTATAACAAGCGGGCCTGGAGGAAATAAAAAGGGACGCTTGTCGGCGTCCCTCGTCACACAATTTCTAACATGAGAGAACTGTAGAGGCTCGGCCTGGCGCGTCTCCTGCTGCGAGTGAGACGGGGCAAGCCCCGTCTCTACAGCTGAGATCACGCTGCGGCATGGTGCGAGAGATGTTGTAACACCGAGCGCACCACGTCATCGTTGCGCGGCTCACAGATGTCAGCCGCGCCCAGACTCATGGCTTCCGCCCATAGTTTGTCATCGGCCAGGCGGTGGGTGCCGACGATGCAGAGGCCGGGGAACTCGTGATGCAAACGCTCGACTTCGCCCGGACCCAAAGTTTCCAGATCCAGCACCAGCGCTTCGGCCCGGTGCCGGGCGACAGCGGGACGAACCTCGGCGCAAGTACGCGCCAGATACACTGAATCAAAGTGTTGGGCAAGACTGACCGCCAGAATTTCTGCCGTTCCGGGGTCATTCTGATAGAGGACTACACTGAGTGGTTCCATACACCCCCCTGACTTCACCGCGACCCCGCGGTGGCCTTGGCTGCGACAGCAAACTTCTAGCACAGGCGTTGTCGTTGATAATCCGATCCGAGAGTCGAAGCGCGTTACTTGCGCGTCGCTTTCTCGGCCGGGGGCTCGAACGGTTCAGTTTGCAGCTTTCCGTTCTGTCTGAGCAGAATCTCTACTTTCCCTTCCGCGTCCTCCAATTGCTTCCTGCAGGTCGCGGAAAGTTGCATGCCTTCTTCAAACAGCGTCAGAGACTTCTCCAGAGGAACCTCCCCTTTTTCCAGTTCCTGAACAATCTTCTCGAGACGCTCGAGGCATTCTTCAAACTTCACCAATCGAATTACTCCTGCATCTATTGTAATGCCGTTTCTGCCACGGAATGTCCAGCGAAATTTTCAATTCCGTGCAATCTTTTGGTCGTGGTGTTCCAAAACTAAACAGACGCCGGACGTTTAGACCCGAGAGCTTCCAGAACATCCACCGCGGAGGTATAGCGCCCTTGCGGAGCGCTGATCTGCGCCCCTTGCACACGGTCGCGGAGGGCCGCCAGCATCTCGCGTGCGATGGCCACGCCTTCCTCACGAGCCGCTTCCTGACTTGCCGCCCGGTTCATTCTGTTGAGAATTTCATCAGGTACCGACACCCGCAGCTCGTTCTTCATGAACTCGGCATTCCGGGCGCTCACCAACGGCCAAATTCCGGCAATGACGGGAATCCGGCAGTGTTCGATCCGTCTCAGGAAAACCTCCAGTAGATTGACGTCGAACACGGGCTGGGTCACCACGTATTCCGCACCCGCTTGCACCTTGTATTCGAAGCGCCGGATCTCTTCGTCCAAGTTCGGCAGCCCGGGATTTGCACCTACCCCAATGACGAAGCTGGTGCCGGCGCCGATCGGGTTTCCGCCCAAATCCAATCCCCGGTTCAGGCTGTGGACGATATTCACCAGTCCGATCGCATCCACGTCAAACACCGCCGTGGCATCGGGGTAATTCCCCATTTTCGGAGGATCGCCGGTGATGCAGATCAGGTTGCGGATTCCGATAGCCGCCGCCCCCAACAGGTCAGACTGAATGCACAGCACATTTCTATCGCGACAGGTGTAGTGCAGGATAGCCTCGATCCCCACCTCCTGTTGCATCAAGAGCGACAAGGCCTGGTTGCTCATGCGCGCCGAGGCTCGCGGGCTGTCGGGAATATTGACCGCGTCCACCCCGACCGACTTGACGAACTTCGCACCCTCGACCTCCTTTCGGATGTCAATGCCCTTGGGCGGCACGATCTCCACCATGGTGACGAATTCGCCGGCGGCAATCTTGGCGCCGAGGCGCGAGCGCTCCGCCATTGGAATGCTGGCGGGGACTAACGGCGTCGTGTCGGAATGAATGGCCTCCGTGACCGCGGTCTTGCCGCGGGCTTCGCGCACTCGTAAGGCCGACTTCATGGCGCGAATATGATCGGGAGTGGTTCCGCAGCATCCGCCAATCAGCTGCACCCCGGCGGCCACGAATTTCCGCGTGTAGCTCGCCATGTATTCCGGCGAGCAGAGATAGATATTCCGCCCTTCAACCGAGCGCGGCATGCCGGCGTTCGGTTGCGCGGCCAGGGGCAGGGAAGTGACGGCCCGCACTCGCTCGATCGCGTCCAGCATGGCGACCGGTCCCACGCTGCAGTTGATGCCAAGCACGTCGACGTTCCATTCCGTCAACCGGGCGGCAAAGGCCTCCGGATCGGAACCGTCGAGGCAGTTGCCGTCTTCGTCAATCGTGACCTGGGCAATGATGGGAAGCTTCGCATTCACATCGCGGCAGGCGAGTACGGCCTGATGCAACTCTTCGACGTAGCCAAAGGTTTCCAGCATCAGCAGATCGACGCCCCCTTCGATCAGGGCCGCGATTTGTTCGCGAAATGCCGTCCGGGCCTCTTCAAAAGAAGTCTTGCCCAAAGGCTCAATGCGGACGCCCAGCGGGCCGATCGATCCGGCCACCCATACGTCGAAACTCTTGGCCGCTTCGCGGGCCACGTGAGCACCGGCCAGGTTGATGTCACGGACGCGGTCCGCAATGCTGTGGCGCGCCAGGCGGAAGCTGTTCGCGCCGAAAGTATTGGTCTCGATAATCTCGGCGCCCGCCTGCAGATAGTCGTGGTGGACGGCGCGAATCAGTTCGGGCTCCGACAGGTTCAGTTCGTCGTAGCAGCGGTTGATGAAGATGCCTTTGGCATAGAGAAGCGTCCCCATGGCTCCATCGCAGAGGACGGGGAAATGCTTGAGACGTTCGATAAAATTCTGAGGCATCTCCTTGAGAATACTAGAAGGGGCGAGGTCTATGCATCTGGCGGAGTTGAACGCCGCAAGTATAGATAAAGAACAAAGCACGAAAGAGGAAAGCGAGGGTCGGCCCCCTCTTCTCTCCTCTTGTACCGCCTTAGCCTATTAATGGGGATAGAGCATGTTAGTGGCACTTCGCGTGCGCGAGAACTCGGCCGTCCCTCTGGGACTTGAATTTCTTTTTACGCTTCTACCCAGCGCTGAAGCGCTGGGCTATTTTCAGTTCGTCCCGCTGGGACTATTCTCTTGTTATTCGTCGAGCGCTACTTCCATAGGAGATCATGGCAACCAATAACCCGAGTCCCGTGACGCGCCCTATGCGCCTTCTGTCCATCGATGGCGGTGGTCTGAAAGGCCTGATCCCTGCCGAAGCTCTTATTACAATTGAAGCGCAACTCGACGCGCTCACCGGGCGCTCTTTGCCGCTCTCGGACCGCTTCGACCTGATTGGAGGGACCAGCACCGGCGCCATTCTCGCCGCGGGACTTGCTCTCGGCTTGAAGGCGGCGGATCTGCGCGACTTCTACTTAAAATTCGGCGCGCAGATCTTCACCAAGGTCTTCGTGCTCGAGCGAATCTGGCACAGCTATCCGAGCGGTCCGCTCGAACAGCATCTCAAAGATGTTTTCGGCGAAGCCACCACGCTTGGAAGCGACAAGTTGCGTACTAACGTCCTCATTGTCTCGAAGAACGTAACTCTTGGGACGACCTGGTTCTTTACCAACAATCGGAAAGGCAAATATTTCCCTAACAACCGGGGGCTGCCACTGTGGCAGATCGTGCGCGCCAGCAGTGCCGCTCCCACCTACTTTCCGCCGCGGACAATTTCGGTTCCCGACGACGCAGGGCAGCCCCAGGAGTACGAGTTCATCGATGGTGGCGTCAGCAGCTACAACAATCCCTCAATGCAGGTTTTTCTCGAAGCCACGGATCCCAACTATCAGTTTGGATGGCCCACTGGAACCAGCAATCTTCTGCTGATGTCGCTGGGCACGGGATTCACTGGAATGACCGTTCCTGCCGGCAAGGCATCGGGGTACAACCTTCTCGATTGGGCTCGATACGCGATCACCGAACTGATGGACGATGCCAACCTGCAGCAGAATGTGCTGATGCATTTAATCGGTCAGCCGCCGGCAGGTAAGGCTGCTACTCCGGCGGCAGAAGCAAGCGCGATGCGAGCCAGCGGTGCTCCGGCCGAAGATGCGCTCGATTTCATCAACACTGGTCCCGGCTCTGCTGCGGATAAGGCTCTGACCTACCAGCGCATCACGGTCAGCCTGACCCGCCAGCGTCTCGATGGGTTGGGCCTCAGCGACATCGACCCGGCGAAGGTAGGAGCGATGGACGCGGTCGATCAGATCGGCAACTTTCAGCGCATTGGGCAAGCTGTAGCGAAAGAGCAAGTCAGGATGGATCGGCTGCAGCAGTTTTTCGTCTAAGTTCAACTACCGCGTTAGTGTCGCGATGGGCGTCCCCGCCTCGTCGCTCCAAAGCTTTTAACCACAGGGTACACAGAGGGACACAGGAGAAACCTCAAGTCCTTGTTTCCCCCGTGCACCCCAGTGTACCCTGTGGTTAGTAGCTCTCAGCGGACGGGCGTGCTGCTCGTCCAGTAGTGTGGTGGCCGGGCGAGGACGCCCGGCGCTCCACCGACCAACTCAAGCGCAATTTCTTCCTTTGTTATAATCCTTCTCTTGCATCCAAGTGATTATCCGGCATGAGGTTGGAGTCCCAGGTTTGAAAAAAGTACTGATACTTTTGCTTTTCATTCTGCCCACCAGTCTGTGGCTGAGTTGCGGCGCTTCTTCTCCCTCGAGCAGTACGCAGACCAGCGGGCTTAAATACCGCGCGTTTCTCACCAATAACGTTAGCGCTGGCAGTGCGTCCGCGGGGGTGTACGTCGTCGACGCTTCCAAGGATGTGCGGCCCGCCGTTGCACCGATTTCGGCGGGCAGCACGCCGGGAATGATGCTGGTTACGCCGAACCGTGCCCTAACCCTGGTCTTCAGTGGTGACGGGACGCAATTTTCCGACAACGTATTCAGCATCATCAATAATGCCAATGAAAGCAATGCCGCTCACTTGACTTTGCCCGGCATCACCGAGAGCTTCGTGGTATCGCCCGACAGTTCCACCGCCTACGTGGCCGTGCCGGGCGCTCAAGTGGTCGGTCAATCGCTGGGGATTATTGAAATGATCAGTCTGGGTTCAGGCGCTAAGACAGGAGAAATAAGCTGTCCGCCGGTGAACCCCGCCAACCCCGTGTGTATCTGGCCCGCTGGGGTTCCCCAGGGGTTCAACCCGCCTTATCATTTTCTCTCCATCGGCAATACGGGCGATCGCGTGCTGGCTTTCAGCGAGGGCCCCGATTCCGTAGCCGACGTGGTCGCGGTAATCACTCCGTCCAGCCTCGGAACGGCGAGCCCCACGGTGAGTTTCGTGACCGGATTTGACCATCCCGTCGCCGCCTTTTTCACCAGCGACGACACTACCGCCTACTTGCTGAATTGTGGCCGCGAGTGCGGCGGGACCCAGGCCAGCATTCAGACTCTTGACTTGAAGACGAACACTGCCGGGCCCTCCAGCGTCGTTTGTAACGCGGGCGGCAATCCAACGTGTATCGGTACGGTAAACCTGGTGGCTGGCAGCGTGGCTCTGCTCAATGGTTCAACGCTGTTTGTGGCGGGCACGCCCGCTCCGCCGCAACCCTGTATCGGCCAGACAACTGCAGCGACTTCGTGCGGCCGGCTCTCCATCGTCGACCTCAGCACCCTGTCGGTAGCCAATGCCGCAGCCATCAGCATCACCGACGGATATCACACTCGCATGGCTCTGGCCGCTAACGGGCAACTCTTCATTGGCGCCCGCACCTGCACCGAGATAGGGACCTTCCCGCCGCCGACCGGCGCCGAGGTCCGCGGTTGTCTCTCGATCTATAACACGCTGAGCATCGCGGTCGGACAAGTGCCAGCTGGTGGTGTCCTGATTCCCCCCGCAAACGGGGACGTGACCGGTATTCAGCCCATCGCCACGCGGCAAGTCGTTTATGTGGTCCAGGGACAGGGCGTCCCCCAGGGCGGAACGCTGTATATCTACGACGCTACGACGGATACCTTGGAGCACAACCAGAACGATCCGAATAACCCGGGCCAAATCAATGGCCTCATCGGCAATTTCGTAGACGTCAAGACCGTGGATTTCTGAAGCGGTTATAGTCGTTCGCTGTTCGTCGATCGGAGTTCGCTGACGGCGGGAGCGAACAGCGAATAGCGAACGACCAACGACTGCTTTTGCCTACCGCGGCAGTAGATCCATCTCGTGCGCGCGATGTTGCTCGACTGCAGCCCGCGAGAAGGGAAATACGAATGTCGAGCCGCCATACCATGCCGGCCACTGGTCCATGTAATACGGGCTCAGGAAGATTCCACTCTCGCCTGTCACCAGGTTGAGCGTGCTTTCGTCAAAGTTCGCAAAGTTCCAGGTCGCCCGCTCGGACGGTCCAAACCCGCGCCCTACCGCCTTTACCGTGAATCCGCTCCCGCTCAAGGGATGCAATCCCGGTCCGGTGAAACGCCCAATCAGCGGAAGATGGCTCAGCACCAGATGATCGATTTCAACCGGATAATTTGCCCCCCACTTCCACTGGTTAAGATCGGACGGGACGCCCGAGGCAGCTCCGGAAGGGTTCCCCGTCTGCCTCACTATATTCTCGACTGCGGCTGTGAGCAGGCTCCCATAGTCGGAGTAGCCCGGCGGCAGCCAGCGCGCTGGTTGCTTGCTCAGCACATTCTCCATCCAGACGGACGACATCCCCCATCGGTAACTCTTCCAACTCAGCGAGGCTGGTGCCGCGCCTGACGCCGCTCGCGAACTCGGACTGTCCGCAGCAGCGCCCAGCTTGGGCTCCAAGAGCAGCCGCGCCAGTTCCTGACGCGCTTTGGTCGCGATCGTGGGCGCCGCGGAATCCCCCGACATCCGTCCATCCCAGTCCCGCAGAATGTCCGCGGCCTGCTTGGCCCGGGGCGAGACGCTGGCGGCGTGATCGATCGCGTACACGAATTTGTCGGCGCAGAACCGATCGTAAGTCGACGAGACATCCATCTGCAGCGCCAGCATATCGGCGGGCGCAAACTTCTTACCGGATTCGAGCACACGATAGATACGATCCGTTCGCCAGGGCGCTTCCCATTCCGTGCTGATGGAATATTTGTAGCCGTTAGGAGCGATGCGCCCATTGGCAGTCGCCAGAATTCCCGCGGGCGGGTCGTAAACGTGCGGCATCTCGTCGAAAGGAATCCATCCCTTCCACTCGTGAGCATCATCGCTGCCGCTCACCGGCAAACTGCCATCCCCAGCCGCGCGGATGGGTACGCGGCCGGTTGACTGATAACCGATGTTGCCATCCACGTCGGCGTACATCACGTTTTGTCCGGGTGCGCCAAAATTCGAGTACGCCTTCCGAAACTCATCCCAGTTCTGCGCCGAGTTCACGTCGAAGAACACCAATCCCATGCCGTCCTGCAGCGTCCAGCGCAGGGCAATCTTGCGCGTCTCGCCCGGAATCAATTCAGAAATGATCGGCCCATGCCGCGTGGTCGCAATGTCGAGGACCACATCAGGCTTGCCCTTGACGTGAATTACCTCCTGCCGGTGCTGTGGATCAACCCATCCCGCTGGAGTTTTATACTGCCCCTGCGCATTGAACTCCTCGATGAAGTTGTCTTCCACCGTAGGGCCGACGTTGGTGAATCCCCATCCGATGCGCTGATTGTGGCCGACAATTACGAATGGAATTCCCGGCAGCGTGACTCCGGCAACGTCGAAGTTGCCGCTGGTCGTTCTCAGATGCGCTTCATACCAGAGGTTGGGCATCTGGTGGTCGAGGTGCATGTCGTTCGACAGCAGAGGCTTTCCTGAAACTGTGTGCTGACCGGAAACAACCCAGTCGTTCGATCCCGGCCGGAAGCTGTCGTCAGAGTATTCGGCCTCGGAGGGAGAAGCCGGAGAGTCTCCAGCCCCGAAGGAAAGTTCCGGGGGATATCCAGCCCCGGAGGGGCGACCGAGAATAGCCCAGCGCTTCAGCGCTGGGAAAAGCGGGGAAAATGATGCAAGTCCCGTAGGGACGACTGAATTCTCACGTACACTCTTTTGAACCTGCGCAACAAGGCTGGCGCCCTCGCCCGCAAAATTCGAACCCCGCCCGGAAATCAGACGTCCACCGCCCGCCGGTTCGACCTCTTCATCGTCATCGTCGTCATCATCGGTACTTTTGGCCGCTGGTTCATCTTCCATCCGTCGCGCTTCGGTGGGCGGACGGTCTCGCCAGGAGGAATTCACATAGAGGTCAGCCGTCAATTCCGGCCCCAGCTTCGCCAGAATTTTTTCGCGCACGAGCGCGCGCGCGTAGCTGTAATGATTCAAATCCTGCACCATGCGCGCGCCCACTAATAGAGAGTCGGTGACCGACCAGGGCCGGGGCGTGTACTTCAGCAAGCGGAACTCCAGCGAGAGGCGGTCGCGATGCGATTCCAGAAACGCATTCACTCCGCGGGTGTAAGCGTCAAAATAAGCCCGGTCGCGCGCCGAGATATTCTTCTCCGCCGCTTCGGCCGCGATCCGCAGCCCCAGAATCCGCTGCTCGCGGTCCATCTTGACCGTATCTTCTCCGAGGACTTCGGAAAGCTCGCCGGCGGCTGCGCGCCGCATGATGTCCATCTGCCAGAACCGATCCTGAGCGGTGACATAGCCCTGCGAAAAAAATAAATCTTCGAGCGTCGCAGCCTCGATCGTGGGCACGCCTTGGTGATCGCGCACAACGCGTATCTTCGAGGAAATTCCAGAAACCGTGACGCTGCCATCGAGCTGCGGCAGAGGCAATCGCGCCATCCAGTAAAGCCACCAGACGCCGGCGATCAGCGCCAGCAGCAGCAGGCAAACGGCGTAGTACACGATGCGGAGCGCAGGATTGCGCCGACCAGCCTCGGAGCGCGAAGTATTGGGCAGGGAAGCAGTGGAAGACATTACAGAAAGATTGTAGGGGTGCGCTCCATGTCTGACAAACGGGGCGGCGGCCACACGAATGCCCAAGTGAATATGGCCCATCCGGGACCGGTTATGCTGCGGCTAATCCACGACAACTTCGTTTCTGCCTGCGTGGGCCTGCCTTCCACGAAGTCGACCTCGATCTTCCACCGGCGTTGTACAAACTATTATCCGGAATGTGAAATCCGAGCGACTAAAATACCGTTTCGGATGAAATGTTTTGCGCAGTTGGTTTTAAGACGACCCGTCCCGAAGTGTAAGGTTTTCCGTGAGAACCGGTTCCGGGGCGTGGTTGTTGGAGGAAGGAATGCTCTATACTCAAGGTTAAGCTCTCCCTCTGCCGCTCGCCGGCCCAGCGCCGGGTAGGAGTGCTGTGGTGAAGGTCAGTACGAACGTAAAAGGCGCGCGGAGGAGGCGAAGTTGGTATCGCCGTCGTCTGCGCAGGCAGCGCACGCTGGTGGCAGTAGTTCTGGGAACGGTTCTGGTGGCCGCCTGCTGGCAGAATGCGGCCCGTTATTTGTCTTTGCCCAGGTTCCATTCTTCCCAGGTTTTGCCAGCCTCCTTTGAGCCACAGACGAACATCCATAAAGATCTGGCTTTAGCGGCGGCCCGCTCCGCCCGGCCCGCGAAATCCCACGCCCGCATGCCCGGCGTCTATCCTTATTCGGTTGTGCCCGGAGGTGTCAAGGATCCCGTCGAACTTCGCGCCATCGCGCAGCGGGACTACGTGGTTCGCCGTCATTACGCGAACTTCGATTACAACCACGCCCGTCTGGTGCGCGCCAGTGAGGCCCGCGAAGTCTATCTCTCCTATCGCATTCGCGACACGGTTTTCTGGACGCGGAAAAAGATTCGCCTGCACGTCGGAGAACTGCTGCTGACCGATGGGAAAACCACCGCCCGGGCGCGATGCGGCAATCAGATTTCGGAAGCCGCCAAGCCCGAAGTCTCCAATGAAGAGCCCGCCGTGGACCTGCTGGATATGCCCGTGGTCTCGGTCGAATCGGCTCCAGGCTCGCCCATGCGCGCCATGCTTGCTCCATCCGACTTGCCCGGCGGCCAGCCCACCGCACCGCAGATTTTCGCGAACTCATTCTTCTTCCCTTACATTGATGTCAGGGTGCCGCTGCCCTCCGGAGGGCATTGCCCTGCCGGCGAGATAGAAGTCAACGGGCACTGCATTCCCAAACGCCACAAACCGCCAGCCGTTCCCGAGCCCTCCACCATGATTCTGTTTGCTTCCGGGCTGGGCTTGACCACCTGGCGTTATCGCAGGACCCCCCGCGTTGTGATTCTGCCTTGAATGGCGCGGCTTCAGGCGCGCTCCTGCAAAACAAGTCAATCGAGCACACTTTAGAGGACGCGGGCGGGAAGCGGGATTACGCCCGAAGTGAAGGACGTTTGCGGCCGGGCTAGATCAGATGGTTTGCGCTAGAACGGAATATCTTCATCCGTGATCGGAGAGCTGCCGGCCGGCGCGTGCTCTGGTTCGGGCGCGCTTTGGTCGAAGTTGTTGCCGCCCGCGGATGCGGAGCCTCCGCGGGAACTGCCGGAGTATTCGCCGCCGCCTTCACCGCGACCGCTCAACAGGACGAGTTCGTTGGCAATGATTTCCGTCTTGTACATTTTCTTGCCAGTTTCTTTGTCATCCCACGAACCGGTGCGCAGGCTGCCTTCGATATAACACTTCCCGCCTTTTTTGAGATATTGGCCGATGATCTCCGCAAGCCGCTGGAAGGCGACGATGTTGTGCCATTCGGTGCGGTCCTGCCAGTTGCCATCTTTGTCTTTGAAGCGCTCGTTGGTGGCGATGGAAAACTTGGCGACCGGCATGCCGCCTTGCGTGAACTTCATTTCGGGATCCTTGCCAAGGTTTCCAATGAGGATGACTTTGTTTACGCTTTTCATGAGTGCGGGCTCCCTCGAGAAGCAGACCTTCCGAGACGCTCACTATAGCAGAAGTGGGCGGTCGGCTGGCTGTGTCGGCCGTACAGGAAATTTGTGATGAATCGAGGGCGTACGGACGTCTGGATCGACAGGCGTCGCATTAGCGATACCACATGGTTTAAGACGCTCCTTTTAAAGCGTCGGTGGGAACTCGGCCGTCCCTCCGGGACTTGAATTGTTTTGTGCACCCTTTACCCAGCGCTGAAGCGCTGGGCTAATTTCGGCCGTCCCTTCGGGACTGGATTCTCGATGCCTCAGACAAAA
>ODAK010007199.1_pt1 | contig 11169 bp, 8 predicted proteins | sample 1539591 | NCBI WGS metagenome assembly ODAK01 (sample SAMEA3539303, study PRJEB22396) | soil metagenome | biome: tundra; feature: field; material: soil | place: USA | collected 2010-05 | depth 0.15 m | reverse complement strand
CGAGATTGGTCAGTGACTGGAGTTCAGACGTGTGCTCTTCCGATCTATGATACGGATTCCCGTTGATCTCCATCGCCACAATCGCCTTCACCAGCTTCGGCCGCCGATCCGCCACGCCCCACGCAAAGAAGCCACCAAAAGCATGCACGAACAAAATACTCGGCCCGATCTTGTCCAGCAACTCCGCCCCGCCGCGCCAAACCATATCGCTGTGGAACGCTTCATCCCCAACATTGCCCGACTCGCACGCCATGAACTGATCGATCAGCGGATCGTTGATCCCGCCCGGCCCCGGCCACTGCGCCGTATTGAAAACAGCCGTACTCGTAATCAGCCCTTCAAACGGCGGCACATTGGGCAAATGACTCGGCCCCAGCGCATCCGGATGATATGGCGAACGCCCATAGCTCGGCCGATCCAGCCAGTACACGCTGTACCCGTTCTGCACGAAGTAATGCACCCAACCGGGCCGCCCGCCGATCCCCATCATGTGCGTGCCCTGCCCGCCCCCGCCATGCACCAACACCACCGGGTAAGGATGCTTCCGGACCGCCGGGATCATATACTGCACGAACATCTGCCCCTGCGCGATCTCGCCGTATGGCATCTTCTTGGGCTCGATGCCAACCCAGAATCCCCCCTGATCGGCCAGCTTCAGTCCCGTTGATTCCCCGTTCCGATTCGGATCGATCCCCGGCGTGATCGGGTTCGTCGCCTTTGCATTTAGGTTCGTGTCGAGCCACTCCAGCACAGGCCGCAGATCCTCGCGATTATTCTTCGCGATATGCTGCATCGGCCCGCCTCCCGGTGTGAACAAAGGCATCTTCAAAGCCGGCACATTCAACCGATCCAGACCCGCCGGATCCAGCGTCACGATCCCCTTTACCAGTTCCGGCCGCGCCTGCGCCGTCACATATGCGAACACCGCGCCATCACCCTGCGAAATCAGAATCGCCGGTCCGATGTCGTCCAGCAGAATCGCGCCACGCGTGCGCCACACATTCTGCGTGATCGGATTATTTCCCATCGGTTGCCCCATCGAGGCCACCAACTGCGCCACCGCCGGATCGTTCGCATCGCCCAAACCGGGCCACCCGCCGCCTGCCACGCTCTTCGCGACTTTCTCAAATGTCGGCGCTTCCCTGTCGAACTGCCCATGTACGAACGGCTGATATGGATTGCGTCCCTGCCCCGGCCTGTCGAGCACATACACTTTGTATCCCTGCTCGATCAGTAACGACGCCCACCCGCGCCGCCCATCTGGCGTGCTGTACCAGTCGCTGCCCTGCCCATACCCGCCGTGAATCAGCACCACTGCGTAGGGATGCGCAACCTCCGTCGGAATCCAGTGCTCCACAAACATCTGCGTCCCGTTAACGACCGTGCCGCGTGCCAGCAGTGCGTGTTCCACGCCGTAAAAGCGATAACTCCACTCCGCGATATCAAGCACAGGACCTGGTCCGCCCGCCACGGCAGCAACTCCTGTCTGTCCCGCAACCTGCGCAGGCAACGCCGCCATCACCCCCGCTGCCAGCGCTCCCATTTCACGCCGCGTCAGTCCTGACGTCGATTTTGTCGGTGCCTTTTTGTTCTGCACACAGCGATCTTATTACGTTCCGCCGATCCCTGTGCGAACGTCCGAGAACCGTACTGCGCGCCTCAATTCCGCTCGGATGCCGTGTGCCACAATAAGAAACGTAATCACACCAATGTCCAACCCTATTTCGTCGCTTCGCGAGGAAGACGTTCGCGAACAGGAGAGGCAGAATCCGTCCGAGGCGGAGAGCTCTTTCGGCGACATTCTCAACCAGTTCGAACAGACCCATACGCACGAAACTGCGGGAGAGCAAGGTCGCGAAGCAACCGTTGTCGCCGTCAACGACGAAAACGTTTTCTTCGACATCGGCCAGAAGACCGAAGGCGTTATGCCGGTCTCGGTGCTTCGTGACGACCAGGGCCCCATCCCCGTTAAACCTGGCGACGTCATCCAGGTCAGCGTTAAAGGCCGCAACGAAGAGGGTTATTACCAGCTCTCTCTGATTAAGATCGATCGGCCGAAAGACTGGTCCGGTCTGCAGAAAGCGTTCGACGAAAAACTCACCATCTCCGGCACAGTCACCGCGGTGATCAAAGGCGGCCTCTCAGTCGATGTCGGCATGCGTGCCTTTATGCCTGCTTCACGCAGCGGCGCGCGAGACGTTCCCGAGATGCAGACGCTGGTCGGCCAGGAAATCGCCTGTCGCATCATTAAGCTCGATACCGAAAAGGAAGACATCGTCGTTGATCGCCGCGTCGTTCTTGAAGAAGAGCGCGCCAAAGCGAAAGAAGAAAAACTCAGCGGTCTCCGCGTCGGCATGGTGATCAACGGCACGGTTCGCAGCCTCCTCGATTACGGCGCCTTCATCGATATCGGTGGCGTCGATGGCATGCTGCATGTCGCGGATATCTCGCATGGCCGTGTGAACAAGCCGGCCGACGTCCTCACCGTTGGTCAGCAGCTCGACGTTCAGATCCTCAAAGTCGACGCGGGCAAGAAACGCATCTCGCTGGGCCTCAAACAACTCCAGCCCGACCCGTGGGTCAGCGCCGCCGAGAAATATCACACCGGCGATCGCGTCCACGGAACAGTAGCCCGCGTCACCGATTTCGGCGCGTTCGTCGAACTCGAACCCGGCCTCGACGGTCTCATCCACCTCTCGGAAATGTCGTGGTCGAAGAAGGTGCGCAAGCCTTCCGACATTGTGAAGCCTGGCGACGCAGTGGATGTCGTCGTCCTCGGCGTGAGCCCTGGCGACAAACGAATCTCTCTCGGCCTCAAGCAGGCGCTCGGCGATCCCTGGGATGACGTCGAAAAGAATTACCCTGTCGGCGCCATCGTCGAGGGTCCTGTCACGCAACTCAAGCAGTTCGGCGCGTTCGTGCAGGTTACTGAAAATGTCGAAGGCATGATCCACGTCGGCGACATCGTCAACGAAAAGCGCATCAATCACCCGCAGGATGAATTGAAGGTCGGTCAGGTGGTCAAGGCCATCGTGCTCGAAAACGATCGCGAGAAGCGCCGTTTAAGGCTGGGCCTGAAGCAATTGATTCCGACCTCGCTCGACGAATACATCACCGAACACAAACAGGGTGAGGAAGTGACTGGCCGCGTCGCGGATGTCAAAAACAACCGCGCCGTCATCGAACTCGGCGAAGGCGTTCACGCGAACTGCGCGCTTGCAGCGCCGGAACAAAAGCAGGAACAGAAGTCCGGTCCTGTCGATCTCTCCGCGTTTTCAAACATGCTGAAAAGCAAGTGGAAAGGCGGCGGCACAAGCTCGTCGTCCGAATCCGACAGCGGCCCCAAACGCGAGCAACTCAAAGCCGGCCAGGTCCGCACCTTCAAAATCACCAAGCTCGACGCCGAAAAGAAAAAGATCGAAGTCGAACTCGTCAGCTAGAAGGTAGGGTAGGCCCCTTTGGCCTGCCCACTTATCCTTCTTTCTCACTCCGTTAACACACATCCCGCTATCTTCTCCAGCACAGCCGACGGCGCCAGCGCACGATCCCGTAAACTCTCCCGCGACACAATCACCGTCTGCTCCAGCGCCAGCCTGCCGCCCAGTACCGCGTGCGGCACCACATCCGTAAACACCAGCCATGTCGATCCCGGCGGCAGCTGAAACCTGTACTTCCTGCAGTTGGCCTGATACTCCTGATTGCCCTTCAGCCAGTCGTGATAGTGCAGCATGAACGCGTCGTAAGGCGAGCGATCCACCACCGGCAGTCCCAGCCCCGCGAGGCTCTTCGTCATCCTGCGTCGCACCGCGTGCAGCGACGATCCCGAAGCCCCCGCATATCGCAGCAGGCCCGCTTTCTCGGCCGTCTCCGCCGCCAGCGTCGTAAACGGATCCGACGTCATCCATTCCCGCGACTGCTCTGGATTCACGTTCGTAAAACAGCGCAGGATCATATCTCCGAACACAGGCCGCGTCGGAAACGCATCCACGTGCAGCAGATCGTTGCGCTTCGTCGGCGGAAGTTCCCTGCCCCGTTCCTCGATCGAGCGGAAGCTCGCGTAATCCACCTTCCAGGCACGCGCGTATTCCGGCAGAATTCTCCCCAGAAACGCCAGCGCGCAACGCGAATACTCCCGCATCGCCGGCTTTACGACCTCGGCCTCCGATCCGTCCACCAATCCGGAAACCTGATCGATATTCGGCTTGTATGCGATGTTTTTGTGAAAGCTTCTCGCGTCCTGCGTCGCTCCCATCAGCGCCGCGCGCACCGCGCCGGGGATCTCAAATCCGCCGTTGGGAAAAAACAAAATATCCCCGCGCTCCAGTACAGCGCGGTAATCTTCGTCGTCGTAAGCGTTTGCGAGCTTCAAGCGTCAGTGTATCGCGCTATCGATATCTCGGCGTATGCCGTCCTGATCGAAACGCTGTTCTATAGTTGAAGCATTCTCTGCATGCTTGAAGCCCGCGCGCTTACAGATCCTGGTCGTGTTCGCTCGAATAACCAGGATTCATTCAGAATTGTTCCGGATCTCGGCCTGTATTTATTGGCGGATGGCATGGGCGGAGCCCGCGGGGGCGAACGCGCTTCTCTCCTTGCCGTCGAAACCGTAGCCGAAATCCTCGCCCATTCGAAACACCGCGATGCCGCCGCGCTCCTGGGCGCCGTCGAAGAAGCCAACCTGCGAGTCCTGCATGAAGCCACGCGCGATCCCCGCTACGAGGGCATGGGGACCACTCTCGTGGCCGCTCTCGAAACGCAGAACAATGAAGTTGCTATTGCCAGCGTGGGCGACAGCCGCGCTTATCTGCTCGAAGCCGGAAGCCTTCGCGCCATTACCGAAGACCAGACTTGGGTGCAGGAAGTGGGGCGCTCGCTCGGGCTGGATGAAGGCAGTCTGAAAATCCATCCCATGCGCCACGTGTTAACCATGGCTGTAGGCGTGGGCCCCGCCATCAGGATTCGTTATTACGCAGTGAAACTAAACGGGGATTCGATCATCCTGCTCTCCAGTGACGGACTCCACGGCGTCATCGCCGAAGATCAGATCGCAGAAATATTGAAGGATTCAAAGAGAACGCTGGAAGAAAAATGCGGGAACTTGATCGCCGCGGCGAATGCCGCCGGTAGCCCTGACAATGTAACTGTTCTTCTGATACGCCGAGCCGGCTGACCGCTTCAGCCAGCTCACCGCATCCGTCTGCGGTTTACGCCGCGATAGGTTCCTGGCGCAACCATTCTTTCAGCGCGTCCCGGTGCAGCAGAATGCCCTTGCGCGAATAACGCAGATAGCCCTGCCGGCGGAACTGGTTCATATAGTGTGTCACGATCTCGCGCGAAGTGCCCACATACTGCGAAAGCAATTCGTGCGTGAACGGAATCATTTGTACCGAACCGTCTTCCGCCTCATGACCCAGCCGTTCGGAGAAACGGATCAGCGTGCGCGCCAGACGACGCGCGATATTGTCGACTGAGAAACTCTCAATGCGGCTTCCGAAGTCCATGGAACGCTGCACCAGCAATTGCAGCAACGCGATAGCGAGACGAGGACGGCGAGTGGCGATGTCTTCGATCTCGGTCGTTGTCCATGTCATGAGCTTCGTATTCTCGAGAGCCACTGCGAGTTCCGTTCTCTGGGCGAGACCCAGAAAAGCGGATTCTCCGAAAAATTCATCGGGTTGATAGATGTCGACAACTACTTGTCGCCCATCATCGGCGAGACGGCACACTTTTACCTTCCCGTCGATCACGAGGTAAATGCTGGTGGAGGGCTGATCGTGGCTGTAGATCGTCTGCCCTTTCCTGTACTCGAGTATCGTTGAACATGGCAGATGCGCCAGAGGATCCTCTAGCGGTCTGGGTTGTGATACTGGCGCCGTGCTTATTCCCATCCATTTACTCCCTGGTAGAATCGTTAGTTAATGCACTTCAGAGTACTAATAGTACCATTGTTTTTTAAAATCTGTGTGCCGTGTTTTCCGGTACCATCAGCTGACACCATGCATCTTGCACGTAGTGTTCCATTGCCGTTAACAACTTACCGTGCTCCAATGGTTCTCGGGTACTGTCAAAAAGGCCGAAACCGGGGTTGAACGAGTTGCACATTTTGCACATAACCGGTGCTCTGACTGTAATCTTTTCCGTGTTGCCAGCTCTCGCTCAGGAGTTTCGTCCTCCAGCCGGGACACGTTTCGCACAGATCGGGGCGAATGGCAGCATCCTTCCCGGGGGAAGGTTTCTCAAGCCCTACGGCGTCCAGCTCGAAACAGGTCCGGGACCCTTCGCCATCGCAGTGAGCCCGAAAGGAATAGTGGCGACGGTCGACATTGGCTTCGAGCGCTTCGGCATCACCGTTCTCGAAGCGTCCGGAAAAACTGGCTGGCACTCGCGGCATGTATGGGCGCGGACTCCTGATAGCCCTGTACCGGAAATCGCCGACCCCGACTGGACTGGCGTCTCCTACGGCTCGGTATTTGATGCTGAAAAGTCCCTGTGGGTTTCAGAAGGTCGTTCCGGCAGGCTTCGCCAACTCGATCTTTCCACAGGGGACCATAAAAAAATCATAAACCTTAATAGTGCCGAATGGCACGACAGTTTCACGGGTGCCTTGGTCAGTGATCCCGCGCACCATCTTCTTTACGCCGTCGACCGGTCGAACCCGCGCATCGCGATACTCGATCTACGCAGCGGCCGCATCCTTGCATCGGCGCCCCTCGACGCGAAGACCTTCGCCATCGCTCTTTCGCCTGACGCAGCCACTTTGTGGGTTACCCAGCCGCATGCGGTCTGCGCCCTCGATGTTCACAATGTCCTTAAACCCGCAGCGCTCGGATGTGTTTCCGCCCCCTCCCCTGCGTCTTTGCTCGCTGTCGGCGATCGCGTCTTCGCTGCCAACTCGCTCGACGATTCCATTACCGTTATCTCCGCCTCCCGCCGGGCGGCGCTGGCGGAGATAACGCTCGGCATTCCTTCGCTCGAGAAATTTCGCGGTGTCATTCCCGCCGGACTTGCTTACGATCCTTTGACCAAATGGCTCCTTGTCGCCGAATCGGGCGTTAACGCTCTTGGAGTCGTCGACACGGAAAAGAACGAAGTCATTGGCCACATCCCCACGGGCTGGATGCCCACTCAGGTTGCGATCTCCGGCGATCGCGTCTTTGTCACCAACGCGCGCGGCCAGGGAACCGGGCCCAACCCGCGGCGTGTCATTCTCGAACTCGGCGAAGCGCCCGTCCTGCACCGCGGTACCGTCAGCACCTTCATTCTTCCCGATGCTGCCGAAGTTCTGCGGCAGACCGGCACGGTTTTCTTAAACACGGGCCTCGTACCTTATATGTACGATCCACCCGCGCCGCCCGACGACATCAAACATGTCGTGCTGATCCTCAAAGGCAACCGCACCTTCGACGAAGTGTTCGGCGATATCGGCAGCAGCAATGTCGCAGGCTCCCCCGGTCTCGCTGTCTTCGGCATGCACGGTCGCGCTTCGGGAGGCAAATCCCAGTTCAGCGTAAAGGACGTTCCGATCACGCCGAACCTCCATGCCATCGCGCACCAGTGGACCTTCAGCGACAACTTCTATTCCACTGGCGACGCGCTTTCAGAGAACCAACTCGCGCTGAACGCTGACCTGCCCGATCCCATTACCGAAACAAGTCTCCGCGCCGGCTTGCCGCGCGCCAAAGACTCCACCCTCGCGGATCACCTGAAGAGCGCCGGGGTCACTTTCCGCGAAATTGATCAGGACGCCATCGGACAACTCGGCGACGAACTGCCGGGCCTCCTTGTTATCCATATTCCGGGCGACAGCATTCAGCCCCCTCGCCCGGAAGCAGGCTACCCCTACGTCGCCACTTACGTCGCTGAGAATGATGTCGCGACAGGCAAGGTGCTGGAACATCTTTCGCACTCGCCGTCTTGGCGCAGCATGACCGTCTTCATTACGGAAAGCGATACGAACGACAGCCTTGACCACATCGATTCACACCGCACCTTGCTGCTGGCGGCGGGTCCCTGGGTGAGGAATAACTCGGTCTTACACCTGAATTCGGATTATTCAGGACTGCTGCGGACCATCTTCGAAGTGCTGCGCGTGCCGCCTCTGAATCTGATGGATCGAACAGCGGCAAGTCTGAGGGAAATATTCAAACCGGAACCGGATTTCACTCCGTTCGATGCAGTTCCCGCCGATACGCGAATCCTCCCGGCACGGCGGTAAGCTGTGGCGGGCCGTGTCGCCCGCCACCTCCTCTTAAACCTCGACACTCCGGTCCCGCTTCTGCGGCACTGGAATCGTCTCTTTCGGATTGCTGCGACCTGGCACCAGAATCTCCAGTACCCCTACAAGCCACGCCATCATGAATTGCATCTTCGCTCTCCTGCCATTGCAGAAGGCACGAACCCAGCCGTCGTATGTCTCAATACCTTGGGTCGCCCCCCCCGGTCGTCAACACGTTCGCCCCGGGGGTCGTCACCACGTTCGCGGTCGACATTCGCTATAACCCCAAGCGTAAGCGCGGGGAATGCCTTTACACCTACTTCGGCTGGCTGACAATCCGCAAATACGGCTTTGGCGACTTCCACCCATCCGGGTATTTCTGTTTCGCTTCTTCGTCTGAAACCGACGGCAGAATTATGACGTCCTCGCCGTGCTTCCAGTTCACGGGCGTCGCCACCTTGTGCGCAGCCGTCAATTGCATTGAATCCAGCACCCGCAGCACTTCATCGAAGTTCCGCCCTGTGCTCATCGGATAAACCAGCATCAGCTTGATCTTCTTGTCTGGCCCGATCACGAACACCGTGCGCACTGTTGCGTTGGTTGCGGGGGTCCGTCCTTCCGAGGTACTACCCGCATCCGAAGGCAGCATGTCATAAAGCTTGGCGACTTCGAGCTGCGGATCGCCGATCATCGGATACTCAACCTTGTAACCCTGCGTCTCTTCGATATCGCCGGCCCACTTGCCGTGGCTCGTCACCGGATCGACACTCAGCCCGATTATCTTGCAGTTGCGTTTCGTGAATTCCGGCTGCAGGCGGGCCATATAGCCAAGTTCAGTCGTGCACACCGGAGTGAAATCCTTCGGGTGCGAAAACAGAATCGCCCAACCCTGCCCGATCCACTCGTGAAAGTTGATCGTGCCCTGTGTGGTTTCAGCGGTAAAATTCGGAGCTTCGTCGTTGATGCGCAGAGACATAGTTTTTTGAATTGTACGCCAAGTGCACTCACGCGGATTGCTTCCCGCAATGAAGGATGAAAAGCCTTTTGATTTCTGTGCTGCCGTCTGTAGTCAAAGTGGCAAATCTCACCGGATCAGGGGCACATTGACACGCAACAACCGATCGGAGGATCTACGTTGATACCGAATACGATACGAACATCTGCTCTCCTTACAACACTTTTCGCCGCCGCCACTCTCAGCGCGGCGCCCCAACTTGTACTGAGTACGAATTCCCTTGGCCCTGTCCACGTCTTCCCGGGCTTGAAGGGCTCCACCCAAACTGTCGAAGCCTTCAATGCAGGGACCGGTTTGCTGAATCTCACGACAACTGTCTCCGCGCCCTGGCTCGCAGCCAGCGTGCAACCCCTGACGGCCTGCACCACCAGAAGCGGCAACTGTAATCCGATCGGGATTACGCTCAACACATCCACGCTGGTTGCCGGAACCTACACTGGTTACATCAATCTGACTGATCCCAACGCGATCGATTCTCCCCAGCAGATCGCCGTCAACATCAACGTCGCGGGCATTCCCGCCACACTCACCGAGTACGTGACACCCTTCGGTGGTCCCAAGCCCGCCGCCTTCACGCCGATCTTCACGCAGGGCGCGGTGACCGGCGTGGCGACGACACAGACGGGCGGCGTCTGGCTCACCTTTATCTCCGGCGGATTTGCCAACATTGGCACACCCTACGGCATTCAGGTAGCCGCCCACAACGGCCTCGCGCCGGGGAACTACACGGGTTCCGTGGTCATCACCGGCGTTAATCCGGCGGACAACCAAACGGTCAGCGTGACGCTCACGGTCACCAATTCGCCGATCCTGGTGACTGGAGTCCCCTCCATTCAGTTCAACAGCTTTAAGGGCGGCGCCAAACCCACGTCCTCCCTGACATTCACGAACGTCGGCGCGGGCACTCTCGCCATCATCGGTGTGCAGGCCACATCTTCCACCGGCAACTTCCTGAGCGCAGCGTTTTCAAACTCCTCAGTGACGGTCACGGCAGACCCTGGCTCCCTCGCCCCTGGAACTTACACCGGCTCGGTCACGATCACCTCGAACGCCGCGAACAACAGCCAGATTTCGATCCCGGTGGTGTTCAATGTCGAAACGCCCGGGGTCCCGCTGATCACCTTCGCGGGCGTCGTCAACATCGCCAACTACTCTTCCGATCCGGCAGCGCCTGGCGAGATTCTCACTATCTTCGGCGATCAACTGGCCGCGCCCGGCACTTCCGCGCAGAACCCGGGCCTGCCCCCTCTGGCCACTACTCTCGGGGGTGTGCAGGTGCTCGTGAACAATGTGCCCGCACCGCTCTACTATGTCTCTCCCACACAGGTTAATTTCCAGATGCCCTACGAAGTGCCGGTGGGGTCTATGGCTACGGTGCAGGTCGTCTCGAACAGCACGCCGGGCAATGTCCGGCCGCTGAACATGATCGCGAGCGTCCCCCGCCTGCTCAATTGGAATAGTGTTTTCTCCGGCAATTACGCCATTGCTGTGAATCAGGATTACAGTCTGGTGCTGCCGGCTTCGCTCACCATCGGCAGCTACATTTCGCACCCTGCCAAAGCCGGCGATACGATCACGGTGTACTGCACGGGCCTTGGCCAGACCACACCCGCCGCCGTCACAGGCGCCGCTGCAAGCGCGACTACCCTCCAGCCGGTCAACAACGTTTCGGTGACGTTCGGCGGAGCCTTCACGGGAACGGCTACCAACGTTGCGGCATACTTCGCGGGCCTCACGCCGACCTCCGTGGGTCTCTACCAGGTGAACGTCACGCTGCCCGCCAACACGCCGGTGGGCGCGGCCGTTCCGGTCACCGTAAACATCAGCGTGAACGGCGTCGCGAGTAACAGCGTGAACATTGCTGTTTCGCAGTAGCTACTTCATCAGATCTCTTAACAACGGCAGCGTCTTCGGATCGGGCGCGGAATTGGGCAACGAC
>ODAK010007198.1_pt1 | contig 11169 bp, 10 predicted proteins | sample 1539591 | NCBI WGS metagenome assembly ODAK01 (sample SAMEA3539303, study PRJEB22396) | soil metagenome | biome: tundra; feature: field; material: soil | place: USA | collected 2010-05 | depth 0.15 m | reverse complement strand
AGCGGGCGTTTAAGCGAATCTAGCAAGCAGCTATCAGCCGTCAGCTATCAGCTTTCAGCCAAACCGAATCTGGTGGAGATCGCTTGGAAAGATAGAGCGGCCCTTTGACCACTGTCCAAGCTGTTGGTGGTGTCATCACGGGCCGACTTCAGTCGGCGAGCGATCTTTTCCGAACGTTTCTCGGCAGCGTTTCTTGCCGAACGGCCTTTTTGGCTGACAGCTGATGGCTAAATGCTGATGGCTGATAGCTGACGCTGCTTTCTATGCACGAACAGCAATTACAGGAGCTGCGCCGGGAAAAGTGGCGCTTGAACGGGCGGCCTATCCGCACGCTGGACGAGGCGCGCGAATTCATCGATTCGGTGGGATTTTGCCTGCTTTACCCGCAACGGCCTGCGATACTGGTGCCAACTTTCGTGGGCGCCTATGCCGGCAGCGACGAGCATTTGCCCGCCCGGCAGATGGCGTTTGCCGATGCTAGCGCTCGCCAGGCCAAGGATCTCATGGTCCGCCTGCTGCGCGAGAAGGCAGCGTACGAGGCGAACGTCTTCCCCGATAACAACTTCATCGTTTCGGCTTCGGTTTTTCCCTATTTTTACGGACTGGTAGGAGATCGAAACCCGCGGCAGGCGCCGAGAGCAGGCGCGCGTTCGGAATACTCTCCGCTCGCGGTTGATGCGTTTCACATAATCCAGAAGGAAGGGCCGATCTCCGAATACCGGTTGCGCGAGGTGCTCGGCGGCGACATTTCCGCTGCGGCGCTGGATCGCGCGCTCGATGAATTGTGGGCCAAGCTACGCATCACACGCGTGGATTACTCTCAGGAGAAGGGGGTGTTCTGGGATGTCCTTTTCCGCTGGTCACCCGAGGCGGTTAAAGAAGGCATGCACGTCTCGGTGGCGGAATCGCTGACGGCGCTGGTTTCGAAGTATCTCGATTGCGTATTGGCAGCCCAGCAGGAAGAGGTAGAGCATTTTTTTTCGAACCTCATCGGTCGCGCACGGGTTCGCGAGGCCATCAGCGCACTTCAAGCTGCGCGTGAATTGAGTTTTGTCCACGTTGCCGGCCGCGTCCTGCTGCAGGTCTCTTCCTTGGAGTTGCCACCCGTGCTTCCAGTTGAGCGGAGGTTCAAACTCCAGCCGCGCTTCGCCCCACACCCACCCCAAGCCGGTAAGCCCCTGGTGCAGCGTCGGCCCAGAAGATCGCCATCGGCATCGCCCACCGCACCAGTCCCTCCCGCAAAGGACACCGGCAAGCAATGAGTACAGCCCGCAAGTTGGTGATCGCCATCGACGGCCCCGCCGGTTCCGGCAAGAGCACCATCGCCGCCCGTCTGGCGAAGAAGCTCGGTTACGCGAACCTGGAAAGCGGTGCCATGTATCGCGCCCTGGCGCTGAAGGCAATGGAGCAGCAGGTCTCGCTGGATGATGGCGACGCGCTGCGGCAGTTGGCGGCCGGCACCGCGATCGAACTCCAACCTTGCGGGGAAGGGAACCGCGTGCTGCTGGATGGTCGCGACGTTTCACGGCGGATACGCGACACGGATGTCACCGCGGCGGCATCGCGCGTTTCCATCCACTCTCTGGTGCGGGAAGTGATGGTGAAGCGCCAACGCGCGTTAGGACTGGAGGGCGGCGTGGTGATGGAAGGCCGCGACATCGGCACCGCCGTGTTTCCTAATGCCGACCTGAAAATCTTTCTCGATGCCGATGAAAGCGTTCGGGCGGAGCGGCGCGTCTTGCAGAGCGGATCGCGTTCCCCCGAAGAGACGCAACGCGTGATGGCAGAGATGGCGGCGCGCGATCAACGCGACCGCACGCGTTCGGCGTCGCCGCTGGTCCCCGCGCTGGACGCGGTGCACATCGATACCACGCACAAGAGTATTGACGATGTGGTCGCTGAGGTGGCACAGCTGGTGAGGAAAGTAGACAGCGGGTAGGGAATAGTGGGGTAGTTTCAAGTTTCGAAGCGGCCCTCCCTCGGGATGACAGCACGCCCTAACGCAAAGAAGCACGGATTTCTCCGTGCCTCTGTGTGTCTGTGGTGAACGAAAACTATCCCTTCGTTATTCTGATGTCCCCGGTACCGGTGTTGATTTGCAGCTTGCTCACACCGTTGCCGACGGCACCCTCTGCCCGGGCTGAGCCGTTGCTTTCGTCGATCTTCACGGCCTCGAACTCGGAGGTGATACCGCCCTTGCTGGTGTTGGCCTGCATCTGGAATCCCGCCTTGGACGGTAACACCAGCGAGATGTCACCGCGTTTACTCGAAATACTGATTCGGCCCAGCGGCAGTTTGTCGGCCGCGCGCACTTCGATATCGCCATTGGTGGTCTCCAACTGCAAGTCACCGGACACGTTCTCGATGTGGACGTCCTTGGATCGGGTGAATATGAGACGGCTGGGGCCGCTGAGATCGTTGCCCCGCACTTCATCGCCGGCTATTTCCAGATCCCCAGGCACGGAAGCAATCTGCATGTCCGATCGCGATGTCTTGAAGGTCACGGTCTTGGCGATCTTGCTGAGGCGGATATCTTCGAAGAAGTCGCCATTAAGATGGACCGCCCCGGCCACCTCATCGATGGTCACATTGTCAATGTTGCCGTCTACATCGAGATCTCCAGCTATCTTGGAGGCACGCACCGAACCCTTCTGCAAGCTCATGTTCACGGCGCCGCTGACATCGTTCAGGGTAACGTCGCCGTGCTGCAGCGACACCTTTACATCGGCTTTGCGGTCATTGATAGTTACGTCGCCGCGTTTGCTGGCAATGTCGAGGGTCGCATCACGGGGCACGAAGATCTCCATATCGGCCTCCACTCCATGCTCGCCGGCGCCGTTGGTGTTAGCGTTTAGCACCACCGAATTCTCCGTGACCGTGATCTGTGCCTTTGTCCCGTCGTTGTACTTATTGGCGTCGTTCTGGTTTTGCGCGTACACCTTCTTGTGGACGACAACCCGCAGGGTATTGTCGTCGGCGGGAGCGATATTCAGGCTGCCGTGATCGCAGACCACGCGTAAATTGCCGTGCGCGGGAAACGCCTGCTGCACCGTGTCGTCGAAGGTGTAGGCCGTGCCGAAGATGCCGCCCAGATCGTCGTCCATCTGGATCTGATCGCGGACCCCACCCCAGTCGATGTCCGACGAGTGGTGCGCGGAGACACCCAAGGCCACCAGAAATATCAACAACACAATGCCTCCGGCGCCGAGATGACGGGTGCGATAGCCCATGCGCTGCGAGGAGGTGTGCTCAATCAAAGCAATCACGCCCCACAGAATGAGCAGCAACGGCCACCAGTGACCGAAGAAGTGCCAGATGGGAAACCGCATCCCAAAATTCCGCAGCAGAAACAGCAGGCCAATCACGATCAACACCAGCGGGCCCGCGATTGAGCGCCGATAGCGATACGGCGGCGGCGCAGGATACTGATACTGCGGTGAGGGTGGCGGCGGTTGAGGTGGTGGCGGATAAGTATTCTGGCTAGCCATGGCGCACCTCCGGATCGTTAGGATCGTTCCAATTCGTACCGCTCGTGACTGGGTCGGCCGGAGGAACCGGCGGCGGCGTTACGACCGGCGGCGGCGTTACCACCGGCGGTTGCGGCGGATACGGAGGCATCGGTTGTCCCTGCCAACCGGGTTGTACCGTCCTGGGGTAATCACGAGGCACATGACCTTCGGCGGAAGCGTTGTGTTGCAGGAACATGATCAGACCGATCACGATCAGCAGCGCCGGCCAGGTGCTGCCAAAGTCCATCCAATGCGTGTACCCTAACTGGTCAAGGAGGAATAGCACTCCGAGAGTGATCAGGACAACAGGACCCATGAACCCATGAGCGCGGCAACGACTGCACGAACAATAACGGTTATACCGGTATCTCATGATGTCCTCCTTACCAGCCCATCCCGCGCCGCCGCATCAGCACGCGGACGCCGACAGCGATGAGCACGAGCGGCCAAAACCGCCATAAACGGTCGAAATTCAGCACGTCCATCTCGTTCAGCAAAAACAGCACACCCAGACCGATCAGGACGAACGCTCCGACCGGTACTCGCGATGGCGGGCAGCATTCAGCATCTACGGGCTGCCCCTCTGGGGCGGCTGTCGAAGGGGTCGCCGTCACAGGTACTGCGCCGGCAACGACACTTGGAGCTCGGTTCGACGTCGGTCCCGCTGCCGAGAACAGGTGGTTAAGGCCGAGCGGATCGGGCGCCGGCAAGCCCATCTGGCGGGCACGCGCTGTCTGGTATGCCTCAATCGGCATATAGATTACGAACGCCGCAATGCCCAAACCGAAGATGCCATTTACGTGCGCGGCCATCCAGATCAAGGTGGCGAAGATCAGCACGTGCACAAAGCCTTTGGCATATTCGCCGTTGTACATGGCACCGACCCCGGGAATGAATCCCAGGAGCGCGGCCAGGCGAGGGTTTCCAGCCCCGGTTCCCGGCTGAACACCCGGCGGCACGGCAGTAGTACCGGGTGGCGGCATCGTGCCGCTTAGGTGTGAGGCCAAACATTCCTCGCAATAGATAACGCCACGGACGTCGCGCGCGCAGCTAGTGCACAGTGGTTTCCCACACGTACGGCAGAAAGCGACGGCGGGAACATCGACATGATTGGCGCAGTTCATGCGGTTCTCCTGTTCAGCCGGGCCTGATGGGTCAATTCCTTGGTCAATTCGCTCATCAAAGGTTCATTCCCAGCCGGAGACACGGCCAGCTCAGGCTGGTTTCCGTCGCGGCTGTAGTTCTGGTCTTGCCGATTCTTATCCTGTCGGTTATCGCTCTTGGGTTGACTCTTGGGCGTTGGTTCTTCCTGCTGCTGCGGGGGCTTCTCCGGCGTCGCGACACGGCGCAAGTCGCGCACCCGGGACTCGATCTCATACACCAGGCGAATGTTGTCGTAGTAACGAATCACGCGCGCCTGGGTAGAGTAATAAGTCTTGGCAATGCCCTTGGAGCTCAAGTCAAGCCGCCGCAGATCGCTGATATGGAGCCCAGCGATGCTGAGCAGCAAGGTGATGGAGAAAAATGCCATGCCAAACGACATGGCGAAGCGCGGGGTTGCGACCGGAGCGAAGATCGGCGTTAGCCGGTTCTTGAGCTTATCGAGCCAGCCATCGCCGCGCTGCGGGACTACGGCGTGCTCCGACGGAAGCGCCCCTATGGTCTGCGCCAGAATGTTGTGCACCAGATGGCGCGGCGGCTCAACCTCGTCCAGCCCCTTCAGCCAGTGCATGCCTGCCGTGGCCTCTTCGACCATTGCGCGACATGCCGGGCAGGACTGCCGGTGGGCTTCGAACGCGGCCAGCGTAGAGCCGTGCAAAGCGCCATCGATCGCTTCAGCCAATAGGCTTTCGCACTCGACGCATTGCATTCCGGATTGGTTCTCGCGGTTCATCAACTCACCTGCCTGTAACTACGTTGTAACAGCCTCGCAAGTTCCGTTCGCCCCCGATTTATGCGACTTTTCACGGTGCCTTCAGGCACCTTGAGCACTAAGGCAATGTCTTTGTAGTCCATATCTTGAAGATCGCGCAGGATAACCGCCTCCCGCAGCTCTGGCGACAGCTTCCGCAGGGCTTCGTGGACGAGCTTCTGGGCCTCCTGGCTCCGCACCCGGGCTTCGGGACCGGCAGAGTGGTCTTCCAGCTTCTCGGCCAGGGTCAGGCCATCGTCCTGGTTGCTTGGCGTGGCATCCAGTGAGTCGGTAACCCGGTCGTACTTTCCCTTGCGAAAGTGGTCCACCAGAAGGTTTCGAGTGACGGTCGTGACCCAGGTCATAAAAGCTGCGCGCGTGGTGTCGAAGGTGCTGAGCGTGCGATACATTTTGATGAACACTTCCTGGGTCAGGTCAGCCGCATCGTCGGGCGATCCCGAAAAGCGATAGCAGATGTTATAGATCCGGCGATGATACTGCTGAACGATTTCCTGCCAAGCCGCAGCGTCGCCGGTAACACAGCGACGGACGAGGGCATTGACGGCTTGGATATCGTCCAATCAGCGCTCCCAAGGGGCGTGACTCCTGGCCCAATCCCACTCACTGCTAAAGACTTATACGAAAAAACATGACCAGAAGTTCGATCGAATTAAGCAGATTCCGCCCGCTCTGGATTCGCCAGAAACTCCCGGCGTGCGGATGGTTTTCGCCTGCATTGTAGCAGGGGTAGGAAGGTTCGGGAGTCGCGGCGCACCCGAGAGATTCAAGGCCGGCAAACCGCCAGCCGAGGACCGCCTCAGAACTGAGCCGCCCCCGCGGCTGGTAATCCGCCATGAATTTTGCACGGAAAAGTCGCGCTTAACACATCGACGTGTGTCGTGAATCACCGCCAGCGACGTGGCACAACTGCTATGAAGTAGCTGAAGTCACTCCCCGCCGTCGCGTCCGGCGGGTTGAAGGGCCATGGAAGGATGTAGTGCTTTGCCGTAGTCGTGCGCGGCTGACGGCAGTGGCCTGATCGATCGGAGAGACCCTCGACGCAATCTGTGGCAGGCAAACACTCGACGAGCGCCGGAAGAATTCCGTAGGCTGTACGGCAGAATTACGGACTTCGGAAGCGACGCCATCGTTATTGTGCGGGTGTGGCCGGATGCCGCTCATCGTTATCTTCAGCTTCGCGCTCTTGGCTGGGACACTCCTTTGGTCGCTCCGACGCAAGCTTAAGGGCGACCGGGAACTATTGCGCCTACGCCAGGAATTGGCGTCCGAATTGGCGCGCTCGCGCGACGCACAACGCCAGCTTATGGAGGAGGCGCTAGGGCAATCGCAGGCCTCTCTCCAATTACTGGTGGACAACGCACCTTTTGGTATCTGCCGGAGTTCGCTCGACGAGGACCGTTTTGAATCCTTGAATCCAGCGATGCTTAGGATCCTGGGCGGATACCGTCTCGCCGAAGCCTTGGGCCTGAAAATCTCAACCCAGGTTTATGCGGAACCTAAGGAACGCGACCGGCTGATTGAGGTGCTGAGGCGAAATGCAAGAGTTCAGGGTCAGGAAGTCAGCCTGTTGCACCGTGATGGAAGCACGGTGCCGGTACGAATTTCCGGGTCGCTCACTCGCGAAACGCATACAAAGATGGAGTACTTCACCGACTACGTCGAGGACATGACCCAGCAGAGCGCGTTGGAGCAGCAGGTCCGCCAGGTGCAGAAACTGGAGGCGGTAGGCAGACTGGCGGGAGGTGTAGCGCACGATTTCAACAACATTCTGGTCGTGATCAAGCTCTCGACAGAATTGATGCTGGCTCAAATCACGCCTGATAACCCGCTCAGCAAGTCGCTGCTGCAAGTCTCCGACGCGTCCGACCGGGCCGCCGCCCTCACCCGTCAGATGCTGGCACTCGGCCGACAACAGATTATGCAGGTTCGTGTCATTAACGTGAACTCCGTGGTAAGAGAGACCTTGCACATGTTGGGCCGGATCATCGGAGAAGACATTCGACTGGTGACAAAACTGTGTGACACGCTGGAGAATTCCCGCTTGGATCCCGATCAGGTGGGGCAAGTTATCCTCAACTTGGCTGTCAACGCGCGCGATGCCATGCCCGACGGCGGCATCCTCCATCTGGAAACTTCCAATGTCGACTTGGACAATGCCTACACCCAGGAGCATCCGCCCGTCCAACCCGGGCGCTACGTGATGTTGGCGGTTGGCGACACGGGAACCGGCATCGACAAGGCGATTCTGCCCCGCATTTTCGACCCTTTCTTCACTACAAAAGAAGTAGGCAAAGGTAACGGCCTGGGGCTGTCAATCGTGTACGGAATTGTGAAACAGAGCGGAGGTTACATCTGGGTTTACAGCGAACCAGCACACGGCACAACCTTCAAACTGTACTTCCCCGCGATCACGGCGCCGTTGGAAGATCCGCTGGCGCGCAGCGAGGAGCACTTGGAGCCCCGCGGGCAAACCATATTGATCGTCGAAGACGAAGCCACGATTCGCGGCAACGTTCGCGAGTGTTTGCAGCAGTTGGACTACCGGGTTGTCGAAGCTGAGAATGGGGAGGCCGCGCTGCAGGTTTGCGACGATCTCCACGGCAAAGTCGATCTTGTTCTTACCGATCTGGTGATGCCGGGCATGGGAGGCCATGAACTGGCGTGCCAGCTTGCCCAGCGTCACCCAGCAGTGCGAATGCTGTTCATGTCAGGCTACACGGAAGACAGTGCGGCCCGACACGACATCCTGTTGCTGGGTAGTGCATTTCTGCAAAAACCATTCAGCGTTGCGGACTTGTCGAATGCGGTTCGCCAGGCATTGGCGGTTCGCGGAGTCAATGGCTTAGCCGGCGGCTGAAAGAAGAGCGCTTCATTCCCCTCGGAACAGGCCGGCCCAGGAATCGTCCAAGTTGTTCCAGCGGTCGCCTTCCATCCACTGGGCCTCGGCATCCGGCAGGTACAAAACCCCGTGGCCCTTGGCGCAAACCATTTCCGTTCCTGACCAGTTGAACAAGATGCTGCCCGGAGCGCCGGTTCGGATCGGAATGCCCAGGAGCCGTAAGCAGACACGACAGCGCTTTTGTTGGTCGCGAATAGACCAGGACAATGGGGCAATCGAAAGAATCAGAAACAGCCACAAGGCCACGCCATCCGCGATTGGATAAGCCGATCCAACCAGCAAAACCGCCACGGAGTGACTGCCCACCCAAGCCAGCAGGCAGGTGGCGATCAGCAATAGTGCAGATTTCGCCACAAAGAAGGCCCACCAGCGGCAGCGTTGACCCAAGCTCAACCGGGCGGGCCCCGGCCCTGCGCCCTGGCGCCGCGCGAACACAATTGCAACTGCGCTTGCGATCGCGAGCATCAGGAACAAGAAGTAGGAGACCAGAGTACGCCGCATCTCTGCCTTTGCCGAGGTGACCACCAGCAGGGACGCCGGGAAAATATACCCGGCATTTTCGCTCAGGTCGGTGAGATCGGATTCCACTCGCGCTTCCGTCGCTTCCGGTTTCATCAAGGCGACAGCGCCAATCCGTTCGACGAAGTTGGTGAACGGTGGCGAAGCTGAGTCTAGCAAGGTCCAGACTCCTATGCCGGAGGAGACCAGGCGGAAATTGCGAGGCAGAACTCCGATGATGACTTTCTCGTTGCCGTCAACCACGATTCGGCGGCCGATCGCATCCCGGCTGCTCTTGAACTGAACGGCCCAGAGTTCGTTGCTGAGTACGACACAGTTGGGGCAGCGCTGCCCATCACTGCTTTCCAATGCGCGTCCCAGTGTTGCTCTTACGCCCAGAATGTCGAAGAAGTCGGGAGCGACTCGGGCGGATAATATCGGTACCATCCGCTTGCCCGCGGCCAGGTTGCCGGGCCCCCACGAGTAAGGCGCGACTGCGTCGAGCAACTTGCTCGTTCTCCATGCGGAAGTAAGATCCAGCAGCGTCTCGGAGCGGAAACGCCTGAATTTGCCATTCAGGTTGACGATGCAGACCCGCTCGGGAACAGAGACGGCGGATGAAAATAGCGACCGGGCAAACGGGATGAACCCGCCTCCCCAGATCATTATCACCAGCAGCAGAACAATCACCATCAGGCAGCTTGCAGGTGCGCGTCGCACCTGATCGACCCGTCGTAGGAATCCCTGGCGCTCGTAACGGGACCAGAAGGCCTCCAAGAACAAGCCCCAACAGTATCTTGCCAGTTCGAGCTTTTTCTCGCGACTGAGTTGGCCTGATTCGGCCAGGAAGTGGCACCAATGCCACAATTGATCGAACTTGAGGGTGCGCCATTCACGGCGTGAGCCGCGCGGCACCAGCCAGCTAGCCATCCACACCAATGCCCGGCAGCCCCAGATGGTCCTCCGCAATGGATCAGGCAACGGCATGGTCCCCACCTAATTGAGATGATTAAACACAACAGATGTGCGCCCAGTCCAGCCGGATTCGCGTCCCCTGAACATCGCTCTGTGCAGTAGCGCACATTCACGATCGGCGCAAAACGGGTACGATTGGATCGGAGCGCTCCTCGCGCATGGACCGGCTGGCGATTCGTCCGGCCATGAGGGCGGCGTGATTTGCGCTTAGTTATTTCGAGGGGAAATCAACATGGCCGAACCAAGTTACGAAGAACTGAAAGCCAGAGTCGCAGAATTGGAAAAGACTCAGGGGCGTAAGCGAGGCAGTCTGGAATTTAAGGTCAGCGAAAAGGGCGGGATGAGCGTGTATGGCCTGGGACGATTCCCGGTCACCCTTTATTACGAGCAATGGATCCGGTTGCTCGATCAGGTCGATCAGCTTCGCGAGTTTCTGGAAGCGAACAAGGCTGGCATGAAACTGAAACACACCGAGTAATGGCTGCAGGTGGGTAAAGCGGAATTGCAGGGCCTGCCCTGACTCGCAGGCACGGGCCGCAATGTAGTGCGCCCATGCGGCCATGATCGTGGCGCGTGTATAATTTTCGAGGAGCGCGCCCGTAGCTCAGCTGGATAGAGCGATTGCCTCCGGAGCAATAGGTCGGGAGTTCGAATCTCTCCGGGCGCGCCAGTTTTCAATAACTTCTCCGTTGCCTCTCTTCCCGCTGTAAAGAAATCACGGCCGACAGCATCAGAAAAAACGATATAGATCACCTGCTGGCCTCTCTGGTCAGAGTGGGGGTATCTGAGGCCAGCCGTGTGGAACAAGCGTTGCAATTGCTCTCCTGATTTTCAAAAGAGAGCACGATCAAGATTGTTATCGCCTCTCAATTGAATTGAGCTTCTAACGTTGCGATCGATGCATGCATTGCAAACGCCATTCTCAGCCCGATCAGCGATCCCATTCAAGAGTGATCCTGACGCGCAAGTGAGGATCGTTGCCGAGCGGTCGGCAACTTTTCCCAATCGGGTTAGCTCGTGACTTGACCAGAACCCGGACGAGCCGTCCTGATGGATGTGTTGCAACCTTCAGGGTTGCCGGCGGGTAACGTGAAAGAATCGCGAAATGGGAACCCGACCCGCGATCTTCAAATGGCGGCAAACTGAACCCGGCCTCATACTTTGTGCGGTCCGGTGGTATCTTCGCTATTCTCTTTCGCTGCGCGATGTTGAGGAGCTGCTGGAGGAGCGCGGTCTCAACGTCGACCACACAGCGGTCTGGCGCTGGGTGCAGGATTACGGCCCTGAGTTGGAGCAGCGACTGCGACAGCATCTCAAGCCGACAAACAAGTCTTGGCGAGTGGACGAAACCTACG
>ODAK010007197.1_pt1 | contig 11170 bp, 11 predicted proteins | sample 1539591 | NCBI WGS metagenome assembly ODAK01 (sample SAMEA3539303, study PRJEB22396) | soil metagenome | biome: tundra; feature: field; material: soil | place: USA | collected 2010-05 | depth 0.15 m | reverse complement strand
TTTGCGATTTAAGCCATGACGGCGAAGCGCACATTCCGGCCGGCGGCAGTTGAAACTATTTATGCCCGTTCGTGTTTACGACATTGCGAAGAAACTTGGCCTCGAGAACAAAGAAATTCTCGCGAAGGCCAGGGAAATGGGCATTGCCGCCGCCAAAGTCCCCTCCAGTTCGCTCGATAAAATCAGCGCCGAATGGCTTGAGGAAGAAATCATCAGGACCAACCCGGCGGTAGCCGCGCGGCTCGCGCCCAAGCCCGTCGAGGAAAAACCCAAGCCCGCTCCCGTCGAGGAAAAAATCGTCGTCATCCACGCACCGCCGCCCGCGCCCGAACCACCGATTGAAATTACGCCGGAACCGGCCGCCGAAGCGAACGTCGAGGCGGCACCTGCTCCCGCGGCCACCGAGCCGGTTGCCCCGCCGCTGGCTCCAAAACCTGTTGTTCCCGTGGTTCCGCCGCCACCGCCCAAGCCGCAGATGGGCGACAAAGTCGGTTTCATCCAGTTGCCCACGCGCCCGGCTTCGTCGCGTCCCGGCGAGCGCGAGCGCGGTGGTTCGGCGCAGCAACGTCCGCAGCCAGGCGCCCGCACCGGCCAGCCGCCGCAAAACAATCGGCCAGGGCAGACGCAGCGCGGCGATTCGCGCCAGCCATTTCAGCGCGGTCGCGATGGCCGTCCGGTGCCGGGTTCACAGCAGCCGGCCAAGCCCGCCGCACCGCCGCAGCCGAAATTTACGCTGCCTTCCGACGCGCTGGTCATCACCATCAAGCCGCCGATCATCGTCCGCGCGCTGGCCGAGGCGTTGAAGCAAAAGCCGTTCACCATCATCGCCGAGTTGATGAAGCTGCGCGTCATGGCGACGGTCAACCAGTCCATTGACGAAAAAATCGCGGCGCAGATTGCCGCGCACTACGGCTACAAGTTTGAAGCGGAAAAACGCGCCAAGGGCGAAGGCGTCGTCCACCAATCGGAGAAAAAGGTTGAACTCGACGTGGACGACAAGCCGGAGGATTTGAAGCCGCGCGCGCCGGTCGTGACCATCATGGGCCACGTTGACCACGGCAAAACCTCGTTGCTCGACGTCATCCGCAAGGCGAACGTCGTCGCGGGCGAGGCCGGCGGCATCACGCAGCACATCGGCGCCTACACGATTGCCGTGCCGCATCCCGAACGCAAAACGGAACTCGCGCAGATCACTTTCCTCGACACGCCCGGCCACGCGGCGTTCAGTTCCATGCGCGCCCGCGGCGCGAACGTCACGGACATTGTCGTGCTCGTCGTCGCGGCGAACGACGGCGTCATGCCGCAGACTTTGGAAGCGCTCGCGCACGCGCGGGCGGCGCGGGTGCCGATTCTCGTCGCCGTCAACAAAATGGATCATCCGAACGCAAACCCGTTGAAAGTCCGCCAGCAGTTGCAGGAAAAAGGACTGGTTCCCGATGACTGGGGTGGCGACACGATTTTCGTCGAATGTTCCGCGCTGACGAAACAGGGCATTGATAAACTGCTCGAAATGATTTTGCTCCAGGCCGACCTGCTGGAGTTGAAGGCGAATCCCGACCGCAACGCGAAGGGCAACGTCATCGAGTCCGGCGTTTCGCCCGGCGGCCCGACCGCGACGGTGCTGGTGCGCAAAGGCACGCTGCATCTCGGTGACGTGGTGATTTGCGGCGAGTTTTACGGCAAGGTCCGCGCGCTCATCAACGAGGAAGGCCAGCGGCTCAAGGTGGCCGGCCCGTCCGTCGCCGTCAGCGTGCTGGGTCTAAATGGCGTGCCGGACGCCGGCTGGGAATTCAGTTCCGTGGATGACGAAAAGGCGGCGCGTGTGCTCGCCGAAGAACGCGGCCAGGAGGCGAAAAGCCAGGATTTGGAAAATCGCTCGAAGGTCACGCTGGAAAATCTGTTTGCTTCGCTCGAAGCGGCGTCGAGCAAGGTCTTGCGCGTCGTCGTCAAGGCCGATACACAGGGTTCCGTCGAGGCGATTGTCGAGGCGCTTAAGAAAATCGAGTCGGACAAGGTCACGCTCGAAGTCCTGCACAGCGACGTCGGCACCATCACGGAAAATGACGTGGCGCTGGCATCCGCGTCCAAGGCCGTCATCCTTGGTTTTCATACACGCCTCGACAGCACGGCGGCGGAAAAAGCAAAACATGCCAACGTGCAAGTCAAACTTTACGCGATCATCTACGAATTGATTGACCAGGTGAAGGATTCGATGGCCGGCCTGCTTGATCCTGATCTCAAGGACACGGTTGTCGGCTCGGCGGAAGTGCGGCAGATTTTTGAACTGTCCAAAGGCATTCCGGTCGCCGGCTGCATGGTCAGCAGCGGCCGCATCGTGCGCGGCAAAGTCCGCGTGCGCCGTAAAAAAGACATCATTTACGAAGGCGTCACGCAGTCGCTCCGCCGGTTTCAAGACGAGGCCAACGAGGTGCGCGCCGGCATGGAATGCGGCATCCGCATCGAAGGCTTCGGCGAATTCCAGATCGGCGACGCCATTGAATGTTACGCGGTGGAAAAGGTCGCGGCCAAGCTATGAAAACGGATTTTTGGATCGGTAGATTGATGGATGAATGGATTGATGCGCGCGGGCGGGTTCAATTTCCCAATTATCCAAGCATCCAATAATCCATTTATCCTTTCGACTTATGCCCAATCTCCGACATGAACGGGTGCGCGAACTGTTGCGGCGCGCAATTGGCGAGGCCATCCGCCGCGAATTTCACGTCAACGATGTCGGTCTCATTACCGTGAACGACATTGATGTCGGTGGCGATCTCAAGTCCGCCGTCGTCTTCATCACCATTCTTGGCAACGCCGACCAGCAAAAACACGGCCTGCATGTGCTGGAGCAAAACCGCATTCGCATCCAGGGGCTGGTCGCCAAATCCGTCGTCCTGAAATACACGCCGACATTGAAATTCATCGCGGACGATTCCATCGCACGCGGCAACCGCGTCCTGCAAATCTTGGATGAATTGGAAAAAACCTCGCCGCTGGACAGCGGCCCGGCTGAAGAACCGGCTGGAGAACCGTGAAAAGCCATCCGAAAATCATTGATCGGATCGTCGAAATCCTTCGCGAACACCATGCCTTTTGCATCGCCGGCCACGTCCGGCCCGACGGCGACTGCATCGGCTCGCAACTGGGCCTGGCGCTCGCGTTGCAGAACGAAGGCAAACGCGTCACCGTCTGGAACGACGATCCGGTCCCGCAAAAATACAAATTCCTGAACGCCGACGGACTGTTTGCGAAACCGAAGCCGGGCGAAAAATTCGACTGCGTCATTGCCACCGATTGTGCGAGCCTCGAGCGCCTCGGCAAAGTCGGCGAGTGCATCGGCGAGCGGAAAATTTTCATCAACATTGACCACCACGAAAGCAACACGCGCTACGCCGACGTGAACTGGGTTTCGCCGCGCGAGCCGTCCTGCGGGGAATTGATTTACCGCCTGCTCAAAGTTGCGCGCTGGCCGATCACCAAGCCCATCGCGGATCTGCTGTTCACCGCCATCTCCACCGACACCGGCTCGTTTCAATACGCGACCACGCGGCCCGGCACGTTTCACGCCGGCGCAGAACTCGTCACGCGCGGCGCGAACCTGGCGAAAATTTGTGACGAAGTTTACCAGTCGTATCCGTTGTCGCGGGCGAAGCTGCTCAAGCACGTCTATAGCAAGTTCCGGCTGACGGACCACGACCGCATCGCCTGGTTCTGGCTGAAGCAAAAAGATTTCAACCGCACCGGCGCGGAGAGCGACGACACCGAGGGCTTGATTGACCACATTCGTGCGATTGAACCGGTCGTCGTCGCCTGTGTGTTCGAGGAATTGGAACCGGAACTGACGCGCATCAGTCTGCGTTCAAAAAGCGCGCAGGTGAACGTGAGCGAAATCTGCGGCCAGTTCGGCGGCGGCGGCCATCCGGCGGCGGCGGGCGCGCGCATTCCCGGCACGCCGCTGGCGGTGCAGCGCAAGGTCATCGCGGCGGTGAAACGGGCGTTGAAGGCGGCGAAATAATTTCCAATTGCAAACGTGCCACGAGCATGGCACGCTTGTGCCATGAATACGATCATCGAACCGGACAAGCAAAACCGGATTGTCCTCACCCGCGAGGTCCGTCAGGCCGCCGGCTTTGCGCCCGGCGAGCCGATGCAATTGACCGTCTCGCCCGGAAGGATTGTTTTGGAAGTCAAACCTGAGTCATCCGGGAAGATCATCAAAAAGGGCGGTTTGAAAATCTGGACCGGCAAAGTCCCGCCGATTCCGCTCGAAGAAGCGGTTGAAAAGTCCCGCCATTATTTCCGATGACCTATTTTGACACCTCGGTTCTGGTCGGCGTGCTGCTCCAAAGCCATCCGAATCACAAGGAATGCTTCGCGGTTTTTGAACAAACCCGCGAACGCATGACCAGCGGTCACGCGCTCGCCGAAGTTTTTTCAACCCTGACCGCATTTTACAAAGTTCCCAACGATGTCGTGGCGGAACTGACTTTGGGGCTGCCGGAACGGCTGGAGGTCGAGCCGCTTTCTTTGCGCGATTACGAAACCGCCATTGCCGAGGCGCGGCAACGCGGGGTCATGGGCGGCGGCATATACGATTCATTGCACGCGACGTATGCGCGGCATCGTTCCGCGCGCCGAGTTATCACCCGCAATCCCGGCAATTTCCAGCACGTCGCCCCGGACTTGGAAATCATCGTCCCGTAGAATTTATTTTCCCCATGCAAGAATTTTCCGCACTCGACGGCGCCATTCTCGTTGATAAACCCGCCGGCCCAACTTCGCACGATGTGGTGGACGCCATCCGTCGCAAGTTCGGCATCAAGAAGGTCGGCCACTGCGGCACGCTCGACCCGAACGCCACCGGTCTGCTCATCATCGTGCTGGGTCGCGGCACGAAATTGTCCGAGCGGCTCATGGGCGACGACAAAGTCTATGAAGGCACCATCAAGTTCGGCGAATCCACCGACAGCTACGATTGCGACGGTGAAATCACCGGTTCGTTGCCGGTGATGCCGATGACGTTGGAAGAGTTGAACGAGGAAGCCGCCAAATTCATCGGCGACCAGATGCAGATGCCGCCGATGGTTTCGGCGATCAAGAAAAACGGCGTGCCGCTTTACAAACTGGCGCGCAAAGGCATCGAAGTGGAACGCGAGCCGCGCTTGATTCATATCTACAATTTTCGTTTCACGGATTACACCGAGCCGCTGGGAAAATTCCGCGTGGCCTGCACCAAGGGCACTTATGTCCGCAGCATGACGAACGATCTCGGCCAGAAACTGGGCTGTGGCGCGCATTTGACGACGTTGCGGCGGAGCGCCTCGGGGAGATTCGACGTGGCCGATGCGCTGCCGCTGGACACGATTTTGAAGCTGACGACGGCGGAACTGGAGAAACGCGTGCTGCCGTTTTTGAAACTCGCAGCGACATGAAAGCTCCAAGCTCCAAGCTCCAACATCCAGAGAAGCTCCAAGCTCCAAATTTCAAGAGGGCTTGCGGTAGTCAGCGCGGTGTTTGGAGTTTGAAGTTTGGAATTTCTCTGATGCTTGATGTTTGGATGTTGGAGCTTCTTCCCCCGTGAAACTCATCCACACCGCGAACGAACTGGGCAACGGCAGCCGCAAGGTCTGCCTGGCCATCGGCGTTTTTGACGGCGTGCATCTCGGCCATCAGCACATCATCCGGCAGACGATTGCCGATGCGCGACAGCACGACGCGGTGGCGCTTGTAATCACGTTCGACAAGCATCCCAATGCCATCGTCGCCCCCGACCGCGTGCCGCCGCAGGTTTTTTCGCGCTCGCAAAAACTGCGGGCGATTGAATCGCTCGGTGCGGACGCGTTGCTGGAAATTCCGTTCGACAAAACGTTCAGCGAAAAACCGGGTGAAATTTTTATCCGCGAACTGGCGCGCGACCTTGGAAAAATCCATTGCGTTTGCGTGGGCGCGGATTTTGTTTTTGGCCGCCGACGGAGCGGCAATGTCGAGTTGCTGAAAAAACTGGGCACGGAATTGTCTTTTCAAGTCCACGGCCTCGCCGCCGTGGCGCTCGACGGCCAGGTGGTGAGCAGCACGCGGATTCGCGAAATGATCCGCGCCGGAAATTTCGACGCGGCGAGCCAGATGCTCGGTCGTCCGTATGCGATTTGCGGCCGCGTCGTCGAGGGCGACCGGCTGGGCCGGCAGCTTGGATTTCCCACGGCCAATTTGGACGCGGCGCATTTGATTCTGCCGCCACATGGCGTTTATTCCGCCGGCACGAAATGGAACGGGAAATATTACCGCGTTGCGCTCAACATTGGAGTGCGTCCCACGGTGGCGGCGGCGAAACCGCAGTTGCGCGTGGAGGCGCATCTGCTGGATTTCAGGGGGTCGTTGTATGGCGAGGAACTGGAACTGGAATTGGGCGTAAAAATACGCGACGAAAAGCGTTTTGGCTCGCCGACGGAACTGCGAGAGCAGATTCAGCGCGATGTCGCAGCGCTGCGGGAGACGGCGTGATTGGATTGATGTAAGTTGTTGTTTGTTTGCAGCTTGCAATTTATTTTAAGGCGGGCTTCCGGGGTTCGTAAAGGAAAGATTATCCTTGAAATTTCTCACAAAGCGGTTAGGATTGACACGCGTCAGTCTTCTGGTATTCGCAGTTCCAGCTTCACAGCCAAGAACGCGGGTGTTTCGTCAGAAGCCGCATGTTCGCGGTGGTTTATTGATTTGTCTGAACCGGCCGACGGTTCGTTTGTCTGATTATTTATGTTGAAACGCAAAGCTACGGCGGCGAAAAGCGCGCCGCGCGCCAAACTCGGCAGCAGCCCGAAAGCCCCGAAATTGAATGCTCCGCCCGTCCGGCGGCGCTTCGTGATTTCGCGCAAGGCGGTGAAGTTGGACGCGGTCAAGGCCGATCCGGTCACGCCGTCCGCCACCAAGACTCCGGCGGCGAAACAGCCCGCCAACGGCCAGACGCCGCCCCCCCCGCCGTTGGGTTTGACGACTTCAGTGGATTTGACCGAGACGATCAAGACGCTGCTGCATCTCTCCCAAGAGCATGGCTACATCACCTACGACGACATCAACGACATATTGCCGGATAATTTAAGTCCGGAGGATCTCGACGCGGTGCTGTCCAAGTTGCGCGGTCTGGACGTGGAAATTGTCATGGATCAGGCCGAGGCCGAACGCGCCGAACGCAAGCAGCCGGAGCAGGCGCAGGCGGAAGAGGCGGACGAGGATGCGCGGCTGGAAATTCTGGACGACCCGGTGCGGATGTATATGAACCAGATGGGCAAGGTTCCCTTGCTCACACGCGAACAGGAAGTTGAGATCTGCAAAAAGATCGAGGACGCCGAAGTGGAGATGAAGGCCATCGTCTATAGCCTCGGTTTCACGGCGAAGGAACACATCGCCATCGCGGAAAAACTGTTGTCCGAGCCGCCGAAGGAACGTTTTGACCGGGTCATTGTGGATAAAAAAATCGCCAACCGCGAAGGCCATCTCAAGGATTTGCGCAAGCTCATCAAGAAGGTGCGCGACCAGGACCACAGGGTGGATGAAAAATATTTTAGCTGGCAGAAGGCGCAGCAGAAAGGCCGCAAGGAAACGCTGGCGCGCGAGCTGAAAAAGCTGGGCACGAAGCTCCAGGAGACGTTCACCAAGTTTTATTACAAGCAGAAAGTCGTCGAGGAAATGATTGTCGTGGCGGGCAACATCCACGAAAAATTCCAGGCGAGCTTCCGGCGTTTGCAGGAGCTGGAAACGCACCGCGCCAGCGCGGAAAAACGCGAGGCGACCGAGGCCGAGCAGCAGAAAATCCAAACGCTTGAATTGTTCGGGCGGATGCCGCGCGAGGAGTTTTTGAAGTCGTTTGGCGCGTTGAAAGCAGCGGCGGATCGCGGGCTCAAGGCCAAGACGCACATGGCCGAGGCCAACCTGCGCCTCGTCGTTTCCGTGGCCAAGAAATACACGAACCGCGGCCAGTCGTTCCTCGACTTGATCCAGGAAGGCAACATCGGTTTGATGAAGGGCGTTGAGAAATTTGAGTATCGGCGCGGCTATAAATTTTCCACCTACGCGATCTGGTGGATTCGCCAGGCCATCACGCGTTCCATTGCGGATCAGGCGCGCACGATCCGTATTCCGGTTCACATGATTGAAATCATGAACAAGCTCTGGCGAGCGCAGAAGCAGCTCACGCAAGAACTCGGTCGTGAACCCACGCCGGAGGAACTGGCCGACGAAATGCACATGCCGGTCGCCCGCATCCACGCGCTGCTCAAAATGGCGCAGCAGCCGGTTTCTTTGCACGCGCCCGTTGGCGACGACGGTGATGTGAGCGTCGGCGATTTCATCGAAGACAAGTCGGCGGAAAATCCGTCGGACGTGACCAGCTACAGTTTGCTGCGCGAAAAATTGAGCGACGTGCTGACGACGCTGACCGAACGCGAACGGAAGATTCTCGAAATGCGTTTCGGCCTGGCCGACGGCTACGAGCGCACGCTCGAAGAAATCGGCAAGATGTATAACGTCACCCGCGAACGCATCCGCCAGATCGAGGCGAAGGCGCTGCGCAAGCTGCGCCACCCGACGCGTGTCCGCCATCTGCAAGGCTTCCTCGAAGGTGCCGAGGTTTCATAAAAAATCTGGATTCCCAAAACCCCCGGGGAATTTTGTTCACGGGCGGTTTTGTTTTTAGAAAAGGGGGTAGTCCAAAATGGCGGATATTGACAAAATCAAACAACCTGCCAGTTTGTAGCCATGGCCAGCACATTAAACATTTCTTTGACGGACGAACAAAAAGGGTGGCTTAACTCCCGCCGGGAAGCAGGTGGTTACGCCAGTGCCAGCGATGTGGTTCGTGATTTGATCCGCAGCCGGCAGGAAAGCGAACGGAAGCGACTGGAGCAGCAGTTCCGCGCGCTAGAAACGGATGGCAGCAACGAGCCGGAACCGGCGGCGGATGTGCTTGCCCGCGTCAAACAGGTGAAAAAGGCGCGGCGTGCAGCCTAAACCGCGCGTCATCCTCGACAGCTCGGTGGTGGTTTCCGGCATCGGCTGGCGCGGAGGCGATGCGCGCAAGGTTTTGACCTTGCTGGCCATTGGTGGTTTTGAATCCTACCGGACGCCGTGGATCACCGCCGAATGGGCGGACGCGGTTGCTTATGTCGCCGAGAATGAACGCCGCTGGAAAAATCCGAATTGGATCAACTGGCTGGAATGGCTGAAGCGAACCTCCAAAATGGCCGAGGACATCCCCGTGAAAAAAACCGTGAAACGCGATCCAAATGATGATCCGGTGGTGATGGCCGCCGTTGCTGTCCGCGCCGCATTCATTGTCACCACGGACGGCGATTTGCTGGCTCTCAAAAAACCTTACGGAATCGCCTGCATCCGCCCGCGTGAATTTCTAGGCGTGATTTTCCGGCAACGCTAAAACCGCTTTGGGCGCGGGCCGGTGTCAATGCTCCTTGCGCTCGAAGAAATCGGCAAGGTGTATAACGTCAACGCGCGAACGCATCCGCCAGATCGAGGCGAAGGCGTCGCGCAAGCTGCGCCAACCGACGCGCGTCCGCCATCTGCAAGGCTTCCTCGAAGGCACCGAGGTTTCGTAAGAATTCTGAATTCAAATAACCGCCCGCGGGCTCTGGCTGTGGGCGGTTTTGTTTTGGCGGATAAATAAAATAAAATTCAAAAACCTGTTGACATCGCATCCGAACCAAATTAAAAACGCTGAACCGCAATGAAAACAAAGTTCTCCATAGCCATATCCGTCTGTGTGAGTTCCCTTGGTTTCACGCTGTGCGGCATGTCAGCTTTGGGCGACTGCGTCGCGCCACCGTCCGGCCTCGTCGCTTGGTGGCGGGGGGAAGGTAACGCGCAGGATGCCGTTGGCTTCAGCCACGGCACCTTGATCAACGGTGTGAGTTTCGTCACGGGGAGTGTCGGCCAAGCCTTCAATTTCAATAGCAGCACCGCCAGTTACATTTCCGTGCCCGACTCGCAACTGTGGGATCTCAACAGTAACGACTTTACCATCGAGCTTTGGGCAAATTTTGCGACGGTGACCGAAAACCATAACCTCAGCCAGCCATGGGCCATCTTCATCGGCAACGATGATGCGGGCGGCCAGTTTCGCAACAAGTGGTTCTTCGCCGAGAGCGACGGGACGCTGACCTTCCACATCAACGGCCAGAACGTGCCCGGGGGTGGTGGCCTCTGGCTGGCGCGCACTCCGTTCACTCCTGAAACCAACCGCTGGTATCACCTTGCGGTCACTCGGCACGGGGCCGTTTTCACCACTTGGATTGACGGTATTGCAGGCGCGACCTCCACCGACAGCACCGCCATTCCCAACTCCGTCGCTCCGCTGACCATCGGCCAAGCCGAGGGACTGGGCTACCTCAACGGTCAACTCGACGAAGTGAGTCTTTACAACCGCGCACTGCCTACGGCGGAAATTCAGTCCATAGTCGCCGCAGGTGCCTCTGGCAAATGCCTGTCCATCGCCCCTCCGCCCGCACCAACGCTGCAAATCGCGCGGCAGCCAACCAATCCGGGCGTAGTGCTCCTTTTCTGGCCGGGTGACGCGACGGGCTTCGGTGTTGAGTCGAGGACAAACCTTTTCCAAGCCAACTGGGACGCCTTGAGCGCCTCGGTCGGGCGCACAAACGGGTTTTTTTACGTAACAGATCCGATCACGTCGCCTCAAAAAATCTACCGTCTCCACCAGCCTTGAACGGGGGCCAACCTGACGTGGCCTTGCTTCGATTTTTGGGCGTGCTTTGGTTTGAAGCTTTTCAAACTTGAATCGGCAAAATCAACATCGCGCGACCGTTTTGGTAAAGGCGGCGCTGCAATTCAAAGACGGTGTGATTGTGCAGCCAGCGGGTGACCAGGCTTTCGTCCTTGAACACAAGCTGGCCGGCGAAGAATTGCGCCTGCGGAAATTTTTCAGCGATGCCGTTGCACAGCCTGGCCGCCTCTTCCACGATGTCCGTGCCGAGCGCGATGTGCGCCTCGGAATAGAATCCGCGCCGGCTCATGTAGCTGACAAACCGCTCGACTTCGACGCGGGAATGTTCGCGGAGATTTTCCACCTCCGCCGCGCCCTTGAAATTGCCCGCATCCAGCACGCCGACCTGCACGAAGACGAAATTTTGATAGACCTTCGGGAACATCC